>Ga0137418_10000087_pt1 | contig 64056 bp, 52 predicted proteins | sample CZODoug3_1_2_16f_FD_122242 | JGI IMG/M metagenome (GOLD analysis project Ga0137418, IMG submission 122242) | Vadose zone soil fungal communities from Angelo Coast Range Reserve, California, USA - CZODoug3_1_2_16fungal (Hybrid Assembly) | ecosystem: Environmental > Terrestrial > Soil > Vadose...
TAGGCTACGGCTACTGACCAACAGCGAAGTCGCTGGCGGCCACATATCGCTTCGCGGCTGAGCCGTCCCAGAAAACGCGGTAAGTCATTGCTGCGCCAGAAGAAAGGTGCGTCGTGTAGAAGACTTGAACGCCGTCTCGAGACCATTCGCCGTGATGCGCGGCTTGGTCCGGTGGGGTCAAGGCTACCCGGCGCTTGGTGCGTAATTCGTAGAGGAAAATGCCTCCGAGGGGCTGGTTGGCGTTGCTCGCAGCGCCAAGAGGGCCCGCCAGGTAATTAGCAGATATTAGCAGCAGGTCGGGATTGCCGGGATTGACGCGGATGGTGTCTGATTCGCGGACCTCGAAATTGGTCCCGTAGATATCTCGCAGGGGCACCGTTTGCGTGGGTTTGCCGTCGTCTGCGATCCAATATGCGTTCTGCAGGTCAGTGGCGAAGAGCAAGTGCGTGTCAACCCAGCCTTGTAACGCGTTGACATTGTTCGAGTAAATGGCTGTTGGAGTTTCCGGCGCGGCGGGGGGAAGCGTCCAAATCTGCCATTTTTGCTCCAGATTCGAGAGATAGGCGATGCGGGAATCATCGGGCGACCAGAAAGGTTGGCGAACGCTGCCGTGAACCAGGTCGCGGGAGCGGCCGCTGTCAAAATCGTAGAGAACGATAGCGCTTTCCGAAGCGGATTTAGTGTCCGCACGGACGTATAGGAGCTTTTTTCCGTCGTGGGAAAGGGCGAGATCAGTTCCGACGGGGGCGGCGATCTTCTTTACGGCTCCACGACTAACGACGACCTTGCCGGTGGACGCGACGTACGCAACCGCGGTAGGCGGCTTGTAATTCGTTACAGTCGTGTCTGGGACCGGCTTTTTCTTGGCTGGATCATCGGAATCGTCTTCGCTTTGATTGGCGATGCGGGGAAACAGCTCCGCAGCGATGCGCGCGCAGCCATTCAGCGTGCCAAGCTGAGGATCCTCAACCACGGTGCGAAATGTGTACTTTGTGGCGGACATACCGTCGGAGCAGGCTTCGCGTGACAAATGGATCGCGATGGCGGCTCCGGTGCCCATGTCTTTGGCATGGTAGGTCCAGGCATCGCCTGCGGGTACGTGCGTTACTTCGGCAGCTTCGAGGTTGATAGGCGGGTATCCGGGGCGGTCGAGCCGCTCTGGTCCTTTTTGACCGATCCGGAGGCTCCAGGCCGGATTGTTGCCGGAAGCCAGGAGGAGAATCGGGTAATGCTTGGACTGAGGTGCGCTGGGAGCAGCGGGGGCAGAAGGAGGGGAAGGCGGCTTCTTGTTGGGGGCCGGTGCCTGCGCCCAAGCGGTGCAGGACGCGACTACGGATACGATTATTGCGCGAGAGAAAGCTGACCGTGCTCGCAAGGGCATGCGCCTGGATGAATCCTCCGCAGAGAGGATACCGCGCCGGAGGGAGAGGCACAAATGGTGCTGGGGCCGCGGAGAGCCTAGAGCAAAAAAGAAAAGCCGGCGGTCAACAAATGAGCGGACCGCCGGCTGGTCGGGCTGCAACCTAGATCAATTCAGGTATGGAGGGCGATCATCGCGATCGCGGTCTCGGTCTTGGTCGCGGCGGTCGTCGCGGTCGCGGTAATCGTCGCGGTCCCGGTCATGATCGCGAGAATGGTCACGCTCCCAGCCGCGGCGGTCGTCGTCGTTCCAGTCGCGGGACCATTCGCGCCACTCGCGCTGGCGGCGATCTACGATCTCGAAGTCGGCGCGGCAGCCGCGATCAACCCAGATGCGGTCGCGATCGTAGCCCCAGGTGCGATTGAAGACGCAGTCGGCTTCGCTGCGTTGGCGGATGATGAAGACGCCGTCACGCGTGTCAACGGGACAGAAAGCGCGCTGCATGTAGTCGGACGGGCAGTAGATCAAGGCGGCGGCGTTTCTCTGCCAGTCTCCGGTAACGCGGAAATCGGCACGGCAGCCGCGGTCGACCCAGATACCGCGCTTGCCATAACCCCAGGTTTGGCCTTCGATGCAAGCGGCTTGGCTGCGCTGGCGAATCATGCGCACGCCGAAGCGAGAATCGGCCGGACACCAGGCGCGCCCCATATCATCGGAGGGGCAGTAAACCATGTAGGATTCGCCCCATCCGCGGAAGTCGCCATCGCGATCGCGACGGCCGTCGTGGTCTCGGTCGTGGCCGCCATCATGGCCGATGACAACGGGTGGAGCTTGGGCGCCTACTTCGAATTCCGCACGGCAGCCGTGATCGACCCAGATTCCGCGATTGTCGTAGCCCCAGGTGCGATCTTGAACGCACTTGGCCTGGCTTTTTTGGTGAACCACTTGAACGCCGCCGGTGGTATCCACGAGGCAAACGTGCCGGTGCATGTCGTTCGAATTGCAAGACATTCGCAGAGCGGCTTGCGGGGCTGGCGCTGCGTAAGCGGACCCGCTCCCGGAAGCGATTGTGAGGATGAACGCTGCGGGAAGGAATGCAAGCAACGTGAGAACCAATTTAGTAGAAACGGAATGAACGCGCTTCATAACGGAATCTCTCCATTTCGCGACCGGACCGGCGGGCATCTGGTTTCGGACGGATTGCCGGGTTGGGTCAGCTAAGGCTTATTCACTCGACGATAGAGAAGAAAAGGTTGTGTCACCAGAGGCATTCAGTAACATGGTGCGGCAACGGTAACAGCCCATCAGGCCGGGTGACGCTCAGATTGATAAAGGGCGAAGAAAAGACAAAAAAGAACTTGACATAGGCGAAGATAAAGCGAATACTTCTCGGCGATGTGAGGTGGGCCATGTCCCCAGTTCATTCCAACTCGACGCCGGACTCTCGGCGCCGCCCCGATCAACAAACCGCGCTCTTCCCTGCCGATTCCACCCAAGTTACGGAACAAGGCTCAAAAGCTCGGACCGGATATGATCTTGCCCCGATCGTGACTGGTCCTGGCGGCAGCATCTCGGGTTGCCCCACGCCGGATTGCCCCCCGGCGTACTCGGCTGAACATGGCGCCCCACGCCGTGAAGAAAGCCGGACCCGAGATGCCGCCGCGCGTTGTGGCGCGGATTCCGTTGGATGTTCGACGGAGACTCGAGCGCCTCTGGTTGGCATCGCCCGCCTCGCAGCCAACTCTCCCGCCGCGGAGACGCAGAGGAGTTCGCCGGAGCGTCCGGAATATTTTCTGTTGCCGGTGAAGTCGATATTGAACCGGTGCGATTCGAAGCGGGTGCCGTTCGAATGGACGATCAACCCATATCGGGGCTGCGAATTTGCGTGTAAATACTGCTATGCGCGGTACACGCACGAATACATGGAGCTGGACGGCTCGGAATTCGAGAAGAAGATTTTCGTGAAGCAGGATGCGGCGCCGCTGCTGGTGCAGGACATGCGGAAGTATTCATTTGCGTCGAAGAGCTCAGGCGGAGTCTACCCTGAGCACATTGCGATCGGGACCGCGACCGACCCTTACCAACCGGCGGAGCGAGAGTATCGAGTGACGCGGGCTTGCCTGGAGGAACTGGCGAAACGCGAGGGGCTCAGCGTGTCGTTGATAACGAAATCGAATCAGATCGTGAGGGATATCGATCTTTTCAAGAAGATTGCGGAGCGGTCGGAATTGTCGCTAAACATCACGATTACGACGCTGCGTCCGAGGTTGGCGCGCTTGCTGGAGCCGCGTGCGCCTCGGCCGGATCTGCGCCTGGCGGCAGTGAAGCAATTACGGGACGCGGGCTTGGCCGTGGGCGTTTCCGCGTGCCCGCTGATACCGGGAATGACGGATCGTGAGGGGGAGTTGGAGGGCGTGGCCGCGGCGGCGAAGCACGCCGGCGCGCAGTGGTTCTTCTCCAACGTGCTGTTTCTGATGCCGTCGTCGGCGAAGCAGTTTCTGCCCTTTGTGCGCGAGAAATTTCCGAAATTGGCTAAGCAGTATGAAGCCTGGTACGCGAAAAACGGGTATGCGCCGGACGAGTATCGGAAGCGGATGTCGCAGCGGATATTGAAGATTCGGCAAGAGTACGGGTTTGTTTCCCGACCTTGGGAGGAGCGGACTCGCAAAGCAAAGCAGCCGCAACTTTCGCTGGTTTTGCAGGGCAGCGCGGCTTAGGTTGCTTCCAGCTGGGCGCCGAGCCGAATGGAATTTTCCCAGGACAGCGAGAAATGGTTGTCCCACTGTGCATCAGGGGACGATGATGCGGGATTCTTCGCGCTTTAGTTCTTGCGCTTCAGGGAACTGGCTGCGGAGGAATTCGACGTAGCGGCGCGAACGAGGGCGTCCGTTCGTGCGCAGCAAGCCCATGCGGTAGAGAAAAACCAAAAGATAAAAAATGTCGGAGTCTTTCAGGGCGGAAAGTCCAGTGCGTTCGGCTTGCTGCTGTTTTACTTCGGCTATGAAATTGGTGAGTGCGGCGTAGAGCTCGCGGGGCAATCGCGCGTCTGGCGGCTTTTCGTAGTAGATGCCGGTGCGCAGCGTTCTGTAGGTTTCGGCCAGCGCCTGGATTGCAGCGAGAACGTCGGAGTCGGTAGCCTCGCGCTGGGATGCGCAGAACTTCGCGACCGTGAAGGCGAGCGCAGACATCAATTGCTGCTGCGTGTGAACGATGTCGGAAGGCAGATTGACGTCCAGCAGAGGTGTGCCCGGTGGCAGGGAGCGCGGGTGCTCGTCCTCGTAGCGGTGCGCGGCCAGCAGGTGGGCGCAGTCCGCAGGGCAATCAATCGTGACTTCCCGGCCTGTGCCGCAGCAAACGGCGCAGATCGTTTCTCCCTTGGCGGGACAGTAGCGAGCGCCTTTGCGCTTTTCGCAGATGGGACAGATCACACAGTCTCCGACAACGTAAACACGAAAAAGCAGAATACGCCGCGCTGAGGCAAAAAGCCAAAAGTGGCATCAGCAGCGCTATGGTGATGAGTGGACATCCGGCGTTCTTACGTGCTCCGGGCGGAAACCAATGCCAACCAGTCGCGCGGGGATGCGCTGCAGGAGCGGCCAGCGGTCAACAAGCTTGAGAAGCCAAGGCGCCTGGATACGCGAGCCGCGGAGCACACGCCTGATCACGCTGTTTTGAATGAGAATTTGCATACGCTGTGTGGCGCGTGTGGGGAATTCGCGCCGATTTTGCACCGCGGCAAGGTCGCGGTCACCTGCCCCCGGGCCCGTTTGCAGCGGCTTTGCGAGAATATTGGCGGCGGCGACGGCATCCTGAATGGCCAGATTTATGCCGACGCCGCCAATCGGCGACATCGCATGAGCCGAATCGCCGATGCACAGGAGGCCGGGCCGCCACCATCGTTTAAGGCGATCCACGATGACGGTTAGCAGCTTGATCTGGTCCCAGTCGGTGAACTCTGCAACGCGGTCGCGCAGAAAGGGAGCCAACTGGGCGAGCTGTGCCTGAAACGCGGGCAAGCCACGCGCTCGAAGGTCGTCGTAAGCGCCCTTGGGAATGATGAGAGCGCACTGCCAGTAGGTGCCGCGGTTGAGCAACACGAGGATTCTGCCGAAGTCCACGCGCCCGAGCGTAATCGGCGGATCGCTCTCCGCTCGCGAAATGCGCATCCAGAGGACATCCATAGGCGCGCCGAGATGGATGCTTTCCAAACCAGCTCTTTGACGAAGGATGGACTGGCGGCCATCCGCGGCTACGGTAACACCAGCGCGAATGGCAAGCGGGCCCTGCGGTGATTTGGCGCGGACGCCGGCAACCAGCCCGTCCTCGACAAGCAGATCCGTGGCTTCCGTATTCGTCAGCAGGCGAAAGGAAGGATAGCGCTTGGCTTCTTCGGCGAAGAAATTCAAGAAATCCCATTGCGGCATGAACGCCAGGAATTTGCAGTGGGTTGGCAGGTGCGTAAAATCCGCCATACGCAAATGCGAATCGCCAATCCAGCCAGTGAGCTGGCGCACTTCGTCGTGCGGTCGCTGGAGGAATTTCTCCAGAAGACCTAGCTCGTGGAGCAGGTCGAGGGTGGAAGGATGGATTGTGTCACCGCGGAAGTCCCTGAGGAAATCAGCGTGCTTTTCGAGGACCGATACTTCTACGCCGGCGCGGGCCAAGAGAAAGCCAAGCATCATGCCGGCAGGGCCGCCGCCAACAATGCAACAACGAGTGTTCAACTGTTCCAAGTGCGCCTCTCCTCGGCTTGCGCAAACACTTGCAGCGATTGTATCTGACTCGCGCTTTCGTCTTGGCCCGGTTCTATGGCTTTACGGCGAGGCGGGCGAAGTGCTAAGTTTTCCCGGCTGGTGTCGCTGACGTTTTCCCTCAGTTTTCCTAATATCGGGATCGGGCAAGAACCTTCGATTAATCGAGGAACGTATGGAAAGAAACGATTCGCAGGCGCGGCGAGTGGGAGTTTTCGCAGTCGTTCTCGTGGCGGTGGCGTCGATATCGCTCGCGCAGAGTTTGCGATATCCGGCGGCGCGAAAGACGGAACAAACTGACACTTATCACGGCACGAAGGTGACCGATCAATATCGCTGGCTGGAGGACGACCATTCCGAGGAAACGGCGCAGTGGGTGAAGGCCGAGAACGAACTGACGTTCTCTTACTTGGACAAGATCCCCTACCGCGCGCAGGTGATGAAGCGGCTGGAGCAGGTTTACAACTATCCGAAATATGTCCAGCCATTCCGCCGAAGCAAACTTTATTTCTTTTCGAAGAACGATGGCCTGCAGAACCAGAACGTGTTTTACGTTCAGACCGGGCTGGAGGGAAAACCGGAACTGCTCCTGGACCCCAACAAGTTTTCAGCGGACGGCACTTCGCGGCTGCACGCGCTTACGGTATCCAAGGATGGCCAATATTGCGCGTATGCGGTGTCCACGGGAGGGGCCGACTGGGAAGAGGCGCATGTGATGGATGTCAGCACGCGAAAAGTGGTCCCTGACGACCTGAAGGGCTTGAAATTTTCAACACTGGCCTGGGCGGGGAAAGGATTTTTCTATAGCCGGTTCGACGCCCCTAAAGAGGGGCAGGAGCTTTCTTCCAAGAATGAGTTTCAGAAGGTCTATTATCACCGGCTGGGTACGCCACAATCCGAAGATGAGTTGTTTTATGAAGACAAGGCGAAGCCGGAGCAATTCTACAGCGTGTATACGACCGAGGACGAGCGCTTCGCGATCATGGCGATGGGCGGCAAGGGTTCGAAGGGTAACGCTCTCCTCTTTCGCGATCTGTCGAAGGGCGACAAGAAGTTTACCGCGGTCGTGCCGGAAATTTCAGACGACTCCTTTCAGGTAATTGATAATCTCGGCGACAAATTCCTGATTTTGACCAATCGCAAATCACCGAACTATCGATTGACGCTTTACGATCCGGCCGCGAAGGACTCTGCCTGGAAGGATGTGATTCCGGAAGCACCGGAAACGCTGCAGGACGCGGCCACAGCGGGTGGGAAGATTTTTGCTACGTACATGAAGGACGTGACAAGCCGAGTCTCTGTCTACAACCTGGAAGGAGAGAAGGAAAATGAGATCGCGCTTCCGGGCGTAGGAACGGCTTCGGATTTTGGCGGCAATCACGACGACAAGATCACTTTCTTTTCGTTCAGCTCGATGAATTACCCTCCCACGATATTTCGTTACGACATTGCTTCTCGAGAAGCAAAGATCTTCCGCTCGCCGGAAATCTCCGGCTTTAAGGCGGACGATTACGAGACCAAAGAAGTTTTCTATTCAAGCAAAGATGGCACGCGCGTTCCGATGTTTCTAGTGTACCGGCGAGGATTGAAGCTGGACGGGAACAATCCAGTCCTGCTTTCCGGATATGGCGGATTCAACGTGGTCGAAGCTCCGGAATTCAACGCGCTGCGGCTGGCTTTGCTGGAGCAGGGCTTCGTGTACGCGTCGGCAAACATGCGAGGCGGCGGAGAATACGGGGAAAAATGGCACGAAGCAGGAACAAAGCTGAAGAAACAGAATGTCTTCGACGATTTCATCGCGGCAGGTGAGTGGCTGATCGCGAATAAATACACTTCGCGCGAGAAGCTGGCGATCCTGGGAGGCTCGAACGGAGGATTGTTGATTGGCGCGGCGATCAACCAAAGACCGGAGCTTTTTCGGGCAGCGGTTGCGCTGGCAGGCGTGATGGACATGCTGCGCTTTCAGAAATTCACGATCGGGTGGGCTTGGGTCGCGGATTACGGATCGAGCGACAACGCAGACGAGTTCAAGGTGTTGTATGCGTATTCGCCGCTGCACAATATTCGCGCCGGGGTGAAATATCCGGCAACGTTGATTACGACTGCGGATCATGACGACCGCGTGGTTCCGGGACACTCGTTCAAGTATGCGGCGACCTTGCAGGCAGCAGCGAGCCACGAAAATCCTGTATTGATTCGGATTGATACCAACTCCGGACATTCGGCGAGCAGTACGACGAAGAGATTGGAGCAGACGCGAGATATTTATTCGTTTTTGTTCTACAACCTGGGAATCACGCCGAAGTTTTAGCGCCCCCTCACATTTGTGAGGCTAAAAAAGGGCTAACCAGCGGCCAAGAGCGGCGCCCAGAGCTAGCTGTTCCACCGCGTCTGCAAGTCTCCTCATGCCTGCCGGCATACCCTTCTCGAGCTCCGGCGCGGCCGTGGAAATATAATCCTGCGCGCGCTCACCCTCGATACTGACTCGCTGCGTCATACGCACTGAGCGAACTCCGCGATCCTCGAATCGCCACGCAAAGCGAAGGGCAGCGCCTGAAAGATGAATCACGACGATTGCGCTGCGGCCGACGTGGACGTCCTCCAGTTGCCAGTGAACGGCTTCGCCACCACGCGGTTTGGTAGTTCCCTGGGCACCGGATTCGAATGGCCCGTCCAGTGTGGCCGATTCCACGGAGGAGTCGACTAGCGGCCACTTGCTGACGTTGGTCCAAAACTGCCAGGCAAAATCCCTGTCCACTTTACACTCGACGGAATGCTCGAAGGCCCACATAGCAGCTACGCCATGATTACTTTCTTTTGGAAGCGGCGAGCGGCGACGACGAGCAAGAAGGTGCCCATAACGAAGAGGGCGAGCGCGTCGGGCCAAAGATGAGACAGGCCCGCGCCGCGGAGGATGATGCCGCGGGTGATGTTGATGTAATAGCTGGCGGGAACGAAATAGCTGAGGACGTAAAAGAATTTCGGCATCGTCTCGCGAGGAAAAATGTATCCGGAAAAGAAAATGCTGGGAAGAAAAGTGAGGAACGCGAGTTGTATGGCTTCGGACTGCGAGTTGGCCTTGCTGGACACGAGAATGCCGATGGAAAGTGAGACGAAAAGGTACGGCAAAGAGAAGAGACCGAGGAGAAAGACGTTGCCGTGGATGGGAACCTGAAAAACGAAGCGCATGAAGGTGACGATGGCGCAGAGTTCCGCGAATCCGATCACAAGGTAGGGCAAGAGTTTGCCGAGGAGCAAGCCCAACGGCCGGACGGGAGTGACGAAGAGCTGCTCGAGCGTGCCACGCTCTTTTTCGCGAACGATGGAGAAGGCGGTGAGGAAGGTGGTTACGTTCAAGAGCAGAACGGCGGTGAGGCCGGGGAGAAAGAAATTCGGTGAGCGCGAGTCGGGATTAAAGAGGAGCTTGGGGCGCATTTCTACGGCCATGGCGCTGCGATTTTGGAGAACACGCTGAAGGGACTCATCGAGACCGATTGCGGTCGTGACGTTGATGGCCTGGCCGGCCACTGAGGAATCGGAGCCGTCGATTAAGACGAGGACTTGTGCGCCGGTTTGGTGCAGCAGGCGATCGGAGTAGTCAACCGGAATTTTGATGCCGACGCGCGCGTGACCGGCGATGATTTCATTGTTGAGGTCGCGATCGTTTTCCACGTAGCGGCGAATGTGAAAGGTGTCGGAGTTTTTCAGGCGATCGATGAGCTCGCGGCTTTCGCGGCGGCCGTCCGCATTGTAGACGACGGTGTTGACCTGGCGGATGTTGGTGTCGATGCCGAGGCCGAGTACGACCATTTGCAGCAACGGAATCACCAGCGAAAAGAAGAGTGTGGAAGGATCGCGGCGCACGTGCAGCGTTTCCTTGAAGAACACCGCACGGAAACCGCGAAAGAGATCAAACACGAGCCCCCTCCGTTTGCGCCTGGTGCTTGTAGGTCAGCTCGACGAAAACATCTTCGAGGCTCGCCTCGAGCGGGTGAATTTCACTCACGGTGATTCCGTTTTTGAGAAGCTGCTCGCGAAGATCGTTGAGGTCGAAATGTTCTTCGACCAGCGCGTGAATAGACTGGCCGAAAATGGTGGCGCTGCGAATGCCGGGGAGTTGCCGGGCGAAACGCAAAGCACGGGTGACTTCTGGGGTCGTGATTTCGACGCGCTTGGTGCCGGGGGGCTGCACGTCCGGAAGCTGGCGCAACGAATTGGGAGTGCCGTCGGCGATGAGCTTGCCATAATAAATGTAGGCGACGTGGCTGCAGCGCTCGGCCTCGTCCATATAGTGCGTGGTGACGAAGAACGTGATGCCGTGGCCGGAAAGCTCGAAGAGCAGATCCCAGAGCTGGCGGCGCGCGACGGGGTCGATGCCGGCGGTGGGCTCGTCGAGGAAAAGGAGCTTGGGCTCGTGCAGCATGGCGCAGCCGAGGGCGAGGCGCTGCTTCCATCCGCCGGAAAGCTGCGATGCGAGCCGAGTGAGGTAGGGGCCGAGGCTGTTGAGCTGGATGATTTCGTCCATGCGGCGCTTCAGGCGATCGGGCGCCAGGCCATAGATGCGCCCGTAAAAAAGCAAATTCTCCGTCACGGTAAGGTCGTCGTAGAGGCTGAACCTCTGCGACATGTAGCCGATGCGCTCGCGCACTCCCTCGGGATCTTCGCGTACATTCAACCCGAGGACGTTCGCATCTCCGGCGCTCAAAGGCAGTAGGCCGGTGAGCATCTTGATGACAGTGGTCTTGCCGCTGCCGTTTGGGCCGAGGAAGCCGAAGATTTCGCCTTTGCGCACCTGGAAGCTCACGTCGTTGACCGCGACCACCTGGCCAAAGCGCCGAACCAAATGTTGGGCGTCGATGGCGAGATCGTCAGAGGGTTGCGCAAGTTGGGTCATTTGTCTCAGCTACTGTTTCAGTTTGCGGCTTTCAGCTTGACGTCAGCGGCCATTCCGGCGCGAATTTGACCGGAAGGATCGTTGATACGGACCTTTACCCCGAAAACCTGGTGAACGCGTTCTTCACGCGTCTGCACGTTGCGAGGCAGAAATTCAGCTTGTTGATTGATCTGCTCGACGACGCCGGCGAAGGCCTTGTTCGGGAAGGAGTCCACATGGATTTCCGCGTCCTGGCCGACTTTCACGTGGCCCAGTTCGGTTTCCGGAATGTAGATGCGCACGTAAATCTGATCGGGTTCAAGGAGCGTTGCGACAGGAGTGTTTGGAGCAACAAGATCGCCGGGGCGGACGTCCAGGACCTCGACGAAGGCCGTGCTGGGTGCGACCACTTGGCGTTCGCGGTAGCGCGCCTCATCGTAAGCGAGCGCTGCTTTTGCTGCCTCGACGTCTTCCCGGCGGTTGCCGTGCTCGTATTTTTCGAGCGTTGCGAGCGCCTGGTGGTAACGTGCCTCGGCGCCGGCAATTTCCTCCGGCCTGAATCCGCGTTGCAGTTCCGTAAGCTTATGCTGCGCGCTGTCTAATTGAGCGAGAGCAACTTTCCAATTGGCTTCCGCGCTGTCCCGCTGCTGCTTTGAGACCAGGTCCTTTTTCGCGAGACTTTCGTAGCGGTCGAAATCCAGATGCGTGCGAGCCTCGTCGGCCTTTGCGCGCTGCACATCCGCTTCCGCTGCGTCGATGTCTTCCTTGCGATAGCCATTCTTGTGCATCTCAAAATCCGCTTTGGCCTGTTCGACGGCGGCACGGGCCTCCGCGATCTCTTCCGGCCGATAACCTCGCACGGATTTCTCCGCAGCGGCACGAGCTTGCTGGAGCGATGCGAGCAATTCTTTGTCGTCAAACGTGATCAGCGTCTGACCGGCTTCTACGCGATCGCCCTCGCGAACCAGCACTTTATCAATTCGCCCTGCGATTTTGGAACCGACGCGAACATCGTGCGCTTCCACCGTGCCGGAGCCTTGCAGAGCGGAGTCGTGCCGGAACCAGCCCGCAGCGTAGACGGTGACGGCGAGGGCGGCAGCGATCAGCACGATTACGATGAGGCGTTTGCGATTCATACGAACTACTCTCCCGACCGCACTGACAACGAGGCTAAAGGAGATTTTGTAGGGGCGGAACGCGGCACCAGGCCGGACCACAACACATTGAACGCACTCTCAATCCGGGCGTGCAAAGTGGCGTCGCCATAGAGGGACCAAATCAAGAGCGTGCCGAAAATTGTTTGGCGAAAGACGTAAGCTATGTCCGCGGCTGGGAGGTCACTGCGGATCTCGCCACGCTCCTGGCCCAGCTGAATCATTTGCGTGTGCAACGCATGGACGCGATTCTGCAGGTCGATCATGGCTTCGCGCACCGGAGTGGTCGAGAGATAAGCCTGGAGAAGCGCTCGGATGATCGCCGGGTTTCGAGTGGGCTCCTGGGTCATGCGCGCACCCAGCGCGCGGAGAAATTGGGGCATTGGCTCGTTTGTTCTGCGCGCGATATTGATAGCTTCCTGCAGCTTGCCGAGCTGCATTTCGCCAAATGCCAGGAGAATGTGGTCCTTGCTGGGAAAGTAATTGAAAAACGTGCCTTTTCCCACGTCGGCCGCGTTGGTTATATCTTCAACGGTGGTTTCAGCGAAGCCCTTTTCGGCGAAGAGCGTGAGAGCTGCGTGGAACAAACGTTCGCGAATCTCGGCGCTACGACGCTGGCGGCGATCAGGACCAGGATCAGAGCCGCCGCGTGCAGAGGAAGTACGGGAGTCGTGCAGTTTATGCTTGGCCATCATGACCGCCAACCGTTTATGACTATAAGTCATAAATGAGCATAAGTCAATCCGGTGGCTGCCTACACGCCTGGCGCAGGGTTGACCGCAATCGTGCTTTCAGTTTGTCGACAAGCGCCGCTACTTGGTTTTCGGCGATTTCTGGTTTAGCAATGCGATCAGTTTTTGGGCGGACGGAGGAACTGCGACGGCGCCGTTAAAAACGATGCTCTCCGCCTCCACTTTCTTCCCATACACGCGCGCATTGGCATCATTATCGGGGCGAACGGAGGAGCCTGCGAGCGAAACGCCCGCGAATAGGCCACGCGCCCGCGAATAGGTCAGTATTTCGGCGCGCATTGTGACATCGGTCTCCGCCGAGGCATTGCGTCCGATGGGGCCTGCGGCTGCGGAAGCGTCTGCGCCAAGCTTGACCTTGCTCTTGAGAATGGCATGTGCTCCCCGGTCGTTCATGACCAGAAGGACGAAATCAGTGGCTTGGCCGCCGATCTGAAATCCGATGCTGCCACCTTCGAGGGCCATCATCGTCGGCGCGCTCCATGGACCAGTGAAGTGCTCGCCGGTGCGGCAGGTCATAGCGCCACGGCCATAGCTACCGCCTAAAACGAAAGCGGCTTTCAGCACGGACGGATAGACGATTACGCATTCGGACTTGTCGAGCAGGTCCTGCGGAATGTCGTCGGGAATGTCCAGAATTTCCTTCAGGATCAGTCCGCAATTTTCCAGGCGGTCTACTTCTTTCTTGTTGTCTGCCGCGGATAGCGGCACGCCAATGGCTAGCGCCAGAAGGGACGACAGTAAAGGCTTGAACATCAATTCACCTCGCTAAAATTTTGGGCGATGCGATTTTACGTTCCGAGGTTTCTGGGCGCAACCGCGGAGCTTTCCAACCCGGATCTTCGCTCAGGTCCTCCACACACGCCGCCGAGGCGAAGCCTTTTTGCTGTTTCGACTATACTTTCCCGGAACATAATTTGCCAGAGGTGAAGGGTGCGGGCCGGACTTGCGATGGCGATGATGTGCGCTTGCGGTGTGATGCCGGGCGGGGTTTCGGTTGCTAAGCAGCTCGGGCAATCGAAAGCCACTGCTGCGACGGTTTCGAAAAGCAAGAAGCCGCGCGTCGCAGCGGCAACGCGGAAATTTGGTGAGCGCGCTGACGGTCTTTTGGCGTCGGTTCCTGCGAGTAAGGGCGAATGGGGGCTGCTGATCGTCGACGCGGAAACCGGCGAGACACTCTATGAACTGAATGCCGACAGGTATTTCGTGCCGGCTTCGAATATGAAACTCTTCACGACGGCGCTGGCCCTGGCCAAGCTCGGTCCCGACTATCGTTTTCATACTACTCTGGAAACGCACGGGACGGTTTCGCCGGAAGGTTTGCTTAATGGTGATCTGTATCTAGTGGGACGAGGCGATCCGAACCTATCGAACCGGAAGTTTCCCTATGATCTCAAGGAAGAGTTTGATGGCGCTCCGGAGAAAGTGCTCGCGGAACTGGCCGACGCACTGGTCGCGAAAGGCGTGAAGGAGATTTCCGGCGATGTAATTGGTGACGACAGCTATTTCCCGCGCGAGCCATATCCCAGCGGCTGGGAAATCGACGACATGGTATGGGAATATGGCGCGGCGGTTTCCGCAATCGTCGTCGACGACAATACGGTCGCGCTTACATTGACGCCTGGGGATTCGGCGGGCGCGCCCGTGCAGGCGGTTGTGACTCCGGGTACACCGGATTTTATTGTCCAGAACGCTGTGGTTACCTCGGCAGCGGAAACGAAGTCAGACTTGACCCTGACTCGAGAGCCCAATTCAAAAATCGTGGTGATTCGCGGCACGATGCCGGCGCACAGTGCCCCGCGCAAGCTGGTCCTGGCGCTTCATGATCCAGCGGAACATGCGGCGGCCTTGCTGAGCCAACTCCTGGCGGCACGCGGAGCAAGAGTTGCCGGAGGCGCAAGATCAATACACATTCCGGAGACCCCTGGAGTAGCTCCGCGCGCGGTATTCGCCGAGCACGTCTCGGTGCCGCTGAGTGACTCGATAAAGTTGGTGAACAAGATCAGCCAGAATTTGCACACGGAGATGCTGCTGCGGACAGCGGCTCGCAACACCGCAGTGTGGAACACGCCCGACGATCTAATGAAGTTTCCTCAGGATTTCTATGCGGCGGCGGGCATTGCGCCCGGAGACGTCATTCAAACCGACGGTTCGGGGCTTTCGCGGCACGACTTGGTGACGCCAAGGGCGATTGTGGCGCTGCTGAAGTATGCGCAAAGCCAGCCGTGGTTTGCGCCGTACTATGCGTCGCTGCCGGTGGCGGGAGTCGATGGGACGTTGGAAACATCGATGAAGAACACCCCCAGTGCGGGGCATATTCACGCGAAAACAGGTTCGGTGGAGCATGTACGGACCCGTTCAGGATTTGCAGACACCTCGGGCGGACGGCGGCTGATTTTTTCCTTTATGAGCAACAATCAGGGCGGAAAGAATCATGAGGCATCGGATGCGCTCGACGCATTGTGCCTGGCAATGATGGAGGAGTTTGATCGCAAGCCGGCGGCATCCGGAGTTCACGCAGGCAAGCGCACACATTGATTCATGGATCTGGAACGAATTGTCACAGTCTTCGGAAGTTCACGGCCGCGGGAGAGCGACGCCGAGTACGAAGAGGCGCGGGAACTTGGTCGAACATTGGCAGCCAGCGGATTCTCTGTATGCAGCGGTGGCTACGGCGGGGTGATGGCGGCGGTATCGCGCGGCGCGAAAGAAGGCGGAGGCAAAACCTACGGTGTGACGGCGGAGTTCTTCAATGCCCCGGCGAATTCGTGGATCGACGTGGAAGTGCGCGTGTCGACCTGGCAAGAGCGGCTGTTTGAATTGATCCGGCTGGCGCACGGATTCGTAGCCTGCAAAGGCGGCACTGGCACGCTGGTGGAACTTGCCGTAGTTTGGGAGATGCTCAATAAATCGGTGATGACCGGGAAGCCCCTGTCGGTGCTAGGGCAATTCTGGTCGCCTATCATTGAATGCGTGCGTTCTGTGGAGCTGGCGCACGGCTCACCTTGGGGCGAGGCCCATGAGCGGCTGATTTATGTGGCCGCGACGCCGGAGGAAGCGGCGCGTCATCTAAAAGATAAATTGAAGTAGGAAGTGATGGCACGAACGGCGCAAGACGTTTTGGAATTTGACAAGCTGCGGGAATTGCTGCGGCTGCGCACTACGTGTGTGCTCGGCAAGAAGGCGATAGACGCACTGGAGCCTGGCACCGATCGACCGTTGCTGGAAACAGCATTCGCGCAAATTCGGGAAGCGCGAGAGTGGCTACGTATTGGCAACGAGCTTGGTTTTGGCGGACTGGCCGATCCGCAACAATGGCTGGACCATATCGAAGGCCCCGGCGTGGTGCTCGAAGCCGCGCAGCTGCTGGATGCGGCGTCTCTGCTGGAAACCGCCGGGTGGCTGCGACAGCAATTTCGCGAGGAAGCCGTGAAATTTCCGCTGCTCGCGGCTCGCGCCGCGTCACTCGCCGATTTTCGCGATGCGCTGGCGGCGATTCGCCGCTGCGTTCTGCCGAATAAGGAAATCAGCGACGACGCATCCCCCGCGCTGCGCAGGATTCGCGCCAGCATCGCGCAGACGCGCGACGCGATTCAGAGAGCATTGAAACAGATCTTGCGATCGCGAAACGCCGACGCCGGCGAGGATTACGTCACCCTGCGCAATGACCGCTTTGTGATTCCGGTGCGCGCGGAGAATCGGCGAAGCGTCCCGGGAATTGTGCATGGCACGAGCGGCACGGGACAGACGGTCTTTCTCGAGCCATTCGAGACTGTCGAGACAAACAACCAGCTTGTGCAGCTTGCGGAAGAAGAAGCCGCCGAGATTTTGCGAATCCTGCGCGAATTGACGGAGCGCTTGCAGGTGCTGCGCGGGCCGCTGATCGCCGCCGCAGAAACAATTGCTGAACTGGACAGCGTATTTGCTCGGGCGCGGTTCGCACGCGACTTCGATGCGGCGATGCCGGAATTTACCGCGCAGAGTGAATTGCGGCTTGAGGCGGCGCGGCATCCCGTGCTGGAAGACAAGCTGCGTCGCGAAAATCGCGCGATTGTGCCGATGTCACTTGCGCTCGGAGGCGACGAGCGTGTCCTGGTGATCAGCGGGCCCAACACGGGTGGTAAGACCGTTGCGCTGAAGACTACAGGTATCGCGGTGCTGTCCGCGCAATCGGGAATTCCAGTCGCCGCGCAACGCGCCGTGCTGCCGCTGTTTGACCGCGTGCTGGTGGACATTGGCGATGAGCAGTCCATTGCCGCGGATCTTTCCACATTTTCGGCGCACATGCTGAATCTGAAATCGATGCTGCAGGCGGCCACCCCGCAGTCGCTGGTGCTCGCGGATGAAATGGGTACCGGCACCGCGCCGGAAGAGGGCGCGGCGTTGGCCGTGGCGTTGCTCGACGAATTTCGCGCGAAGCACTGCATCGTTTTGGCTACAACGCATCACGATCGCTTGAAGACGTACGCTTCGACAACGCCGGGCGTGGTGAACGCCGCCGTGGAGTTTGACGACGTAAACCTGCGACCAACGTATCGCCTGATGGTCGGCGTGCCCGGGGGCTCGAGTGGAATCGCGATTGCTCAGCGGCTCGGGTTGGCAAATTCGATTATTGACCGCGCCAGGTCGCTGCTCGCGCCGGAGTCGCGAGAAGCCGCTGACTTGATTGCGTATCTGCATCGCAGCCGCGATGAGTTGGATCGCATGCAGCAGCAGATGACCTCAGAGCGCCATGCGTTGGAAGAAGAGCGCGCGAAGTTACGCACGCAATGGGTCGAGCGCCAGCAGAAGCGCATCAAGGAGCTCGAAGACAAGTTTGCGGAGATGCAGAAGCGCTTTGATGAAAACGTTGCGCGGGTACTCGAGGCGGTGAAAGAGCGCGAGCTACGCGGACAAATGGAAAAATCCGCGCGGCGCAAAGTCCAGGATGTCCGCGGCGAGGCCCGCGAAGAGCTGAACGCTGCGGTCGTGCAGACGCTTTCAGATTCGCAGGCCGACCTGGGCACGTCGGCCCGCGTGGAAGCCGTCAGTGGCGAGCGACTGCAACCGGGCGCTCGCATACGAGTGCGCGGATTCAATAAGCCGGTGATCTTTCGACGGCTCGACGGCTCGTCAGCGGAAATCGAAGCCGGTCCTCTGCGCATGAAGGTGGCAGTGGACGAGATCGTCGGGATTGAGGGAGCGGCAGTGCCACTCGCAGGATCGCTACAAGGGGCAAGCGGCGGCGTGTCGGTGCGCTCTCGAGGAGCAGAAGGCGCGGCGACTGAAGAGATCAATCTGATCGGCACGACGGTCGAGGAAGCTACGGAGCGCGTGGACAAATTTCTTGATGACGCGGCGCTCGCACACATTTCGCGCGTACGTATCATCCACGGTCATGGCACTGGCGCTTTGCGTAAAGGACTGGGTGAATTCCTAAGAACTCATCCGCTAGTGGCCAAGCAGTCGTTCGAGGCCGAAGATCGAGGCGGTAAAGCAGTGACGGTTGTAGAATTGCGGTCATAGGTCGCATGGCGGAAGCGGGTTCCACTGCAGAGCGGGTCAAGCAGCAAGCCGACATTGTTCGGGTTGTCGGCGAATATGTGCGCCTCAAAAAAACGGGCAAGGATTTCAGCGGGCTTTGCCCCTTTCATCAGGAAAAGACGCCATCGTTCACCGTTTCCCCAATCAAGCAGATCTTTTACTGCTTCGGCTGCGGCAAGGGCGGAGACATCTTCAATTTCGTCATGGAAATGGAACGCTGCGAGTTCCCCGATGCTCTCCGGATTGTCGCGGAAAAGTGCGGCATCTCGATTCCCAAGCCGAAACCGAGTTCTCCCGCGGAGCGCACGCAGAGCAGCGTGCGGGCAACGCTCGTGGAGATGCACCGCGAAGCGCAAACATTTTTCGTGAACCAGTTACAGGGAACGGCGGAAGGAAAGCTCGCGAGCGCCTATCTCGACGATCGCGGGTTGGATGAGACCGCTATCGATCGCTTTGGGATTGGCTATGCCCCTAGCGGCGGCGATTTGCTGCTGCGCCATTTGAAAGCGAAATACCCAGAGAAGCTTCTCGCCGAGTCGGGGCTTGTCTCGCGCGAACAGAATCGCAGCCGCTTGTTTGACCGGTTTAGGCGGCGCATCACCTTCCCCATCGCGAATGAATCCGGCAAAATCGTCGCATTCGGCTGCCGCGCGATGGGTGATGACCAGCCGAAGTATCTGAACTCGCCCGAGACGCCGATCTATTCGAAGAGCAACCTGCTGTATCACCTGGACCGCGCCAAGGAAGCGCTGCGCCGCTCCGATTTCGCCGTGCTGGTCGAAGGCTACATGGATGCCATCGCCGTGGCGCGCGCCGGAATCAGCAACGTCGTGGCCAGTTGCGGCACGAGCCTCGCGGAGCCGCAAATCAAATTGCTCGGCCGTTTCACAAAGCGCGTGATTGTGAATTACGACCCGGACACCGCGGGGCAAGCGGCTACCGAGCGCTCCATCGCGATTCTGCTCGAGCAGGATTTCGAAGTGCGAGTCCTGGCACTGCCCGGCAAGGCGGATCCCGACAAATTCATTCGCGAACAAGGCGCGGAGGCTTACACAAAGCTGCTGAAAGAGTCGCCACCATACGTCGACTATTTGATTGCGCGTGCCCGACAGATGGACATGTCAACAGCGGAAGGCAAGCTGCGCGCCGTCAATTTTCTGCTGCCCTACGTCCAGAAGATTCCGAACCGCATACTGCGTTCAGAATGGGCCACGCGCATCGCGCAGCAACTTCGGCTCGATGAGCCAGTCTTGCGCGCCGCATTGAGCAAAGCCGCGGCAGAGCGTCGCAGCGAAGTGAAGACCCAGCCGGAGTTGGTTGGACGCGCTGCAAAGCCAATAGAACGCCAGCTAATCCGCATGCTGGCAGAAGCCGAAGGCTTCCGGCGCGAGATAGCCGAGCAGCTTCAGCAGGGCCAGCTCTATCACGGCCTCGAGACAGAGAAGATATTTGGCGCGCTGATTGTGGCCAGCCTTTCCGGCCAGCCGATTCAAGCGACCGAAATAGCCGCCGCACTGGATGACCGCGACCGTAGGCTGTTCTACGAAATCCTGTTTGAGGAAACCAGCGAGCCCACCTGGGACGAAGCGCAGAGCTGCGTGGACGCTTTGCGTCATCGCCAAGCCGAAAAGCAGTTGGCCGAAGTGCAGCGGAGCATTGAAGCCAGCCCTCCCGGGACGGAACTGCGCGACTTATTGCAAAGAAAGCAGGATCTGATGCGGCGGCTGGCGGCTGCCCGCTAAAGGGCGCAAAAAGGTCACGTTTCGTTTTTCACAACTTTCCATCAATTAAACCATTGACGTGAACGGACTTAAACGTGTAGCGTACTAGGGTTTCGCGCGGTAACGGTTTTACCGCTAAGTGCATCTAATTTAGGAGATTAGCGGCAGCAGGGGCAACCACCAAGCGCGGGACAGCGGGCGACGCACGGGCGAGCGGCGATTACGCGTGCACAAGCTTCAAATTACGTTCTCGGTGACCGCAGGGCGGTCAATACTCAGCGATCTTTCGGGGGACAACCCCTCAGTTCGCGCCGGCGAGCGAGTCTGTTTGTGTGTCAGCGAATCTAATAGATTGCCCCGAATAACGCGAGAAGCGGCGGAATTACCATGAAATTGGGGAGGGATTTGTGGCGGTAGCAGGTCTTGAAGAGAAATACGATGCGGTACGTCAGCTCATTGCGGTCGGCAAAGAGCGCGGATACTTGTTGTATGACGAAGTGAACGACTCGCTTCCGGCGGAAGTGCATTCCTCGGAAGAGATCGACGACCTTCTCACAACATTTGAGCGCAACGGCATCGAGATTTACGAGGATGCGGCGTCGGCAAAGGCCGCGCGCGCGGTCGAAGTGTCGACCGGGAGCGGCGATCACGAAGTTGTGGTGAAGGAAGATGCGCACGAGGGCGAGAGCGATCTCGACCTCACGCCCGGCTCGTTGGAAAAGACCAATGACCCGGTGCGCATGTACCTGCGCGAAATGGGCACGGTCCCACTGCTGACGCGCGAAGGCGAAGTGACCATCGCCAAGCGCATCGAGCGCGGCCAGCTCGTGGTCATGAAGGCCATCACGCGGTCGCCGATTGTTATTAAGGAACTGATCGCGGTTGGCGACGATTTGCGTAAGGGTGCCCGGTCGATCAAAGAGATCGTACAGTTCGACGATGAAGAGCTCACCGAAGAGAAAATCGCGAACAAGACGAAACAAACACTCAAGCACATCGAGAAAATCGCGAAGTTGTATGACAACGCGCTGAAACAGGCCATTCGCCTGGAGAAGACGCCGAAAGCCAAGAAGCGCTCGTACATCCATGCGAAATGGGAAGTGTCGCGCACTCGCGTGGAGATTTCGCTGGCCGTTCGCGATATCGATTTCAATCCATTTGAGAAAAAGCGCCTGATCGACAAAATGCGCGGCACTGTCGAGCGCCTGCAATCGCTGGAGCGCGAGGCGGGTCGCCTGGAACGCCGTGTCGATGTCGCAAAGGGCGATGTGGCCGCGGAAGCACGCAAAGAATTGCGCACCCGCCGCACCGAGCTCAAAGACATCGAAGAAGCCAGCGAAGTCGGGCTCACGGAGCTGAAGCGCACACTCACGATCATTCATCGCGGCGAAGCGGAAGCCGAGCAGGCGAAGAAAGAATTGATCGAAGCGAACCTTCGCTTGGTCGTTTCGATCGCCAAGAAATATACGAATCGCGGCCTGCAATTCCTGGATTTGATTCAGGAAGGCAACATCGGCTTGATGAAGGCCGTGGATAAATTCGAGTGGCGCCGCGGCTATAAGTTTTCGACCTATGCCACCTGGTGGATTCGCCAGGCCATCACTCGTGCGATTGCCGACCAGGCACGCACCATTCGTATTCCGGTGCACATGATCGAAACGATCAACAAGCTGGTGCGCACCAGCCGCCAGCTCGTACAGGAACTCGGCCGCGAGCCTACCAGCGAAGAAATCGCCAAGCGTATGGATATTCCGGTCTCCAAGGTGCGCAAGATTTTAAAAATCGCGCAGGAGCCGATCTCGCTGGAAACACCAATCGGCGAAGAGGAAGATTCGCATCTCGGCGATTTCATCGAAGACAAGGCTGTGGTTTCGCCGTCGGACGCGGTGATCAACCTCAACTTGAAGGAGCAGACCTCTTCCGTGCTGAAGACGCTGACACCTCGCGAGGAAAAGGTCATCAAGATGCGCTTCGGTCTGGACGATGGCAGCGAGCACACGCTCGAGGAAGTCGGCCAGTCCTTCGCAGTCACCCGCGAGCGCATCCGCCAGATCGAGGCAAAAGCGCTGCGCAAGCTGCGCCATCCGTCGCGATCGCGCAAACTCCGTGCCTTCCTGGAAGGCCCATCCCGAGACTATCTTTAGCGTCTGAAGTCTAGGGACAATATCGCAAGATCAAACGCCCCCGATTTCGGGGCGTTTTACTTTCCGCTCGCCTCCGCTCTCTCGTTCTCATCGATAACTGCTATCCGCTCAGTAAGAGCACAGCGTCTTGACAACATGGATATAACTAGAGTAGAAATAGCCCAAGCTGTTATCTCCCCAAGGTTCCTGGCAGGCCTCTTCTCAAAGGGAAAAACACGTCAACGCTTACATCTTTCTAGAAAAGAGGGTCGACAATGTCACGCAAACTCGTTCTACTCACTTTTGTGGCAAGTTCTTTCATAGCCCCGGCCGCTCTCGCTCAACGCTGGCTCAGCCAGCTTCCGCAAAAATCGGAGCAGGAACTCACCTTCGAGGATTACAAGCGGGCATTTGAATCCTATTACAAGGAACATCCGGTGGATTTGGCCAAGAGAGAGAAGTTAGCCCCAACTTTTCGTTTTGAGGGAACCGAGGAAATACAGAACCGAACCGAAGTCGAAGAATACAAACTGTTCAAGCGTTGGGAATGGTTTACAGAACCGAGGACCTATCCCACCGGTAGATGGAATTTCGAGCAAATTGACGCTGCGCTTCAGGCCGTGCCGGAGAAAGACAATGACCTCGTTGTCAGCCAAGCCGAACTCAATCCACTTGGCTTGCAGATCGCTCAAAAAAAGGTTCTTTGGCCTCATGCGAAATATTGGAGGCCACTCGGCCCGGCGGATGCCATTGGCGGGACAAACCTGGGCCGCGTTAACTCCGTCCAATTTGATCCCGCGAATAGCAACATCATTTATATGGGTTCGCCTGATGGCGGCGTCTGGAAAAGCCTCGATGCCGGCGTAACCTGGGCTCCTAAATTCGATTCCCAACCGACATTGAGCGTCGGCGACATTGCTATTGATCCCACGAATTCCAAGGTCGTTTACGTCGCGACGAGCGATCCTTTCGGTTACGGAGTCCCCTTCTGGGGTGGCACGTACAGTGTCGGCGTCCGCAAGAGCGCGGATGGCGGAAACACTTGGACAGCTACGGGGCTCCATTGGAGCGTGGGGCAAAATCGCACAATTCGTCGCCTGGTCATACATCCCTCGAATGGCAATATCTTGTTGGCAGCAACCAGTGACGGCCTGTACCGGACTGCCGATGGCGGCGCAACTTGGAGTCGAATTTTCGCTACGAGTGCGTTTGATGCTCAGTTTCAGCCTAACGACGGGAACATCGCATACGTAACAACTACGCAAGTGCTCAAAAGCACCGACGCCGGCGCAACTTTCACGCCATTGTCGGCCACTTGTCCCAGCAGCCGATACAGCATCCAGATAGCTCGCAGCAAGCCCGCTACTCTTTACACCCTCTGCTCAAACGCGGTTGTTCAGAAGAGCACCGATTCTGGAGCGACCTGGGTGAATACCGCTGCGCCCGGCGTCTCTCTCTACGGTTACTACGACACCGTTCTCGCCGTTTCCCCGGTTAACGAGAACAACATCTATGTCGCCGGTTTCAATATGAAGCAAAGCATCGACGGCGGCGCAACCTGGAATAGCGTTCCCGTTGCCATGCATGTGGATAATCATTGCATACGCTTCCTCCCGGGCAGCGGTTCCGTACTGCTCGTCGGAAATGACGGAGGACTATTTAAGTCCACAAATTCCGGCGCAACTTGGAGCAGCTTGAATAAGGGCGTCTCCATTACCCAATTCTATGGCCTCGGCATCAGTAGGACCCATCCCGCCATCATGGTTCTCGGTGCTCAGGACAATGGCAACATGAAATACAACGCCGGCGTATTCACCAATATCACCAATGCCGACGGGATGAAGGGCTTCGTCGATTGGAGCAATGCCAACGTCATCTATGCTTCTATTCAATCCGGCGGCTTCTACCGCAGCGCTAACGGCGGCGCCACCTTCACCTTCATCGGCACTCCGAGCGGCGGCTCATGGGTCTCACCTTGGCTTCAAGACCCACAGGTGCCAAACACGATTTATGCGGGTACGAACAAGGTCTACAAAAGCACGAATCAGGGTACCACTTGGACTCCGATCAGTGGCTCTTTGGCAGGCATCGGCACATTCGCCGTGCTTAAGGTGGCCCCCAGCAACACCAAGTTCATTTACGCTGGCAGCGGCTCCAAGCTGTATCGGACAAAAGATGGTGGTCTGACGTGGACCGACATTACCGCTGGCCTTCCCGTCGCTACAAACTTCCTGACGGATCTTGCTATCCATGAAAGCGATCCCGACATCGTTTATGTAACTTTCAGCGGCTATAACGCAGGGCAGAAAGTCTATAAGACTCACAACGGCGGCGCTGCTTGGACCAATATCAGCGGCAGTCTGCCCAACATGCCCGCCAATTCGATTGTTCACGAGAAACGTCCAGATGACCCGCTGTATGTTGGCACGGACGCCGGTGTTTATTATAGAAACGATCACCTTCATGACTGGCTCCCATACAAGCATGGGCTGCCTAATGTCATTATCGATCAACTGGAAATTGATTACGGGACTTCCGTGATTCGGGCTGCGACCTATGGTCGCGGGGCTTGGCAAGCTCCCTTGGCCAAATAACGTCAGCCTACAGGGCTACATTGCGGCTGCGGGCTTGAGCGGAACGATCTTCTCGGCTGCGCTGTGCCACTTTGCATGGCCAGACTTGACGCTCACCACCACCTCATTGCGATGCCCTAGTTCCGTCTGTTCGGGATCGTGACAGTCCGCCGCTTTGGGCTGTCCGATCTCGATTTGATACACGTCGTCTGAGGTTTTTTCCACGAGCGTATCTTTCTTCTCGGTCGGAACGCTGGTGTCGTGTTCCGCTACCACAGGCGACTCCCTTTTGCGCACAGTTGCCGCATAGGGCTTGCCGCGCAGGGACACGCTAGCCTGCGAAATCGGCGTGCCCTTTTTGATCACTATATAAATGAAGTAGGTGGGAGGAAATGGATTCTCGGCCGTCCCCGGGCCACCCGTCCTTCCAGGTATCCCAGGGAGGGTTTCACGGCTATACGCGAAAGTCTCCTTGATCGGGGACTGAGCCATCAGTGCCGCTGCCGTGAGCAACATCAAGAAAAGAAAACAAGGGAGTTTCATTCTGCAGCCTGCGCTACGCTCCGCTTCTATTACAGTAGACACAAGCCCACCTGGACGCAAGCTGCGTAAGAGTCTCCGAAATATATGGATCAGCTCCCGGTCACGGCAACCTCGAAAACCGCACGACCAAACGAATCGTCGAAATCCCCATAAATACCAGGAACGCCATCAGCGCCGGCACAAATGCCGCCAAGTTCAACCGCGGAGGATTCAGCAGGTTAGCGCGAAACGCTAACTCCATAACAAATAACAAAAACGCCAGCAACGCGCACCCAAACCACGCCATGTGCATCTGCAAGTAACCCAAAGTCTCGTCGCGGCGCTCTGGGCTAAGCCAAAATTCCTTGTGCGGCAGATTAATCATCGAAACCGGCAGAGCCTCGATCATGCGCGGAACGCCGAAAGAAATAACCGTCGCCAGTACAATGCTCCCCAGTTCCAACGAGAAAAATAGCGTCTTGGTTTCCCAGCCGTTGACGGACCCAGCCCTCCCAAAATGGGAGGCGACAATCGCCGGAAGCCGCGGCGCATAGTAGAAGTACTGCACCGCCCCAAGCGATACCAGGGAGAAAAATATGGAACTGGGCAGCCGCGTGTTGGACATCGGTCTGAGCCAGAGTACGCAGCCCACCGGCCCGCAAGCAAGACGCCCAACGCAAATCGTGCCCCCGAAGTAATCCTGATAGGTAGCACCTAGCTCTAAATCCCACATATAGTCATGCTTACAGAATTTACTTGACAAGTAAACATCAGTGCCCTATACTCACAGTTGTAGAATGCTGTCTTCCTGGGTGTTCTCGTTACCCGCAAAAGCTCGTAAACGCCGTAAGCCCTTTCTATTCCGCACTTCCAGATTTCGCCCCATAAACCCGAAATTCGCGCGAAGTAAGGCCTTTGGATTCTGCCGTTACAAATGCCAGCAGAATAAGTGCTGCAGAATCTGCACTTACGGAAAACAGGGGGAGGGGGCCCCTCCCCCAATTACTTTGCGCTGCTCCCTGGCGCTCTCGATTCGTTTAGAATGACTCGTGTATGAAATCCAAGCAACGCTCCGCTGCTCTTATTCTGCTCCTGTTGTTGGCAGCCACAATTTACGTGGTGATCCGCACCAGCACCACGACGCCAAACTCTATCACGCCGACCACGACAACAGTCTCAAACCCCAGTGAGCCAGAACTCGTGGACCACGGGCCGCTGCAGACCGCGCAGCAATTCGCGATGATGACGACCACTGCCGAGGAAAAGCCGTTTGCGGAAGAAGCGCTGGCGCTTGCCGACAAGGAGATGGACCTCGCGTTTGCCGCGGCCGTTCTCGACGCGCAGGAGCATCCTCCCGTTTTAAGCGCGGATGCTAAAGCAATCCAAGCGCGCCTGCAAAAGGCCGAAGATGCCCTGGATTCCTCCAAGACGCGGGTCGATGCGCTGACTGCCGCGGAGGCAAAAGCGAGCGGCTCGAAGAAAGATGCTCTCGATGATCAGCTCGACTTGGCGAAGGCGCAGCTCGAACTCGATCAAGACGAAGTCGACGAAGCGAAGCAAGACTTGATCCATGCGGGCGGCGATCCGCAAGGCCGCATTCAGACCATGGTGGAGCAGCACGAAGCTGCCTCCCATTCTTCGGACACAACGCATGTCACGGTCAGCGAGCCGGAGGAAGCACGCGGCCTGATTCATCGTGTGCAGCAATGGTCGGCCTGGCACCAGAAGCAACTGCATTTGTGGCGCGCCAAGCAGGACGCAGAGTCCGCTGCAGCTTCCTTTTCCTCAAAACACGCAGCGCTCGAGAAGCAAGTCAGCACCCAAAAGCAGCAATTGAGTCAAACACCTGCAGTAGCTCAAGGGCAGACCGCTGAGAGCCGGGAAGAATCCGCGGCGCTTGTGAAAACCACAAGACGCCGTGCTGGAGATCAGAAAACGCTGACCAACCTCGACAAACGGATCGCCGACGAGACGCAACTTGCCAACGTCTACGCCAACTGGATCTCGGTCGTAGCCGCGAAGCAACGCGCCGTCCTGCGCCGCGGCATGATCGGCGTCGCCATCATCCTGGGAATTCTGCTCATCGGCCTTTTCTTTGATGGATGGCTCGAGCATTTGGTCGGGAAGACGTCGCTGGACCGCCGCCAGGTAGAAACATTGCGCGCGGTGACGCGGGTCACGCTGCAGGTACTCGCGGTGCTCATGATTCTGCTGGTCATCTTCGGACCTCCAAGTCAACTCGGTACATTTCTCGGGTTGGCAGGCGCCGGCCTCACCGTCGCGCTAAAAGATTTCATCGTGGGATTCTTAGGCTGGTTCGTCTTGATGGGCAAGAACGGAATTCGGCTGGGCGACTGGGTCGAAATTAACGGAGTCACGGGAGAAGTCGTTGAGCTGGGAATGTTTCATACCGTCTTGCTGGAGACCGGCAATTGGACCGATTCCAGCCATCCCACCGGAAGACGTGTGACATTCACAAACAGCTTTGCCATCGAAGGCCACTACTTCAATTTCTCGACTTCAGGCCAGTGGCTGTGGGATGAACTGCAGATTGTCGTGCCCGCAGGACAAGACCCATACCCCATCGTCGACGCGATTCAGAAGAAAGTGCTGGAGGTCACCGCGGAAGGAGCGCAGCAAGCGCAGCGCGAATGGCAAGGTGCGGCAAAGTCGCGCGATATGAGTTCTCGCTCCGCCGCTCCGGCGATTAACATCCGCCCGGTAATCGGCGGCATCGAACTCGCCGTTCGCTATGTCACCCGTGCCAATGAACGCTATCAAACGCGCGCTAAACTCTATGAAGCTGCGGTCGGGCTGCTCGGACAGAAAGCAAGGCCGCTGCAGGAGAAAGTCCTGGGCTAGCGCTGCCAGAATTTCATCACCGCGGAATAATCCAGGTCTTCCTTTGCATTGCCCTTGACGTGGTTATAGATCTCGCGCGCCGCCGCGGTTGCGGGCAACGCCACGCCGATTTGATTCCCCAGATCAAGCGCCAGGCTCAGATCCTTGTGCATCAGCCGCAGCGGAAAACTCGGCTTGTACTCGCCTTTCAAAAGATTCGGCGCCTTTACGTCCAGCACACCCGAGCGCGCCATGCTCGACTGCATCACTTCGATAAGGCTTTCGCCCTTCAAGCCCGCGCCGGTAACCAGCGCAAGCGCTTCAGCAAGCGCGTCCACCTGCAGCGCCAAAATCAGGTTCATCGCAAGCTTGATGGTTTGGCCAGCCCCGTTCGGGCCGAGGTGAAACCAGCGCTTGCCCAGCACGCCGAGAATCGGCTCGACCGCTTTCAGCGTCTCGGCCTCTCCTCCCACCATGAAAATCAGCTCGCCCTTCTTCGCGCCCCAGTCGCCGCCTGTAACTGGCGCATCCAGGAAACGCACTTTGCGCTCAGCGCAGGCCACCGCAATTTTCCTCGCCAACGCAGGCGACACGGTGCTCGAATCAATGTACGTGCTGCCCGGCTTCAGCCCGGCCAACGCCCCGGAGTCTTTACCATCCGTTCCCCAAAGGACGCCTTCCAGCGCCGGCGGGTCGCTGACAATAGTCATCAGAACATCGGAGGCCGCAGCCACCTCTTTCGGCGACATCGCAAGCGTCGCCCCCATTCCCACCAGTTCATTGGCGCGCGAGGCTGTGCGATTCCACACCGTCAGCGGATAGCCCGCTTTCAACAAATTCATCCCGATGGGCTGACCCATCAAGCCCAGGCCGATGAGGCCCACTCTAGGTTTGGAATTGGCGGCGGAATCCACGGAGTCTCCTATATGGCTGGTGAGTCGACTGGCTGCGAACCAAACAATTGTACAGCCTCGGGCAAAATGCTGGCACGCATTCGCCCGCAAATTTTGGGGCAATAGCTTGGAAGGCGGCGTAGGAAAGATCAGGCAGTCTTGGGACGATTGGGAAGAGGAAGCAGTCCGGGAGCGCCAGCGGATGCACTGGCTGCTACGCGGGATGCTTGGTCCTTACGCTCCGTGCTCAAAGCCGAAGTCTTCGCGCTGCCCGCACCGCCGTTTTCTTCGACCTCGGGTTTTTCTTCCAAACGCACAATATATTGATAGGGGATTTCCCACCGGAAGTGCCTTTGCTGTCCGCGCTGCAAAAAGCTCTGTTCCAGGAAAATAGAACGTCCCGAATCAGCGACAAAAGTACCCGAAGCAGGCAGCAAGATGTCGCCGGCGCGGTAATGCACCTCGACCCTGCGCCCAAGAAAAGCGGAATAACGGGCCATACCTAACCAGTGTCGGGACAGGTAGTAAGGGGGTCAATGGTACGGAAGGCCCCCCTGCGGAAGTATGTGGAAAACGCTGAAAACTCTGCTACACCGGATTCGCCGCCTCAAAACGCGCCATGCAATCCTTGACTTTTTCCGTGAGCAAGCTATTGTCGTGCGTTCCGGACAACACGGAAACTGAATCGGGATGTTCCGAATAGGAGAAGCTCATGCGCAAATGGTGTGGCTGGCTGCTTGTCGGCTTCCTGGCTATGCCGGTTTTGCCGTCTCTCGCACAGACCCCGAAAGCCGCTAAAACATACGTACTGAAAGCCGCGCGCATGTTCGATGGCAAGAGCAGCGCTCTGTCAACTCCCGGTTTGGTCGTCGTCACCGACGGAAAAATTGCCGCCGTCGGCGCCAAAGCCACCATCCCCGCGGGCGCGGAAACAATCGATTTCGGCGACGCCACGCTCCTCCCCGGCTTCATCGATGCGCACACGCACCTCACCATGATGTATTCGGACGATTGGAAACAGAACTTGCTCGATGGTCTGCAAAAATCCATCGCCGAACAGGCCCTGGACGCCAGCGCGAACGCGCGCGTAACGCTGATGGCCGGCTTTACCACCGTGCGGGACGTCGGCTCCAGCAACTATCTCGACGTCGGCCTGCGCAATGCCATTCGCGATGGCGTGGTGCCCGGTCCGCGCATGCTTGTCACCGTGCACGCGCTCGGCTCAACGGGCGGCCATTGCGACCATGAAGGTGGTTTCCGCGAGGGGCTCTTTGGCAGAGAGAGCGATCCTCTCGATGGCGTAATTAATGGACCGGATCAGGCGCGCTACGCCGTGCGTCTCGACCATAAATACGGCGCTGATATGATCAAAGTATGCGCCACCGGCGGTGTCCTCTCCCTGACCGACGACGTCGACACTCCGCAACTCACGCAGGCAGAATTAGACGCGATTGTCGATGAGGCGCACGCTCTCCGCCGCAAGACCGCCGCACACGCCCACGGCAACGAAGGCGCCAAGCGCGCTGTCCTCGCGGGCATCGATTCCATCGAACATGGCTCATTTATCCAGGACGACACTCTCGATTTGATGAAGCAGCGCGGCACCTATCTGGTCCCGACGCTCATCGCCGGTGAAAGCCTGGGCGAAAGAATCGACAAAGGCATGTACTTGCCTCCCGCTATCATTGCGAAAACGCGAGCGGCGCTATCGGCGCGCTCGCAAATGTTCCAGCACGCCCTCGCAAAAGGCGTGAAGATCGGTTTCGGCACCGATGCGGCTGTCTACAAGCACGGTCGCAATGCCGAAGAGTTTCACCTGATGGTTGATCTCGGGATGAAGCCCATCGATGCTCTGCGCTCGGCTGCCCTCGCCGATGCCGAACTTCTCGGCCTGCAAGACAAGATCGGCACGCTGGACGTCGGCAAGCTCGCGGACATTGTCGCAGTGCCCGGCAATCCGGTCGAGAATATCCGCCAAACCGAAAAGGTATTTTTCGTTATGAAAGAAGGAGTGGTCTATCGCAACGATCGTAGCGCCGCGCAGCAATGAGCGGTTATCTCCTATGAGCGACTAGCAGTTACAATTCCTTGGCCTGAATGATTTCGCCCCTCGACCGTGAAAATAGCGCCGCCGCTCCCGCTAAAGGCGGCTGGCTGCCCGCGCTCCTTCTTTGTCTCTGCGTTTCTTTGCTCATTGTCGCGCTCTTTTTCTGGCGCGGCATTGCCTCAGGCCACGATTTTGAGTTCCACGCCACCTCCTGGCTCGATGTCGCGGCTCAATGGAAGCAGGGCATTCTCTACCCGCGCTGGACCGAATGGGCCAACCATGGTTTTGGCGAACCGCGCTTCCTCTTTTATCCGCCGCTCTCCTGGCTGTTGGCTCCCGCGCTGAGCTTTCTAGTTCGATGGGATTACGTGCCGGTCGTCTTCATCATTTTGGTGCAGACGTTCGCCGGAATCTCCGCCTTTGCCTTCGCGCGCCGGCTACTGCCGCGAAGCTCCGCACTTTTCGCCGCCGTCTGCTACACCGCGAATCCCAACGCTCTGCTCATCATTTATTTTCGCAGCGACTATGCGGAGCTGCTTGCCTCCGCATTTTTCCCCCTGCTATTTCTCACGGCTCTGCAACTTGCCGGCATTGTAGAGGCGCGCTCCCGATCTTGGCTGCGGACTCTCGTCTTTTTTTCCGCGACATTCGCGGCAGTGTGGCTATCCAACGCCCCCGCCGGCGTAATGGCCACGTACTCCGTCACCTCGCTCTTCGCCTGGGCCGCCTTCAACCAGCGATCTTGGAACCCGTTGCTTCGCGGCACTGCCGGGTTAGCGCTCGGTTTCGCGCTTGCCGCGTTCTACATCGTGCCCGCCGCCTACGAGCAGCGCTGGGTCAACATCGCTCAAGCACTCTCGCCGGGCCTGCTTCCCTCCGAGAATTTTCTATACACGGTCACCAATGATCGTGAACACACCTACTTCAACTACATCGCCTCCACAATCGCCGTGGCCCTCATCATTTTCACCGGCCTCGCGGCGCTCGCCGTTCGCAGGGAGCTACCGCAACCAGATGCAGGCTCTTCCCAACGGCGGCTTTGGAATGCGCTCCTTCTATTAGCCGCAGTTGCTGCGGCCCTGATGCTGCGCCCTGCTTCCATCGTGTGGCAGCTACTGCCAAAACTGCGCTTCGTTCAATTCCCGTGGCGCTGGATGTCGATTCTCACCATCCCATTTCTTTATTTTCTTGCAGCGGCCTTTTCCCGCCGCCGTTTTCGTCCCGTCTGGACGATCGCAGCTGCCGGCCTGATTGTCGGTACTGGCGTTTTTCTCGCGCAGCATACCTGGTGGGACGACGAGGAATTCCCTACGTTGCGCACCGCGATTGACAGCGGCGAAGGTTTTGATGGCACCGACGAGTACGACCCCATCGGCGACGATCACTACAACCTCCCGGCAAAAGCCCCGCGCGCCCAACTTCTTCCTTCAGTCGAAGACGCGGATAGCGAGCCCCCTAAAGCCGCCACAAAGCCGCCTGGAACTAGCATTGAACGCTCGAAGGTTGCCGTGGAACGCTGGACTCCAGAAGAAAAAATCGTGAGTGTCGAATCGCCTCATCCCGCGAGGTTGGCGTTACGGCTGCTGAACTATCCGGCCTGGCGTGTAGAGGTAAATGGTTCTGAGATTAAACCTGAGCGCGCAGAAGACTCAGGGCAAGTAATAATCCCGCTGTCTCTCGGACCCTCGCGTGTCACAGCGCGCTTTACGCGCACTCAGGACAGAACGCTGGGTGCGCTCGTCAGTGCCCTGAGCGGAGTAGTCACAGGCCTCTTGCTTTGGTTGGGAAATCGAAGGCGTGAAAGCGGGTAACCTAGGCTTTAGCGCCGATCAACGCTGGGATGCCGCACGTCCTGCCCTTGCACCATATAGATGACGTCTTCCGCGATGTTCGTTGCGTGATCGCCGATCCGCTCCAAATTCTTTGCCACCAGGATCAGCTCAAATGCGGGAAACACCACGCTCGAATCTCCCATCATATAGGTTAGCAATTCCCGGAAAATCTGGTCGCGGTACTGATCCACCTGGTCGTCCATCGCCAAAACTTTTTGCGCCAATTCGACGTCGCGCCGCACCAGCGCATTTAGGGAGTCGCGCATCATCTCTTCCGCCACTTCGCTCATGCGCGGCAAGTCCACATAAGGCTTTACCCGCGGGTGCCGCAGAATGCGCACCGCGGATTGCGCGATGTTCACCGCCTGATCTCCGATGCGCTCCAGGTCGTTATTGATGCGAGACACCGCCAGCACGAGCCGCAGGTCCGTGGCCATCAACTGATGCAGCGCCAAGACTTGCACCACGCGATCGTCAATCTCGATTTGCAGTTCGTTGATGCCGTCTTCCTCATCCAGCACGCGTTTGGCGAGTTGCTCATCGGAGTCCAGCACGGAATGCACGCCCTGGTGCACAGCGCGCTCCGCCAGGCTGCCCATCCACAGCAGCCGCTCTTTCAACTCATTCAGATCTCGTTCGAAGTGGCGTTCCATCGCTCGATCCCTTCAACCTGATACTGCCAGCACACTCAACTCTTCCCCAACCTCAGCCAAATCGTCCGGTGATATACGCCTCAGTGCGTGGATCACTCGGAGTGGTGAACAAATGGGGCGTAGGACTGAACTCGATCAACTGGCCCGTCAGCAGGAATGCCGTGAAGTCGCTCACCCGTGCCGCTTGCTGCATATTATGCGTAACGATCACAAGCGTGCAAAGATCCTTCAACTGCACCAACAACTCTTCGATCTTTGCCGTACTGATGGGGTCCAACGCCGAGCACGGTTCGTCCAGCAACAGCACCTCCGGCTCAACGGCCAGCGCTCGCGCGATGCACAGCCGCTGCTGCTGTCCCCCGGAAAGCTCGTACGCCGACTTATGCAAGTGGTCCTTTACTTCGTCCCACAGCGCCGAGTGCCGCAGGCTCTTCTCCACCGCGTCGGCGATCGGCAGCTTCGATCCGTTTATGCGTAGCCCGTAAGCCACATTGTCGAATATCGATTTCGGGAATGGATTCGGACGCTGAAACACCATGCCCACGCGGCGCCGCAACTGCGTCACGTCCTGGGCCAAAATGTTCTGCCCGTCCAGCGTGATCTCGCCTTCCAAACGCGCGAGCCGCACCGTCTCGTGCATGCGGTTCATCGTCCGCAGCAGGGTCGATTTTCCGCAGCCGGACGGTCCGATTAGCGCCGTAACCTTGCTCGTCGCCACGCCGAGGTTGACGTCAAACAACACCTGCTTCGGCCCGTAGAAAAAATTCACTTTGCTGACGTTCATGCGCATCGCCAAAGCAGCTACGCTTTCGCGCCCGATCGCTCCGCTTTGCGTTGGTGTAATGTTAAGAGACACTGCCGGCCTCACGGATGCATGCATATTACGCCCTCGGAACCGCAATGCCGCGAGCCAAAATCGCCCGGGCGATAATATTGATTACTAGGATCAGTCCCAGCAACACAAGCCCGGCCGCCCACGCTTGCCGATTCCAGTCTTCGTACGGCGCGACCGCATATCTAAAAATCATCTCCGGAAGCGAGGCCGTCGGCTGGTTCCAGCCGGGGCTCCAAAAGCGATTCCCCAAGGCCGTGAAAAGCAGTGGCGCTGTCTCCCCCGCCACGCGCGCAAATGCCAGCAGCACTGCCGTCAGAATCCCGCGATACGCCGCAGGCACAATCACGGTCGCGATTGTCTTCCACTTGCTCGCACCTAGCGCCATTGCCGCTTCTCGCAGCGCTCGCGGCACCGCCAGCAAGAATTCTTCCGTACTGCGTAGCGTGATAGGGATCATCATCAGCCCCAGCGCAAATCCGCCCGCCAGCGTCGAAAAATGCTTGAACGGCAGGACCGCTAAGCTGAAAGCAAAAATCCCGATCACGATCGAGGGCACGCCGTTCAGCAAGTCCGCAGCATACCGCACGACAAACGCCACTTTGCTCCCGCTGAATTCCGCGAGGTAAATTGCGCCCAGAAAACCGATGGGTGCGCCCAGCAACGATGCGAGCAGCAGGAGCTTTGCGCTGCCCACGATCGCATTGGCCATCCCGCCGCCCGTTTCTCCCACCGGCTTCGGCAGCTTCGTGAAAAAATCCCAGTTGATCGACCGGCCGCCGTGATAAACGAGGTAGCCGAGGATGAAAAACAATACGCTGACCGCCACCAGCGCACATACACCGGTCATTGTCAGCATGAAGCCGCTTACAAATTTACGCCATCGGAGTCTTGGGCTCATGCGTGAGCCGTCCCGCTTCCGCGCTGCGAGGTGAGCACGATCAGCAGTCGCGCCACTCCATTCAACAAAAATGTCAGCAGAAACAACACTAAACCCAACTCGATCAATGCCTGCAGATGAACATCTCCAGTCGCTTCCGTGAACTCATTCGCGATCACCGCCGCAATCGAATACCCCGGCGACAAGAGCGATGCACTGATTGTTGGCGTGTTCCCGATGACCATAGTAACCGCCATCGTTTCACCCAGCGCCCGCGCCAACGCCAGAAAGATCGAACCCATAATTCCCGTGCGCGCGAACGGAACCACCACTTTCCAGGTGGATTCCCAGCGCGTTGACCCTAAGCCCAGCGCCGCCTCGCGCTGGTCTCGCGGCACCGACATCAGCACTTCGCGTGACACCGAAATGATGTACGGGATCACCATGATTGCCAAAACGATGCCCGCGGTCAGGAAACCGATTCCATACGCCGGCCCGGTAAATAACGGCAAAAAACCCAGCGCACTCTTGAGTCCCGGTTGCACGTAGTCCCTCATCAACGGCACCAGGATGAAAACACCCAACAGCCCGTAGATGACGCTCGGCACAGCGGCCAGCAAATCGATGAAAAATTCCAGGGCGTCAGACAGCCGCGCAGGCGCCAACTCCGCCAGAAAAATCGCGGCGCCAATCCCGAGCGGCACCGCGATCACCAGCGAAACGGTCGCTGTGATTAGCGTGCCGTAAATGAATGGCAGGGCCCCGAATTGCTCTGCAATCGGATCCCATACTCGCGTGACAAGAAAGTACAACCCAAACTTATGTCGAGGCAGGGCCGATCCCTGCCACAACTCAAAAACGAGCAGAATGGTTACCAGAACTACCGAAACCGCGAACAAAAATGTAATCAGCCGCGCGATTTCGTCTCCGTCGCGCAGCCTGCTCAGAAATGAACGCGAGCCCGATATCGGGCCCGCGCTCGGAACAGTCGTTGTTGCAGCCATTTCTCCCTACGCCGCCTGGCTATTGAACCTTGGCCAGCGCTTTTTCTTCCTTGGCGACTACTTCCTTCGGCAGCTTCGCGTAAGACAACTGCTCCACGTAGTTCTGCCCGTCCTTCAGCATCCAGCCCACAAAGCCCTTGATCGCGTCCCGTTTCGCAGAATCCGAGAATTTCTCCGGAATCAGCAGCCAGGTAAAGCTCGCGATCGGATACGCGGTCTTACCCGGCGGGTTGGTGATCGAAACCCGGAAATCGTCGGGCATTGTCTTGGCCGCAGCGGCCGCGGCGGCACTGACGCTGGCTAGATCTGCCTTTACAAAAGCCCCGGAAGAGTTCTTAACGTTTCCGTAGGCAATGTTGTTCGATACTGCGTAGATCAATTCCACATAGCCGATCGAATTCGGCGCATTCTTGATCTGACCAGTTACGCCCTCGTTGCCCTTCCCGCCCAGACCCACGGGCCAGTTGACGGAAGCGCCTTTGCCAACCTTGCTCTTCCATTCTTCGCTTACCTTCGAAAGATAATCCGTCCAAATGTAAGTAGTGCCGCTGCCCTCCGACCTGTGCACCACCACGATGTCGTTTCCAGGCAGGTTCACTCCTTTGTTCACCGACGTGATTGCCGGGTCATTCCATTTTGTTATCTTCCCCAGGAAAATTCCCGCCAGAGCCTCCGGTGTGAAATTCAGAGCAGAGGTAACGCCGGGAATGTTATACGTCGGCACGTCAGCGCCGAGCACCGTCGGAAAATGCAGTACCCCAAATCCATGCTTGTCTTGAAATGCCTTCAATTGCTCGTCGCTCATCGGACCGTCGGAAGCGCCGAAATCGACAGTGCCTTCCGTCACTTGCCTGATTCCTCCGCCGGAACCAATCGATTGATAATTGATTTCTACGGCCGGATTTTGTTTTTTGTACTCATCAAACCATTTTGAATAAATCGGATACGGAAATGTCGCGCCTGCTCCGGTGATAGAAAGCGCTGCGTGCACAAACGCGACCACGGTAAGCGCGAGTGTCAGGACGGCCAGGAAGTTTCCTGCGATTCTCTTCATGCATCTCTCTCCATCTTCGTGATTTACCGGCTTGATGTCACAGTGTCCCTCCCTCGTGTTACAGCATTGTTACAATCGCTGCAGCTTCTGTTGAAACCAAGGGCGCCATGACCACGCGCCTAACCATCCTATTATCATTTACTTACAGCAAGCCCCTCGCAGCAGCCGTCGAATGGATTCCCTCTTCATATCGAAAAAAAAGGGCGACTCCACATTGAGTCGCCCTCTTCGTACTTTGCTGTTCTTGCTTTTAGACCCTAACGTCCCCGCTCTACGGTATGTAGTAGCGGAATGACGTCCAAATCATGTTGTCGACCGCCTTTGGCGAAATCCCAAACGCAGTCGGCACGTTGTTGTTCCCGGACCATCCGCTCTTCGTAATGTATGAATACTGGATGCCCCAGCGCATGCCACCCTTCGGCCCACTGTAGAACTTGTGCCAGAAACCAAGGGTGCCTTCCGTAATGACGCGAACGTCGCCATCGCAAGGGGTGCCGCCTGCTGGCGTAAACGATCCGGTCGGTGGCGCCTCCGTGCTGCACCCGGTGTTATTCGCGAAAGGCGACCCATATCCGCCGACGCCGTTCAGCGTAATGGTCGTATTCGTCGTAGCCGGAATGGCCGGCGAAGTCGCCGTAGCCGGAATCGCCGGAGTTGCCGTAACCGCGATCCTCGTGTAACCCGTGTACCCCGCACGCCACGCATATTCCGATCCGCCGTATAGGTAAACGTCCAGCTTCGGATTCGGGTGGAATTCCAGTCTACCCAAGGCATGCCCCGTGCGAATCAACGCTGCCGTCCCGTCTGGACGGAACGTCTCATCCGCAAGCTGCGCCGACCCGTAACGCCCAATACCGTCGCCGGCAACGGCCTTTATGCCAAAGTCCAACTTCTTCTTGAACAGCGGTACCAGGAAGCTCGCGCCCACGCCGCCGCCTACTTTTGTGTCGTCGAAGGCGCCTGCGGCGCTCCGCACCGGAGTTCCCGTCACTGGGCAGTTCACCACTACGGGCGTAGCTGGAGTTGGCAGATTGGCCGCGTTCGTTCCCGCCACCGCGCACGGGAAAACACGATTTCGGAACGTGCTGATGATTCCAAACAACTCGTAGTGTCCGTATCCAGGATCGGCGGCTACCTTCACGATAACGTCCGGCGCCTTATTTACCGTATACCCGGTCGCATCAAACGAGTTGAACAATCCCGCGGCATCCCCTGGCGCGTTGATGAAGAAGTTCTGCGCTGTCGTTACCGCCCCGAGCGCCGTTGTGTTTGTGAACGTCGAGAACCCACGGCCACCGAGTGTTGCCTGCGGTCCTTCCACCGAAATCGCCGCTGCAAACTTTCCGCCAAAGTCTTTCACTACGCGGAAGCCGTATTGCCGCGCCCATGTGAAGCCCACCACGTATTGCGGGTCGATCTGTTGCGGCAAGTTTTCCAGCCGATTGTTTATGCCCTTGCGGTTTTCCGTGGCCAGAGTCCACATCTGTCCGCCGGTAAACTGCCATCCATTATCGAATTGCAATTGTCCCCACACCTGTCGTTGGCGGAACGGGTAGCTGTTGCTCTGCCGGTTATTCGATGTGACGCCGGCATTCAGGAAGTCGCCCTCATAGTACCCACTGAGTTTCGCCGTTCCGACCTTGCCCTCGAACAGCACGGTCGCTCGTGACTGCCGCCCGGTGAAGTTACTTTCCGCCACTTTGGACAGCGATGCTCCCGGGAACGGAATGCCCCTAAAATCGCTATTGATGCCGGCGCTCTCCGCCCTCGTGCGCGTAACTGTTTCCGCCGCAATGAATCCGCCTGGCGTGATCGTGATGCCCTTATAGCGAATCGCGGCCGGCCCGGTTTCTTCTGCGGCTTTCGCGGCTTGCTGCCCCTTCGCCACGGTCGCCGCAAGTGAATCGTTGCTAACCTTCAGATCGCTCACCGTCGAATTCAGCGAGCTCGCCGCGCTCTTCACTTCCGCGCTCGTGCTCACCGCTTCCGAAGCCTTGCTGCTCGCCTCTATAGCGCGAGAATTCGCCTTCGCCGCTTCGTCCCGCGCTTCATCGATCTGCCGGTCGCGCTTCGCCAGCTCTTCCTTCAACAATTGCAACTGTTCCTGCTGCGATTGCAACGTCTGGCGCAATTCCTCGAGCTCGGCCGCAAACGCCGCGTCGGATTTCTCCGCCTTTTTTGCGGCTTTCGCTTTCCCGGCCTTCGGTGCCTTCGCAGCTCCCCCCGCCGCGGATGGTGAATCGGCCTCTTTCGGTGTATCCGCTAGCGCTGTTCCGCAAGTCAAAAAAATTGACAGTGTTAGTGCTGCAAATTTTTTCATCGCCTCTCTCTTTTACGCAAAATTCGACCCAAACCGGTAAGTATGCGAACCACCCTGCCGCAGGAAGGTAATTGTCGCGTCTTACTGTTGCGTCAAACGAATGTGAATATCCTGTAACAATCGCCAGGACTTCACTCTAATTCGCTGATGTGTTTGAAGTTACGAAGATTACAATTGGCTCGCGGCTTCAGCAACAAGCAAAACGACGAGGGTTCCGGTTTGCTTCGAGGCAAACTAGTGCCGCGGATTCGATGGCACCCGCGCACTGTTCTGTGCACAACCAAAGCACTCCGGCTCCCCCCGACAACAACCACTTCCCCGAGCACGCAGAACGGATGAGCGCCACTTCGGCGCACAAATCGTATAAGTCTTGCAACCTTCCCGTCAAGTCACCCTCGCGCGCTTTCGGCTCCCTGTAACGGCGTCCCTTTAGGGCGCCATCTTCGGTTTCAACAGAGCTCAGCTTGTCTTTTGGCCGAGCACTCACTTGTAGCGATGCTCCTGCGGCATCGATATCAACTACCCCAACCCGACTGTGCTACGCTGGCGCGCTGTCTAGGGACATTCATGAAGAACCTATTTCTTCTTTTAATTGTCGCTACCGCGTCCGCGACATTTGCTTCCCCGCGAGCCGATAATCCGGAAGCCACGCAATGGGAGCGACAGGCCCGCAACGTCACCATCACACGCGACAATTGGGGCATCGCGCACGTTCACGGCAAAACGGACGCCGACGCCGTATTCGGCACGATCTACGCCCAGGCTGAGGACGATTTCAATCGCGTCGAGACCAATTACATCAACGCCATGGGGCGTCTGGCCGAGGCCGAAGGTGAGTCCAAGATTTATCAGGATCTGCGCATGAAGCTCTTCATCGATCCCGACGCGCTGAAAAAGCAGTACGCAGCGAGCCCCGAGTGGCTGAAGAAGCTGATGAACGCCTTCGCCGACGCCCTGAACTACTACCTCTTGAAGCATCCAGACGTAAAGCCCCGCGTCATCACCAGATTTGAGCCCTGGATGGCGTTGAGTTTCACCGAGGGCAGCATCGGTGGCGACATCGAGCGCATCAACCTCGCCCAACTCGAATCCTTTTATGGCAAAGCTCCCGTGAGCGTGCCGCCGTCCGCCGATGACGACGACACCGAGGAGCCACGCGGCTCCAACGGAATAGCCATCGCGCCTTCAAACACTGCCGGCCATCACGCCCTTCTCCTGATCAACCCGCACACCTCTTTCTTCTTTCGCTCCGAGCTGCAAATGGCCAGCGACGAAGGCCTCAACGCCTACGGCGCGGTGACCTGGGGCCAGTTCTTCGTCTATCAGGGATTCAACGACCGCGCCGGATGGATGCACACCTCGAGCGGCGTCAATGCCATCACTGAATATCTAGAAACCGTCGAAAAGAAAGGCGATAAGTTTTATTACAGGTACGGGCTGGAGGATCGACCTCTAACCACGCAAGTGATCGCGATTCCCTACAAATCCTCTCGGGGAATGGCCGAAAAGAAGTTCACCGTGTACCACACGCATCACGGCCCCATCATCCGCGAGCAAGACGGCAAGTGGGTGAGTATCCGCCTGATGCAGGAACCCCTCAAAGCGCTCACCCAGTCCTACACGCGCACCAAGTCCAAAGACTACAAATCCTTTCGCCAGACCATGGAGTTGCACACCAACTCATCCAACAACACCATTTTTGCCGACGCCGACGGCGACATCGCCTATTTTCACGCCAACTTTATTCCCGCGCGCGACCCGAGCTTTGATTGGACCAAGCCCGTCGACGGCAGCAATCCCGCCACCGAGTGGCGCGAGCTTCTCTCCGTCGACGCCACGCCGCACCTGCTAAATCCGAAAAGTGGTTGGCTCTATAACGCCAACAATTCGCCGTGGTCCGCTGCCGGGCCGAGCAGCCCGAAAAGAGAAGACTATCCCGCTTACGTAGAGACCGGAGGCGAAACCGCGCGCGGACTCCACGCCATCAAAGTCCTGCATGACACGAAAGACTTCACCATCGGCTCTCTGATCGCCGCTGCTTACGATTCCTATCTCACCTGGTTTGAAAAGCCCATCCCATGCCTGGTGAAAGCTTGGGACAACTCGCCTGACACTCCGCTGAAAGTCAAACTCGCCGATCAGATCGCTCTCCTGCGCCCATGGGATTTGCGCTGGAGCGTGAACTCCGTGCCAACCTCTTTGGCGATCTTCTGGGGCGATGACCTCCGCGAGCACGCCGGCCCTAGCGCGAAGAACGGCGGCATGTACCTCAGCGACTACATTTGCACCAAAGCCCCACCCGATCTGCTCCTGCAGTCCCTCTCGAACGCATCGGACAAACTCGCCGCTGATTTCGGCGCGTGGAAAACTCCGTGGGGCGAAATCAATCGCTTCCAGCGCCTGACCGATGACATCGTCCCGCCCTTCGACGACGCCGCGCCCAGCATTCCGGTCGGCTTCACCTCTGCCGTGTGGGGTTCGCTGGCCTCGTTCGGCGCCCGCCCCTACCCCGGCACGAAAAAATGGTACGGCAGCAGCGGCAACAGCTTCGTAGCCGTTGTAGAGTTCGGGCCCCAAGTCCACGCACGCGCCGTAACCGCCGGAGGCGAAAGCGGCCATTCCGCCTCCCCTCACTTCAACGACGAGGCCCAGCGTTACAGCACCGGGAACCTCCGCGAAGTCTACTTCACGCCGGCCCAACTCCGCCCACACACCGAAAAGCAATACCACCCCGGCATGTAACGTCGGTCGTCGCCTTTGGTCGCAGGGACAGCGCACCGTAGCGGCGTCCCTTCAGGGCGCCATCTTCGGGCGGCAGGACGGTGGGATGAATTGCGTCTCTTTTTTTGGCAGGGTCCGCAGGAAGAGTAAGCTTTCACCACGTCGCCACCCCAAGCAACGAGGGTGCCCTACCCTTTGCGTCTTTCAAAGGGTGGGGCTTCTTTCCTCCGCGAGGAGCGTGGCCGATAGGATGGTGTGTTCGCTCGTAGCGATCAGAGTTGCGGTCTGCTGGCTGGCGGCTCGCAACCTTAATTATGTTTCAGAAATTCGCCCTTCGTCCCAGTGAGCGAGTTGTACAGCGTCTCGATAAACGCATCGGCCTTGACGAAGTCGCCCGACCACTTCTGCCACGGCTCCAGAATTTTCTCCTGCTTCATCTGCTCCAGCGTCTTGTGCGCGTCCAAAGCTTTCTGCACGGCGGCCGAAGTCTCCTTCAGCATCGTCGTGAACGCGCGCACATCGTCCAGGTTCGACAACTGCCCGTGCCCTGGAATCACTTTCACGTCCGCCGGCAATTGCGCCGTGGCTCTCTCCATCGCTGCGATCATCCCCTGCACGCTTCCGCCGCTGCTCACATCAATAAACGGAAACCCATACCGCACGAAGTCGTCCCCCATGTGCACGACATTGTTCTTCGGAAAAAAGATGATCGAATCCCCATCCGTGTGTCCGGCCGGAAAGTGCAGCGCCCGAATGTCCTCGCCATTCAAGTGCACTGTCACATCGTGCTCAAACGTGATAATCGGCAGCGCCTCTTTTTCCGTCGGTTTCACGTCCATTTTGATCGAGCCGCCATTCCCCGCCGTCCCGCCACTCGCCATCCGCTTGCGCACGTTGTCCTGCGCAATCACCGTTGACCCGGTATTCGCAAATGGCGCATTTCCGCCCGTGTGGTCGCCGTGATAGTGCGTGTTAATCACAAACCGCACCGGCTTGTCCGTAATCCCCAGGCTCTTCAGCGAGGCCTGGATCTTCTCCGCCAGCGGCGCAAACTGATCGTCCACAATCACGATCCCGTCTTCCCCAATCGACGCCGCAATATTTCCGCCCGCGCCCTCCAGCATATAAATGTTGCCGGAAACCTTCGTGGCCTTGATCTGCACCTTCGAGAAATCCTGCTGCTGCCCACCGCCAGCCGCCGCAATCGCCCCGCACGCCAGTAACACCAAACCAACCATCAATCCCCGCATCCGAACCTCCGCTCAATTTTTCCCACCCAACAAGCGGCGGCATTCTATCACTTCGACAAGGGCCGCCAATACACTACTAGCGGAAGTGGTGTGATCAGCGGAACGATTGAAGTCCACGGGGTGGAGGTCGGCTTCAGGGGTAAGATGGTAGGAGACGAAATGAGAATATCTACCGTTTTCACGAAGCGATGAGCGCGGCGCCGTCGAGCTATATAGAAGTTGTCCCGAGACCTTTAACCTCGCAGGAAACCGAGTGGGTGCGAGAAATCGTTCTTTGCAATCCGCAGTGGGCAGATGTCAAACTCACAAATCTCGAAGTGATAGCCGAGTGTACCTGCGGCTGTCGCTCTGTAGTGTTGAAACAGCCAACACAAGCACAAAACTCCAAGCTTATTGGTCATCAAGGCTTGGTCGGCGAGATACAGTTGGGTGTCAACGTCAATGGCCACGAGGACGTTATAAGCATCCTCCTTCACTTCGCTGAGGGCAGCCTCAGCTTGTTGGAGGTTGTGTGGTACAACTTCCCTGCACCTGTTCCACACTCCTGGATAGAGCTCACACGCGCCGTCTCTGCTGGAGGATAACGAAACCGGACACTACATACTTCATTTCTGAAAGGCGCGGATTTTCATTCTTTTGGTCTCGAATTATTTCGGCCGCCTGCCCCTTAACCGTCCCTCCGGCCAGTTGTCCCCGCGTACCACGCCTGCTATATTCCACCGCGACACTCGCAACCAATGCCTCGCGCGCTGCCCTCGCTAAACTCCTCCGCCACAATTCCGCCCCCGCCGCCCGCAACCCTCCGCGCAAACCGTCGATTTTTTACTCCTTTGTTTTCAGCATCTTCTGAATGCCTATTTTCGCAACTCCTTTGTTTTCACATCTATCTGCGTTGCCCCCTGGTATTTTTCCGGCCTGCCCTCTCATCCCAGGCAATTTCTCGTCTTCCGCGTGTTTTCACCAGCTTACATGGCGGCGCGCAACCTCCTGCGGGTCGACCCAGGTCACGGGTCACGATCCACGGACCACGCTCCAGTATCCTTTCCGCCACGCCAGTACCCGGCTCCTATTGCGCCAACCGCGCATCCTCGCCACCATTGCCCAGACGCACCCAATCGATCGTTCGTGCGCTGCCCGTTTCTCTAGCGGACAGGTGAAACCGTCATGGCGACCATCAACCGGCAAGAACTCGATCAACTCGAACGCCGCGAACTCCAGCTCACCATCGTCGCGGCCGTCTTCGTCTTCGTGCTGGCCAGCGGCCTCGCCGTCTTCATGTACCCGATGGTCTTCGTCCATGCCGACACCGCGAACAAGTGGACTCTTCGCGTCGCCTTCTTCGGCTTCTGCGCGCTCACCCTTCTCTTCATCGGCTATTTGCTCGACCGCCAGCGCACCGTCCGCAAGCTCAAGCAGCAAATCCTAGAAGAACTCGAGCGCAATATCGAACTCCGCCTGCAAGCCAGCGCGGACCTGCTTCACACCATGCCGGACATCAACCATTTCTGGGATCGCCTCACCATGGAGTATCGCCGCGCCATGACCATGCAGCGCAACCTCACCCTGCTGATCGTCAAGGCCAAGCTCGGCGCCTCTTCCGACGGCGACAACACTTCCGCGCTCGGCGACGCCGCCAAAGCCATGTCCCGCAAGCTCCGCCCGACTGACTCGATTTATCGCTTAGCTCCCGAAATTTTCGGGCTCGTGCTCCCCGAAACCGACACGCTCAACGCCAAGCGCATCGCCGTCCGCCTCCAGGAAGAGCTGCAATCCGTCCGCGCCAAGCATGGCGGCCTTTTCGAGACCAGCGTCCACAACTATCCCGAAGACGCCCAAAGCTCCCACGAGCTGGAAGACATCGTAAAGTCCCTGCTCCCAGTGAAAGAAGACTACGCCGTGCCAGTCAACACGCCAGCCCCGGCAAAGGCGTAGCGATTTGAGGCTTCTGAATTTGATTTTGTAGCGCCCGCTTTCTGAAGCGGGCTCCTTGGTAGGAAATGTCTGAAACGGAGAGAACTAGGCCAGCGCTTGCTGCAAATCGGCAATGAGGTCCTCGGCATCTTCAATGCCGATGGACACGCGCACCATGCCAGGAGTCACACCGCCGCGCGTCAATTCTTCCGCCGTCATGTTGTAATGCGAGGTATACGCCGGCAAAACCACAAGCGACTCCACGCCGCCAAGGCTCGCCGCCAGCAAAAACAATCGTACGCGATCGCAGACGCGACGCGCCGCAGGCAGGCCGCCCTTCAAATCGAACGCGAGCATCGAGCCGAATCCGCGCATTTGCCGCTTCGCCAGTTTGTAATCCGGATGCGACGAGAGCCCCGGATAAAACACGCGACCGACTTTGGGATGCTTCTCCAGAAACTTCGCGACGGCCATCGCATTCTCGCATTGCTTTCGAACGCGCAGTCCCAGCGTCTTGATTCCGCGATTCAGCAAGTACGCCGCTTCCGGATCCATGGAGCCACCCAGATAAATCACCATGTGCTGCACGCGCTCCATCCATTTTTTGTTTCCTACAGCAACTCCGGCGATCACATCAGAGTGCCCGGCCAGTGCTTTCGTTGCGCTGTGCACTACCATGTCGTAGCCGAGTTTGATGGGCTGCTGCAGCAGCGGCGTGGCAAACGTATTGTCGATAATCGAAATCAAATTGTGCTTTTTTGCGAATTGCGCGGCTTTCGCAACATCCACCAGGCGCACCGTAGGATTCGTCGGACTCTCTACATACAAAACGCGCGTGCGCGAATTTACCAGATCTTCGATTCCCGCGAGATCCGTTCCCACGTGATGTACTTTGATTCCGAGATCACCGAACACGTCGCGCATCAGCCGGTACGTTCCGCCATAAAGCTGCGCGGTAGAAATTAATTCGTCGCCGGATTTCAGCGCCCCGAGCAACGCGCTGGAAATCGCGGCCATTCCGGAAGCAGTGACCACCGCGGCTTCCGCGCCCTCCAGCGCCGCGATTTTCTGCTCCGCAATCGCGAGCGTGGGATTTCCGTAGCGCGTGTAGATGTACGCCTTGCTCTTTCCCTCCGCCCACAACTTCATCTCCGCGGTCGAAGAAAACGTAAACGTGCTGGTGCGCGCGATCGGCGTGCCTACTCCCACGCCAACGCCGTGCTTGTTCCCTTCGCCAGCGTGAACCGCGTTGGTCTGAGCGCCGCGCGGGCGTGACTTGCTGCCGTTGCGTGAGGTGCTCGCCGCAGCCACACGCTTCCGTTTGCGCGAAGAATTGATTTTCATAGTGCGGTCAGTTTGCAGCCGAATTCCAGGGCGGCAAGCACCAATTTGGGCTGCCGGCGGAGAACACGCGATGCAGCCCTTCCACGGTGCACTTTAGGAAAAAGCCAGCGTACTTGACGAAGCCGCGCTCAGCAACTGAGAGAAAATGAACGTGAGGCAACAAATTCCGACGCGCGGGGCCTTAGGCTCATGTCACCCCCCTAGCAGCGAACCGGGGTGCGCGGTGAACGCCAGCGTCGGGCCGTAAGATCGGAGGTGGCTCGTGACAACAAAAAAGCTGGTCTTGGAGCTACCCTCGCCTAAAGGGCGAAATAGGCGAAGCGACCGTTACCCTGTCGTGGTCCCCGTCAAAGTGAAATGGCTGGAGCCTAGCGGCGCGAGCGTCATCGAGTTTGCGGAAGCCAAAGAAGTCAACATGCACGGTGGGCTGCTCGAAATGAAAGGCCGGCCGGCGATCAACAGCGTCATCGAGCTGACGAATCTCAGCTCCACGCGAACAGCCTCGGCGCAGGTGATATCCCAGCGCCTCTCCAAAGAGGGCGGCGTGCTGGGACTGGCCATCGAACTTCTTACTCCGAGCGAAACATTTTGGGGCGTGACCTTCCGCCTGAAAGTGGCGATTGACGACCTGCTGAAACTGGAAAAGGACATGAAGGACAGCAGGTCGGGGGCAATGGATCCTCGGGTGCTGCGCGAGTTTCGCGATGCCGTCGATTATGTTCGAAAGACGGCCTGGGCTCTGCAAGAATTGCAGGAACGCCAGGCGCATCAACGTGACATCGGCACTGTGCGCTCGTTGCTCACCGACGAACGAGTTCGCCGCGCCACGCAGCTCAGCAAGGCGCTGGCCTCCGACTTGGACTCCCACGAAGTCAGTGACGGAACGCCCGGGGCTGCGGAACTTTTTCGCGCAATCGAAATCCTGCATCAGCGGCTGACAGATTTATTCAAGCTCCCAGAGTCTCGATAGCCGCTCCAGCCAGAATTCCTCAGAGCACGTGTTAGTCTTGCGGCGTTTACTTGGACCTGCCCGCCAGCTGCGGCCTGTATAGTGTTATGAAAGGTCTATGCCGCGCCAACTCGCTTCAAACGAACACCTCGATTACATTGCTGCGCTGCTCGACGACATTTTCCGCATCCCTGGTACCAAGATTCGCTTTGGCCTCGACGCACTGATCGGATGGGTACCGGGCGTCGGAGATGCCATGACCGCCGTCGCCTCCTTTCTCATCGTGTTCGCGTCCTGGCGGCGCGGCGCGAAAGGAGTGACGCTGGCTCGAATGATCGCCAACGTACTACTGGAAACCGCCGTCGGAGCCATACCGGTAGCAGGCGACGTCTTCCACGTGATTTGGAAGGCCAATCGGCGAAATTACCGGCTACTACTTCGAGAAAGAGAACAGCCCGGTTCAAACACGCGACGGGATTGGATGTTCCTCGCCGTTCTTCTCTTAGCGGTGATCGCGGCAGCAGCTATTCCGATTGCGATCCTGATTTGGCTGCTTCGCTCGCAAATCACAATCCCCCTGCCCCGTTAACCGAATAAGGGAAGCCGCTCTTTGCGCCGGTCATTTTGTCGGCTGCGGCTTGCGTAAGCGCGAAGCGGGACCGCTGGGCGCAATTCCTCAGCAGGCATTTAGACAATTCCGCGCGGCTGAAGTGTCATATAAGTGTAGGCGGTCGGGATGGGGCCAATGCCTTGGAGCCGAGAAAACTCAGCCGCGAGGATGTGACACATCTCTACCACGAGCATGGTCCGGCCCTGCTCGCCTATGCGTCCTCATTCGTTGCAGATCGCGCGATAGCAGAGGACTTGTTGCATCAAGTATTTGCGAAGCTCCTGGAGGGCGCCACGTCGATTCCCGATGTGCCGGCCGCGTATCTGTATCGCGCTGTTCGAAACGCGGCGCTGAACACGCGACGGAATGGTTTTCGCGAGACTGCATTGGACGCAACCAACTCTTGCTTCGTGCATCGCGCCGGGGACAACGAAGCAGCGCTGGCCTTGCAGGTTGCGTTAGCGGAGCTTCCCGACGAACAGCGCGAAGTGGTCGTCATGCGTATCTGGAGCGGCATGACGCTCGACGAGGTTGCAGCTGCGACTGGTGTCTCGCTTAACACTGTTGCGTCGCGTTATCGGTATGCATTGCAAAAACTGCGCGGGAACCTCAAGGCATTTCGGAAAACTGAGGAGCTGTGATGGACGGGAATGACGAGCAATTTGAGAATTACCTGCGCGAGTTCGAACCGCGAAAGCCGCGCCCATTGGAACCGAAGAGACAATCGGCTCCGGATTCCTGGAGGCGTCTGGCAGCGGCCGCAGCCATGATGATTGCCTTGGGAACATCGTTGCGGCTCGTGCTCCATTCGCCAGGGCGGCAGGGATTACAAACGGTGACCACGGCGAAACCTGTACGCGTGCGGCTTTCCATCGTTCCCCTTACAAAGCTTGCGGCGACAGATCCCGCGCAGCTGGATGCCGAACTGGCCGCCGCTTCAAGGCAAGTTTTGCCAGACTTTCGAGGTGAGAAGAGCACGTTACGCGTTCTTGCAAAGGAATGAGTGGAGCACAACGTATGTTCACGAGAACAAAATCAATTGTTTTAGCTGCTTCTTTGCTTTTTGGCGCGGCGTTCACCTCCGCGCAAGCCAAGCGGCCGGCCGAAACGCGCAATGCCGCGCTGCGTTACTGGATGGCATTTGCCGAATTGCAGGACCCGCCAACGGATAAGGCCACCGCAGAGTTGCTGGAGAAGACAGCGGCAGGCGAAGCTCCTTGGGACGAAGCGAAGCTCGGCCCCATTCTAGACAAAAATGAAGACGCGATTCTTGCGATGCAGCGCGCCACAAAGTTGCCGGAATGCGACTGGGGGCTCGAGTACGAGCGCGGCCCAAGGGCATCGATCGCTTACGCTCCGCGTGCCCGCGTTCTTGGGCGCTTAAATACGCTGGATGGAATTCGGCTGTCGGCAAACGGAAAAACGCAGGAAGCAATTGATACCTGGCTCGCTGGCGTTCGCTTCTCGCAGCACCTCGCGCGCGGTGGCGGACTGATTTTTTCGCTGATAGCAAAAATGACGATGCTTTCCAACTTTCACGCGTTAACGCAATCGGCGCAAGCCCGCGGCTGGAGCAATTTACAACGCAAGCAGGTGGAAGACGTAATTCACGCGTTGCCCGAAACGGGTTTTGATTGGGCGGAAGCGCTCGGGTACGAACAAGCTGTGTTGGAGCAAAGCGCGGCACAGATGGCACAAGCCAACGATCCAACCGTCTATTACCAGGAAATGATGGGACAGGCTGCGCCCGCTGGTTTTGAAGTGCCGCGCCCCTCGGATGCCGCGGCCTTCCAGAAATTGATGGCCGCAGCCCAGGCTGCTCTGCGGCTGCCGCCCCAACAGGCGCAAGACCGGCTAAAAGCACTGCAGGATTCGGTAAAGACGCTGCAGCCATTTTACCAGCAGACAACGCCTTCACTGACGCGAATCAACGATTCCCGAGCGGAGGTGCAGGCCACGCGCGAGACACTCCTTAACACCTTATCTGCAAAATAATCTGGACCTCTCTGCTCAAATGGTGCGCTCCCGGGGCGCTGCAGTCATTTTGCCGGGTGCGGCTTGTGTGCTAGTTTTCTTTGGTTATGGCTAAGCGGATTGGCGTGCTGTTGAGCGGGCGCGGGTCGAACTTTGAGGCGCTGGCGGAGAGTGTGGCGGCGGGGCGCATACCGGGCGCGGAGATTGCCGTGGTGGTGAGCAATCGCGAGGGTGCGCCGGGAATTGATAAGGCGAAAGAGCGGAAGATTGCGGCGCGCGTGATTCCCTCGAAAGGACTGGAGCGCGAGGCCTACGACCGGCAGGTTGTCGCCGTCTTGAACGAGCACAAAGTGGATTTGGTGTGCCTGGCCGGATATATGCGGCTGCTATCGCCTTTTTTCGTGGCTTCGTTTCCGAATCGCATCCTTAATATTCATCCTTCGCTGCTGCCGTCGTTCCCTGGGCTGGAATCGCAGCGTCAGGCGCTGGAATACGGCGTGAAATTTGCAGGCTGCACGGTGCACTTTGTAGATGAGAATCTGGATGCCGGGCCGATTGTGCTGCAAGCGACTGTGCCCGTTCGCGACGACGACACGGAAGAGATGCTTTCCACGCGGATCCTGGCGGAAGAGCATCGCATATACACCGAGGCGGTGCGGATTGTGCTTGAGGGAAGATACCGAATTGTGGGTCGGCGGGTAATGAGGACGGCGTGAAGGGGTTTGGGGCGACAAAAGCGAGGCCCTCAGCGGCTAAAGCCTGGGTCGATGCGGATAGTTACGGCACGGCTAAAGCCGTGCCCTGACGTAGACCGGGGGACCGAGTGGCTGGACAGGACAGATGAGCGAAGCAAAATTCAAACCGGTGGACGAGCAGGTTGCTTACCTGAAAAAGGGTGTCGCGGAGATTATTCGCGAGAGCGAGCTTAAGGCAAAGCTCGAAGAGTCTCTGAAAACGGGCAAGCCGCTGCGCGCGAAACTGGGCGTTGATCCTACCGCTCCTGATTTGCATCTCGGCCATACCGTGGTAATTCGAAAGCTGAAACATTTTCAGGATATGGGCCACACCGCGGTGTTTCTGATCGGCGATTTCACCGCGCTGGTCGGCGATCCCACCGGGCAATCGGAAACGCGCCCGCCGCTTTCCCGCGAGCAGGTGCAGACCAACGCGAAAACGTATCTCGAGCAAGTGTTCAAGATTCTGGACCCAAAGAAAACGGAAGTCCGCTACAACAGCGAATGGCTGGACAAGCTCTCTAGCTACGACATCGTGCGCCTGTGCGCGAAGTATCGCGTGGCGCGCATGCTGGAGCGCGAGGATTTTCGCACGCGCCTGGAAAACGAGCAGCCCATCTCCATGCACGAACTGCTTTATCCGCTGATCGTGGCGTACGACTCCGTGATGCTGAAAGCGGACGTGGAGCTGGGCGCCACAGAGCAAAAATTCAATTTGCTGATGGGCCGCGAAATCCAGCGCGAGTACAACCAGGAATCGCAAGTGTGCATGACCATGCCGATCCTGGTGGGGACCGACGGCCAGCGCAAGATGTCGAAGAGCCTCGGCAACTACGTGGGCATCACGGAGTCACCGGAACAAATGTTCGGGAAGCTGATGTCTATTTCCGATGAGCTGATGTGGAGCTATTGGGAGCTGGTGACTGACCGCACGGAATCGTGGATTGCCGAAATACGCAGAACAATCAAAGAGGGCACAACGCATCCCATGGATGTGAAAATGCGGCTCGCGCAAGAAATCATCAGCCAATTTCACGGCAGAGATGCCGCCAAGCAGGCTGCCGATAATTTCCAGCGCGTCTTTCGCAATCGCGAAGCGCCGGAAGAAATTCCGGAGATTCGCTTGAAGCGTGTCTCAGGCGCTGTGCACGCGACACTCCCAAAAACGGGCCTCATCGCAGAAGAAATGACGCTGCCCCTTTCCAGTGCCTCGGAAAAATGGTCGAAAGTCCTCGCGTTGCTAGAGCAAGTTCCCTCGGCATCTGAAGGCGAGCGCGTTATGAAACAAGGCGGCTTCGAAATCGATGGCCTGCCGATAAGCGACCCGACCATCAAGCTCAATCTAGAAAAGGCCGGCTCCTATCGCGTGCGATTCGGGAAAAAGAAGTTTTTGCGAATCGTGGTCGAGTAGTTCCGTCCTTCCATCTCGTCAGTTGACCCTCAGCATGACGTTGGTCGTATGGTTGAGATTCGCAGACGTGCCGGTAACAGTGATAGTGAAAGCCCCCTGAGGCGTGCCGCCCGGTTGCGTGGGAGGCGGGTTAGTCGTGCTTATGCTCGAACTGCTGCCCCCGCAGGAAGTGCACAGCAACGCGATCGGCAGGGCAACCGCGGCGGCCATGAGAAGACGCTTGCGTGGAATACGAGCAAGTCTCCAAAGCGCGGCACAAACAAGGAGATAGGCGAAGAACGTTGCCGGGAGTTTCCCGAGAAGCAGCGGGGGCGCAAGTCGCTGCGGTGCAACGGGCGGGAAGAATGAACGCGCGGCCGTCGTAAGGGTGACGCTCGCGATTGCTGGATCGTTGCCGTCGAGAGTCACCTGTGAGGGGGAAATCGAGCAGGTGCTCGCCGCGGGCGCGCCGCTGCAGCTTAGCGTGACGGTCCCTTTGAATCCGGCGACGGGAGTAACGGAAACGGAATAGCTGGCGGACTCGCCAGCGGTGATGGAGGCGTCCGGCGGCGCCGCCGAAATAACGAAGTCAGAAGAGGTTGCGGGATTCAGCGAGCCCAGCGCCAGAACCAGATTCAAACGGCCGTGGCCCAAGTCCGGCGCAACGAGGTCGGCATTGGCGATTGCGGTGGCAGCCGCGGAATGAGTAATGCTCGGCTGCCGGTTTACCAACAACGAGGCTCCGCCGGAAACAAACGGCGCACTAAAAGACGTGCCCCATCCGGCCGCATACGTGGCGAACGGATACGTAGTAATGATGGCTTCGCCGGGAGCAGCGACAAACACGATGGCATTCCCGTAGTTGGAGAAGGACGAACGCGTATCCAGGTCGGAAGTGGAGGCAACGCCCATCACGGCCGTGGTGAAGCCAGCCGGATACACAGTAGGGTTTAGCTGCGTGTCGTTCCCAACAGAAGCCGAGCAAACTACGCCGAGCTGATTGGCATAATTAATCGCGGTTTGGAGCTCAGGGTCCGGCGAGCTTACTTTGAACTCAAAGCTCATGTTCACAATTTTGGCGTTGTTCTGCACGGCGTAGTAGGTGGCCCGCAGGATATCGGAAAGGTAGCCGGTGCCGTCCGAACTGAAAGCCTTCAGGGGAAGGAGTTTCGCTTGCGGGGCTACCAGGTGGATTACGCCCATCACCATGGTGCCGTGCCCAAAGGCAGCGTACTTGACGTTTTGGTCCAGAATGGCCGCGGACGACTGATCCAAAATCGCGGCACTGGACTGGTTTACGATCGCAGGTTGCGGGCAAGTGGAGCCAGAACATCCGGTAGGGGGAAACGCGGGAAAATCCGTTGGAGTCAAATCGTTGATTTCGGAAGCGCCCTGCTGATTTCGCGTGAAGTCGTAACCCGGAAGCAGGACGCCCTGGAGAGCCGGATGGTTAGGATCGACCCCGGTATCGATGTCGGCCACGATACCTGCGCCGGTCACGCTGAACATATTTTGCGCGTTGGAAACTTGAACGAGTGCCGCCGCCGGCTGGTTGACATAGCCTTGCCAAACCGACGAGCCGAAATACGTTACGAGGGTAGTGTTCGAGAGTCCGGACGGGACCGTGGTTACTTTGTTTAGTCCGCCGACGATCGAAAGCAGTTGGTCAAGCTCGGCGTCGAGGATTCCAGCCGTGGCCCGCAAAGTGGTCAAAAAAATCGTGGGATCTACGATTGACGGAGTGGTGAGGAGAAAGAGCTGGTTCAGGCTCCCGTCCAGCCCGCCGACTACCGTACACCCCAGCGTCGGCAGCGCGCATAACTGAGTCAGCGACTGCAGACTAAGAGTCGTGCGGACAATAAAGCGGTTTTGAGTTGCCGCGGGCGTAAACGCCGGAAGGGCTAATACCAGGCTGAGAAAAAATATTCGCCACTTCATAACTTTCCCTCCCCAACGCCGATGTCGTCCGGTACCGAGCTGATGACTACCGGAATGACGAATTACATTGGCAGGGAGGGCTGCCGGCCGACTCGCCACAGCTAACAAGGGAAGGATTGCCATCGAAAAATAGGTACATTGATTTCCCTACGGACTGAATAAGGTAAAGCCCCGATACTGATGTCAGGCGTTTACCTGAGGGGAAGGCGTGCGTGCCATTTACCGGGCAACCGTTTCAGCTGCTCTGAAACTCGCTACTCGCCCTGGCGACGACGCGGCCGGTATTTCGGACGAAAACGACATAGTCTCCGGGCCATGACTCGCTCAGTTTCTCAATACGAGCCTTGGCCGCGCGAAGACCGCGAGCGGCTCCGATCGTCAATAGTCCGAACTTGGTGACCATTCGACCGATACAGAATTCGCTTGTCCCAGAGTTCAACAGGGCAACACGAGCCGGTTCCATTGAGCGTTACCTCCTGATGAGGGCCAGGTTCGATATGCGCTCAGCGCCATCCAGCGCAAACGGGGCGGGACGGTACGCGAAAATATATACAGTCTTTGCTGTATGGGTGGATTGACGATTCAATCCATCATTTCGTCGACCATTTTCGCGACATAAGCGGCAACTGCTGGAGCGGCAGTCAGCCCTGGGGACTCCATGCCAACCAGATGGATCGCTTGCGGCACTGCGGGATCGCGGGTGATTACGAAATCGGCGTAGCCTTTGCCACCTGGCGGGACGAGCTTCGGGCGCAGGCCGGAATAGCCTAGCTGTAGGTCGGATTCTTCTACTTCAGGCAAGAGCGGTTTTGCGCCGCGCACGAAATCAGGAATGGTCAGGCGATCGCGCTCGTAATTGTCTTTTGCATCGACGTATCTTGCCGTCGGTCCGAGCAGCACGGTTCCCCACAATGTTTTTGTGAAGTGCACGCCGAGGCTGAGCGCGTCTGCGTGTGGGAGAGGGTAAACGAGATTGTTGATCAGCGCGCGGCGCGGGCCGCGAATCTCGCAGTATTCGCCGCGCACGGGATAAATCTTCCAGGACAAGTTGCCGAGGAGGGCGGCGACTTCGTCGGCGTACAGGCCGGCGGCGTTGATGACGCAGCGCGCTTCGATGGTTTCGTCCTGCGAGTCTTCTTCATCGCCGATACGCAGACCCACGCGGATGGCGCCAGGGCTCGGTTCGAGAGAAATTACTTTGGCGCGCTGGACAATGTTGGCGCCCTGGTCGGCGGCGAGGCGCGCATAGGTGCGCACGAGATCTTCGGCGGAGACGATGCCGGTCGAGGGCACATCGAGTGCCGCGACGCCGGTGATGTGCGGCTCGCGCGCGCGTATGTCTTCGGGACCGATGAGGCGAAGTCCTTCGACGCCGTTGTCTTCGCCATTTTTTTTCAGCGCGAGGAGTGCTGGCTCTTCGTGCGCGTCGGCCGCGACGACCAACTTACCTGTGTGACGGAAGGGCACATTGTGTTTTGCGCAGAATTCGTACATCAAGCGATTGCCTTCGATGCAGAGTCGCGCCTTGAGCGAATTTTTCGGGTAATAGATGCCGGAATGGATGACGCCGCTGTTGCGCGTGCTGGTGGCCATTCCGAGCTTGGGATTTTGCTCGACGAGGAAAACGTCGTCAGCGTGCTGCGAAACGGCGTGTGCGATCGCGCAGCCGATCACCCCGCCGCCGATGATGAGGATGTTAGCCTGGTCCATGGGTATCGACTATCAGCAGTTTACAGTTGAACGCCGCCGCAGAAAAAGACAAACGATGCGCGCCAAAAGGTCTAGTCGCCGCCCCCGATTTCGTCAAAATACGGAGCGCACTCGACGAGTTTGGATTCCGCGCCATCGTGTACCGCATACATCGCGTGCTTGCCGGGCTCATATCCGTTGCGCCACAGAGAGGCGGCGCCGTGCTGGCCGTCTTTATTCAGGGCGTAGAAATACAAGTGAAATGTGCCGAGCTTCTTTTTGTCGTTGTTGTAATTGCGCGCGACGCGGGCCATAGCCTCAAGGCACGCGTCCTTCGGAGACATCCCTTTACGCATCATTTCCACGATAGTGTGCCCGCCGCAAACTTTGATGTTCTCTTCGCCTTTTCCCGTGGAGCCGGCGGCGCCGACTTCATTATCGACGTAGCAGCCGGCGCCGATGATGGGAGAATCGCCGACGCGCCCAGGAATTTTCCAGGCGAGCCCCGAAGTGGTGGTCGTCGCGGAGATGTCGCCCTTTTCGTTTACCGCCATGCACGGAATCGTGCCCGTCGGCGGATGCTCGACAACGCGCTGGGCGTAAGCCAGCAAGGCTTGGTCTTCCGGCGTGTCGCCGAAAATGGCCGACATCTTGTCTTTCCATTCGGGGCTGTCGATGCCGGGCCGCCAGTTGAGCGAAGTGGACGCTTTCCACGCTAGCCAGACTTTGCGCGAATGCTCGGTGAGGAGATTCATCTCCTCGAATCCTTCGTCCACCGCGAATCGCCGCGCGCCGTCGCCCACGATCATTACGTGGTTCGTGCGCTCCATCACCGTTTTCGCAAGACGCGAAACATTTTTGATGCGGCGCACGGAAGCGACTGAACCCGCGCGGCGCGTCGGCCCATGCATCACGCTGGCGTCAAGTTCGACTTCGCCTTGTTCGTTGGGCAACCCGCCGTAGCCGACGGAATCATCGTTGGGATCGTCTTCGACAATCGTGACAGCCGCGACGACCGCGTCCAGCGTGTCGCCACCCTTCTTGAGGACGTCCATGCCGCGGCCAAGCGCGTTGATTCCGTTAGCGCTGGAGATGATCAGCGGGCGCTTACCCTGGGCAGCAGGCGGGGCAGGGCGCTCCGCATTGCTCGCGGCGGCGGCCTGCGGGGGCGGTTCGAAAAGGCTAGCTACTCCTGCGGCAGCACTGCCGGCAAGCGAGGTAAGAAAAAATCTACGGCGTGACCACAAACTCATAGCGCCTCCAAGTTGATGCCGCGCCAATATACAACAGGGGAGCTTTGAAATTTAGCGTGCGAAATAGGAAAGGAAGGACGGAACGCAAGACGGAGAAAACTACGCGAAGGCGGCTGGGAACTGCTTACGCGAAGAGTATGCCTTTCGGCGAGCGGGGTTTCTGTTTCGAATCGTGATGCGCCCACCATTTCTGCCAAGCCTGAGCGTTATTGCCAAGCGCCTCGCCGGTGATCAGCCGAAGCGCGCCGTAAACCCATCCGCGCGTATCCGAATCGAGCGCATCGTCGTCAAGAAAATTCAGGAGATCCGGTACTGCCGCGAATCGCTGCTCGTGCGTGAGCATTCCAGACTCAGCGATGCCGACGGCAGCGCGCTGACGCACACGCGGCGAGGGGTCGTGCGCGAAGCGATCCAGCAGCGGATCGATCGCGCCATCCGTGCCGAGCATGGCAAGGCCTTCCACGGCCCAGAAACGCGTTTGTTCGTCGCGGTCACGAGCGAATGTGAGCAGGTAGGTCAGCACAAGTTTCGGTTGTACGCCGCGATTGCCCAACGCCCCGAGGCGCCACAAACCGAACGGGCGCTCGGCGGGATCTTTGCGAATAAGCTTTAGCAGGCGCGCAACGGTTCGCGGCGTCTTGCTGAGATTGTTTGCGGCGAGGTCGACTTCGATGGCGGCGCCGCGCACGCGCAAGTCTTCGGATTTCATTGCGGTCAGCACGAGGTCGAACAGGCGGTCAGTGTTTTGCAGGCGGCCGCGCCAGCTTTCCGCGCTTTGGCTGATCAGGTCCAACGGGCCTTGCTGGCGGCGGATCGCAAGTGCCAGCAATTGCTCGGCTTGCTGCTGCGGGGTCATGCGCGTGAGCTCGGCGAATTCCGCGTTCACGGCGTCTGCGGTGGGCTGGGATACGGCAGCCCTTGCGTTTGCAAGGTCGCCGGCTTTTAGGGCTGCCCAGACGGCCTTGAGGTGGCCAACTTCAAAACCGGCTAAGCCGGAAAGGGCGGCCAAAACCATGAACGCCAAGCCGTACCAGCGCAAGATGCTGAGCGTGAGCGGTCGGGAGTCGCCGTCTTTGTGATTGTGCGGAGCAGCCACGAATAGTGCCTTCGGCCCTTGCTACGCCAGCGTTTGGGTCCAGCGGCGTGCAGACACAAAATAGATGTCGCAGCGAATGCCAACAATGGTACGGGGAGCCAGCCGTCCGGTACGCGAGGGCAAATCACGCAAGTAGCTTATTTTCTGTTAGATATGGGCATTCGTGGGCTCGGCAGGAGAGCCAAGCTGGCCGCCCGTCCGGATGGACAGGCGGGGCTGCAATCTGCGGCCATTCGCGTTTATTGCCAAGCGGGGGCCGTACAAGAATGACGAAGCGAGTCCGATTGCGCTGCTTGCATTGAACTATTTCGGGGCTGGGCCCGCGGGAGGTTGTTTGTTTGGCGTAGGGCTGTCGGTGTGGGGGTTGGCTGGAGTTAGGACGGGCGTCTGGATGTCTCCTTTGCGGCGGACTTGTACGTTGGATTCTGTGCCGGTGCTTAACGGGCGGAGATCGGAGGGATTTAAGGTGGGGAGCCGGACTATGTGCGGAATCAAGACAACCAGGACCTCGTTTTGCTGATGATCCGTGCTCTCGCTGGAGAACAAGTACCGAAGCAATGGGATGTGCGCGAGTCCCGGCCAGCCGTTCAACGTTTTGGTGTCGATGCGCTCGAAGAGGCCGCCGAGAATACTGGCTTCGCCTTCTTTCAAGCGAATGTCGTGCTCAATTTTGCGCTGGCTGATGATGGGCTGCTGGATGCCGCCGATGGTAGCGGTTCCGGTGACCGACGAGACTTCTATGGAGACCTTGAGACTGACCTCGTGGTCGGGATGGACGCGCGGGGTTATGTCTGCGTTCACGCCGACGTCGATGTATTGGAATTGCGTGTTCACGAGGGGATTGATACCGGCGGAGCTTCCTGCCTGGAAGCTGCCGGTGGCCACAGGAACACGGTCGCCGACGCGAAGCTTTGCGGCCTGTCCATCGATGGAGCGCAACTCCGGATCTTGAATGATGCGGGTCGCGCTGTCGGTCATAAGCGCGTGGATGGTCGCTCCGGGCAGAGTCACGTTGTAATCGCCGCCAGAGAGGAGCTTGTTCAGCGGCAGCTTGTTGGCGTTGGAGGAAGAGGAGGACGAATCGGGATTGACGAAGGAGATCGCGGCGCTACCGTCCGGCGCGATGCCCAATTCGTGGACGCGATCGCGGCGTGCCTGGAGCACTTCTACCTGTATTACGACTTCGGGTTTTGCGTTGTCGAGTTCGTGGATGATTTTTTCGGCGATTGCGAGTTTGTCAGGGGTGTCGCGGATGATTACGGCGTTCTGCGAGTTCACTTGCTGAATGCGCTTGAGGTCGAGCAGTTGTCGCAGGCCAGTGACGATCTCAGTCATGTCCTGCGGGAGAGTCGTGTTGGCCAAATAGAACATTTGCACGATTTGCTCTTCGTAATCGCGGCGCTTCTGTGGCTGGTCCGGAGCGACGAGAATGATATTTTGCGTGACCGGCTTCCAAAAGGCTTTGGCTTGCATGGAGACGACGTCAAGAGCCTGGCGGAGGGTCGCATCGCTCAATTCGACGCTGATGCGGCGCGCTGGAAAATCAGGATCGAGAATTACGGTCAGGCCCGCTAGTTTGCCCAGCGTGTCGTACACAGCCCTGGCATCGTTTGACATTCGGATATTGATCGGTGAATCGGAAAGCGGTTTCAGCCCGGGTGGCGCTTCGGCGAGATCTGACTGCGGTTGAACAGCGGTGGGGACTTGTTTCTTTTCGTTTTGTGCGTCGATGGACACACGTGATGCACGAATTTCCTGGTTGGGTTGAGGGGCCGGTTGCTTCGCGGCAACTTGTGCGGCGGCCCTGTGCTGAGAGCCTGCCGCAAGGATCACGATGATGCAAGCCATCGCGTTGTTTGCTCGCTTGCGAAAAATGCGCACACACGGAACTCCGCTGCAATGCGACATTGCGCCTCGCTTGCGGGCCCTGAATCGCCGGCTTGTAGCTAATTGCGCGAACTCCCGCTGTCAGGTATTGCGGCGTGGGAGAGAGAAACTTCCACCGAAGTGAGATCGACGTCGAATGCGCGGCCAAGAAACAACAAAAATGCGCGTGAACCAAACGTCGATTCACGCGCAGTTTGACGATTTGTGTGACGAGCAAGTCGCGAACGGACGAACGGCGATTCGCGTCAGGCGCCGGGAGCGCGCGGGCGAAGGAGCGTGTACCCCGCGGGCGGTTGAAACAGCGACGGGTTGGGCTCCGACACTTGAATATTGTTCAGGGTGTAGCGGATCTGGCCGAAGCGCGGATCGTTTCGGACGCTGCTGACGACGACCTTGAGTTCGGGCGAGAACCAGGTTTCTCGCGTGCTGACGAGATCTTTGTCGTTGCCAATCGTGCCCGCCGGAATGACCTGCGTCATTCGCGTGCCTACCGCCTCTACGCCTTCCACGATCCGCGTGCCGAGTTGCTCCGTGGTTTCGTCCGACGAAGCTGCGTTGGAGCTGTGGACCTTAGTGTGCACTCCGTCAAAGAAAACGGTCTCCGGGCCCAGCTTGGGAGACATTGGGTCGCCTTCGACGACGTCTTCGGTGCTGAAGCTGCCGCTGATGACGACGCCGGCTTCGGCCCCGTTGAAATGCGCCGGACCTGCTGGCAAGCCGGACATGTGCGGCATGGGCATTACGGTCGCGGTCTTTGAGTTCGACTCCCAGTGCGTATGCGTGCCCGCTACGGGATCAAAGACCATCGTTATCTTTACTTGCTTGTCGTTGGCGCTGCCCCACAAGCCCATCCCGTCGAGCGTCTCTGTGCGCATGGTGCGGCCTTCCGCGTCTCTCGCAACGGTTGCCACCATCTTGTGACTGATGTGCGAACCATCCGCAAGGGTTTGCACCGTCTCCGTGACTGCGTCTGCCTGGTAGCCGTGGCCTTTCACAACTTCCACGTTTCCGCTCATGGCTACGGAGAACCCGCCGACGGGGCCGGATTGCACGTGAATCTCGGTACTTGGCGCGCCTGGAAAAGGCGGGGGAGGAGCCTGCCCATGCGCCCGTCCAGCTGAGAACAGCAGAGCTAGCGCGGCTATTAAGCAGTTCACAATGGGATTTGTTTTCACTTTTTCGTTTCGCATCAGGAACCTCCTGGAATTCTTGGCCCATGGGAGACGATGCGGATTGCTCGCGGCAGCCCGTCATCCCCCAAAACCAAATCCGCTACATAGGATCGCGATGGGTCACTTTCGATCGGTCTGATACCCATCGCGAGCAACTCGGCGTCAGATAGCGCCAAGCGAATGGTCACGCTTGTTCCCACCATCAACGTGGGGTCCGAAAAAGGAAGCCTGACGAAAACCGGCTGTGGATTGGCGACCTTCGGAGGTTGGCGCCGCTTTACTTTCGCAGGTGGCGGAGTTTTCGGCGCAATCTCGTGTGTCTCGAGTACGGACGGCGGCTGCGTGTTGGCGGGCGGCAGAACTTTTGACGTCGGGCTAATATGGCCGGACCGATTGGAGATTATCGTGCCAAACGTCGAAACGAGTGCCGCGAACACCACCGCCGCAGCCAGCAGCCAGCGCCTTCCGACTTGCGGCTCCGACGGGCGATATTGCTGAATAGCAATCTCAAAGTGCAGGCGGACGCGATGCGGAGCCTGGCGCGGAGAGTCTTGCGCGAGCTTTCGCATCAGCGCGTCGACCTGCGACAGTTCGCTTTCTCTTTCCATCTGACGCTTCTCTTCTTTACTCATGATTCTGCACACAGCCTTCCAAGCGGACGCAATCCTGGAGACGATTTACCCAGTCGTTTAGCGAGAAACATTCGCCCGCGATTGAATCGGGACGCCACTGTGCCTACGGGTCGATCGAGAATTTGCGCGACGTCCTGATAACTTCTTTCTTCCAGGCCGCACAAAATTACCACCTCGCGGTAGGCCGGGGGCAGATCGAGAATGGCCTGACGCAGGCGCTTCACTTCCGACCGCGATGATATTTCTTCAACCAGCGTCGGCTGGTAAGACAGATCGAGTTCAACGAGAGGCGCCCACCTCTGCCCTCTCGAGTGGGAGCGGCGCGCCAAATTTCTGGCGAATCCGATAAGGTATGCCTCGAGGCAGCCCCGTTCCGCGTTGAAGCCCGCTAACACTGTGTCCTTTTCAAAGCTCTTGAAGATCGAAACAAACAGCTCCTGGGTCAACTCTTCCGCTGCCGTGTCGTTCCCGGTCATGTGCAGCAGGAAGCGAAAAATAATACCCTGGTAGCGATCATACAAGTCGAGGAAAGCCGAACCTTTCCTTTCGCGAAGGGCAGCCAGGAGCCGCTTCTCATCAACGGGATCGTGCGGCGGTTTCTTCGCGGACATATGGCCGTTAGAGTTCAGGATCACTCCCCGGTATGTATTGCTTCAAAGGGTGAAAAACTTCCGCCTGAGATGTGGAAAGTTGGAGAAGGGTTGGGTCCAGGGAGCGGCGCTACGAAGCTTAGGGCAGCAGCACCCCAAACTGATGGAACACATCCATGATTAGCTGCGCGAGGGAATCGCGGCCAAAAATAAAGGGCGCACCGACCTGTTAAGGTCTGTGCGCCCTCTTAAACTGAAACCGCAAAACTTTTTTGCTTCTTGGTTCTAGTCTGGCGGCGCGACTACCGTTAGGCGGAAGCGCCCTCTAGGCTGAGCCGTAAAGTTTCCAAGCTTTTCGGTTCAATCTGCGGCGCACGATAGTATTTGTTATTTCGCGCGTCAATGGAAATCGGCGGCGTGGGCTGTGCAAAGATGTGGATGGATGTGGGAAAAGTCTCGCGCCGCAGGCTTCTGGATCAGGAGGATGCCGCGGAGGAGGATGAGTGCGGCCTGTAGTGGCCGGGAAGGGCGCGGGTGGAGATGGCGACGCGATTCCAGAGATTGATCATGGCGACTGCGAGGGTTAGGTCAACGATTTCCTTTTCGGTGAAATGCTTTTGCATCTCGGCGTAGACATCGTCTGGTGCGTGGGTTTGCGCGATTTGTGTAACGGACTCGGTCCAGGCGAGGGCCGCGCGTTCGCGGTCGGAGAAAAAGGGAGTCTCGCGCCAGGCTTCGAGGGTGTACAGGCGCTGCTCGGATTCGCCGGCGGCGCGGGCGTCGAGGGAATGCATGTCGAGGCAGTAGGCGCAACCGTTGATCTGCGAGGCACGCATTTTTATGAGGTGGAGGAGCTTGGGCTCGAGCCCGGTTTGGGCGATGTATTGTTCAATGGCGAGCAGGTGCTTGAGAGGCTCCTGAGCGTATTTGCGGTAATCGATGCGAGGCTGTATGGATTTCTCCTTCGGTGAATTCTGTCTGAATAGATGAGTGAGAGTCGGAACTGGGTATACGCAGGGGAGAGTTCGGATTGGGCGGGAAGGCGGGCGCTAGTTCGACAAAATTCCGCTGCGAGGAAGCCGCTGCTGCCTGGCGGGGGCACGGCAGTGCCGTGCCCCTACATCGCGGTTTAACTCAGAAGGGGCGATTACTCGTGAGTGGAGGCGACTACCTGGCGAGAGGCGGGTTTGGATTTGCGGCGCAGAGCGGAC
>Ga0137418_10000088_pt1 | contig 63430 bp, 49 predicted proteins | sample CZODoug3_1_2_16f_FD_122242 | JGI IMG/M metagenome (GOLD analysis project Ga0137418, IMG submission 122242) | Vadose zone soil fungal communities from Angelo Coast Range Reserve, California, USA - CZODoug3_1_2_16fungal (Hybrid Assembly) | ecosystem: Environmental > Terrestrial > Soil > Vadose...
CGGAGCTACATCGCAGCGTTTCTGGACGCGCATCTTCGTGGCCAGCCGGCAGATGCTTTGCTGAGCGGGCAGTCTCCAGATTTCGCGGACGTTATTGCTACAACGCAAACGCAGTTGCCGTGCGGGAAGCCTTAGGAAACTGATTCAATACGCCTGCCGTGGGGGCAGCAATGGTCGTGCTGCGCAAAAACTCGTCCGCCCGCGAAAGCGCCAGCTTTCGAACCATGACCCGCGGGCTCCCAGCCCGAACCTTCAGACATGGTTGCCTTCAAGCCAGCGATAGAGATGGACCGCCGGGGCTACAAACCATTGCATACCGGCGGAATACACCTCGCCGCGGTTTGGAGCTACTTCTCACAGCTGAGGGAGTACCGCTGCCTGAGGTGAAGACAAACAGTTGCGAGGAGGCATTTGTGGCAATTGTTTTCGCTTTGCAGTCTGTGATCTTGGCGTCCATTTAGTGTTCGGCCCGTAGGGTTTGAGGGAGAGTAAGGGCCGCTTGCGAGACTTTACAGACTCACGCCATTTCACCGTTAGACAAAGGGTTGGAGGCTAACTCGTGTTTTTACAATGGGTTGTAGGTCGCGGTTCGGAAGAATTCGGCTTACAGGTCCGGCTGCCACAACTATTCTGTTTTCAATAACTTGTTGAAATATAACGGCCGTGGTCTCCATAATGGTGCCCATTTTTCAGGGGGGCACACTGTGGCGCGGGTCAAAGGGGACTCGGCGGGTTTCACTCAGGTTTCGAGCAGGCGTACGCGACGAGGGCCGAAAGCAATTAGCCTGCCCGGCAGGTTTCTCAGAACCGGAATACGGACAAGGGCGCGCAGTTGCCATGGAACGCGGGCGGGTTGTTGGGAATGAGTACGTTGGCCACCAGGTTCTTCTGGAAAAGCGACTGCAACCTTTGAATCACACGCGTGGGCCACTCGCGCCGGCGTTGCAACTCGGCCAAGTCGGATTCGGAAACGCGCCCCGCCTTCAGGGGGTCGGCGAGAATGTTTGCCGCTACCACAGCATCCTGGATGGCGTAGTTGATCCCGGCCCCGCCTACGGGCGACATCACGTGCGCGGCATCTCCAATGAGCAAGAGCCCGGTTTGTTCCAGCGCGTGCAGCGGCTGGCCTCGACGGAGAGGAGGGAAAACTGCTGCCTGCGGGGGCATGAGAGCCGAAGGTCGGTCGCCACCCGTGGAGTGGGGGCGCTCGCCAATCGCCACGGGTTTTAAATCGGGCTCTTCTTGTAAGCGAAGTCAGATTGCCGAGAACGTACGGTGGAGACGAAACTGTCGAACTGTCGGCGGCCGTGGAGTCCGAATCCGCACGACATTTCGTGACAAACGTGCAGGTAGGCGCTGGGAAAGAGATTCAAGAACGCCCGAATCCCTTTAGAGTGGTTATTGTTCGTGACATGTGGCTGATTATTCTGACTGTTGTTCTGCAGCCGAATCCCAGGCAAGCCGGAAGTAACCGAATTACTGTCTCGGGCAATTCGCTAGCCCCAGCGGGGTTGTTCATCCAGGCTGATATCCAGTGCGGTTTTCGCCACCACTTCATGCGTGAGGAAGGAATTAGCGGGATGGATTCGGCCCAGACGCGCATCGCGGATCAATTGCTCGTAACCCGCCGAGCGAAAGATCCCGAAGCCGCCCATCACATCCAGCCCCAGATCGACGACGCGCCAGGAGCCCTCGACCGCATGGTATTTGGCCGCAAAGATTTTTGAGGGCCAATGGGCGCCGTGATCTACGCCATTCGACCAGTCCTCGGCGACCGTCTCCAGATGCGGTCCGATGGATTCAAGTTCGATAACCATTTCGGCGATGGCGTGCTGGACCTCGGGGTGATACGCCATCGAACGGGAGAGCGCCAGTGAGCCTTTGCTCTTCACAGCGGTAATACTCTGACCCAGCGCGCGTTTGGCTAGTCCGTAATAAATGTTTCCAAAGCCCATCAGAGCCCAGGCAAAGACCGCGAGTACGAAAGGATCGATTCCCGCCGCGCCAGCAGGCACGACCCGGGCGACATAGCGGTCCGGAACAAACGCATTCTCCAGCACAGTGTCGTCGCTACGGGTCGCGCGCATGCCTAGTACATCCCAAGTTTCCTTGATTGTGCATCCTGCGGTATCACGCGGCATGAATGCGTGAACGATCTTTGGTTGGCTAGGGTTGCTGGTGTCCATCCCATGCAAGCCAAACCGGGTCCAGACGGGGGTCAGGCTGCCAAAGTGCTTCCGGCCCGTGAACCGGTATCCGCCGTCGACACGTTCTGCTTTCGTGGTCGAGAGCAGAACCGGCACATCGTTGCCGCTTTCCGCATGGCCGGCTGCGAAGATCGCGCCAGCGGCTGCTTCACGCAGGATCCATTCCAGTGAGACATCTCCGCGGCGCCAAAGATCGGCTGCGACGCCGACCCAATAAAGGTGCATGTTTACGGCGAGCGCGGTTGCGGCCGCGTGATACGCCAACCGGCGTTGCTCCCGGCATACTTCGGCGAGCGTCATGCCCGCGCCGCCGAATTCCGACGGCAGGGGCAACAGCAGATACTTCGCCGCCCGGAGCTCCTCGAAATCTTCTGCAAGGAAGCGGTTTTCCCGGTCGTAGGAGGCGGCGCGCAAACCAAAACGCTCGAGCATCTCTTCGGTAAGCACGGGCTTAACCGGCCGCGACAAGGACGTACTCGTGTTTCTCGCTTCATGCGAGCCGCCATCGCCGCTTGAGCGCTCTTGGGAAACAATTGCGTTAGGAGCTGGGTTCATTTGGCTTTTCCTGCTGAAGTCTAATTTCCCGGATATTCTACAGCGCTAGATGTCCCGCTAGAACTGAGCCCGGTGATGCGATCAGGCTTCCGTTCTCTGCCAAAATGCAGCCGAATCTTCCGAACCCGTCAATCCGGCGGAAAACGGCAAGCCCTGACAGCACTTTCAACTCGCCAGATGCCGATTCTCACCTGAACACTCCATAGGTTCCCGCAGAATGGAGTAAGGAGTGAGGTCGTGCAAGCGTGACGGCGCGATTTCCTTGTCGCGCCCCGTCACGCTCACGCGATCAGGCCGACTTAAATTACGGTCGAGCTTCGTAGACTATGTTGAACGGTGTTTCCGTAGCGCGTCGGAAGCGGTTGAATCCGGCCGAGGTCACAACATCCCGAATTCGTGCCTCGCCCGCCTGCGCACCTAAGCACAGCCCGACTTCCTGTGATCGTGAGCAAGGTGTACATAGCAGCGTTGAAAAAGAGTAGTAAACGCGACCGACAGGATTCAGGTTGTCCTTCAACTGATCATTTGCAAAGGGCTCAACGATCATCCATGTTCCATCCTTAGCCAATGACTGCCGGACGTGCGCCGCAGCCCCGATAGGGTCGCCCATGTCATGCAGGCAGTCGAATACCGCAACCAAGTCGTAGTCTTTGCCCGGAAACTCCTTTGCTTTCGCCACATCAAACGTGACGCGGTCGCCAACCCCATCACGCCTGGCGGACTCGCGGGCCCCTTCAATTGACTTGGCATGGTAGTCAAATCCGAAAAATCGGGACTTCGGGAATGCTTTTGCCATCAACAGGGTGGAGGCTCCTTTCCCGCAACCGACATCTGCCACACCTGCTCCTGCCTCAAGTTTTTCTTTGACGTCCTGTAGCGCGGGAATCCAAGAGCTGACCAGGTTAGCGGCATAGCCTGGACGAAAGAACTTCTCGCAGCCATGAAAGACGCCGTCAACGTGTTCATGCCAACCCATACCGTTACCGGTGCGGAAGGATTCCGCGATCCGTGGGACCGCCGCAAGTGAGCCCAAGGCTAGTTCGAATGCCCCGGGCAGATATGCTGGACTTTCTTCATTGGCCAGCGCAAAGGCTTGTTCCTCACTCAGGCTGAACTTGTTGGTCCTTTCATCGTAGTTGATGTACCCCCCCGCCGCTTGTGAAGCCAGCCACTCGCGCAAGTAGCGCTCGTCGGTCTGCGTCCTGGCGGCGAGTTCAGCAGAACTCATCGCGCCACCGGCGAGGGTTTTGTAAAGTCCCAATTTCTCCCCAATGACGACCATGCCGGCATGAACTGCAGCGCCGAGATCGGTCACGAATTGACCGATAAAAGCGTTCAGTTTGTTCATGTCAATAGCAGGAGCCTGTGTTGTACTCATTTTGACCGTTCTCCTTTTATCAGATCAGTGTTCATCCCCGCTTTGCTGGTTTACCGCGCGATTTCTTCGGCGCGGCAAGCAGATCAAAAGGCTGTCGCTCTTGGTCCGACTGCGGTTCGACTCAGGGGTTTTGGCCGGCGAATGTCTGGCACGAAACGTTGGGGTGCCAGTTCACGAACGCGCCGTCGGGATTCTCCTTCCACGCCCAGACATGCAGCGTGTAGAACGCCGGGAGCCCGAAGCGATTCGGACTGTCGAACAAATGGAAAAGCTGTCCCATGAGCTGCGGCGGATCATTCGGATGTTTCGCATTCCACGCGTCGGCGAAAACCAGAAAGTCAGCGCCGAGCAGTCGCAGACTCCCATCTGAAGTCGGTTCGTAGAGCACGATCTGGGGACGCGTGGCGTCGAAGACGCCGTTCCTGTTCACGTCGTCCAGCAGGTCCCCGTTCAAAAAGTGGAGCCCCATTGCCCCGGCGTCGGGCCCACTCACGCAGCCGAACAGAAGGGAATAATGCTCTCTCTCAGCGTCCCTCACATCTTTGAAGCGCTCGGTCGATTCGCGGACAATTTTGATAAGGGCGCCCGCCTTGCTCTTCTGGTCTTGCGTCATTGTGTGCGAGTGGCCATCTTGCGCCAGGGCGCGCAAGGGGAAAACGCTCATGAGAACGAGAGCGATCATGGAATACTGGAATTGCGTCGCGAATTGTCTGACTTTCGTGCCAAGGGTGGGAGTCTGCGCTGTACTCATTAGGACTTGTCTCCTTTTTGTAAATTCGGTGCTCAACTTCCACTTGCGCTATTGCTGACGGTCTCGTCGGACCCACATTTTGCTAGAATCCGCGCTGTGGGGCCTCTTAGCCTGGGTTGCTCTCGAGGAACGCGCGCAACGGAGCGCTGCGCCTCGCCTCGCCGATGCAAAGTAACAACCATCAGGACGAGAAGTAACGAAACAACGCCAAAGAAAAGCCAAAATCAGGGCGCATAAGCTGGTTAGCTTTGCGGAAACGGGAGCAAACTTGGAGACCAGTCCCCTAAACTATCAATTCGGCGAGTTCACGCTGGACGTCGCCAGGGGGTGTGTGCTCAAAGCGGGAAAGGAGATCAAGCTTCGCCCTAAGGTGTTTGAAACCCTCAAGTACCTGGTGGAACATCCTGGTCGGCTGATCGGCAAACAGGAATTGATGCAAGCGGTGTGGCCGGACGCCTTCGTTACCGACGATTCGCTGGTGCAGTGTACCCTCGAGTTGCGTCGCGCGCTGGATGATCGCAACCAGCAGTTGCTCAAGACTGTGCCTCGGCGCGGGTATTTGTTCACCGCCGAGGTGATCCAACGTGCAACAAAGCCAGATCATTTCCCTACCGATCTCTTAGACTTGCCAGATGACCGTGAGCTGTCCTCGGCGAACATTGCCAGGAAGCGCCACGATCTGCCAATCCCCCGTACTTCGCTCATCGGACGAGAACAACAAGTGGCAGAAGCCAGCGAGTTGTTACTCCGACGGGATGTTCGGCTTTTGAGCCTCACGGGTCCGGGAGGTGCAGGAAAAACCCGCCTGGCGGTTGCGGTAGCCGGAGCGATTGCGGATCGGTTCACGGCGGGCGTTCAATTTGTTGGTTTGGCTTCGATTACCCATCCGGACCTGGTAGCAACCGCCCTTGCAGAAGCGCTCGATATCCAGCAAGTCACCAACCGCACAGTCCCGCAACTGATCGGAGATCAACTACAGAACTCTGGACCGTTCCTGCTCCTCTTAGATAATTTCGAGCAGGTTCTCCCGGCCGCCAAAGTGGTGGCCGAAACATTAGAAGCATGCCCATCTCTCAAGATCCTGGTCACCACCCGGGCCTGCCTGCATATTTACGGTGAACAAGAATTCCCGGTGGCGCCGCTTGCGCAGAATTCCGCTGTCGAGTTGTTTGTGCAACGCGCGGCAGCCGTCTGGCCCGATTTTGCGATGACTTCGGAAACCGCACTCGCAATTCAGGGGATTTGTTCGCGGCTGGATGGACTGCCGTTGGCGATTGAGCTGGCGGCTGCTCGAACCAAAGTGCTTTCGCCCAGCGCCATTCTGGATCGGCTGCAAAGCCGCCTGCAATTGCTCACCGGTGGCGCCCTCGACCTGCCCGAACGGCAACATACGCTCCGCAACACGATTGACTGGAGTCACGGTCTATTGAATGAGGCCGAGCGGAAACTGTTTCGGCGGCTTTCTGTGTTTGTCGGGGGATGCACGTTGGAGGCGGCGGAGGCCGTTTGCAACACAAGTCGTGATCTCGGTATCGATCTCTTTGAAGGCCTGTCATCCTTGGTGGGTCAGAATTTGGTTCAGCGTGTGGACCGAGCCGAGGCCGAGCCGCGTTTCGCGATGTTGGAAACAATTCGCGAATATGCCCTCGAACGTCTTGCCGATAGCGGGGAACAATCTGCGACGCAGCGTGCACATGCGGCGTATTTTCTGGTCCTGGCAGAGGAAGGAAACCCAGAGCTTAGCCCAGCTGATCGAGCTCGCTGGCTGGCGCAATGCGACGTTGAGATCGATAACTTCCGGTTCGCTCTCGACTGGCTGTTTCAGACGCTGGATTTGAACTGGGGTTTACGTCTCTGCGTGGCCTTGTTTCGATTCTGGGACATGCGGGAACATCTAACTGAGGGCCGTGCCCGGCTGGAGACCGTTCTGCGCCTGGCTGGCGCTGAGCGCCCTAAAGAACGGGCTAGGGTTTCGCATTTTCTCGGCGCCTTAGCGACGGCTCAAGGAGATTATCCGGCTGCCGAGAGTTTTCTGGAACTGAGCCTCTCTCTTTACGAAGAATTGGGCGATCAGTCGGGCATCGCTGTGTCTTTAAATGCTTTGGCAGTATCGGCGCGAGATCGGGGTGACTACTCCGCGGCGCAGAGCAACTTTGAGCGAAGTCTCGCGTGCTGGCGGCTGCTGCCGGATCGGTTGGCAATCGCGCGATGTCTTCACAACCTTGCCAATGTGGTCAAGGTTCGGGGCGACTATCCACGCGCTCGATGGGCGCTGCGTGAGGCGACGGACATTTTCGAGGAGCTTGGTGATCGCACCGGTGCCGCCTGGTCTATCAATCAGCAGGGCGATCTGGCGCGCGCACAAGGCGACTTGTCTGCCGCTCGAGGATTGTATCAACGCGCGCTTTCAGCCTTTCGGGAAGCGGGAGACCCGTGGGGTTCTGCGCGGTCCCTAACAGATTTGGGCTACATCGACTGTGAGCAGGGAGACCATTTGGCTGCACATGCGGCATACACCGAAGCCCTGGAAATCTTTGCGGGTTTGGGCCACCGGCGTGGTATGGCGCGGGCACTGGAAGGTTCCGCTTGTCTGGCTCTGGCTAAAGGATGCGCTGCACGTGCGCTCATGTTGGCCGCTGCCGCAGCGCATTTACGCCAGCTGATCAGCGCTCCTCTGCCTCAAGCGGAACAGCTAAGACTCGATCGGACGCTGCTTCCTGCCTGGAAATTGCTCAGTGAGCCGGAGGCCAAGGGCGCCTGGGCTGAAGGTTCTGCCATGAGCCTGGAAAAAGCCGTCGAGTACTCTCTGGAAGTGCCGGGCTCTGCTATTCCAGGTTAGCAGGGTCAATTAGACGGCGTACGGCGGCGACACGATCGGCTGGAATGCCTACCCTGCGGGCGTGCTCCCGAATGCTGTCCTCGTCTGGCGCCAGGTAGATGCAGTAGACCTTGTCCTCGGTGACGTAACTGTGGAGCCACTGAATCTGCGGCCCCATTTCTTTCAACGTCTGCAATGAACGCAGTGCCACCTCCCGGATCTGGGTTTCTGACAATGTTCCGGCACCAGGGATCTCGCGTTCAATCACGAATTGCGGCACAATCTACAAAGTCTAACACCAACGCCCACCGGACTGCTTATTTGCGGGTTCCCCGCTTCCAGAGGGAGTCGTGGCACCTGCCCCAATTTCAAGGTTCCTACAGAGCTAGTCGCGCGCTTATGCCGTCGTATTGGATGTGTGGTCGGCAACTCCGAAACTGACTGAGTATATCGGGCCATGGTTCGAGCGGCACTCTTGTCCGACGCCAATGATCTTGGTGTCCATCTGGTGTCCCGTCTGTGTGGTTCGACGGAGAGATGGAGGCACCAGTAGGACTTTGTAGACTCGTGCGATTTCGCTACTACATAATAGGGAAAGCCATTAACTCATGTTTTTTCAAGCCACCGATTCTCCCGTGATTCCTCCAGCAGATAGTGGAACAGTCCCGGCAGCCTCCTAAGGCTACCGAAAACCTCACACCCCAGTCCGCAAAAACCGCCCTCCGCCGGTTTTTGCTACCGTCCAAGACCAGAGCACCTCCGCACCTCCAGCAGAAGCCGGGGTAGAAAAGATTCTCAGCAGTGCCTATCGACCGGACGACCGGACGCGCCTTTTATTATTCCTTTTTCGATTTTCCTTTTTCGATTTTCCTTGACTCCTGCACCCTGCGGGAGGAGAATTTTTCGCCATCGCGCGGGGGCGCGTGCATTCTCACTGAATCCGACCTCCGCTCTCCACGATGAAGCCTCTGGCATTCATTCTGGTCTGATAACGAGCCCACGGAACACGATACTTAACTTAAAACCTCAATCTGGAGGGAGCCATGAAAGTCCCCTCTCTCGGCCCAATTCAGCATACGTCCAGAAGATTTTTCCTCAGAACCAGCGCGGCTGCCATGGTCGCAGGAACCGTGGTTGGAACCGGGATTGGCGCCCCGGCGCTGGCCAAGACAAAGAAGCCCGCCGACCCTCTGCCCATCCCCGGCGGCTCGCCCGTGCTGGGCGGCGCCTTTCACGTTTATGGTCCGGGCGCCCCGGGTCTCGATCCTCCGGACTCCGAACCCGCCACCGTCACCGATTTCCGGGGATTCGTTGGCTTGGCGTACATCAGCGGGACCGTTGTTCGCACCCAGCGTTCAACGGGAGACACAGCCACCCTGCCGTTCCTGTTCTCCGACATGCGCTTCATGCAGGGCATTTACCGCGGGGCCGATCGTAAGGTCCGCCAAGGCACCTTCGGGTTCATATGAATCGATGTGTACGAGCCCGGTCCGGGCAATCAGATTAACGACTTCAACCCCGGCATCGCTCCCAGCGGACTGTTCTGGACAACCGCCATTTTCCCCGACGACGTGGACGTCGACTTCGAGGAAGGTTCGGCGTCGATGCGCGTCCGTAACGTGGCCGTTCTGGACTTTCACGATATCGGCAACGCGCTGTTTGGTGGCGGAGCTCCGCCCGCGCCCGCGATTGTCTCTTTCCTCGTTCGTTGGTCGGGCGTCCAGGAGCGCGTGCGGATCAGGAACGTGGATCAGGATTTCAGGGGCAAGTTCATCCGCAACCAGGCGCAAATGGAGTGGTCCGCAACCACGGAAGAATTTACCTTCGCTTCAGCACCGGCGAACACGTCTTCCAGCGTCTTTGCCGAGCTTGGCCACATGCGCAACGGATCGTTTTTCGCCGACGAGTGAAGCATCTCCCAGGAGCTGGAGGTCAGCCACAAATCGCAGGGCAATTCGGCCGAACGTAGAGGATGCCAAAAGGCGGCAATACTAACAGGATTCGCCACTCCGCAGAGCAGTCCCATCGTTCGGAATGCAACACCAGCCCGGAAGAATTCGGCTTACAGGTCCGCTGCCACGACCTCTTTTGTTTTCTCAATGACTGCAAAAGGCGCATGAGAAACCCAGACTGGGACTTTCCTGTGTGGACTCCCTATTGCTCTGATCAAAGACTGACAGTCTTGGCGCGCGTGACTGCCTCCAAAAAAATAGGGCTCAGCAAACGACCCGGTGTTTATCGCTGCGCAGGCAACCGTACGATATTCGAATATGCGGAAGTACCTCCGCTGTTGACTGCACGCACTCTATAGGATGAACGCATACCGCTGCGGTAGGAAGCGTCGGTGTAGTCGGATGCTGTTGCCCCAAGCTGCGCCACCTTCTCCCATGGGGCAGCATCTTTGCTGTCGTTCCTGCGTTCTACTACGATTCCGGTCGGGCCTCCGCCGTGAACTTCCCAGGTTAGCTTGGCCGCGTTCCCCGTAATCGAAGCATCGAGGGAACTCGGGGCTTCGGGAAGCAATGGCCAGTCGAAGTAGCTTTCGTCGGCAATGGCCATGACACCGTCTTTGATCGGCGCGCCTTGCACCGTGTCGGTGGTTCCGTGCTTCCACGCTACCGGCTTCATCTCTCCGGAAACTACATCGATCAGGACCGGATGCGTGATGCCGGTGTTCTTGAGTGTCAAGTCTGCGTACAGCGGCGGGAACATGCTTCCGGGCCGGCTGTGGGCAGCGAGCCAGTAGGCCACGATCGCTTTTCCGGAAGCCGAGCGGAATCCGTATCCCAGGAAGGGGAAGCCTGCTTGACGGCGGAGCGCGGGCAGGTCGGGACTTCCGATTTCGATCGATGCGTCGAACTTGGTATCGGAGAACAGCGCGTTGGTGTTCTGCAGGGCGGAGAACACGGGACGTGGTGTGAAGTCGTAGTCGTGATTGGTTAGGCCATGAATGAATCCAAAGTCATCGTACTCGTTGCCATCGGTGCCTGCGACCAGTAACCACACGAATGTTTTCACACTGGCCGCATGGTTGTAGAGCATCCCGCGCGGGATGTACTTGGCCTGCACCGACTCATCCGATCCGATCCACGAGGGGATGGAATTGAACTCATCATCGAAAAAGGGAATATTCGGCTTCACGCCGGGATAGTTGGTGACGAGATCGCGCAAGGTTTTCGGCGATTCGTTTTGGTAGGCGCCGTAGTCCATCGCCTCGGGATTCATGTTCTGTCCATAACCCGGATAGGTGTGATAGGCGTACACGTCGATGCCAGCCGCGCATTTGCATGTATCGAAGGCGCGCTGCGTAAACTCGCGGGAGGGATCGGCCTGTCCTCCGTAGATCACCTTGGCCTGCGCGTCGGCGTTGTGCACGGTCTCGATGAAAGGCCCCAGTAACTTGCCGAAATCCTCGGCGTTTCCCCAGGGGTTCCAATAGCCGATGTCCTGCTCGTTCCACAAAGCCCAGTAGTGAATGCGATCGCGGAAGTGATTCACCATCCACGCCGAATAACGGTTGAACGCGGCAATCTGGTCGGGCGTGGTGGGCGGCCAGAAGACGGAATACAGGCTGCGATCGTCGTTGTGGAAAGAACCTGGCTCAGGGACACTGACGTCGGGCAGCTTGCCGCTGGGAGACGTGTACATGACGTTGCCATACAGCAATTGCACCTGGATGTTCATTCCGTTATCGACCAGCGAATCGACATGGTCTTCGAGTTCGGGAGAACTGGAGAAGACGCCGCGCTTCTGCTCAATCCAGTCCCAACTCGTGCGGTCGGAGCTGTTCTCGTACTGCCCGATGCGGATCCACTTGAAACCGGCGTCGAACATGCGAGTCCACCACCAGCGATTCCATGGCAGGTAGGGATCTCGCGGCAGATCGGAATTGATTCCGAAACCATCGTGGATTTGAGAGGAGCGCTTGGGAGGGACGTGGTCGGGGAGTCGCCGCCCCTGAGCAATGGCAACGGATACAAACGGGAGCGAAATCATCGAGACGAGACCGAACGAGAGGGCAAGACGAATGCGGCACCACTTTGAAGATCGGACCATACTCCTTCCTCCTCGGGCGTTCTCAAGTCGACGGCAAGCTTCAACACGAGAAACAGCAGGTTTGCACGGCGGAATGCGTACGATACACCTTCAGAGATTTCTTGTCAGTAACAACTCCAGCGAGGGCTCCGTTCGAGTGGCCTATTCTGGAATGCGCATTGCATGCCTTTGAGAACGCAGGCGAGAGTTGACGGCGGCTCGGTTTAGCCGTAAAGTGGCGCGTTTCAATGAGAAAATAATTCAGTTTAGGGGCCTATTATGTCGGAACTCGCTCTCCTTGGCGGAAAGAAGTCGAAGACCAAACCCTTTCCCGAATGGCCACAGTACGACGACGCGGAGCGCCGAGCGCTGATGCAAGTGCTCGAAAGCCGCGTCTGGTGGCGCACGCCGGGAACTCGGACACTCGAGTTCGAGCAGGCTTTCGCGAAGTACCATGGTGCGAAGCACGGGATCGCCGTCACCAACGGGACGGCCGCGATCGAGGTGGTGATGGCGGCGCTCGGAATCGGCCCTGGCGACGAGGTCATCATTCCGGATTTCACCTTCGTGGCGACAGCCAGCGCGGTATTGTTTGCAGGCGCAATGCCGGTCATGGTTGATGTGAGCGCCGACACGCACTGCATTGATCCGGACCTGGTGGAAGCCGCGATTACTCCCCGTACGAAAGCAATTATCGCCGTGCACATGGGAGGCCATCCCGCTGATCTCGACCGGCTCGGGGAAATTGCGGCCACACACAAGCTCGCGCTCGTCGAGGACAGCGCGCACGCTCATAGCACCGAGTGGCGCAACCGCCCGATCGGGACTTTTGGAAGTGCAGGGACGTTCAGTTTTCAGTCGAGCAAGCTCATGACCGCCGGAGAGGGTGGAATCATCGTCACTAACGACGATCAAGTCGAGCGCATAGCGCGCTCCGTGCACGACTGCGGCCGCATGCCCGGCAAGTGGTTTTACAGTCACTATATCTACGGGTCGAACTACCGACTGAGCGAGTGGCAAGGCGCAGTTCTCCATGCTCAACTCGGCCGGCTCGATCAACAGACACAGCATCGCCATCGAAACGGTCGGCTGCTTGATCAGTTATTGGGAAGAATTGAAGGGGTGGCTCCGCAAAAGCTCGATCCGCGCTGCTCGCGTAACGGCCACTACGCCTACATCTTCAATCTGGACCGGAGCGCGTTTGCAGGAATCAGCACGGAAGACTTCATCAAGGCCCTCAATGCCGAGGGAATCCCTACGCAAGCCAGCTATCCTCCGATTCACGAGCTCGATGTCTTTCGTAGCGGCGAGTACCGCAAGAAGCTAAGCGGCCCGCACAGGACCGAGGAGCATGCTTTCCTGAGGCAGACGTTCCCGGAAACGCAAAAGGCGGCGTGGGACGCAGTATGGATTCCTCAGCCAGCTCTACTCGGGGACGAGGAAGACATGCGCGAGATTGCCGGCGCGATCACGAAGATTCAGAAGAATGCCGCTCAACTCAAGAGTGTGCCTGCTCCGGCGGGACGGGGCTAGTGCCGGATCAAACCGACCGTCTCCGTTACGTGCCTTATGTGCGCCACCGCAACTTTGGGTGCAGGATCACTGAGTTCGTCTTTCATGGTTTGCGCTGCGTCAGCCTGGAGAATCAAAGCCTGCGGGTGTCGATTGCGGCCGACAAGGGCGCCGACATCTTCGAGTTTCTCCACAAACCCAGCGACACGGAATGCCTGTTGCGAACGCCGCTCGGGCTGCAGGCGCTAGGGCCAGTACTCCCCACCATCCACCTGCGAGAAGGCAATTTTTCCGACTTCTATGAAGGTGGATGGCAGGAATTGTTTCCTGTCGCCGGGGACTTTCCTGCAGAGTACAAGGGCGCGCAATTTGGGCAGCACGGGGAGGTGGCGCTGCTTCCCTGGAGCTACCAGATCGAAGACGACCGCCCCGAACGGATCGCCGTAAAATTCACGGTTGTCACCACACGAACGCCGTTTCTTCTTGAGCGCACAATGATTCTGGAAGGCAACGCACCGGCTCTCCAACTGCGGGAGAAAGTGGTCAACGAAGGGGATGAAACGCTGGAATTCATGTGGGCGCATCATCCCGCGTTCGGCTGGCCGTTTCTGGACGAACACTGCGAAGTCGTTCTTCCGCGCTGCGAAGTGGTCACCCTGGCCAGCGAGATCCCGGCTACTTCACGGCTGGTCGAACAGGTGGGAGAATGGCCTCGGGTGCAAGGCAAGCAGGCTAAAGTCGTCGATCTCTCCCGAATGCCCGGTCCGGAGGAAAAGGCGCATGACTTGGCCTTCCTGCGCGGTTTCGACGAAGGACGCTACAAGATACGAAACCAGCCTCGCGGCCTCTCCTTCCAGATGCGCTGGCCGATTCGCACCTTTCCTTATCTTTGGTACTGGCAGGTCACGCGCGGAGCGTTCGGTTATCCGTGGTATGGAACCACCTACAACCTTGCGCTCGAGCCACACTCTTCCTTGTTCCCGATGCTTCCGCGAGCCCTGGAGCTAGGTCACGCTTTGAAGCTGGGCGCCGGACAGGAACTCACCGTCGAACTGGAAGCCGCCGTGGTGTCCTGCTGATCTGGGTGCCTAGTATTGGACGAAGCCGGTGGCGTATCGAAATGCCTCGACGTAGTGTCCGTCTTTTTTGGGTTGTTCCTTGCGCATTTCCTCCTTGGCTTTCTCCAAGTCCTTGGCATCCCAATCCGGGCGATACTGGTTGACTGAGGGTTCGAATTGGCTCACTTGCTTCGCGGCCGCCTCCAGCTTGAGATCTGCGACGGACTCGATGTTCACCCAGTAGTTGGCTTCCTGCGGCGCGGGATAAAAGAAGTACATCGCTGGAACTCGATAGGGCTCCAGTCCCTGTTGCAGGCGCTGGTTCGGAAAGTACAACCAGAACTCCGCGGCACGAACCGCGTCGATGGTGTTGAACGCCGCCATGCGATGGTCGGTCTTATGCCAGCGCTCGTACCATTCTCCTGGATCCACGCTGAGCAGGACATCGGGCCGAATTCGACGGATCATTGCCGTCGCTTCTTCGGTCAGCTTCGGCTGTGGCGCGTATTCGAGCATCCCATCGTCATAGCCCATCCAAGAAATGTTCTCCTTGGGAGTTCCGAGCAGCCCTTCGGAAGCCTCCTGCTCGGCGCGCCGAATGCGCGCGAGACGTTCCGAAGTCATGTCGGGATCGTACGAGCCCTTGTTGTCATTCGTGTACACGACGATGTAGACCTTGTTGTGGTTGCGATTGAGAAGCGCGATCGTACCGCCCGCGCCAAACACGTCATCGTCAGGGTGCGGCGTGAATACCAGGACAGTTTTGCCTTTCATGTCTTCCAGGCGTTGCGTCTGGGCGCAGAGGCTCAGAGGAATGACTGCAATCGAAAAAATCAGTAGGACAATGTTCTTCACACGGACCTCCGCCAAACGCATTCAAGCTAAACGGGTAGAGCCCCGACAAAGTAACGCAAATGTATAAAAGTTTCCACTTCCGGATAGTGTCTCGGAGTCACTTGCAGGAATGTCTTGACAGTGTCTGTGCGCTGATATAACCAATTCGGATCGGACTTGCCGGAGTTGTCTGCAGGGGGACACTATGTCACTCCGTACCCGCCTTTTCTCGCTCATCGCCCTCACCCTTTGGTTAGCTCTCCTGGCTGTGTCACCCGCGTCCGCGCAGGTAGATCGCGGTGCGATCGTGGGCACGGTCACCGATCAGACTGGAGCCTTGGTACCCGGTGTCCAAGTGTTGGTGACCAACCTTTCCACGAATCAAGCGGCTACCGTGACCACCGACGATCAGGGGAACTATGCTGCCGCGCTTCTCCGGATTGGCACGTACTCCGTCCAAGCGGAGAAGGCAGGATTTCAGAAAATACTACAGGCAAGCGTGGACGTAGCGGTGAATCAAACGGCGCGCGTCGATCTAACGCTTAAGGTTGGATCGGCCGGACAAACCGTCGAGGTGTTTGGTGCGGCTCCCCTGTTGCAGACTGAGGCGTCTTCGCTGGGCACGGTCGAAACGGAGCGACGCATCTCTGAGTTGCCGCTGAACGGCCGCAATTTTATTGCGCTGGCGTATCTCGGGCCGGGCGCGAATGGTGGGCAGACTGGAACAAATGTGAGCGGCGGCGTCTTCGAAAACGAACGTGCGAACGAAGCGGTTTCTGTAAACGGGTTACGCGTCTCCAACAATAACTTTCTGCTGAACGGTGTGGACAACAATGAATTCGGATTAGGGGGCGTAGTAGTTCTACCGCCACCCGATGCGATCCAGGAATTCCGCATCGAAGAGAACTCGATGAGCGCCGAGTTTGGGCGTGGAGGCGCAGCCGTCAACGTAGTCCTGAAATCGGGCAGCAACCAGCTCCACGGGGGCGCCTACGAATTCCTTCGGAACCAAGCCTTCGACGCGGTGAATTACTTCAACGAAGGTCAGCAACCGTTCAAGCGTAACCAGTTTGGATTTTTTGTGGGCGGCCCGATCATCAAGAACAAGACTTTCTTTTTCGCCGATTATCAGGGATCGAGGCTGCGGGAAAGCAGTCCCTTCATTTCAACCGTGCCGACGATGGATCAGCGAGGCGGAGACTTCACGGGCCTTTTGACGGGGAACATGTTTTCTCCCTGTGACCTTCCCGGCCAGGCTGCGCCCGCCGGCGATCCCCACTTCGATACAGGAACGATTTTTGACCCCTACACAACCACGTCTTTCAATTGCCAGAACATCGATCCGTCGACGAGCCAACCCGTCACGGTCTCATTGCGGCAGCCGCTGTCCTATCTCGGCCAGGTCAACGTAATCGATCCCGCCCGCATCGATGCGATCGGCTCGAACGTAGCGAATTTCTATCCTCAGCCGACGAGTGGCGACCTATCACAGAACTACCTAGCGAACCAGAACCATGTGAACAACCAGAACGCGTTCGATGTCAGGGTGGATCACCATTTCGGTGGTCGCGATCAGTTTTTCGGCGCCTATAGCTTCAGCGATGTGAGCAGCCAGCGTCCAGGCCCGTTGGGGCCGCTGTGGGGCGGTTCCGATTGCTGCCCCAGCATCAGTGATTCACGTGCGCAGCACGTGGGTTGGGGGTATACGCATACCTTCACCCCCGAGTTGCTGAACGATTTGCATGGTGGATTTTTCCGTTACGCCGTGAATGCCCTGCCTTTCAATTACGGCAAGAACATCTCCGATCAACTGGGGATCCCGAATGCGAATCGTCCCGGATACCCGAACTCGACCGGCCTCACCAACATTGATATTGCCGGAGTGGAATCATTGGGTGATTCCCAGTGGCTGCCCGAGCACGTTTTCGAAAACATCTTTCAGGTTGCCGACACGCTGAGTTGGATCCATGGCAAGCACTCGCTGAAATTCGGGATCGATTTCCGTCGCCAGCAGCGTAACTTCTTCCAACTCTCCAGCCCCCGCGGGTGGTTTGTTTTTAGTGGGGGCTACACCGGCGATCTGACGTCGGCCAGCGGAGGCAGTGGTTTAGCGGATCTCCTGTTGGGAGCGCCGGTGTTCACCGAGCAGGATTTCCTGCCTGGTCTGTATCCCACGCGCTACTGGGATCTCGCGGAATTTGTGCAGGATGACTATCGTATTCGACCAAACCTTGTGCTGAACCTGGGTCTTCGCTACGAGATCACGTCCCCGGCGAACGGGCAGGTCGGCAACTTTGACCTCAACCGCGCAATTGTGGTCACGTCGTACGGCCCCGGCGCGGTCTCGCATGCGGGAGTCAAGTTCGATAAAACGAACTGGGCGCCACGGTTGGGGTTGGCGTGGTCCCTGTCACACAACACGGTAGTGCGCAGCGCGTTTGGGATTTTCTATTCCGCGGAAGCCAACATCTTCGACGATCTCGGCCTCAATCCCCCGCAGTTGAGTTTTATTGCGAACAACTACAACGCCAGCGCCACCCCGAGCGCCAGCCAACTGATTTCGACGGGCCTCCCTCCGGATGTGCCCGCCGGCGACGCGATTCACATTCTGGGCCCTGTGAAAACCACCGGTCCAACGCGCACCATGCCGCGCATTCTGGAATGGAACCTGAGCGTTCAGCATCAACTGGGCCAGAGTTGGGTAGCGCAGGTGGGCTACGTGGGCACGCGCGCCTATCACTTGTGGAACCACGAGGCGAGCGATCTGAACCAGCCACCCGTGATTCAGGATGCGAACTTCTGCGGTCCAGTCGACACTAATGGCGAATGCACCCAAGCGAACTTTGGCCGACGTTATTTTGCGCAACAACCCGACATGACAGCCGTGCTTCCTCTCGACTACGCACAGCTGCAGATGTTCTATAACGCTTTTCAGGCATCGCTGAACAAGCGCTTTGCGAACGGGCTCAATTTCCTTGCCGCATACACTTTTTCGAAGAATCTGGGCAATGCCGACGGCAACGTGGGCGGATTTATTCAGGACTCGTACCATGCCGACCGCGAGCATGGTCCAGTGACTCCCGACCTACGGCATCGCTTTACTCTCAGCTACTTGTGGGAAGTTCCAGTGGGCCGTGGCCGTCGTTTCATGAACGAGGCGAACGCCATGATCAATGGAATTCTGGGCGGCTGGGAGATTTCGGGAATCACGACGGTGCAGAGCGCCGAGGCAGTCACTGCCGTGTGGTCGAATGACCTGAGCTTCACGGGAAGCTTCAGCTATCGTCCGGATCAAATCCACAATCCCAACGATTTCTCGTTCAACACTGATTCTCAGGGGACGGATTTTGGCTGCTCGAATCCCGGACACCAGACCCTGGATTGCTGGTTTAACCAGGCCGCTTTTGTGGCGCCGGGGCTGGCCCCCGGGCAGCAGGCGGCCCACCAGTTCGGGAACTCACGGATTGGGAATTTGCGCGGGCCCGATCTCGTGAATTTTGATTTCGCGTTGCAGAAAAACTTCAAGATCTATGAATCCCACCAGCTCGAATTTCGAGCCGAATTCTTTAATCTGTTTAATCACCCGAACTTCGGCTTGCCGGGAGGAGGTTCGCAAATCGCGGTCGATGTTCCGGGTGGTGCGGCGATCACCAATACCGCCACAGACAATCGCCAGATCGAATTCGCTTTGAAATACACGTTCTGATGCTCGGGGCGTGCCTGGATTCGCCGGTAAGAATCCATACGGCCGAGCGAGGCCATTGGGGAGCTGCACGGAGAATTCACTCTGTGGTGATTGGGGCAGGATTCGTTGGCCGCGCCCATGTGGAAGCTGTGCGCCGCTTACATGTTCCGGTTGCCGGTGTGCTGGCAAGCGCTCCGGCGCGTACGGAAGAAGTTCGCCGCCTTCTCGGCCTTCCGCGCGCTTACCCCTCCCTGGCAGAGTCCGCAGTTCAGAACTCAAGCCTCAGTGAAAACATAATCTGCCGCTGCAATGCGGCACCGTTAAATGCGGTGTTGATAATGGTCCCGCCTGCTTGACAATCCGGTTGCAAGCTTGATGAGCCCAACCGCCCATTCTCGGGTCGGCTGCTCTGCGGGATAGCCCTTGAGCCGGGGATTCTTGATCAGATCATGCAAAGAGCTGACGCTGTCCAGGTTGCATTGAAGCCCACTGGCGTTGCTGCCGAAGAATACGTTCCGCCGGATCACGTAGTTGTCCGATCCGTCGCTGGCATAACCTGAGTGTTCCTGCTTCGAAAAAGCGAACAGGTTGTTCTGGATCAGCACAGTGTGCGTGTCCCGCGAGTGAAAGCGCCCTTTGCGATGATGGTGCGAGAAGGCGTCGATCAGGATGATAGGGTGCGTCTGCTTGCTGGTCCGGCTGAAATCCCCGTCCATCATGATGCCGGCGCGCGGACCGTGAGGCTCGGTCTCAGCGCTGTCGCTACCGGCGATATTAAACCCCTGCACAACGATGTGGTGGGTCGCGCGCAAGAGAATCATCCAGTCAGCTATGCGGGAGGGCTGATCGATCACGACATCGCCGGGCTCGCCCATCGCTTTGAAGTGAATGAAGCGCCCATCGGGCGGCACTGGGTTTGTCTCCTACGACAAAACCGGAATACCTGCCCGGAATCACAGCAATTAGATCTCCTCCCTGCGATGCATCCGCTGCTTCCTGCAAGGTCTTGTAAAGGGCGTACACCTTGTAGACGCGAATCGGGGCTGCTTCATCGTTATCCCGGGCGTTAAGATCCAGGGCGCCTACTCGAATCCGCTGCGGCGACTGATCGGAACCATCCACCACAAGAACGCGGGAGTACAGCTTCTGGACATGGAGCATGTTGCTCAACCCATTTGTCGGAGTTTTCCGTCTTGTAGAAAACCGGGGAGCGTGGCCGGCTCTGGGCCACAACTTCGTCCGGCAGGAAAACGAGAAGCAGCCCCAGTAAGGCCAGCTGGATACATCTCACAACAGTTAGAGTGGTGTGACCCGCGTTTCGGCAAGGAAGCAACAGTGAGATATTCATGGGTTAACTTGATGCTCAGACGGGCCGAACCAATCCGCGCCGGGTCGCGTCGGAATTGCGAACTAGCACTAGAACAAGAATCATCGCCCCTAACGGAACTAGGCCGGCCACGATGACAATCGGATCGAAAGAATGTCCTGCCGTGGCGTGGCGGGAATCGGAAAGGTGGCCGATAAGTTCAAAAGCGACAATCGTTCCCAACCCCGCTGCCGTCCCACTCAACCCGCTCACGGTAGCGACCGACTCACTATGGAAGAGGTCGGACGGCAAGACATTGGCCATGGTTGAAAATGCCGCGTACGCGAAGGTTGCCAGCCCAAACAGCAGGGCTATCCAATAAAGGTTGGTTGTGAAGACGGTGGGCAGAAGCATGGTCACCCCCAGCCCACCGAAGATGACGACAGCCTTCCGGGACTTGCCCAGTGGCCATCCGCGTTTGATCAGGTAGCCGGAGATCCACCCTCCGAAGAAATTTCCAAGATCGGCGGCCAGAAATGGAATCCAAATCGCGATGAGGCCAGTTCTCAGCTCAATACCCTTCGCCACCAGATAAATCGGGAACCAGTCGGTGACGAAAAACCAGACTGGATCTGTTAGGGCTTTGGCGGTGATGGCGCCCCAAGTCTGCGGTAATCCTAGAAGGACTCGCCAGCCTAACGGGTCTCGGCTCCCGCCTGGCGAGCTTGATTCCAGCTTGTCAGCCAGAATCATCTGTCTTTCACCTTCGCTTATTCTGGGGTGTGTCTCGGGCGGGTAGTAGAGCCAGCGCCAAACCAGCAGCCACAGAAAGCCCAGCATTCCAGGAATCGCAAATGCCGGACGCCAGCCCCATCGAAAGTATATCCAGAGAATCAGCCATGCGGCAATCGCTCCGCCGACGGAGGAGCCGCTGTCAAAAAGCGCAGTGGCCAGTCCGCGTTCGCGCTTCGGGAACCACTCCGAAACGGCCTTGGTGGCGGCCGGCCAGTTGCCCGATTCTCCGGCGCCCAGCAGGAAGCGGAATACGGCAAAACTGGAGAAGCCTCTGGCCAGCGAGGTCAACACGGAAACGACCGAATAGAAAACCACGGTGACAGACAAGCCGCGCCGCGTGCCGATGCGGTCCATGAACCGACCGAACAACGTCTGCCCCAGCGAGTATGCAACGCGAAATCCGATCACAATGTTCGCGTAGTCTGTGTTGGTCCAGTGATACTCGAGTTTGAGATAGGGAGCGAGAAGGGAAAGGGTCTGCCGGTCCAGATAATTAATGATGGTGGAGGCGAGGAGTATTCCGCCAATCCACCAGCGCAAGCTTGAGATTGGCCTACGAGCGGGAAATTCGCTCCGGTCGCCCACTCCCGCAATTGCCGGCTGTCTGATAAATGTTCCTCAGCGATGCAGGGCTGCATTCGAGAGCGCGATGCGCAGTCGTAGATTGCCGAACTCCCGCCGCTCAACTCGTAACACTCCCTGGGAGTTCGAGCGAACATCCTCCGTGCCTGCCGAAACACCCGGCAGCACCGCCGCAGGCGAAGATGATACATTCAGCCCGCCGAAATTGAGCTCGTACACGGACTCCGGTTGCAGGCCGGTGACGATGAGCGATCCGCAAGACAGGTCGGGTAACGATACTTCCCCGGAACTGACCGTCGACCTGGCCGCGCTGAACAGCACCATCGGGCCTCGCTCAAAAGCTGCACCCTGAAAATTGACGCCATCCAGAAGTTCGATTCGCCGCTGTCCGGTTTTCCCCTGGCTCCCGATTTCAAAAACGTGGAGAAACAGATCCTCTTCTGCCGGCGAACCAGGTGACACTTCGACGCGCCACCCACCCGCTACCACGTTCTTGCGGTTGGAGCTGAGAATTCTGTTGAAGTGCTCACCCCAAAAAAGTTTCCACATGTGGCGCAGCTTCGGATCTTCCGGCAGTGGAGCGCCTTCCGCAGGCTCCAGTGGCCAGCTTTCGCCCGTTCCCCAAGCGTTTCCGCGATCGTCGCCGGGAGTATAGAATTCGTTGCCCCTACCTCCGCGCCGGGTAATGACACGTTCCTTGGGAAGAAGAGAGTGCACCAACAATTCTCCCGATCCTTCCGCAAAGCGGAAAGTTCGGGCATTGCGAAACTCCTGGGGGCCCTGCGTGTCCTTTCCAACATCCTGGTCGACGCTCGGCTGGTTTACGCCGTGAAATAACCAAGCTTTTCGAAAACCGGGATGGGCGCTGACGACGCGATCAAAGACAAAAAGAACGCCCTGCTCGGGCACGTAGACGAGTTCGCGGGTGAAACGCCGGAGTTTTTCCCGAGAGTACGCGCTGCTGGCGTCCCCCATCGCGTAGTGATACTGGCCGGGAACATGATCGACGAGGCGCATGGAACCGAGGTCCCACAGATCACGAGTGCGGTTCCAATCTTCACGGCTCCGTATGGTGTTCCAGTAGCGGGAAGAATCCATGCGCTGCCCGCCGTCGTTGGCAGCCGACAATAGGTTGTCAGACCAGAAGAACTTCTCCCCAGGATCGTAAACCAGGATGGAATTATGCGCTACGGTGCGGCGGTAATAGTTCAAGTAGTGTGGGCTCTCTGTGTCCGTATAGTCCGCACCGCTGTCGATCGCCAGATACCCTCCGTGGTAGATCGTGATCTGATTTTGATCGAGGTGTTGGTGCTTGGCGAAGTACGGTCCACAATCGAACTCGATCCAGGTCGAATCAGGACTCCACCCATCCCGCATCACGAGATGCCCGACGCCGGGAAAATAACGCTGGCGCGGCAGCTCATTTTCGCCGGTCAGAGCCGGATCGCGCGGCGTCACCTCCGGATCGTCCCACACAAACTCCAGCACGGGCAGCACCCACTGCTTGGGGAAGAACCCGCTGTTGCGCAGAAGCCAGGCGCTGTAGGGGTCCTTGAAGCGATTTACCGCATAGCCCAGCAGAGCCGTGTCCCGCGCATCGAGAACCGGATATTCATTGTCACCCTCGCGAGACGGCGTGCCGTCGGGCAGGAGCTTGTAGAGGTAAGTATTTCCGATATTGCGAAACAACGAGAAGTGATGTGCCGGATCCACGCCCGTGGTGGTCCGCTGCAGCTCCGCCAGCAGAATCAGCGACGCCCACGTGATCCGCATGTAGTCCATCGATTCGTGATAGCTGCCCTCAGGACTCACGATGCTTGTAACGTCGAGGACGTTGGCCAGTCCCTTGGCAATCTTGTCGTGCCAGGATGCACAGCGTTCATCGCACCCCGGATAACCCTCAATCGCGGTCGACGCAAATGCGGCCAGCGCGAGGTAGCGCACGGCATAATTGTGGTAGGACAGTTGGCTCGGATCGGCAAAGTCGGGAGTCGAAAGCATCAGGGCGGCGCCGTCCCTCAGTTCACTGGCCACTCGGTCTTTCAGAGCGCGCTCGAAGCCCCGGTAGGTAAACAGCCAATCGAATGTCAGCGACCAGCGGGTGTAGTCGAGCCAGGAGCGCGAAGCCTTTCCGCTGGCAGCGACATGTTTGGTTCGCATCTCATTTAGGGCGCGTTCGGCAAAGGCATCCTGCCCCGTCAGCTGCCACGAGAGCGCCCAGCCCTCCATATCTTCCGAGGGACGCCGCCCGGCAGCGTAGCGCGATTTCAACAAGGGTAGCCCGGTGAAGGGATCTGCATCCGCGATCAACAGGCGCGGACGGCGAACCTCCCCCTGGCCCTTCGCCGGCCATACCGCACCCAGCGCAGACGCGGCAAGCACCGCGATGAAGTCGCGCCTTCTCATGGGTCGGTCAGTCGCTCGTTGGGCATTTTCCGATTCGTCCGATCTGGCAGCGCGTAAAACGCGGTGCCGCAGGCGAAATTGACAGGAAGGAAAGGAAGATAAACGAAATCACCCCGTTCGTCTCGGATGCCGGCGAGGCGTCCTGGAATTCGAACAAAGCCTTTGGCAGCTTGCCGTCTCCCCGACCAACACATCGCTTTCGTTTGCATGCTATTTTCTTTCTTCTCTCGAGCTAGTGCAAGTGTATAAATGATGCACCAAAACGAACTCAAAAGGGTTCGCGTCGTCTCGATATTCGACCCGGTGAGGATCAACCTGATGCGGGCTGCCCAGGACAATCGTTTGCTGGCGGAACAGCGGCGCCGGAAGATTTTGGATCTGGTTGAGCAGAAGGGCCAGATCACGGTTCGGGATCTGGTGGAAAAGTTCTCCATTTCGGCGGTTACAGCACGCGCAGATCTGGATGAGTTGTCGTCGCAGGGGATGGTGGTTCGCTCGCACGGCGGCGCCGTCCGACAAGTGGAAGCGAGTCAAGACTATCCTCTGCGTCTGAAAAAGACCCTGCACCACGCCGAAAAGACCAGGATCGGGCGAGCAGCGGCGGAGCTCATCCAAAACAATGAAACCGTCATTCTGGACTCGGGAACTACCACCGCGGAGATCGCCCGTCATTTAAAGGCTCGCCGGCTGCGCTCGGTGACCGTTATCACCCACGCGCTGAATATCGCCTATGAGTTGATGGACGCGGCAGAGATTAGCGTGATCATGATCGGCGGACTGCTGCGCCCGGTGTCCTGCTCTTTTGTCGGACCCCAAGCGGAAGCGATGCTTAAGGAGTTTCATGCTGATCGCCTTTTTTTGGCGGTTGACGGTTTCGACCTGGAAATTGGGCCGTCCACACCCGACGTGCTGGAGGCCCAACTGAATAGTTTGATGATGCGCATTTCCAAAGAGGTCAATGTGGTTGCCGACTTCAGCAAGGTAGGCCGCAGGAGCGTCTCCCGCATCGGCCCTCTTTCGGGAGTCCACAGGTTGATCACCGACAGCCGGGCGCCGGCTGAGTTCACCGAGACTCTGCGCAAGTTGAAGATCGAGGTGATTACGGCGTAGCTTCCGACTTGGCGAGACGAGTGCAGTGATACGCCAGCATGCGGTCGGGCAGCAATAGCGCCTTGCGAAACCTGATGTGTGCCTCCTGTTCCCGACCCAGTTCCTTAGCCAGTGAGCCCGCCGTGTACATCCACCAGCTTGGGTATGCACTCGTTTCGCCCCGATTTGCGGCCTGCTCAAGCGAGGCTTGCAGGCGGTCCTGCCATTGCGCCGGACTGAAACCCGGCAATCTTTGGGCCGCCAACCGTGCCCAGCGGATCTGGTCCGGAGCGGACGCGGTGGCGGCCTGTTCGAATTTGTTCTTGGCTTCTCCGGATTTTCCGCAGCCAGCCTCAAGGGTGCCCAGCAGGTACTTGGTTCTGGCCGACTGGAGAATGGCTTCAAGGCCATCGCGCGTGAAGTCCAGGCCTGGAACCTCCTCTCCCAAGTGTTCAGCAAGCGACAGCGCCTCGCTACAACGTTTTTCCTTTGCAAAAGCCAATGCGCGCTGCAATTGCACCTCGATCCAGACCTGGCGGACGTTGGTCCCGCCCTCCTCGCGCGGGAAGAAGCGGTTATGGAACAAATGGGTGGCGCGCTCAAAATCTCCCGCTTCCGCCAGGTTGAGTATCAATTCGAAGATCAGCCCGGGGGGCGCGGTATCAAGTTGCGGATACTTTTCGAGAGCTTCCACCCGTTCGCGAGCGGGGCGGTCCAGCAGGCTGAGCGCCTGATCCATGCCCAGGTAAATCGCGATGTTGGTGGGATCGCTGCGCAGCCCGTCGCGAAAAGCAGAGAGCGCATGCTCAGGGTCGTTCTTCACCTGAAGGAGAGCCAGCCCCGTGCTCGCGCTCAAGACAGGAAGTTCGGGTCCAAACTTGCGAGCTTGAGACCATTCCTTCAGGGCGGGATCCGTCATGCCGCGGGAAAAGTAAAACGTTCCCAGCAGATAGCGGGCCGTAGCGTCGGTGGGACGCGCTCGCAAAGCCGCTTGCAGCACGGCGAACTCCTCCGCGGTGCTGGGAAAAACGTACGCCGGAGACAACTTCGATGCCGCGCTGTAATCGTCGGACCCTGACTGCCCGAGTTTCTCCCGACAATAACCTCGAAAATAGGAGACCATGGGATGGTCCTGCGGGGCCCATGCGCCCGGCTCCCTTTGATCGGAGACGGCCGGTGGATATTGCCTGGAAAGCACATGCCAGGCCTTTTGATAAAGGCCCAGCCGCATATACTCGGCGGCCAGGTTCAGCACCCGGTCGGCATCGTTGGCGAGATGCGCGAGCTCAGGATCCCCCAGTTCTTCCCGCACAAAAGAACTGAGCGGGAAGCGGGCCAGGCCCTCTTGCGCCAGCGCTCGTGCTTCATGGGACTTGCCGGCAGCTCCCCTGATGGCGACCAGTTCTTCTCGGGCGCGAAGATCGTCGGGAGCAGTACGCAGGGCTTCCGCAAGATGCCGCTCGGCGCCGCGCAGGTCGCCGGTCCGCGCCAGAAGTTCGCCCAAACGCAGCGCCGCTGCAGAATGAAAAGCCGGCAAGCGCTCAGCCTGTTCGTACGCCCTACGCGCGGGATCGGTATCGCCCAGACCGTCGTAGGCAATGCCCAGGTAATAGGAGATCTCCGTGTCCGTGGTATCCCGCGCATGCAGCGGCTCAAGAAAGTCCTTAGCCTCATCAAATCGGAGCAGACTGGCGGCCAGACGCCCCGCCGCCTTCCGGGCAGCGAAGCTTTCCGGAAATTTCGCCAGTGCTTCCTTATACATCTCGAGAGCACTCAGATTTCTACCGTTCAGCTCATCCTCTTTGCCGAGCTGAATCCAGTCGTCGTGGCCGCGTTGGTCGGGTTCGGGTATGTGATAAGAGGGCTGTGGGCCGGGGTGAATTTCCGGTTCAGGAGTCCAATCGTATTCGCCTTCGGTCTGGCGCAGAAGGGTTGCACCCTTCGCGTCCTGAATTTCAATCGTGTATTTTGCCTGCGTGTCGGTATTCGGAAGTTCGTGGATCCAGGCGCGCTCGGGGGTCAGGTCCACGTTCTCGTGAAACACTTGCTGGTCGCCCTTCAAGATGGACACTGACGCCTGCCGGATCGGCTGGTTCGCGTTGAATCCTGTGACCAGGCTGTTGGCTTTGCGACTGAGACTCGCCACTCCGGCTAGATTCGCGCGAGAGATTCCGCCAATCTCCCGTGCGGGCATCCAGTATTCCGAGAAGCGGATTGCTTGGCGGGGCCCAAGAAAAGCATAGGTCTCTTGATTGCGGAAGAGACCAGCCTGGACCTCAAGGTAGCCGCTGTTATCGTCGGAGAGCGCCTTGCGCCAGTCCAGGCCATCTGCGTCGACACCCCAGGACCAGATTTTCTTCGCCGGAACGTCTTCGTACTCCGCAAAGTGCACAGTCCCGGTATTGGTATGGGGATTCCAAACTCCCATGAAATTCTCTCGGCTTCCGTGACTGAACATGGAAACCGGACCCTTGGTGTGATTGCGGACGAGGCTGTAGTCAACGCCATCCTGATCCACTGGCCAGGGATGGATCTCCGTGAAGCCGTGGGTGGCCGTAAACCGCATGGGATACTCGATGCGCGAATCGTCCCAGGCCGCAACCCCGGCATTGGTCCACCAATAAAAGCGGTGCCTCACGTCGCTGCGATTGCTGAGCGTCACACGCTGCTCAAGCACAGTCGATTTCGGGCGGAGAATCAGTTCCACCGTCCATTCCATGCCATAGACGCGGTCGATGTTGCCGACGCTGACCGAAGCGCTGCCGTCCTCATGCTTCGCAAAGGCAAAATTGACGGGCGACATCGTGACCCAGTTATGCGAGACCGGAAAGTTGAACTCGACTCCGAAAGCGGCCCATGCGCCGCGATAGGCGATGGCTGCCTTCTTGATCGACGGATTGGCATAAAACATGGGTTTGCCGGAAATCTTGTCGAGACAGGTATAAAGGTGGCCACCGATGTCCGGCAGCACGGAGCATTTCAGATACTCGTTCTCGAGATAGATCGCCCGCCATGCATGGTCGACTCGGCGGCTTGTTAAGTTATTGCGTAAGGTGTAGGGATAGTTGAAGCGATTGGTGGTGAACTGGTCGAAGGGAGGGTTGGGATCGGGCGTCCCCTCTTCGTACGTCGGAAGCGTGAGGGTGCCTTGCCGCACGCCCACTTGCGCCTGCACCGCCAAGGCGGAGACAAACAGTCCAAGAACAGCGATTTGCCTGACCGTTCCCATCTAGATTCGCAGCAGCCGCGCGGCGTTTTCGTGGTAAACCTTGCGCAGAACGGCATCCGGCAAATTGATGCCGTAGATGCGCCAGCGTCCCTGCGGCGGTATTTTCGCCGGGGCGTAATCGAAATACTCATCCTCTGTTTCGAGAAACCGGTAGTAGATCTCGTACAGTTGGTCGTTGAAAACTTGCTGAGGAAATTCGTCGCCGTGCGGAGTGGCATCGGTCGCGAACAGAATCCGGTCCTGGTATTTGTCGAAAAATCTCCTGGCGGTGAACGGCTGCCGGCCAAGCTCCCCGATCCGTGCGGCCATATCGACGGACATGTTGGGATAGCGGTCCAGGTTCTCGGCAACGTTCTGCAGGTCTTCCGAGAAGTTGCCGAAGTGCAACGCCACGAACTGCGTCTTGGGATGCCGGGCCATCATGCGATTGCGGGCTGCGATCAACTCCGCGTTGCTCGGAAAGTCTCCTCCATAGAAGGACCAGTCGGGATGGTTATTTAACTCCTCATAGCGTTCGTTGAAGCGATCCGTAGGAGTGAAAAACGCTACTGGATCCGAAATGTGAATCGCTACCGGCATGTTCCATTGCCCGCAGGCATCCCACATGGGATCAAAACGCGGGTCATCAATTTTCACCAGCGTGCCCGAGGTGACGTTTTCCCGAAGATAGAGTCCCAGGGTCTTGAGAATTTTCAAGCCTCGCGCCCCATCGCGATGGGCCTGCTCAATGGCCTGTGCTTGCAGCTTCGGGTAATCCGGTTCTTTGAAGCGAGAATAGGACGGCTCCGTGAACGTGTAAAAGCGGCCGGCATACTGGCGGTCGTATTTCGCCACCGCTTCCGCGAGACCTTTGTCGTAGCCGCCCGTCAGGTTAACCATCGTCTGGATGTTCTTGCGGTCCATGACCGCAAGCAACTCTGGGGGAGTTCCCAAATACTGGCGATCCGGCGAGAGTTCGACGCCCTTCTCCGATTTTGTCGAGAGGGAGATGTGCGTGTGGAAGTCGATGACAGGAAATTTTGAACGCTCGATGTGCGATTCGTGCACCTGGAGCATGCTTTTTGGCTCGTACTGCGAAAGCTCGAGAGGTAGGGGTTTTGCCTTGTCTTCAGGCGTTCCGGCGGCTGCGCTGCCGATTTGCGTTCCAGCCCCGGCCATCAGGCTCATCCCGTACAGCCACCGACGGCGATTGATCAAGCTCTCCTCTGCTTTCTGACTATTGTCCCGGCTCCAGAGCGGGCGTGGCGATATCCACGGGCAGTTTTTCCCCGTTCATCGAACCGTGCCAGACGCTCCCGCCGAAAGTCGTGATGTAGATCTTGTTATGGTCGACGGGATCGGGGATCACGCGTTGCGCCCACTTGAAGTTGAACCCGGGAATGCGCATCCAATGCAGACCGCGATCCTGCGACCGCCAGGCGGACGACTCAAAACCAGCCGCATAGAGAACGTTGGGATCCGCCGGATCAATGGTGACATCATAGATGTGGCGGTCCTGGTCGAGCACCTGCTTCCAACGCTTGCCGCCATCTTCTGAAAGGAAGATCCCTCCACCATCTCCATGCACTCCCGTGGCTCGAGCCCACGCGGCGAGGTAAAGACGATCCGGCGAACCCGGGTCGACAGCGAGGCCATTCGGCCCATTTGTTCCCTCCGGCAGGACGACCGGCTGCCAGTGCTCCGCGCCGTCGGAGGAGCGGTAGAGAGCTCCATCGCCGGCATTGCCGATGCTGCCATCTTCCGACCGGCGCGCCACGACCACATAGAGCATACCGTTCGAGCTGCGCGCCAACCTCCACGTAAATGGCTGAGCCTGAGTAATCCCCTGGTTCTTCAGACTCCAGGTGCGCCCGCCATCCGAACTCTTGTAAACCCCCCGGCCAAAACCGGACACGTACAGCACACGCGCATCCACCGGACTGGTGGGGTCAAGCAGAATGTGGGTTGCTGCGGTCTCGTCCATTCCGGTGTTCGATTTCGTCCAGGTGCTGCCGCCATCGTCGCTGCGGCAGACTCCGCCTTTGTAGTTCAGGACCGAGTTGTGCCGCCACATCTTGGGACGAGGAAGGTCGTGAGTATAGCTGTTCACGCTCCACATCCGTCCCCGCACCTTGGGGTCGAAGGCGATCCAGTAAGTTGTGTTCAGCCAATCCCTGGGTACGCCGGCGGTCGAACTGGTCCATGAAACTCCGCCATCTGCGCTGCGAAAAAGGCCTATGTCGGTGTAGGTGATGAACTGGCGTTTTGCATCGAAGGGATCGAAATGGATCCCGTAGCTGTTGGTGACATCGAGGCCCCGCGTGGTCCATCCGGCGTCATTCACTTTGCGGGAATACAACGCGGCCCAGGTGGCGCCGCCGTCGGTGGTCCGCATGGTTCTTCCGAGGTCGGTGGCGTACGCCAAGTTGGCATCTTGTTCAGCGACCGTGAGGTTCAGCGGATTCTCTCCCCACCCGGGCCCGAAACGCTCGGTGATCCAGGCGTCATGCACATTCTGCGCGGCCGCCTCGGATTCTCTCCACACCAACTGCCAATCACCACCTGAGTTGGTGGTCTTGGCGACGCCAATCCAAGTCTTCCCATCGAGCGCCAAGTGGTCGTAGGAAACGTAGGCCGTCTCGGGATGGTGCAAGCTGGTCGCGATGGCCCGCATTTTCGCTCCGCTGCCAGGTAATTCACACTTACGCCAGGTTGCCCCCCCATCGGAGGAAACGAACGTTCCCTGCTCGGAGGTGGCATAGAGGGTCGGCTGTGGCCCGGAACCAAAGCCCAGGGACAGATCCGTGAAAGCAGTAGGAAGGGGCAGGGTGTGCACGTCGGCAGCCTTCGCCACTGTGATCGCGTGCGCGCCGGCGAGAAACAATGTTCGCGAATCTGCCGCAGAACCTGGATCCACCCAAATGCGCCGCGGAACATCGGGCAAACCGACCTGTTTCTGCCAGCTCTTCCCAAAGTCCCGCGAAACAAAAAGGGCGGGGCTCTCCTTGGCACCGGCTGCGGCATAGAGGATCTTCGAGTTGGCGGGATCAACCGCAAGCGCGGAGATGGCACCCAAGGGATCTGGGTCTGCAAGGATCTGCTCATCGGCGTGATCGGAATTCATCTTGACGCCTTTGACGGAGGAAGGGCTCGGATACACCAGGTTCCAGTGTTCTCCGCCATCCGTGCTGCGCCATAGAGCGGTCGCATGCGCGTACATGGTGTTGGCGTCCCGCGGGTCGAAGACAAAGAAGTCCACTACACCGCGCAGGTTGAACATGCGCCAGGTTTGGCCCCCATCGTGGGTGATATAGGAGCCCGTCATGTCGCAGGAGATCAGCACCGTATTCGTGTCGTGCGGGCTGATGGTGGGATTGAACATGGCGCCGCCTCCGCCCGGTCCGATGATACGGAAACCTCCGGGACGGTCGGCAGAGGCGCTGGTCAAGCAAACTACCACCAGCATGGCGGGAAGGAAACGGAGTTTCATCGGCTCCTGCCTGGTGTTAGCCGCACGGTGCTGCTCGGTCGCCGTGATCGGCTGCGGAGTTCTGTCCACCCTTTAAGACCGGAAAGAGGCCTCCCGTCAATTTGCGTGAGGCGGGCGGCCGGATTCTTCAATGAGGCTTGGCTCTAAAACGTAATCCTGAGCCGCAAACGGATCGTACGACGGCTGTCCACTCCTTCTTGAGTGAAGGTCTGCTTGAGGCGTCCGAAATCATCATTGCGAATTATGTCGTTCGCCGGATCCGCGATGATCGGCTTCAAGCTAGCTGGGTCTACTGAGATAAAGAAGTCGCCCAGGAAAGCGAATGGCCCACCGCCGCCGCCGTAGTCACTGTCGGGCGAAAACAACGGGTGGTTGAACAGGTTATCAATGTCCGCACCCAGCGACGCCGTCACCCGCTCTCCGAAGCGGAAGTCCTTGTGTACTCCCAGATTCACTCCCCAAGTGCCCGGACCGATCAACAGGTTCCGCTTGGCGATCTTGGGATTGTCAAACACGTCGGCGCCAAAGGGAGGAAGCTCAAACGCATTCGGATCCCAAATCTGATTGCCGTTCCGATGATTGAAGTTCCCGACAACGATCGGCCGGTAAGAGGGCTCTGAGTTGAAATCGCCATAGGCGTCGAGGGAAGTTACAGCGACGTTTCCGGGCAGCGCGGGACCGCAGTTGTCACAGAGCCAGAAGGGCGTGAAGCCGGTGCCGGTCTTGGCGAACATGTTGAAGGTGGTCTGCCAACCTCCCAGGAGTACGTCTGCCCATGTCGACCATGATGAGCCGAATCTCTTTCCCTTGCCCACGGGCAAATCGTATACGCCGTAAGCCACAAAGCGATTTTTCGGAACGAACGCTTCTTGCCCGTAGTCATGATTCGGTTCGAAGGCATTGTAGGCGATACCGCCCAGACTGGAGTTTCCCGTGTCCAGGCCGCTGGACTTCTGGTCCAGGTAGGTATAGGAGACGTTCAGCATCAGGCCGCCCGAATAGCGATGCTCCAGCTGGGTCTGGAATGCATTGGAACGGCCGTGCCCGAAGTTTCCGTAGCTGAGCAGGAAATCGCCCAGATCAGGGAAGGGCAGACGCGCCAGGTCCGCACCAGAAAAGTTACAGTCATCCCCTGGAGTGCAAGCCGTCGTCCCATCGCCAGTGGTGGTGCCTAAGGGGTTGTCGCTGGGTGGGACTTCGTTCAAATCGACGCCGGCGATCAGCCCGCTCAGAGTGCTGCCCAGGTAGGAGAAGCGCAGCGACGTGTCGCGGGCAATTTCTCGCTCATAGGTCGCGTTGTACTGCTGAATTCTTGGCTGCTGCAGACCGAACGGGACGACATTGATAGAAGGCAAGCCGCCGAATCCGGTCGCCACAACGCCCCCGGTAAGGGGACTGAAGCCGTGCGAATTTCCTGGCCACCCTTGCAGGGGCATGGGCACGGGATCGCCGTTTGCATCGATGTTCCTCTTGGTCAGGCCCTGATTGAAGGGGTTGGTCGCGATTGGGTCACGTATGCCCTGGGCCGCAGAAGTGGGGTAGTAAAGCCCATAGCCGCCGCGGAGCACGGACTTGTCCGTGAGACGAAAGGCAACACCAACTCGGGGCGCGAAATTGTTCTTGTCCATTCGAACCAGTCCGCGGCCGACGCCGAGCCTGGATTGAGCGGCGGTCACCACTCCCAGGTCGATGATTCGTGTATCGAGGAAAGGCAGGGTCTTCTCGGAGGGCACGACGAAGCGCCCCTTGGTTCCGGTCGCTGAGTCTACAAAGTTCGGGTCGAAATTGGCCAGGAGATCGTGGTTCTCGATAAAGGGTGTGATCAGCTCGTAACGCAAACCCAGGTTAAGGGTAAGGCGTGGCGACACCTTCCAGTCATCCTGGAAGAAGAAGCCCTGTTCCCAGTTGTACACATCCATTGGAGGCCGCGGGGCATTGATGTAGGAGGCGCTGGTTGGCCCTAACCCCAGCAGGAAGGCGGTGAACGGGTTGGTGCCGGCGCCTCCGTAGGTGATCGAGCCCCTGGGATTCCCCCGGTTGACGGCGAAGCCATCGAGCGCTGCATTGCGCACGAAATCCGCACCCACCCGCAGGCTGTGCTTGCGAATCACCCAGGTAAGCGTGTCCCCGAACGTCGCCAGATCCTGGTCCAGCGGACGGTCCGTATTGCGGCCACCGTTTTGGAAGGTGGCAAAGGTACTGTTGAAACTGATGGCGGGATGGCCGAACGTCTTGAGTTCGTTAGTTCCCACCACGGCGCCATAAGCGTCTAGGTCCGACGGATCGAATCCGATGCCCGACAGGAAGCTCTCCAAGGTGGTATTGCTGTGCCGGCGCAGCTTCTGATGATTAAACCCGGCCCGCGCCTCGTTTACGACGGTGGTGTTGAACACCCGCGTATAGGAAAATGAAACCGTGTCGTTCCTGCGATCATTCTGGGTCAGGCCGAGCCCGGTGTAGGGTGTCTGCACCAGGGTGTTCGCGATCGTCTGTCCGGCGGCGTTGTAAACAGCGGAAACGCGATCTTTTTCGCTGAAGTCGTGATCCACCCGCAGGGTCCCTAGATCTTGGACCGACCGGGTGGGCAGGATGGTGTGATAGCCGGGAATGCGCCCGGTGGAAGAATTGATTGGGGCTGACAGCCCGATCTTTGGAAAGTACGTGCCGATCAAGCTCTGAACAACCGGGTTCAACAGCCGGGATGGAATGGTGATGAACTGCTGCCCCGCTCCCCCTACCGTATCTTCTGCGATCTCCTGCGGGGTCAGCGTCACCCCCGGCGGAACCTTGGGCTTGCTCGCATCAACCAGGAGGGAGAAATCTCCGCCCCACAGACTCGGGTGTGGCAATGTATTGGATTGCACATTCACCGGTTGGACGGTCCAGTTCCTCTCATAAGCAGCGAAGAACCAGGTCTTTTTCAACTTTGGAATCGGCCCCCCCAAGGAGCCTCCCAGGTCGGTGATGTTGAAGTATGGATTGGGGTACTTGCTTTGAAACGGCGTTGGCGCAAATTCAGCCTTGCCGATCTGATCCTGCAAGGTCCATGCGGCAAACGCGGCGTTCTTGTTGTTGTAGAAGGCCGAACCGTGATAGCCCGCGCCTCCACGCTTGGTCGTGACCCGGATATTCGCGATGCCTGCATATTCGGCGCTGAAATCGTTCGAAAGCACATTGATGTCACCGACCGCTTCCAACGAGGGCTGGCTGCTGGTAGGCTCGCCGAAGATGCCGCCATTTGAGCGCTGTCCGTCTAGCGAAAAGTTGGCGCCGTAGCTTTGCGCCCCCAGAAACTTGAAAGAACCGTCGGTCCCTGACTGGGTGATATTGGGATTCAGATAGAGAAACGAATAAACGTTCCGGCTGTCGCGAGGAAGATCGATCACCGCACGGCTGGTGATGGTATCGCTGATGGTCTGATCGTCGGTATTGACCAGCGGCCCTTCCGCTGTAACATCAACCGCCTCGGTGCTGGACGCTACCTTCAATTGCGCATCCGCCGTCGCCACATCGCTGCCATTCAGTTCGATCCCTGTGATTTGGGTCGTTCGCATCCCAGGGGCGGAAACCGAGACCTGGTACTTGCCAGCGCTGAGACCAAAAACCCGGTACTCCCCTTGCGCGCTGGTCTTGGTCTCGCGCGGCCTGGTGGTAGCGAGGTCGAGAATCACCACCTTGGCGTTGGGAACCACGGCACCGGTCCCGTCCGTCACCAAACCCGTGATGGTGCCCAAGTCGGTTCCTTGCGCGAATAGGAACTGGGGACTTCCGAAAGCGGACAGCAGGATAAGCGAGAACGCAAAGCACGTCGCCGACTTCATAACCACGCCCCCGTTGCGGTGAGTTTCTAACGCCGTGCTTTTTACCATACCTAAAAATCAAAAGCAAACAAAGAATAGCAATGAAAAAATATGAGCGATCAAACGCAAACGATCCGCTCTCCGCGAAATTCGAAATTGTGGACAGTACGGGCAACCCGCTCTAACACTCGGGGTGGCCAGGCACCCGGCTCGCGCCTCAGGCCAGGGGGTACTGGGTGAAGGTTTGGACCACTCGGCTAATGACGCCATCCTCAGAAGGCGAATCCGGACGCAGTCCCACTTCAAGACAGCGGAAGAAGGCAAGCAGCTGAGCGGCAAGGACATCGATCACGGAGGTGTTTTCGTCTCCGAGCCGGTCTAAGCCCTTGCAATTGAGCGCGACATCGTTCTCCCGCACCAGTTCGGGAGGGATTCCTTCACCAACGATGAGCTTTCGGAGGCCCAGTTCTTTCTGGTCCAGCTCGCGAATCAGGTCGGCTTCATAGGCGCGCAGCGTGGGATCGGAAGACAAGAAGCACACGACGAGCGTGTCGTCATGGACGTAGCTCATGGGACCGTGGCGGAGCCCCAGATAGGTTTCACACATGGTGGTCACGCGGCCGGCGGTCATCTCCAGCATCTTGAGAGCGGCTTCGCGGGCCGCGCCAAAGCGGGAACCACTGCCCAGGAACAAGGCCCGGCTAAAGGGGCCCTTCGCCACCTGGGCGAGCTTGCCAAGGTGCTCATGGATCAATTCGGAGGCGATCCGGCTCAATTGCGTACACAGCATTCGGTAGCGTTCAGGGTGCTCCAGCAGGCCGAGAAAACGCGCGCCCAACACCAGGTTGGTGAAACTGCTAGTCATCACCAGCGCCTGGTCGTTGGTCTCTTCGCCCAGGGTGATGACAGTGGTTCGCGGATCGCGCTGGTAGGTCCTGGCCAGACTGCCCGCTTGGTTGCAGGTCAGTACCAGGTGGCGGATCTCGGGCTGAGCCCTGAGCATCAAGGCCAGTGTCCCGACGCTTTCCGGGCTGTCGCCGGACCGAGCCAGGGAGACCATCAGCCCCGGTCTACCTGGCGGAAGGGCCCTGCTTCCATGGGCCAGCAACACCCCGCCGCCAATCGCCTGGGTGACGATGCCCAGCTCGTTTTGCAGTGCGACGCGCACGCAATCCCCCGCGTATTCGGAACTGCCCGAGCCCGTCAGGATTAAGCTGGAAATGCCGGCAACAATCGGTCGCAAGTCGGCGGCCCGCCAGCACATCAGTTCGCAGGTCTCGAACCAGGTGGAGGGTTGTTGGCAGATTTCACGAAGCGTGTGGAAATAGCCAAGCTGGCGCTGCTCCTCCGGGCTTCTGCCCAGCAACACCGCCACGACCGGCTGACTCTCCGCCAGCGTACGGAGCCACTCCGGCTCGACAAGGAACGTAGGGGACATAAAGATTGGGACTATCTCTCCCTACCGTAGGGAAAATAACAGAAATATATAAAAAGTAAATGAAAATATAAAAGAAAAGAGAAGATCATCGGTATACTCTCCTTTCTATCGGAAGCCCCAAGCTCCCATGCGTCGACGAGACCTGCTGAAAGCTGCAGTCCTGATGCCGGCCGCCCTGGCATCAGCCCGCGCCGACGTCCCTGCCCACCGGTGGCAGGGCTACGAGTTCGGTGCGGGACCTGCCGTGCACGAGCGGCTGAATCAGGGTCCCTTCGATATCGACCAGGACCAAGGCTGGCAAACGATCCTGTTCACCACACCGTCGGAGCGGCCGGTCCGCAATCCTGGAGTTGGCCTGGTGGGCTATGCCTGGGAGGAGGGCGGACCGTCCCTGGCGGCGCGGGCCGGCCAGGAGGCACTCGAGCGGCACGTCGAGAAAATCTCAAACCTGCCGTTTGTCGATGTGCTGTACATCCGTTGCGATTGGCGCAATGTTCAGTCCCGTCCCGGGCGACTCGACTTGGATCCGGTCTGGGGACTTACCCTGGATGCCGCGAAGCGCAAGGGTCTTCGAGTTGCCTTCCGCATCCAGCTCTCGAACACGTCGTTCCAGCCGGGACAACTCGCCCTGCCCGAATTCTTACGAGATCGCATACCCCTCGTTGAGATTGGACCGATCCCCGGAAAGGGCTCGGGCCAATATCGCGAGCCTCGTTATGACCATCCGGAATTCCAGAAGGCCTTCGCGGAATTGAACGAACTGCTGGCGGCGCGGTTTGAAGGCGATCCCCTGATCGAGTGGATGGACCTGATGCAGTATGGCTTCTGGGGCGAGGGGCACACCAGCAACTTTGCCAGTCCCTTCGCTGACTACCTGACAGCCGAGCGCACTTTTGTTGCGATGACTGAGCGCCAGCTTGAGACCTGGAAGAAGACGCCTGTGGCGGTCAATACCCAGCCCGATATCAGCCATGTCGGCAATCGGACGGTCATCGACATGGCGGTGCGCGCAGGCGCCTGGCTGCGCTCCGACAGCATCATCATCGAGGAACCGATCCAGATCGAGGAACTCGCCAGCCGTCCGCCCTGGCTCGCTGCCATTATGGAAGACGGTTACTTTCGCCAATACGACGTGCAGAAGCTGACCCTCGATGCTGCGGGCATCAACGAACTGGAGAATTACATGCTGCACGTCCTGGACCTCGGGGCCAACTACTGGTCGCTTTGGACGGAAGCTGACAATCTGGCGCGCTACTACCAGAAATATCCGCGAGGATTTGATCGATTAGGGGCCAGCATGGGCTATCGGCTGCGCCCGTCCTGGGTCTGGCAGCGCAAGAGATACGGCACTTCGGAGCTGATTGTCTGCCTTTCCAACCGCGGCGTGTCGGGCGTTCCAGGAGTGTTGTGGCTGCAACTCGAGAGTCCCGACCAGAAATTGAAGCTGCGGGGCGCGCTGGATGCCGGGCAGCCCTACGGTGGCGGTCTTCGCCAAGCTTCCTTTCTGCTTCCCACAGATTACCGCGGCAGGGTCCAGTTGTCGGCCCAGCTTGAAATTCGTCCCGGAGTCATCAAGCCGGTTGCCTGGGCCTGCGAGCAACCGGTGAATGCTGACGGCTCCATTCCTGTGGAACTGAAGACTGCCGATGACCGTGGCTGGCGAAAGGGAGTCTAACCTCACGCCTTTGACGCCCGGAGATTTCAGCTTGGACTCGGTGCGCCGTGCTGGTCCTCGTGGTATGGACGGGAGCGTCTTGTGCCTGGCCAGGAAAGAGCGCCCGCCAACTCTGCTCCCGGACCCGCTCGGCTCGAGCAGCGGGTCGAAGTCAACATTGTCGCGGTGCCCGCCCATCAAATTCTCCTTGCGCGCGCGCCGGCAGCCGAATGTAAACCTCGCTGGCTGGCCTGCCACCTCCTCCTTCCGCAAAACGCACTCACGAGGGAAAGACCGCTGGCTTTCTCAGGACGCCGAGAGCAGAGTGGCGGGATTCAGCAGGGCGGCGGAATGCACGTCCAAATACACAGTCGTGTCCGCGTGGGTCCGCAAGATCGAAGCAGGAGCCATAGAACTGATCTCCCCGTCGAAGCATGCCTTCACAGCCTTTGCTTTGCGAGTGTCCGGCACAATGCACACGATTTTACTGGTCTTCAAAATCTGGCGCACGCTCATGGAAATGGCGCGCTGTGGTACATCCGCGAGGGCGGCGAACCACCCTTCTCCCAGTTGCTGGCGCCGGCAGGCCTCGTCCAACGTGACGACGATATAGGGCTCCTCGGTTTCGAAGTCGGCAGGAGGATCGTTGAACGCGAGATGGCCATTCTCCCCGATCCCGACGAACGCCAGGTCGATGGGCGCGGACAGCAGGGCCCGGCCGACGCGGCGGATGACCTCGGCTGGATCTTCTTCTCCATTGAGCAAGAAGGGATGGATGATCCCCGTCCTCTGAATCAGTCGCTCCTCGAGGAAGCGGCAGAAACTGGCGGGGTGGGAGGCGGGCAGGCCGATGTACTCGTCCAGATGGAACATCTCGACCCGCTTCCAGTCAATCCCCGCAAGACTGGTGAGGGCCCCGAGAAACTCAAACTGAGCGGCGCCAGTGGCCGCGATCAGGCGAGCCCTCCCTCGTTCCTGTATGGCTTGGCGCAGGATGGAAGCGGCTTGTTCGGCCGCAACCTTGGCCATTTCGCGCTGGTCGTTGAAGCACTTGATCACCACCTGGATAGCCCCCGAAGTCAGGTTTTCGCAGGAACGAGATTTCCCGCGTTTTGCTCCGCCACCTTGGCCAATGCGAGGCACAGCTCCACGGAAGGAAACACGTCTTCAATCGTGGGACGTGGATGTTCCCGGTGGGTCAGCGCCCGAATGAATTCTGCGGCTTCGTCATAACATCCGTTGAGCACCTCTTCCGGCATGTTCGCGGAAGCCGTTTCCTCGACTGCCAGGCGATTCTCGCGGAAGCAGCGCCACCCACGCTGAGGCCCGAACGGGCAAGTGAGGATTGCGCGAAAGCCTTCGCCCATGAGTTCGTAGGTTTCCTCGAGAACTCCTGCGGTGGGGAGAACGTCAATACGCCCGGGAACACCGCTCTTGAAGCCGAGATCGATCGCATACCAGTGAGCGGACTCGCCCACAGGTCGCAACGTTCGGATGTTTGCCTCTGCCACATCGCCTGCGATATGGCGAAGTGCATCGACGGCATGAACGGCGGTTGTCCACAGAAATTCAGGTTCACTCCGCGCATGCCGCGTGAGGGTGCAACGCACGTCGCGCAGAGATCCGGCGGTGCGGGTCCAATCGATCGCGCGGTTGAGAAACGGCATAAACCGCCGGTTCACGGAAACCATGTTGGACGTGCGAGTCGCTCGCGCCGCCTCGAGCAACGCTCTCACTTCCGCAAGCGAGGCACCCAGCGGCTTCTCGACGACGCATGGAATGCCCATGCGTAGTAGCTTGAGGCCAACCTGAGAGATTTTCTCGACCGGAACGACCGCGATGCAGCCATCAAGCTTTTGTTGCGCGAACATTTCATCGACGTCGCTATAGGCGCTCCCAAAGCCATACTTGCGGCAAAAGGATTGCGCCCGCTCTGCTTTGAGATCGCATACCGCGCTCAATTCAATCTCGGCGGGATGTCGAGCTCTATACCTGGCAAGAGGAAGGGCGTGTCCGCTCTCCGAATGTTCGCCACAGCCAATGAGTCCCAGCCGGATCATGGAAGTTCGAAGCCGCTAATCATGCCGCCAAGGTAAGGGCGCGCGACTCCCGCACACGGCAGAATTCCTTTCCCCAGCGAACTGGGGACCCCGCACCAGATATAAAGATCCGCCTACCGAAACCGTGAGGGCGGCGAACCACAAAATCGTCGCCCGCTGATCCGCAGGAGCGGCCAGCAGCAGGAGCAGGCTCAGCAATCCGATACCCGATATGGTGCGGCTGAGAAAGCGAAACACTGGCGCCGTGAAATCTGAAGAATCTTTCAATTCCGCCTCCACGTCGATGGGAGTATTCAGTTTCTCGAATAGCCGCGCCCGTGCTGGCGTGTCACCCCGATCGAACAGCATGCTTAGGAAGAAGATTCCGAAGGAGGCGGGAATGAGGTACGCGACTTGCTGAATCAGCGACCAGTGATACACAAATGCACCCAGCATCACGCCGATCAGGCCGTGCGGCAGCAATGTCAGACTGGCCACCGCGTAGGCGCCCTCGCTGGGGTTAGCCACCGACGGCCACAGCGCGTGCAGGTCGGGATAGATCGTGCGCATGGCCATGGGCGGTATAAACCACAGGAACGCGCCTGCCAGAAACAGGCCGCAGCACAGCAGCGCTACCTTGCGGGCGGAACCTTCCGTCTCTACGCTGAAGTAGCGTTGCGCCATGGCGCCGGTGTTGTATCCGAATGCCACCATGATTGTCCACGACACAAGATAGATCCAGCCAAATTCCCCGGAAACCTTCAGGGTCTTCATCTCCGGGGGCAGCGAATGGAACAGTCCCGCGATTCCTCCAACGCGAGCAAGAGAGGCAATGACCAGAACCAGGCAAAAGGGCATGAGGATCGATGCTTGCAGGAAATCCGTGACCACCACCGCCCAAAGCCCGCCTATCACACAATAGAAAACGATGATGGCCCCCGCGCCCAAGATGGTCCAGGTTACAGGAAAGCCACACGCCGAACAGACAAACAGGCTGAGTCCGTACAGCATGCTGGCGCTGGTGAATAATTGGAACACGATTGTGGCCCATGAGAAAGTCTGATGAGTGGCCAGGTTAAACCGGCTGGAGAGATATTCCATCACGGTCGTAATCCGGCTACGCCGCCAGCGCGTGGCGAACACAAAGTATCCGAGCAAGAAGCTCAGGGCGTTGCCAATATATAAGCCGATCGCCGCCACACCCGCTCGATAGGCCACTCCGGCCGCCCCGGTAAACGTCCAGCTGAAGCCAGACATGAAGCAGCTCAGGCCGGCGACGAGCCAGGGCACCCGGCTTCCTCCGCGGAAATATTCCGCGGCGCCCCGATTGAAGCGCATCACGTAGAGACCCACCAGCACCATCAGCAGTGCGTATAGGCCGATCACCACATAGTCCACCAGGTTTACGCTGTTCATGCCCAGTAAGGCCTTCCCCCTTATACCGTGTTCTGAAAGAGAAAAGAAGCTAATAGATACCAAAGGAAAGCAAAAAGGCGACGACCAATGTTAGACTGTGCCGGCATGCCACCTCCGAACCTTATCGTCTGCGCCGGGCGGGAGTTGTTCACATCCTTCTTCCCGGCGGCTCTCGAGAGGCGCTTGTCTCGCTTGTTTCGATGGCAAAGGGACGGTGCCCGCAAGATCAACCCGGCCCTCAGAGCGAAGCTGGCCACCGCGCAGGCGCTGATCACGGCCTGGGACAGCCCCCATCTCCCGCGAGACTTGTCTCGCCTGGCCCCAGGACTGCGCATCATCGCTCACTGCGGCGGGGAGGTCAAATCGCGCTTCGCCCGGTCGTTATTCAATGATTTGACGGTTACGACCGCGCCTGCGCCCATGGCGCGTGCGACCGCGGAGCTGGGTGCGGCGTTGCTCCTGTACGGCGCGCGCAATGTGGATTTCTATCGTGACCAACTGCGCGCTCGGTCCAATCAGGTATACGCCGACCTGCACCTCCACGGCGCGGGTGACTCATTGATCGGACGCGAAGTTGCCATGATCGGTTTCGGTCGAATCGGCCGCGCGCTGGTGGAACTGATGCGTGGCTTCGAGTTGCAATGGCTGGTCTATGACCCCTACGTGCCAAAATCGCTGGCCCACCAATACCGCGTCCGCATCGCCAGCCTGCAGACACTGCTACCCCGTGCTCATCTGCTGGTGCTCACCGCGGCCCTGACGGAAGAAACTCGTGGCCTTCTCAGCCGCGATCGCCTCTCACGCCTGCCGGATGGCGCTGTTGTGATCAATATTGCGCGCGGGGGTTTGGTCGACCTGGCAACTCTGACGAGAGAGGTACAACGCAAGCGGCTTCGCTGCGCGCTCGACGTCACCGATCCCCTGGAGCCGCTCCCCATCGGGCACCCCTTGCGTACTCTGCCGGGAGCGATCGTCACTCCCCATATGGCGGCCAGCAACCGGCGCGTTCGCCATGAGATGGCGCAGGTCGTGCTGGATGACCTGGAAAACTTTTTCAGCGGTCACGAAGTGAAGAACCGTGTAACCACAGCCATGCTCGACCGGATGACGTGACCGTGAAGTTATCGTTCTCCACGCTCGCCTGCCCCGACTGGACGTTGCCGCAGATTATCGCGATCGCTTCGGCGGCCGGCTACGACGGCATCGAATTGCGGTTTGTGGAAAACGAAGATTCGCTTTGGAGATTACCTGCTTTTCAGGGACGGGAGCTGGCGGCCACGAAACGGGCCTTGTCCGATCAAGGTTTGGCGATGTCATGTGTGGATACCAATTGCCGATTCCACTTTCCCGATGCCCATGAACGCGCGCATTGGCTCGAGGAGGGCGAGCGCATGGCGGACTTGGCGGCTGCGCTGGACACGCCCGGCATCCGGGTGTTCGGAGATACGATCCAGCCTGACGCGGATCGGACCTCGACGCGGAGTTGGATTGCCGATTCCATTCGCAAGCTTGCCGAGAGCATCGCTCCGAGAGGAATCGAGGTTTGGCTGGAAACCCATGGTGATTTCGCAAGCGCATCCGAGACTGCTCTGATTCTGGCCGAAGCCGGATGGCCGCAGATCGGAGTCGTTTGGGACCCGGCGAATTGTTTCCTTGAATCTCGCGAGCGGCCACAGGAAGGCGCTCGCCGCCTGGGAGCAAGCATGCGCCACATGCATTTCAAGGACCTGCGCCAGAACGAGAATGGCTGGAAGCCCGCCCTTACCGGCGATGGCAATTTCCCGCTGGCAGAGGTTCGAGCCGCGCTGCGCCAACTGGAATACGATCGCTTTGTGTCTTTCGAATGGGAAAAGAAGTGGCATCCTGACATCCCCGATGCGAGCATCGCCCTGCCGCACTTTGCGCGCTGGTTCCGGGAGAATCCAGAGAGATGAGCGATTGCGCCGACGCGATCTTGCGCAAGCTGCGTGCGAGCGACATTCCGGCAGCCCTGCAATTGTCCACAGAAGCCGGTTGGAATCAGACCGGTGAGGATTGGCGCATGCTGATCGACCTGGCTCCTCAAGGCTGCCTGGCGATCGAAGTCGACGGCGAACTGGCTTCGACGACAACTTTGTTGTGTTACGGACAGCGACTGGCATGGATCGGCATGGTGCTGACCAGAATTCCTCGTCGCGGACGAGGCTTCGCACAACGTTTGCTGACCGAGGCCCTGAGGTTGGCCGATCAGATGGGGATTGAAACGGTGAAGCTGGATGCAACCGATCAGGGGCAGCCACTCTACGAAAAGCTCGGCTTCCGTTGTGAGCAGACGGTGGAACGCTGGGCGCGACCAAGCTCCTCCGGTGCTCCAAGCCCAGGGCTCCGTTCAGACGCGTCCCCTCCAGGGGATTGGCGTGTAGCTGACCACCGAGCATTTGGAGTGGACCGTTCCATATTGTTGGAAAGGCTCGCGCGTCGCAATCCGCCGCTGTCGGTCCCATGCTCCTATTTGTTCACTCGCCCCGGGCGCCTGACCGGATACCTGGGACCGTGCGTGGCCGACGGGCCCGGCACCGCTCGAACCTTGATACAACGCGCCCTGCAGATCTCAGGTTCCGGCGACTGGTCTTGGGATCTGCTTCCCAGGAACGCGAGCGCCGTGGCCATCGCTCGGGACCTTGCCTTCACTCCAAGCAGGCATCTCCTGCGCATGGTCCGCGGGAAGGACCTGCGCACACAGGAAGAGGCGATCTACGCCATCGCGGGGTTTGAACTGGGATGACGATGAAAATCCAGAACGTAGCAGAACTGCAAGAGCGGCTGTCGCGTCCTGAAGATGGCGACGCCTCGGCCATTGGGGCCTTGGGCGGCGACCTTTTGATTCTGGGCGCGGGCGGCAAGATGGGACCGAGCCTGGCCCGCCTGGCCCGTCGCGCCGCCGACCTGGCCGGAACCCGGCGCCGCATCATCGCCGTGGCCCGATTCAGCAACACCGATTTACCCGCTGAACTGGCAGCCCAGGGAATCGAGACCATCCCTTGCGATCTGCTCGAGCCGGGAGCGCTAAATCGGCTGCCAGACATTCCCAACGTCATCTTCATGGCCGCGCGGAAGTTCGATACCTCGGGCGCCGAACACTTGACCTGGGCTATGAACACATATCTGCCCGGCTTGGTGGCCGAGCGGTATCGCGACTCTCGCATCGTCGCCTTTTCGACCGGCAACGTGTATCCGCTGCGTTCCCAGTCGCAAGGCGGAGCGCTCGAGTCGACGCTGGTCGGTCCCGTCGGCGAGTATGCGCAGTCGGCGCTCGGCCGTGAGCGCATGTTCGAACATGGCTCAGCGCGATGGGGAACGCGTGTGGCGATCCTGCGTCTGAACTATGCGGTCGAACTGCGCTATGGCGTTCTGGTCGATGTCGGACGAGCGGTATTCGAGCAGCGCCCCATTTCTCTGAGCATGCCCTTTGTCAACGTCATCTGGCAACGGGACGCCAACTCCTGGTGCCTGCGCTCGTTCGCTCACTGCCAGTCGCCGCCCTTGGTATTGAACATCACTGGCCCGGAAACCCTTTCGGTGCGTGATGTCGCCCTGGAATTTGGCAGGCACTTTGGAGTCGGACCGATCTTTCTTTCCGACGGGGAGGGTTCCACGGCCCTGCTCAGCGATGCTAGCCGGGCACTCACGCTCTTTGGCCGGCCCACGGCGACTCCTGCAGAAATAATCGAATGGACGGCTCACTGGATTCGGCAAGGTGGCGCGACCTTGAACAAGCCGACCCATTTCCAGACGCGGGACGGAAGATTCTGATGCAATTGCGCGAGAAACTCCGCTCGGGTTTGGTGATTCCGGCCCACCCCCTCGCGCTCAACGCCAACCGCCAGTTGGACGAGCGCAGACAGCGCGCCTTGACGCGCTACTATCTTGCGGCAGGCGCGGGCGGGATCGCGGTCGGAGTTCACACCACCCAGTTCGCGATTCGCGACTCCAAAGTAGGGCTTTTAGAGCCCGTGCTGAAGCTCGCGCAGGAAGAAATTCGCAGCCGTGACATTGTTAAGGTCGCCGGCGTCTGCGGCAAGCGCGGGCAAGCGATGGCCGAGGCGCAACTCGCTGCACGGTTGGGATACGACGTGGTCCTGCTCAGCCTCGCCGACCTGAGCGACGCAACCATTCCCGAACTCCTCGACCACGCTCGATCCATCTCTTCCGTGCTTCCGATCATGGGCTTCTACCTGCAGCCCGCGGTCGGAGGGCGCTTGCTGCCCTACGAATTCTGGCGGCAGTTCATCGAGATCGAGAACGTGGTCGCGATCAAGATCGCGCCCTTCAATCGCTATCAGACGATCGACGTGGTGCGTGCGCTGGCGCAATCCGGGCGCGTGCAGGAAATCGCTCTTTACACCGGGAACGACGACAACATCTTGAACGATTTGTTGACGCCATTTGACTTCGGGAGCCAGCCAGTCCGGATTGTTGGCGGCTTGCTGGGGCACTGGGCGGTGTGGACGAAGACAGCGGTTTCTCACTTGGAGCTTGTGAAAAGGAACTCCTCTGCCGTCCGCGGTGAAGCGCTGACTCTCGCCGCGCAGGTCACCGACGCGAACGCTGCAATCTTCGATCCGGTGCACCAGTTTCGGGGATGCATTCCCGGCATCCATGAGATCCTGCGTCGCCAGGGATTTCTCGAAGGACGCTGGTGCCATGACCCAAGCGAGGACCTTTCCCCGGGCCAGATGGAAGAAATCGATCGGGTGTGCCGATCGTATCCGCATTTGCAGGATGACGCGTTCGTGCAGGAGCACCTGTATGATTGGCTTCGTTAAGGCTCTGGTCATAGTGCTGATCGGTTTGGTTCCGGCGCTGGGTGCAGACCCCGCCGTCGTGAAGAGCACGTACGCAAAAGAAAACGTCCCTCTGCAACTGGATCCGGCTTCGCCCTTCTGGAGCGCCGCGCTCTCCATTTCCATGGAGCAAGACTCCTTCGGCAAAGTCGTGCCCCGCTATCGCACGGAGGTCCGTACGCGCTGGACGAAGGACAACCTCTACTTCCTGTTCATTTGCCCGTACGAGCAACTGCACCTCAAGCCTGATCCCAAGACTCACCAGGAAACCAACGAGCTCTGGAATTGGGACGTCGCCGAGGTGTTTATCGGCTCGGACTTCGCCGACATCAAACGCTACAAGGAGTTCGAAGTTTCCCCGCAAGGCGAGTGGATTGACCTGGACGTGAATCTACACAATCCTCACCACGAGGATGGCTGGACCTGGAACTCAGGATTTCAAGTGCTCGCCAAGATCGATCATCCCAGCCACGTCTGGTACGGCGCCATGCGCATCCCTTGGTCGACGATTGATGCGCGGCCTCCAGCCCCGGGGACCAGGTTGCGCCTGAACCTGTTTCGCAGTCAGGGCCCGCCGCAGCATCCCCACGAGATTACTTGGCAGGCGCCCATGAGCAAAACGTTTCATGTCCCTGAGCGTTTTGGTCTGATCAAGCTCTTGGATGAAAAGCAATGAACACCTGCATGGCCTCGTAAAATTTCAAGCCCCAGGTATTTCACAGCTGTAGCAGTTGCTGATGCAGGAAGATCAGGCCTACTGCATGGTGCACATGCCGCGATACCGACGAGCGCAACGGAGCCAGCAATGGCATTGATCGCAGTTCGACCGATGTCAACGCCGAGCACCGTGGAGTTTCATAAGTGCTGGAAACAGTTTCGCTCACAATGATTGTGCATGGTAGGCACCGTATGCAATTCTACTGAGCGCAAGCAGCCGGATCTGAATGCTGCAAGGGCTGCCATTTTGAGTTCAGGAGATGATCTATGGAGAAGCGGGCAGATGCTGGCACGCCTTCCCGCGGCGAACCAACGGCTGCCTCGGAGTTTTTCGGTCATGCTCTGATGCCGCTTGAGAAACTGAAGCGCATCCAGGGCACGCTCATTCAGCAAGCGGGGGGCCTGTGCGCGGAGCGCATCGCCCGTGGCGGCCGCCGCGGCAAGGTTCCGACTCTTCTACCCGGTCCTCCCTAGGTCGGCAATGCCAGGTCGGGAGAACAACTGGGAGCATTCTACGAGGCCTACCGTAAGAGTCTGGTCCATAGGAGTCTGGTCCATCTCTTCGCGTCATAGGCAGGCGACCAACCGTATTTTGGAAGAACAACCAACAGGTATTCGATGAGTTTCGGAGGCTGATCATGTGTGTTCTTCACAAGTGCGTTCTGACTCTTGTATTCGCAGGCCTGACGATGGGTGCGCGCTTCGCACAGGCGGCGGAACCGTACGCCGTGACGACCGAACACGGTGTCACGGTGAAGATGCGCGATGGCGCGATCCTTCGGGCTGATATCTATCGGCCCAGAGCGGATGGAACCTTCCCAGTTCTTCTTGAGCGCACGCCGTATGACAAGAGCGGTTCAGCCGGCTTTGGCATAAGCGCCGCGGCCCGCGGCTATGTCGTGATCGTGCAAGACGTTCGTGGACGCTACACCTCCGAGGGTGAATGGTATCCGTTCAAGAATGAATCGAACGACGGTTACGACACGGTAGAGTGGGCGGCAACCTTGCCGTATTCGAACAGCAAGGTGGGGATGTTCGGAGGTTCTTACGTGGGGGCAACGCAGATGCTGGCGGCAATTGCGCACCCCCCGCATCTTGCGGGGATCTGCCCTGTGGTCACCGCGAGCAACTATCACGATGGATGGACATACCAGGGCGGGGCCTTCGAGCAATGGTTCAATGAATCGTGGACTTCCGGTCTTGCCCAGGACACCCTTAATCGCTCAGTGCGGAAGAATACGAATCCGCTAAACGGAATCTGGAAGCTTCCTCTCACAGGTTATCCCCTGTTCGAGTTGCCGCAAGCTTCGTCCGATCCGGACTTAACCCGCTCGCTGGCTCCTTACTTCCTCGACTGGCTAGCTCACCCCGGCTATGACGACTATTGGAAGCGCTGGTCGATTGAGGAACACTATCCTGACATCAATGTGCCTGCTCTGACGATCGCCGCCTGGTACGACATTTTTCTAGGTGGATCGCTGCGGAACTACACCGGCATCAAGCTGCAGGGCGGAAGCGAAGCCGCCCGCCACGGTCAGAGTTTGCTGGTCACGATCGGTGGGCATGCCGGTTCGGGCCGCAAGATTGGAGACATCGACTTTGGCCCGTCCGCTGCATTCGACGAGGATGATGTGATTCTGAAGTGGTATGACCATCTTTTCAAAAATGCGTCCAACGAATTCGCCACGTCAAAGCCGGTGAGAATTTTCGTGATGGGCGCGAACCAGTGGCGCGATGAACAGGATTGGCCCCTGCCCGGAGCACGCGAGGCGAAATATTTTCTGCATTCAGCAGGCAAGGCAAATTCCGTGAGCGGAGACGGAACTCTCACCAATGCTGCGCCCCGTTCGGAATCGCCCGACCACTACACCTACGACCCCGCCAACCCCGTGCCCACGGTCGGTGGCCCTTTATGTTGTGACTCGCAGCATCTTAAGCCCGGACCCCGCGATCAACGGGCGGTCGAAGGTCGTGGCGACGTTCTGGTCTACTCGACACCCGTGCTTGCGCAGGACCTCGAAGTGACGGGACTCGTAAAGGTCGAACTTTTCGCGAATTCCTCGGCGGTGGACACCGACTTCACCGCCAAGCTGGTTGATGTTTGGCCCGACGGCTTCGCACAAAACCTCACCGAAGGCATTGTCCGTGCACGATACCGTGATTCTCAAGAGCAGCCTGGGTTGATGAATCCCGGTCAGACTTACAGGTTCACGTTGGACCTGTGGTCGACCAGCAACCTGTTTCGCAAAGGGCACCGGCTCCGGCTAGAGATCAGCAGCAGCAATTTCCCCCGGTTCGACAGAAATCTGAACACCGGGGAAGACAACGCGTCCGCCCAGAAATCAGTAGCTGCGACGAACGCCGTCTATCATGACGCGGAACATCCGTCAGCCCTGATCCTGCCGATTGTGCCGGCACAATGATGTCCAGCAGGGACGGGCGGGGCCGGAACACGCGCTTCCCGCGCGGCAAATACAAGGTCGCCACAGCGAATGTCTCCTGAACATCGCATCGAGCGGGCTGCTCTCAATGAATGTATGCCCCTCCGGGGAGCAAGTACTCGATCGGCCATAGCTCGGTTTCCTGGTTCACAAGTTCAGACCACTTGATGATTTGAGCATCGGGCTGGCTGAGGAGTCTGATATCCGGAAGTGTTTCGGCCACCGCGCCGGCCAGCGTGTAAGCGCTGTTCTTCCCGGTGACAGCCATCTCGGCTTGAGGGTTGACTGCTGCTTTGAAGAAGCGAGTCGCGATCTCCACATCCTCCATCATCTGCAGGAGGTAGGGCCGGCCGCACAACAACGAGTTGTAAACGTAGTCCGCCAGAACTCCAGAAAGGGGGTTGACGTAGGCGTGATCAAAATCCAGTTGCGCTAAGGCGGGATCGTCGGAAGAAATGGCTTTGTACGTCATTCGCGTTTCTCCCAAGCCGCGAGGGTCGACTGAGACGATGTCATATCCCGCATCAAGATATTTCACCAGACCTGGCCAGTCCTGCGCCGTAGCTTTCCCGTTCTCCCCCAACCAAAACAACACCGGGCGTCCGCCACGGTCCGCCTTGTGGATATACAAAAGCGGCAACTCGAGATATCGGCTGTGATGCAGCAGGTACTTCTCAATTGTGATGCCCTCGTACTGCGACTTCCCGCGCGCTTCCCACCGGATTTGTTCTCGGCCGGGGATCTCTCCTCGGAATTCCGCAACACTCCACGAGCCGATGCGCGGGTAGGAGTCGGAAAAGTAGAGCTGTTTGAGCTTTCTTGCAGGCTGGTTCTTGTGCTCCATGTAGTATTCGCGGATTACATCCATCAGGGATCGTGCATCCGTAAAGTCGAGCACGACCTGGCCGGTGCGCGTGCACTGCAAGGTTTTCTCGTCGAGTTCTTTGACCGGGGGTAACCCTGGCCGCTCAGGCAGCCCGTTGAAATGATCGAGGAAGTTTATCGCGGCTTCTTGGTTCTCTGGAGAGTACTGGTGGTCGTGGTATCCCTCCGCCATAGCAATGCGGTCGGGGTGGTGGAATTGACTGTAGAGATCCATTACTTCTCGGACCGTTTTGTGTGCACCCTCAATCGGGAAAAAGTCCAGCACAGCCGCCGATGCGAACACGGGGCGCGGGTACATCATGAGCAGGAGTCCCGCATGGTCCACATGATTCGAAATCATCCCGTACAGATCTTGCTCAGGGTCACTATCGGGATCCTTGAAAATCCGGTTGTACATCCGCATGGGAAGCGCAGTGATGTAGCAGGAGGGCGCTGCGACTTTAATGCGTCGATCCAACGCAGCAATGTGCGCGGCCTGAAATCCGCCGCCGCTCGTACCTGTAATATTAATGCGCTCGGAATCCACATCGGGACGCGTCAGCAGGTAGTCGACCGCGCGTATACCATCCCAGATCTCCCAGCGCGCAAGGTTAGCGCCCGCGAGGTAGGCAAGGTTCCCGAGCACGGCATGCTCGGCGCAAATCAGGTTGTACCGGCTCTTTCCAGCTTTTGCGTCCCAGAACTGGCTGCGCTCGGCCTGCCCTACCGGATCCCAGCAGATCACGACATATCCGCGTTGCACCAATCGCTGACAGAGGGCTTGATAATGAATCTTCCCGTTCGCGGCGTGGCCGCTCGGCACGAGGATCGCTGGATGGGTCCTTTTGCCGTTCTCAGGTACGTAGACCAGGGCCGATACATAGACCCCGGGTAAGCTTTCAAAAATCAACTTCTCGATTCGAAAGCCTTCCATCTGGATCGTCCCGGTGATCCGCGGATGCAGTGGCGTTCGCCGAGGCGGAAGACCGCCCAGCATGGCGAGGAGGTGCTCTTCTATTTTTCGTTGAACGCGCTCCAGGTCCTCTTCCGTTCGAATTTCCTCCCACTCTTTGCGGCGCTGATCGTCTTCCTGCCACGCTATCTCTGTCTGGTACTTCAGGTAGGGCGTAATGACCGGCGCCTCGGGTGCTGCCGACGGACGAACCCGGAACGCGTCCGCGGGTGGCGCGTCGACAGAGGCGGCAGGCCCGGCGCACGCCACACAGAGTCCGAAGACGAGGGTGCCTTTCATTTGCCTCCAGCAGGCTGTGACGGCTGCGTGCGGTGGTCGAAACATCGGCCTTGTACACTTTAATCCAGACGAGGGTCCCGTGAGCTCTGGCGGGGTGCGGAAAAAGGCGCAGGGGGAGTTCGATGGAGCCCCCGCACCGCTGGTGGCGCGACAGCCGAGGAGCAAACTTTTGTGATTTCCGTAGCGGCCATTCCGCGCTCGGTCTGTGCGGGTCGAGCGAGACGCAAGCGAATTGGCGAGATTTTAGAGACTCCTGCTATCTCCAAGCCAAGGAAGGCGTTGCGCGTTAAGTCCCGCCGTGGCTACAGCTTGCAGGGAGCAGCCTGCTGGAATTTCGGCGTATTCGGAACCGCCCGTCCGAGCTATCTCCGCCCGATCTCAACACTCCGCAGAAGGCTTGGCGCTCCAAGCGAACCACGAAATAACCGCCGTCGATTGGCCGAGTAGACTTTGCGGGGAGAAGCGGTCTTCGGGTCGCGGACGAGAGATAGAGGAAACACTATTTCTGCATGCATTGTGGCATGCACTGATCACAGCGATCACCAGCCCCGCGGCTCCCGGGTGCATTTGAAGTCGAGGGTCGCCTCAATACGCGCCGGCCACGCGGAACACTCGTCGCGAACGATCAAGTCCAGCTTTCGCTTCGCGCGCGAGAAATTGGCGACTGCGCCAAAGGTCGGCGACTTGACCCTGCCGGGTGCCACGAGTTTTCTGTTCTCATCGGTGATGGAGCGCCTGGCGGGCGCCGCAGGCCTTCCGCCGCCAACGTGCCGTTGCCACACCTTCCACTCCACCGGTCCTGCGACGTACCTCGCCAACGGCGGGACCATGGAAAACGCCCGGGCCATTGCTGCCCACGAATTGCGCACGACCAAACTCTACGACCGCACGAACGAATCCCCCGGATGAAGATTCCATCCGGGGTGGCCGCTGCAGCGCCAGCCTTGCCCGGCAGCTAAGACCGTCGGTATAGTGAGTGGTCGATGGCAGGCTGAGACCGCTCGTCCCTCTCTTGCAATCGACGCGTCGAATTCTTGTCACCGTGGCGAAGATGAGCGCAGCCAAGTCGAAGGAGTCGGAGAGCGGTAAGTTGCGGATCGGCGATGATTGGAATGCGATCCGTATCATCGCGCTCTCGCAAAGCAATCCGCTCAAGGCCATCGCAGAGCTCGTCGAGAACAGCATCGACGCGCATGCCAAGACCATTTCCATCACGCGCGGCCGCGAGCACGGCGAGCACTATCTGACGGTGAAGGACGATGGCGACGGCGTTCCCCGCGATCCGAACGGGCTGCCTGACTTCAAGTACGTCGCGACTCACATCTGCGACTCGATCAAGCGACGTTTGAAGGCAGACGGCGCTGGAGGCGGTTTGCAAGGGGAGTTTGGCATCGGTCTATTGAGCTTTTGGACCGTGGGCGAGACGCTCATGATGACTTCCAGCGGTGCCGATCAGCGGGTCTATCAGATGGTTATGAGCAAAGGGGATCCGCGCTACAGCGTGAACCCGCGACGCGTGCTGTTTGCCGAGACCGGCACCGAGCTCAAGATCAGTCCCTTGCTCGACGGCATCCGCAGCTTGAGCGGCGAGAAGATCCAGTGGTATCTGGCCTCGGAGTTGCGCGACCGCATCCGCGCCACCCAGGTTCGTGTAACGGTGGTCGATAAACTTGCGCGCAAGCAGTACCAGGTCGAGCCGCGGCAGTTCGAAGGCCGCTTGCTGCACCAGCTCCCGACAGTTCGCTCGCCATTCGGCGAGGCCTATGCCGAACTGTATCTCACGGAACCGGCTGAGAACTGCCGGGTCGCCCTTACCCGAGGTGGCACGCGGGTGATCGAGGATATCGGCACGCTTCCCGGTTTGGAGCGCACGCCATGGAGCTCTCGTTACTTGCAGGGCCTGATCGACGTGCCCTACCTGAACCTCACACCCAGCACCCGTTCTGGGATCGTCCACGATGAGCGCTATGGGGCATTTGCGGAAGCTCTGGCACCGCTCGAAGCGCACCTCAATGGCCTCATCGACGCACAGCGACGCGCCCAGGACGAGCAGGCGAACCGGGAATCCCTGCGTGCCATCCAGCGCGCCTTTCGCGAGGCCATGCTGGTCTTGCCGCGCGAGGAATACGACTGGTTTGACATCCAGTCACGCTCGCCGCAAGCAGCCGGCGCCGGCGAGCCGCCGGACCGACGCGTAGAGGCCTCGGGTGAGGAGGAGGGAGCCGTGCCGGGTGTTCCGGAACCGAGCGGAGGCGAATCCGCCCAGCGCCAATTCTTCGACTATGCTGGGCCTTTGCACACGGTCGTGATTTCGCCAGCGGCGAGCACATTGAAAGTGAACCAAAGCCGGCGCTTTTGCGCGCTGCCCCGGGATCGCTCGCGCCGGCGGGTCGAGCGGGATTTGATATTTACCTGGGAGATCGTCGAAGGGGGTGGCGCGTTCTCATCCACCTCCGATCAAGAAGTGAGCTTCCAGGCTCCGTCCTCGCCCGGTCTCGTCCGTTTATCCGTCGCCGTTTCACAGCGCGACCTGCGCTGCGGAGCGGAGGCACTGATTACCGTCACCGACAGCCTTGATGCGGCGATCGGCCCTGCGGTGGTCAATACGCGCGGTTTGCCGGGTTACACGTTTGAACGGGCCGCCGGGGAACTGTGGCGCTCGCGATTCGACGCTGGGCGGAATCTGATCGTCGTGAATAACGGGCATCGCGATTTTGTCTTCGCCACGCGCAGCCGCGCGCTCCAGCTGCGGTATCTCGTGCGGCTCTATGTCAAGGAGTTGGTGCTCAGGAACTTTGCGGGACTGCCAGCCGAACAATTGATGGAGCGCATGGTTGAGCTCTCGCTCTATGTCGAAGAGAAATTGAAGCCCACCTGAAGGGTTGTGACCACTTGCGGCAGTTGCACGAAACCTTTTCGATTGGAAAGAGGCTTGGGGCGACGCCCCCGACCGCTTACTTTTGCTCATGGCGCTGCCTGTTCGCGGCAATTCCTGTTCCATCCACCGGATGTCAGTGCGACGATTTCGCCTCACACCACCGCCCCATGTAGTTTCACTCCCAGCACGCTCTCATACCTGCCAAAATCCCGGTCCGTCGTGAAGATCTGCCAGTTAGGTCGATAGCTATCGAGCAGATCCGTTCAGGCGATGGCCGAGTCGACACCACATTTGCGATTGAAATTCGAAACCATCGGGGAGGCTGATCTGGAGCTGCAGAAGGAGCAGTATCTGCTCTGAGGTGAGCTCGCTGCGGCGGCGGAGACGAATCTCACAGCCGTGGTGAAAAGGACGACATCAGCCCTTTGCAAAGTGGAAAGCACGGTCAGGGCTCTTATGGGCGAAAGTGGATGCGCGTTGGCGACGCCGCCGGCAGAAGGGGCGGGGACCATTTCAGCTCGACCTTGGAGCAGAGGTTTGAGCGTGGCCCGGAGAGCATAGCCCAGGAACACCACCATCCCATGGGCCTTGACGCGGGGCTCCAGTGAAGGATCGTCCTCGATCAGGGGAATCGATGATTCGTGAGCGCGGGCATTGACCTGATGCCTCTCAGGCAGGGAGGCTCTGAACCCGCGACCCAGCGTTGGGAACCTTCCCGCCGCCGGTGGTCCCGCCCCCGACTTCTTCATACACCTTCAGGATGCGCCGAACGGAGCTATCCCAGGAGAAGCGCTGGGACTGCTCGTAGCCTCTGGCCTTGAGCTTGTCACGCAGAATCTGATCCACCAGCACGCGGTGTGTGGCTCGCATAATTTCGAATACGTTCTCCGGATTCACCAGCACCGCCGCGTTGCCGACCACTTCTGGCAAAGAAGACGTATTCGAGGTGATGACCGGCGTGCCGTGCGCCATCGCCTCGAGCGGCGGGAGGCCAAACCCCTCGTAGAGAGAAGGGAAGATGAAAACCTTGGCCTCGTCGTAGAAAATTCGCAAGATGTCGATGGGCACGAAGCCGAGAAAACGGACGTCGTTCTGCACTCCGCCTCGGATCACGGTTCGGCGGAGATCAGGGTGCCCGGAGAGATCGTCGCCGATGATGATCAACTTCAGATCCGGGAATTTCTGCTCTTTCTCCAGTTCCCCGCGCAGCGCGGAGAACGCCTCAATAATGCGGACCAGGTTCTTGTGAGGGCTGATGCGGCCCGCATAAAGCAAGAACGGATAGGTCACCAGGTAGCGTTCGGCAATCAACTGGCGCTCAGCGGGGCTGGCATGCCCGTGCAGAAAGCGCTCGTCAATGGCGTTGTAAACGACATCGATCTTCGCTGACGGGATGCCGAACAGCTTCTCGATTTCGCTCTTGGAGAATTGCGAGACTGCGAAGATCCGGGCGGCTCCCTTCAGAACCCGGCGCGTGAGCTGGTAGTGCATCGAGCGCCGCAATCCGGATTTCCCTTTGGCCCGGGACATGTGCTCGAGCAGGTCATGAACGGTCATCACGTACGGACAGGGCAAGGCTCGTGGGAGCCAGAACAGGTGGGGGATATGGACCAGGTCACAGTCCAGCCGCTTCAGGATGGTGCGGAATTCGAAGTAACCCTTGGTGGTGGTGTCGGGCTCGAGCAAGGGCACGGTGTGGAAGTTCGCCGGGAGTGGACCGATCTCTTTGACTTTTTCGGGGGAGCCAATCAGGAAGTACTTGGTCTGGCGGTCCAGGCGGCCGAGCGTCCGCACCACATTGCGTGTGTAGGTCCCGATGCCGAACTCCGTCATGCGACGGATGTCGAGGGCGATCTTCACGGGACGATTTAAACACAGCGCACACCGCTCACCCAGCGATTTCCGGCGAGTTCGTCGATCTCTGTGTCCCGGAATGCCTTTTGGGGCTCACCCCCGCTCAGGCCCGGACTTCGGCTTGGGCCTGCGCGCGGCGCTCCGCATAAAGCGGAAAAGCCTCGGCGAGTTCGAGCACCTGGCGGCGAATTTTGCCCAGCACCAGGGCATCGGTCCGGTGATGCAGTGCTTCGGAGATCCAACGCCCGACGTGGCGCATCTCCGGTTCCTTCATTCCGCGCGTGCTGAGGGCGGGGCTTCCGATGCGAATGCCACTGGGCTTCATGGGCGGGTTTGTGTCGAACGGAATCGCGTTCTTGTTTACGGTGATCGCGGCTTCGCCCAGAGCCTTCTCCGCTTCGCTGCCGAGCATGCCCTGGGCAAAGACATCGACCAGCATCACATGAGTGTCCGTTCCCCCGGAAATGATGCGGAAGCCTTCCGCCGCCAGCGTTTCCGCCAGGACTTTGGCATTCGCGACAACCCGCCGTGCATAGTCCTTAAATTCCGGCTGCATGGCCTCCTGGAAGCAAACTGCCTTGGCGGCGATGATGTGCACCAGCGGACCGCCTTGCATGCCCGGAAAGACCGTCTTATCGATCGCCGGACCGAGATCGGCTTTCGCGAGAATCATGCCGGAGCGTGGCCCGCGAAGGGTCTTATGCGTGGTTGAGGTCACGATCTGCGCGTGCGGAACCGGGGAGGGATGCGCACCTCCCGCGACCAGCCCGGAGAAATGGGCCATATCCACCAGGTACAGGGCGCCGACTTTATCGGCGATCTGGCGCATCCTGGCAAACTCGATGATCCGCGGATAGGCGCTGCCTCCACCGATGATCATCTTGGGACGTTCTTTCTCCGCGAGCCGTTCGAGTTCGTCGTAGTCGATGGTTTCCGTTTCCCGGGTGACGCCGTAGGGAACGATCTTGTAGGTCTTGCCGGAGAAGTTCAGATGATGGCCGTGGGTGAGGTGTCCGCCATGGGCGAGATGGAGCCCGAGGATCGTGTCGCCCGGCTGGAGCACGGCGGCGTAGGCGGCCATGTTGGCCTGGGACCCGGCATGCGGCTGCACGTTGGCGTACTCTGCGCCAAACAGCTTCTGGGCGCGTGCACGAGCCAGTTCTTCGACCACGTCGGTGAACTCGCAGCCACCGTAGTAGCGCTTGCCCGGATAGCCCTCGGCGTATTTGTTCGTGAAGACCGAGCCGGCAGCCTCGAGTACGGCTTCGCTGACAAAGTTCTCCGAGGCGATCAGTTCCAAACCCTCGTGCTGGCGGCGGGTCTCATGGTCGATGGCCGCGGCAATCTGCGGGTCCACTTCGTGCAGCGGACGATACATGGGGTCGTTCTTCATGTTGTGTTCACTCATTTTTCGGGTAACAACGGGTCAGCGCATGACGAACCCAATCAGGTGCTGGATTCCGCATAGACGTCTGGCTTATGTGGTTCCACCCATCGATCTGGCGCCCGCAGAGGGGCAAACCCAAATAGACTGTAGAGGCCATGGGCATCGCGTGTCACCAGCGCCCAGCGCCGCAATCCCTCTAGCGACGGACGCGCCGCGATGCACTCCATCCTCCACTTTCCCAGGCCTGGCCCACTGGTAGGCATCCACCGCAAAAACATCCCCGACCTATGCGTAGATGGCGAAATCCGAATCACTCGCGCAGATCCGACTTGCCTTCCCTCGCCGTACGCTCCAAAGCACCCGGAGTTCTCCATGGAGCGAATCCCCGCGTGTTTGGGAATGCGCTTGGCCCCATCGCAGTTGGTCAGCCACTCCTGGATTCGATCGAGGTCCAACCGCGCTCGGTCGGTACTGACTAAGGAATCGCCAATTCCTTCGAAGGAAACTGCCCTGGCTGCGCCCCCATGCGCACTTCACGATTCTACGCTTCAAACGCCGTTCGGAAAAACGACGCGAGCTGCCACCCATCCAGGTATTTGTAAGGGGTTTCTCCGGTCGTGTAGTGGCCGCAGGGCAGTACAACCACTTTGTGGTCGAGGTGGTGGCGGGCGAATTCATGAACCACCTGGCGCGAAAACTCCGGAAGGAAGGTGAGGTCGTAATCCGCGTAAATGATGAGGGACTTCTTGCGGTAGCGCGCGAACTTGTCGAAGTAGACCATGGGGCTAGCGGCCAGCCACAGCCGCCGCAGCCGCTCGATGTCGATTTCAGCTTCAACTCCCCGTCGGATATGGCGGGTGGTTTGCCCATGCCAGACGACGTCCGCGAAGTAAGTAGAGGCGTGATTGAAAGCCGCGACGCGAATGCGCGGATCGTGCGCACTGGCGATAAACCCGTAACAAGAGCCCAGGCTGGTGCCGATGAGACCGAGTTGGGGATAGCCCCGCTGCTCCAGCCAGTCGAGGCAACAACGAATGTCAACGACGCCCTGGCGAACGGCGTCGAGCGTCCGGCCGATATTGGCGGAAACCGCGTAATCGGCGCGGCGAATCTCAGCGGGCATGCGAATGTCGTGGTAGGGCATCGTCAGGCGGAGGACGGAAATGCCCAGAAGGTTCAGGACCTTGCACAGCCCGCTGTAAGCGATGGCGTCCGCGTTCCAGTGTGGCAGGAGAACGACCGCACGTCGGCCCCTCACCGGGAACCAGCGAGCATTCACCAAGTTGTTCTCGGGATACGGGGTACGCACCGGGGAGGTGAACCTCAAAAAGTCCGAGTGGGTGCCCCGCACTTTTTCCTCCAGCTTCGGATCCGGGACCTCGCGCGTGCTGAAAACCCGCACCTCGCGCTCTTCGATCCGAAAGTCCGTCGGAACCCGATAGGAGTAGAACTGGTCGCTGTTCGCGATAATGCGCTGATTGTAGTCCGCGAAAAACTTTTCCACGTCCGCAGGCATCTGTCCGGGTGGGACACCGTTGCGGCAGGGCCAATCGTGAGCCCACTCCACGCCCCATTCCAAGGGTCGGACGACGCGGTTATTGTCCACCGACGTGAGGCGGTCTTCCCACTCATACATCCATTTGGCGTAACGGCTCAGCATGGCTTCTTCAGGAATATAGCAAAGGAAGGCGGGACGAATCGCTGCCCGCGCAGCGAGCGGCAGGAAACGGGCGTCGAGCCGCGCTTAAGGCCGGTCTGGGTTGCGCAATTTCAACGACCCGGTGCGCTTCCGCGCGCAAACGATGGATAGCGCTCTACGGGATGAATTTCCGAGGAACGCGCTTAGAAATTGCGCAAAGAATTTCGTAGGGGATGGTCCCGCACACTTGCGCCAACTCTGGCACGGTTACGCTGGCGGAACCGCTACGGCCGATCAGCAAGACCTCATCTCCCACGGCTGCGTCCGGGATGGCGGTTACGTCCACCAGGGTGAGATCCATGGAGATGGCCCCCACGATCGGAGCGTAGGCGCCACGCACAATCACGCGTCCACGGTTGGAAAGTCCGCGATTGTAGCCGTCCGCGTAGCCCACCGGCAGGGCCGCGATTCGCGAGGCAGCCCGGGTAACGTAGGTGCCCCCGTACCCCAAGGCCCGGCCTGCTTGGGTTTGTTTGATGGCGAGAATCCGCGTTCTCCAGGAAAGCGCCGGCTCGAGCTGAGTGGCGAGAGCCGGCAGTTGGGGTTTTCCTCCCCGAACCAGCGGCAAGGCATAGCCGTAGAGCGCGAGCCCGGGCCGCACCATGTTCTTCCAGGTATCGGGGCGCGCGAAAATGCCGCCGGTGTTGTCCATGTGACAGAGGACCGGTGCGAGACCATTGTCCTTCACAATGCCAAGCGCCTCTTCAAAGCGCCGGATCTGCAGGCTTACATCCGGGGCATCCAGTACTTCCGAAGCAGCAAAGTGGGTGCACAAACCCTCCAGAGAGACCCGCGGCGAGGATTTGATGGCCGCGCACAGGGCGGCGACTCCTTCGGGTGCGACACCGAGTCTCCCCATGCCGGTGTCCACCTTCAGGTGCACGGGCTGGGGCGGTGCGGCGAGGCGCTCGGCCGCGCGGTTCAGAGCCTCGACATGTTCCGGCTCCCAGACGGTTGCGGTCAGATTCCGCCGGACCACTTCCTGCTCTTCTCCTCGCCAGAAGCCGGTCATGAGCAAAATCCGCGCACGAACTCCCGCTTCGCGCAGGGGAACGCCCTCGTCGGTGGTGGTCACGCCCAGCCACTTGGCTCCGGCCGACTCCAGGGCAAGCGCGCACTTGGTCGCTCCATGGCCATACGCATCGGCCTTGACGACGGCGCAGACCTGGACGTCCGGACCGACGAGCGTCTGAACTGCCTGGAAGTTCCGGCTCAAGGCGCTCAAAGATATTTCCGCCCAGGTTGGACGGGTGAACTTACGGATTCTCGGCTGTGCGACGGTGATCACAATCCTGCGATTATATCGGCTCGCGACTTCGCTCTCCGGTTACGAGAGTGCCGTGTCTGGGTCGGTGTGGCGATTTTCGAGCGCTCTATCGTGCATGATCCGAGCGGGAAACCCGGGCCCGTCCCTATCCCCCGGAAAGCATGAAGTTCACGGTGATCTGGGTTTCGACTTCGACCGGTTGGTCGTTCAAGAGGTAGGGCCGGTATCGCCACTGGCTGACCGCCTCGCGCGCCGCTTTCACGAGCATCGGAGGGCCGGTGACAACCTGCAGATTTTCGATTGCCCCAGCTTTGCTAATGATTGCACGTAGAACGACCGGCCCTTGAATTCGGGCCGCCCTGGCCATGGGCGGATACACAGGCTGCACTTTGTAGATGAGGTTGCCCTCCATCATTCGCGAAACGCGCGCCGGGCGGGCGATTGGCGTGGGCGGCGGCGGACATAATTTTTTCGAGCGCGCCGCGCTACTCGCCGGGCAAATCGGCCAGACCAACTACCTCGTCCTTGCCATCGGCTTCATCGCGATCATGCTGCTGGTGTTTGGCGAGCGCTTGCTGCCAGGAAAACCCGTCGCACTCGGCGTTGTTGCTCTGTCAATCGTCGCCGCCAGCGTGCTTGGGCTTCCCGCGCTTGGCGTGCCCATTACGGGAAATATTCCCGCTGGCCTGCCCACCCTGGAAGGCCCTGCGCTGAGGCTGCGTGATGTCGAAGGCATTGTGCCGTTGGCCGCCGGCTGCCTGCTGCTCGCCTATATCGAAAGCGTCTCTGCTGGCCGCGCCTTCGCGGCAAAGCACGGATATCATATCGATCCGCGGCAAGAGCTTCTCGGCATCGGTGCGGCAAATCTCGCGGCCGCGCTGGGACATGGCTATCCCGTGGCGGGCGGGCTGTCGCAATCGGCCGTGAACGACAAGGCGGGGGCGCGCACACCACTCTCCCTTGTCTTTGCTTCGATAACCCTTGCGCTGTGCTTACTCTTTCTTACCGGACTGTTGGAAAACCTGCCGAAGGCGGTGCTGGCGGCGGTGGTGCTGACCGCGGTGTCGGGCCTTTTGGATTTTCCGGCCATGGTCCGGATGTGGCGTGTGAGCCGGCTTGACTTCTACGCCGCCGCGATCGCGCTCGGCGCCGTGCTGCTTCTGGGCATCCTGCAGGGCATCCTGCTCGCTGCGGTCGCGTCCATCTTGATGTTGCTGGCCCGCGCATCGCAGCCGCACGTGGCGTTCCTCGGCCGTATTCCCGGCACGAATAGCTACTCGGACCTTGCGCGTCATCCCGACAACGAAGTCCTGCCTGGCGCGATTGCCTTCCGTCCCGAAGCGTCTCTGATCTACGTCAATGCCGACGCTATCCTGGAATCGGTTCTGGACCGTGTTCGAGCGGTCGATGCGTCCGACGTCCGCCTGGTGATCTGCGATCTCTCCGCATCGCCCTATGTCGATCTCGGGGGTTCGCGCATGCTGCACCAGCTGCACGGCGAACTTGCCGCCCGGGGCGCCGCACTGCGCATCGTCGGCGCACACGGATGGGTGCGCGATCTGCTGCGAGCCGACGGCATAGCCGAAAAGGTTGGAGGGCTGGACAGGATCGCGACGATCGACCGTCTGCTCGGCCGTGACGGCCGCTAGACGGCCGGCGTTTGCCGCAATATGCTTGATCGATTGGCCGACTTGTTTTGACAGGCTGCAGAAGCGAAATTGGCGTATCTTCTTCGATCCACCAGAAGATGAGGTGCGAGCATGGGCAACCGTAATGACAAAGGCGTGGGCAAGACCGAGAATGTTGAAGAATTGTTGCCGAGCGCAAAGGAAGCGATGAGCACGATCGCGATGGTCGAGGCCGAGAAGGCCTCCCAATATATGAAGCATGCGAAAGACGCCGGGGCGGAAAAGAGGGAATTGATCGAGCGATTGCAAAAGCCAACCGGGCTATCGCGAGAAGAAAGAATACAGCTTGCAGCGCGTATCATAAAGCGTGCAGTAGATCGGGGACTTACCGAAGTAGAGGTCTATCGCTTTCCAAACGAGCTTTGCACCGACCGTGGACGTGCGATCAATCAAGCTGAACCAGGATGGGAAAACACGCTCACAGGCGTCCCAAGGGAAGTCTTTGATCTGTGGCGCGAGCACTTGCAGCCTCGAGGCTACAAAATCCGATATCAAATTGTCGAA
>Ga0137418_10000089_pt1 | contig 63383 bp, 56 predicted proteins | sample CZODoug3_1_2_16f_FD_122242 | JGI IMG/M metagenome (GOLD analysis project Ga0137418, IMG submission 122242) | Vadose zone soil fungal communities from Angelo Coast Range Reserve, California, USA - CZODoug3_1_2_16fungal (Hybrid Assembly) | ecosystem: Environmental > Terrestrial > Soil > Vadose...
GAAGGCAAGGAAATGACGCAGGAGGAGTTCTTCCACACCTTCAACGCGCTGTTCGAGGCGCACAAGCAGATCGTGCTCACCTCCGACCGGCCGCCGAAAGAAATCCCGGGGCTCGAAGACCGGCTGATTTCACGCTTCGAGTGGGGCATGGTGGCCGACATCGGGCATCCCGACCTCGAGCATCGCATCGCGATCCTGCGCAAGAAGGCCGAGCAGGACCATCTCGAACTGACGATTCCGGACGACGTGCTGCGCTTCATCGCCGAGCATATCCGCTCCAGCGTGCGCGAGCTCGAAGGCTGCATCATCAAGCTGTTGCTCTTCGCGTCGCTCAAGAACCGCGAGGTCACGATCGAGCTGGCCCGCGAAGCGCTGTCGGACAAGATCCGCCAGGGCGAGGAAGGCTCCGGCTACGGCAGCAGCGGCTCGGCGCCCAGCATCGACCGCGTGCAGGAAGTCGTCGCCCGCCGCTGGGGCGTGACGCCCGAGGGCCTGCGTTCCAAGGCCCGCACCAAGACGCTCACCGTGCCCCGCCAGGTGGCCATGTACCTGGCGCGCGACATGCTGCAGATGCAGCTCGTCGAGATTGGGCAGGCATTCGGCGGCCGCGATCACTCCACCGTCATTCACAGCGTGGACAAGGTGGAGCGGCAAATGATGCGCGACCGGACATTCAAGGAACGCGTGGAAATGGCGCGGCAGGAATTGTCCGCACTGTAAACAATGCGCAGTTGGGGAAAACGGCGCGGGATGTGGGGTAGTGGGGAAACCGCGACGACTATCCGCAAAGCGCCAACAGTGCCAACAGTGCGCTAACATCAGGTGACTGAATGCAGGTGATGCACCAGTTGCGGTTTAACGACATCGCCCACATATCCCCGATGTCTACTACTACTACTAGTATTTCTATATAGAAGAGAAGTAGTAAAGACTTTCCCCATTTCCGGAGACGCTGGCGGCGTGAAGTTCACGATCACTCGAGAAAAACTGCAGGAAGGTCTCGCGGCGGTGGCGGCAGCCATCCCCGCCAAAACGACCTTACCGGTCCTGGCCAACGTCCTCGTCGAGGCATCGAAGCAGGGCGGCGGGCTGCGGCTGTCGGGCACGGATCTCGACATCGCGGTGAGCACGACCGTGGCCGCGGAGGTCGATGCCGACGGCGCCGTCACGCTGCCGGCCAAGAAACTCGTGGACATCGCGCGCGAGCTGCCGTCGGGTCCGGTGCGGGTCACGGCCGCCGGCGAGGCCCGCGTCTCGATCGAGTCGGGGCGCTCCAAGTTCAAGCTCCTGGGCCTGCCGCGCGAGGAGTATCCGTCGTTCCCCACCGTGAAGTTCGACAAGGCCTGGAAGGCGGCGGCCGGTGTGGTGCACAAGCTCGTCGGGCACGTGTCGTTTGCGGCATCGACCGAGGAAAGCCGCCCGATCCTGAACGGCGTGCTGTGGGAGCTGCGGCCCGACCGCATGCGCATGGTAGCGACGAACGGCCACCGGCTGGCCAAGATGGACGTCCCCGCCACGGGTGGCTCCACGGCCGACCTCATCGTCCCTCCCAAGGCGCTCGAGCAGGTCCGCCGGCTCTACGCGGCTGACGCCGAAATCGAGCTCGCGAAGAGCGATAACCACATCGGCTTCCGCGCCGGCGGCACGCTGGTATTCTCGCGCCTGATCGAAGGGCCGTATCCCAACTACGAGCAGGTGATCCCGCGCGAGAACGACAAGCAGGCCACGGTCGACAAGGCGGCGATGGCCGCGGCGTTGCGCCGCATGAGCGTGGTGGCGAGCGACCAGACGCACCGCATCCGGCTCGCCTTCTCGGGCGGCAACGTGAAGTTCTCGGTGCAGACGCCCGACCTCGGCGAAGCGCAGGACGAGCTCGCCGTCACCTACGAAGGCGAGCCGCTGGAGATCGGGTTCAACGCGATGTATCTGCTCGAGATCCTGAAGTACATGCCGACCGACGAGGTGCGCTTCACCTTCAAGGCGCCCGAGCGCGCCACCACGATCGAGCCGGTGGGTTGGAACGATCCGGCGTCCTACATGGCGCTGGTGATGCCGCTACGGTTGGTGGATTAGCGAGTCGACCGCAGAATCCAAGGGAATCACGGGAAGAATGGGAGGCTCGATCTCCGGGACATCGGGGATCGAGTCTTCTAGCATCGGCGGTACGGGTGTCTTCCCGCCGTAGTACCTCGCCAGAATCAAATCGCGGCGCGCGAGCATGCGTGCCGGCCGATAGGCCGGGTTCGACGTGCGCGGCTGCGGCAAGGTCGCGGCGAGCGCGGCGGCCTGTGCATTGCTGAGCTGCGAGGGCTGCACGCCGAAGTACGCCTCGCTCGCCGCGGTCGCGCCCCACACACCCGGGCCCCATTCGGCCGTGCTCAGATACAGCGCCATGATGCGCTCCTTGGAGAGGGCGCACTCGAGCCGCACCGCGGTCACCGCTTCTTTCACCTTGCGCAGCAGCGAACGCGACGGTGAGAGGTAGAGGTTTTTCGCGAGCTGCTGGGTGATGGTGCTCGCGCCGCGATGTCCGCCGGCCGCCCAGGCGTCTCGCAGCTCGATGAAATCAATCCCGTGATGCGTTTTGAATCGCGAATCCTCGGCGATGATCACCATTCGCTCGAGCAGCGGCGCCGTTTCGGTCCGCCGGCGGGCTCGACAATCGGATCGCAGCCGCATCATCGCGGTGCAACGGGGCTCGTGCGTACGCCACCACAGCGGCGGCGGCCAGACAGCGAACACCCACACGACGAACAGCGCGATCGTCCCTAGCAGAACGCGCCCTGCAATCCTAGCTTTTTGCACCGCCATGGACCTCGAAGCCCTCCGGAAGCGCCTGCAACAAGCGCTTGGTCAGGAATTTACCGTTGGCCCGCTGCTGGGTCAGGGGGGCTTTGCCGCGGTATTCCGTGCGCGCGACAACGTCCTGAATCGCGATGTGGCGGTGAAGGTGCTGGACGTGGAGCTCGCGCCGTCGACTGTTGTCGCGGAACGCTTCATGCGCGAGGCACAGACCGTCGCGCGGCTCGAGCATCCCCACATCGTGCCGATCTACAAGGTCGGCCGGCAGGAAGAAATCTTCTACCTCATCATGCGGTACATCGACGGCCCGTCGCTGGGCCAGTTGCTCGAAACCCAGAAGAAGCTCGAGATCGGCGACGCGGCGCGCATCGCGCGCCAGGTGGCGGACGCACTCGCCTACGCGCACAGCCACGAGATCGTGCATCGCGACATCAAGCCCGACAACATCCTGCTCGATAAGAGCGGCCACGTCCTGGTGACCGACTTCGGCATCGCCAAAGCCGCGCAGGCGGCTAAGGAGAAGCAGAGCAGCGCGTCCCTCACCAGTGAAGGGGTCGTCGTCGGCACGCCCCACTACATGAGTCCGGAGCAAGCGTCCGGCGATCCGCTGGACGGTCGCTCGGATATCTACTCGCTCGGCATCGTCCTCTACGAAATGCTCGCGGGCTCGCCGCCGTTCGATGGCCCGTCGTCCGCCAACATCCTCGCACAGCAACTCACAGAATTACCAGAGCCGATTCGTCGCCGCCGCCCGGACGTGCCGGAAGAGATGGCCGTAGTGCTGGAGCGGATGCTCGACAAGAAGCGCGCCAAGCGCTTTCAGATGGCCAGCGAGGTCAGTCGGGCCCTGATTGGCGCGTTGCCGACAGCGGCGCGCGATCGCGTGCGCATCCCGCTGCGACGCCGGATCAAGACCGTGTTCTACCGCTCGCTCGTCGGACTGAGTGTGGCCGGCTGCCTGCTCTCGATCGCGGCCACAGGAGGCGCCGCGCTCGTGGCGTACTATCTGTTCAGTAAGCCGCCGCGCGTCGCGGCGCTGGCACCGCTCCCCCTCAGCCTGTCGCGCGAGCTGCGGGCGCGGCGCGCGCTGCTCCCCGGTGACGTTGGGTTGTTCGCGTATCGGCCGGCCGGGCAGGAGGACACGACGCTGTTGCTGCTCACGCGGCGCCGTACCGTCGTCGTCACGCCGCATGAGGTGCGCTCCTACGCGCGCGACAGCGTGCGGCGTGACATCGACCTCATTCTCCACAGCGGCCTGGCGTTTCGGTTGGTGATTTACGGACGGCACTCGTCAGGAGTCGCGGACACGGTGTACCGTAATCTGTCGTTTCGCGACATGATGCAGATCAGATCGCAGCTCAATCGGGAACCGCCGGCGCCTCCGCCTCCACCGCCCCCGCCGCCCCCCCCGGCCCCTGCGCCCCGCCAGGCTCGGCCGCGCCACGCGGTTCCTCCGCCTCCGCCAGCGCCGTCGCACAGAAAGCCGCGTCAGCGTGCACGGCCCTAGGCGGCGCTAATGACGGCGGGTGGCGGGCTCCCGCGTCGCCAAACCGTACAGGCTGGCACCGTCGATGCGCGAGACATCCCCCGGCGTCGACACAATTGCCCCGACGCGATTCTGCCCGCCGATCGAGAGCCCCAGCACAAACGCCGCCCGACGGAAGCCGCCATCGGTATCCATGCGGCCGAGGATTTCGATCGGGCGCAGTCCCTGGGTCCGCCACGTCACGCCGAAGGCATAGCGCTCCACCGAATCGGGTGTAATTCGTGCGTACGTCGAAAACCCGAATGCGGCGAGGCGGCTGGGACGCCACGTGGCCCCCGGGATGTAGGTGAGCCGCTGCTGCTCTCCGCGCACAACCGGCTGACCGATGTTGGTCAGGACGATGCCGAGGTTGAGCCCGGGATGGGCGACGTACGATGCGCCGACGTCCCACGCGGTGGCCTTGGCGCCATCACCGCGGTAATGCGTGACGTCAAAACCCGCCGCGAGGCCTCCCCCGCCCGAGCCTCCCGCCAGGCCAAAACGATAGGTGTGGCCTCGCTGGCCATTGTCCAACGCGTCGCGCTGATAGCCGAACGACAGCCCACGCGCATTGAAGCCGGCGTTCACCTGCCGCAGGCGGCCCTTCGCGCCGGGATCCCCTACGGCGACTTCCAGATAGGTCGAGGCTTCGCGCTGGACACCGAGGCCCGCCGGATTGACCCAGATGGCGCGCGCGTCGCGGACGTCGGTGGGAAAGAGGTACGCGGTGGCGCGGTTGGGAAGGACGACTTGCTGGGCGGTTAGGCGGCTGAGCGGTTGGGCGGTTAGAGCGGCGACGGCGATTGCAATCAAACCGCCGAACCGCCGAACCGCCCAGACCATTATGGCAATACCGAAACGGTCGTGCGCGACACCTGCGTCCGTGGAATCGTCATGCCCTGCATCGGGAGCGAGATCGTCATGCTGGTCGAGTCGTGCGACTCGCCGCCCATGTAGCGGCCGTCCACCGCGATGTAGTCCAGGCCGCTCCGCATGCCGGCGCCGGCCACCTCGAACGGCTGACCCGCCTGCTGGCCGCTTCCCTTGATCGTGAAGTCGGATGTGACCTCGACGCGCATCGTGCGCACGCCGTGGCGATCCTCCCACGCGGCCGCATGTGAGCGATTGATGCTCGTAACGGTCACGCTGCCGGCGGCGCGATCATTCTCCGTCGTCGTGTCCGACCACGTCGCGCCGAGCACCGCCCCGGACGCCGGCAGTCGGGGAAAGAAATTCCGGAACGATCCGACGATCGGTGACAGCGCCAGCGCCGCGATGCTGTCGGAGGCGGCGTGATTGCGGAATTCCCCGCGCGGGGTCAGACGACCGACGAACGAGAGCGCTTTTGCGGCGCTGAGGTTGATCCCCATCGGGACGGTCGTGCCCGAGTCGGGGGCGATCGAATCGACGGTAATCGTCGTCGGGTAGCCGATGCTGTCGGCTGGCCCGCTGATCGTCACCGCGAAGAAGACGCGCAATCCATAATCGAGCGGTTGCCGCATCCCCTGAAATTCCTGGTCGATGTGAATCACTTGATGCATCACGTAGCGCAACGCGCTGGGACCCAGGCGGACTCCTTGCGGCTGGGCCGGCGGCGGAGCGGGCGGCGGCGGCGCGGCGGGCGGATTCCCCGGCACCGGTGTGGGCGGCGGCGGAGTCTTTGGCGCGCAGGCCAGCGCGGCGAGCATGGCCGCCGTGACAAGAGCACGACGCATCGGTCGCTATTCCTTGGTTTTGGTGCGTCCGAAGATGGCGACGACTTCCGTTTCCTCGCTCGTCACCTTGAGCAGTTTCCATCCCCGTTTGCGCATGTCGGTCCGCCAGGTGATGAGCTTCTCCCACTCTTCGGCGGTGGTCCGGAAGACGCGCAAGTCGGCGACATTCTCCCAATGGGGAGGATACGGAGTCGGCTTCGTGGTCACAGAGGAGGAAGTGGTGAGACCATAAGCCGAGTTCTGTTTACTCGTTGGTACGAGCAGATGGTCATCTCTCTGGGATAGCTGTCGCCAGCCATCTCGTGCGGCCTACCCGCAGCTCGAACGACCCGGGCCGGGTCTCGCTGCTTATTTGGCCTTGCTCCGACCGGGGGTTGCCGTGCCGTGCCTGTTGCCAGGCACGCGGTGGGCTCTTACCCCACCGTTTCACCCTTACCCTTTGGATACAAGGGCGGTCTGTTCTCTGTGGCCCTGTTCCGTCGCCTTGCGGCGCCCAGGCGTTACCTGGCGGTCTGCCCTGTGGAGCTCGGACTTTCCTCGATGGACCCCTTCAGCCGATCCACCGCGACCATCGGCCCCACCACTTCCAGAGGAGGAAACTACGAGGCGCCCGGGTCCCCCGGCAAGCCTTTTACCGCGTGAACCGGCGAATTACCCGTCCCAGGCTGTCGCTTCCCGCACCGTCCAGCCAGAACCCGGCGTTATCGCCGAACACGCTCGAGCGCAGCCGCGGCGCCTCGTTGGGTGCGAACGTCGCGCGTACGGCGTCGAGGCCCAACGCCGAGAGCGCGTAGAGCTGGCGTTCCTGATAGCGGCGCAGCAGCACCCGGCCCCCCCCGCCGGGCTCGCGCAGCCACAGCAGGACGGGAGCATCGGGAGACGAGAAACCGCGCAGCAGCCCCAACGAGAACCAGTCGGCGGGCGCCTCGGTCGCATGGAACGCGAATCGCAAATCGGGATGCAGTCGCCGCAGCTCCCCGCGCAATACGATCGCGCGTTCGGTGACGGACGCCTGCAGCGCGTCGAAGTAGCGGCCGAGCCAGCCGCGCTCGAGCAGCGTGTCGTAGCGCTCGGGTGGCGGCAATGCCGCGAGGCGATCGCTCTCTGTGCGATCGAGGCCCAACGCCGCGAGGCCGACGCGGTAATCGGCATCGCAGAATCCGCTGCCGCGATACAGCGTCATCGCGCTGTCCAGATCCAGCGCGACGCCGGCGATGACATCGGGCCGTGCGCCGCCGAGACGCGTCAAGGTGCGGTAGGCCGGCCGCAGCGCGCCGCGCCAAAACAGCGAGTCGAGCCCGCAGGCAATCGGGGTGAGGTCGCCGTGGCGGTTGACCTCGTCGCTGCCCTGTGACGCGAGCGCGACCAGCGAGACCGCCGGGAACCAGCGAATGCTGGTCGTCTGCAGCCGCTCGCCGGTGACCTTCCAGATGTTGCGGGTGCCCAGCGTGTCGGCGAGCGCGGGCACCGGAATGAGCGTTGCGAGCGCGTTGAGCGCCGCCACGTCGACGAATCCGAGCAACGAATCAAGCGACTGCGGTGTGAACCGGCTCCACAGCACGCGCATCCCCTGCCGGGAAATCCAACTGGGCACCGCGACGGTCTCCGCCTCCCGGCGTGCGGCGATGGGCTGCGGCAGGGCGATCGCCGGCGCACCGGCGGGCGGGCGCAGTGGCGGCGCATGGACGATCACCGATTGCGGCCCGCCGGTGAGCCGCAGCGGGACCGGGCGCGACGCGGCGCCCACGCTGGCCCACTCGGCGGGCCGGCGCGTCCAGCGGGCCAATGCCTCGAGAAAGACGCGGGTGCGAGGGTCCTCGGCGGCGGAAGCCAGCAAGCTGCGGCTGGCAACGACGATCAGGCCATCGCCCACGCGACTCGCGGCAACGAGCGCGGGTGCGTTCGCGCCGGCGCGGGCGAGTGCCTGACCGCGTTCGCGCACCTGCAAGGGATGGTTCGTGCCGCCGGGAAAGGGAGCGAAGCCGGCATTGTCGAGTGCCGAACGCGGCAGCGGTACCGCGGGCGCATCGAGTTGCTCCGTGCCGATCGCGATCCCCGCGCCCTGTGCCGCCAGCCATTGATTCATGACCCAGCGATCGAGCGTTCCCTCCTCGCGCTTCGAGCGGCTGTCGCCGCGATAGCCCAGCACCACGACGCCATCGCGCCGTACCCATTCGTTCAAGATCGCGAGATCGCCGATCGTCAGCGCGTCGGAGGCACTCTCGGGCTCGCGTCCCGCGAGGATGACGACGGTGCGATAGCGGCCCAGGTCCTGGCGAGCGAGGTGCGGATAGAACTGACGGTACTCGACGCGATATCCGGCCGCATCCCACGGGGCGGCGGTGGCTTCGAGCGTCAGCGGGTCAGCGAGCGTGAAATCGACGACGAGGAGCCGGCGCGCCTCCGTTTGGCAACCGGCAACGAGCAGCAGCAGGGCGAGACACACGCCCCTGCCCCGTAGCGTCGCCAATGTCATCCAGACTGGACAGGTCATTTCGATGTTTCCGTCGGACGGGATACTAGAACGAGTCGCTCAAACCGAGGCTCCGAGCGCAAAGGGTCGAACTCGGGCGCTCGCAAACCGTACCAAAACCGCAGTCCCTTTGGTTCTATGCCTTCCAGGAACGATAAGGCCCCCGCTCGATCTCCCACCGAGAGGAGAGCCGCCGCTGGAAGCACTCCCTCTTCCCCGGCCCGTTCATGCAATCGGGCAAGCACGCCAGGCAATGCTGCCTTCATGTGGCGCAGGCGCGTGCGGGCGGCTGCAGTATCGCCGCTCTGCGTTTCGATCATCACGAGTAGTGACTCTCCAAGTGTGGAGTCTGCACTCCCCAAGCGGAGCGCGGCTTCAGCGTCCGCCCGTGCGCCTGCTGTGTCTCTCCTCATAAGGCGCATTCGGGCGCGGGTCAGATATGCCAGGAAGAACTCGGGGTTCACGCGCAATGAGCTGTCGACCCAGCGCCGGGCGTCGTCGTTGCGCCGGTGGTAGAACTCGAGCAACGCCAGTGAATGCAGCGTCACCGCCCGTGCCGGGTCGATCGTCAGGCTACGTTGAGCCGCGGCGCGTGCCGCGGAGTCCCGTCCCACCACTCGAAGATTGCCGCCGTAGGCGCCGAGCGCCTCCGAGTTCCTGGGGTCAAGCACGAGGGCGCGCTCGAATGCCACAAAAGACGGCTGGAAGTCTCGCGGTTCGAGTAGCGACAACGCATAGCCCCATGCCATCCAGGCATCGGACAGCGTGGAGTCCTGTTGGATCGCCCGTTGGGAGATTGCGGCGGCACGTTGCAGCGCCGAGTCTCGAGACAGACCGGGGAGCAGCCAGCCGTAACGGACGCTGAGCCCATAGGCATACGCTACGCGCGCCAACGCGCGCGAGAACCTGGGATCGAGCGCGCCAGCCTCCTCATATTCTTCGATCGACCGGGAAAGCCCGCTCGCAGACCGTTTCGCGAGATAGTAGTTGCCGCGCAAGAAGTGCTCGTACGCGTCAGGGCTGGCCGTCGGACGATCACTCAAGGCGCTCCGTTCTCCGGGCGCCAGCTCGCCCGCAATGGCCGTCGCCACCTCCTTCGCCACGTCATCCTCGAGCGAAAGAAGGTCTTCGGCGGGTCGTTCGTACGTCTGTCCCCACGAGCGAAAGCCGGTCTTGGCATCGACAAGTCGTGCGACGACCCGCACTCGGCCCGCCGCGCGCCGCACACTTCCTTCTACGATGTGGCGAACTGCCATTTCCCGGCCAATCGTGATGCGGTAGTCCGGCGCAGTCTCACGCAGCCGGCGCGCACCCTCGCGGCTCACTTGCTTCACCTGCAGGCGACGTACATCCCCGAGTCTGGACGCAATCTCCTCCGTCAGGCCGTCGGCGAGGTATGCATCACTAGAATCGGGGGAGAGATTGTCGAAGTACAATACGCCGACGCTCAAGTCGGCCGTCGTGTCCCGGCCGCGGGCGTGCCACACGAGCCAGCCCCCGAGTGCCGCAATGCCGAGGATGACGGCCGACGCGGCACCCACGCGCCGCGCGGACATCGGACGCCGGTTGCGGGGCGTGAGCGCATCGACGAAGGACCGAACGGTTGCGGGACGGTCCGCCGCCGATTTGGCCAGCCCGGTGAGTAACGCGTGTTCGACGTACGAAGGAATGCCGCGACGAATTGTGCGCACGGGACGCGGGACTTCCGCCATCACGCGCGCGATGATCGCCTGCACGCTGCGCCCCGTGAAAGGCGGTTCCCCAGTCAACATCTCGTACAACACCGCAGCAAGCCCGTAGACGTCCGTACGAGCGTCAATGCGCGCGTCACCGGCAGCCTGCTCGGGACTCATGTACTCCGCCGTGCCGACCGCGATTCCCGTGGCCGTCAACGACCCACCGGATGCCGCGGCGACGTGCTTGGCAATTCCGAAATCGGCCACCAGCGCATGTTGCCGCGTGAGGAGGATGTTGCCCGGCTTGATGTCGCGATGCACGATGTCTCGCTCGTGCGCGTAAGTCAGCGCATCACCGACTTCCGCGGTAATACGGAGTGCTTCCTCGAGCGGCAGCGGGCCTTCACGCGCCAATCGTGTCGCGAGCGACTCCCCCGCCACGTATCCCATCGCGTAGAACAGAATGCCGTCGGCTTCTCCCGCTTCGAAGAGCGGCACGATGTGTGGATGGGAGAGTTGCGCGACGAGCTGCACCTCGCGCTGAAAGCGGTCGGGCCCGAGGGAGTCGTGGACCCGGGGAGGGAGCACCTTGATCGCAACCTCGCGCCTGAGTTTCAGGTCGAGAGCGAGGTACACCGTTGCCATGCCTCCTCGACCCAGCTCCCGCTCGAACCTGTAGCGGCCTTCCAACGCGCGCGCTACCCGATCGAGGAGCGGGTCCATCACTCCGCAACCAGGGCGTACGGCAACAGCGCCTGTCGCATGTCGGAGGCGGTTTGCCAGCGCGCTTCCCGCGCTTTGGAAAGCGCTTTCATCACGGTGTCGCTGAGCGCGCGCGGCACGTCACGCCGCAATTTGCGCAGATCGGGGGGCGGTGCGTGCTGCTGCATGTCGAGCACCGCGGCGGCGCTGGCAGCGGAGAACGGCGGCCGGCCCGCGAGCGCTTCGAACAGCACGACGCCGAGCGAATACAGGTCGGTGCGGCCGTCGATGTCTGGGGAGCCGCCGGCCTGCTCGGGGCTCATGTATTCCTCCGTCCCGACAACGAAGCCGCTGCGCGTCACGCGATCTTCGCCGGAGCTGGCGATCGCCCGCGCGATGCCGAAATCGACGAGAATCGCGCCGCTGCCCGATTCCGACATGACGATGTTGTCGGGCTTGATGTCGCGGTGCGCCAAATGGTGCCCGTGGGCGTGGCCGAGGGCGTCCAACACTTCAGTGGCGACGCGCACCGCGCGATCGACCGGAAGCATACGCTCGCGCCGCATCACCTGTCGCAACGTCTCGCCCGACACGAACGGCATCACGAACCACAGGAGATAGTCCGTTTCGCCGGAATCGAGCAGCGGGGCGATATGCGGATGGTCCAGCTGCGACGCGTAGCGGATTTCGCGCAAGAAGCGGTCAGCGGCGACCGACACGGTGAGCTCAGGATGCAGCACCTTGATTGCGACCCGCCGGCCGTCCTTGTCGAACGCGCCGAACAGGGTGGCATTGCCGCCGCGCCCCACCGGGGTAATCGCGGTGTAGCGGTCGCCGAGCGCTTGACGCACCCGCCCGATGAGATCGCGAGCCATCGCGGCTCAATAGGCGGCTCGTAGCCGTAAAAAGGAAGGGCGGCTCGAACGGCGAGCCGCCCTCCCTCACCACCCCAGCGCGCTAGCGAATGATCACGAGATCGTCGATGAAAACCGCCCCCGTACCGGCCGGCAGGTTCATGAAGATCTGCGTGATGCCGGCGGAGCTTTCTATCCGCACCGACTCCTGGCGAGCCAGAAATCCGTTGTTGCTGGTGTAGGTCAAGACGTTGGAGAGCAATTCCCCGAGCGAGGTGCCGGCGGCGTCCAGACCACTGACCGTGAACGGATCGATGGTGTTGTTCCCGCGCAGCTGGAAGCGCACCGTGGTGGGCAGACCAGCCGCTGGGTCGAACGTCAGCGTCAGCTGTCCTTGCGTGAAGCCGGAGCACGGATCGCCGGAAGCCTGAATCGTCGCGGCATGATTCGTTGTCACTCCCACCGGATCCGCTCCACTCGAGTTACACAGGCTGGCGACGCCCGCGGTCTCGTTGAACAGCACGAATGAGAACGCCAGACCTTGGAGCGAATAATCGTTGACCAACGCCAGCGGCAACGCGACGTCCGAGATCGGCGTGCCGTTGCCCAGTGTCTCGAATGTGATCTTCGGCGCGACACTGAACTGGGTCGTGAACGAATTGTTCGCTTCGTTCGACTCGGCGATCAGGTTGGTTTGATCGGCGGTCGCCGTCACCGTGGCTCCGCCAGGCGCACGCGGCCCCAGTCGCGACCGCAGGGTCACGGAGGCTCCGACCGCGAGCGGCGGCACGTTGAGAGCGTCGGCGCCGACGTCCCTGCCATCGATACTGGACGGCCCGTCGACGAACGCGATGGACGCGGGCGCGGCAGCCGTCCCCTGATTACGGACCGTGACGTCGTACGTCACATAATCGGCGAACGTGAGATCGACAGGACCGACGACGATGTTGTCGATGACCAGGTCCGGCTGACCGCCCGACACGGTGAATCGCACTTTGCCCGTGCCGAGTGCGACCGGGCTCTGCTGATTGGTCGGCAGCGAGATATCCGGCATGAACGGCTTGACCGTTCCGCCCGGATAGTTGTTCTGCGCCGCGATTCCGCGGCCCGTGGCGATCGCCGTATTGGTCCCGACGCCGATGATCCACGCGATCTGCGCGACGCCCTGGGCATCGCTGATCGCCGTGCCGATGAGAGTGCCTGCCGGGTCGAAGAAGTTGACGCGCGCACCGGCAACATTCGCGTCATCCCAATCGGTGACCTTGACGGCCGTGGGCAACACAGCCCCCGGCGCCGCGGTGCGGTTGGCATCCAGAGGATTCACGTAATCCATCTTCGCGGGCAGCGCGAACTGGAAGTCGCTCACCGTCCGCGGGGGACTGATGAGCGCGGCGACAATGCGTTGGGGCGTCCCATCGCTCTGCCCGATCGCTGGACTCGACGGCGGACAGGTCGTCGCGAGGAAGAGACCGGGGACAGCCGCGCGGGGGCTTGGTGCTGGCGGCGGCGCGCAGCTAGGGGCCATGGCGTCCGTTTCCCCGCCCGCCCCGACATGGAGCAGCGCGCTGCGCGTCGCGGCGTACGCTGCTTGTGGCGCGAGGAATCGTGCCGCCAGCTCACGCAACCAGCTCCATCCTCGGGTCCTGGTCCCGATCGTCCCGCAGTTCGGTACGGCGTGCGGCAGCGCGCGGATCAGCGTCCCATCTTGCTGGTGCAACGTGATGAGGCCTTCCTGGCGGGTCTCGTCCAGCGTGTGATACACGGAGTTCAAAACACACATCGAGAGCAGGAGCGGCTTCGCAAACTCGAGCGGTCCGGTGGTGCCGGTGGTGTTGAAGTACGTCCCTACCCTGAGGCAGGGTCCGAACGTTGGCAGGTCGACGTCGATCCCGGCGCACACCTCGAGGTTGAACGTCACGTCGGTGACCGGTTGCCCGCCGAATGTGGCGGCGGTGCCCGGCCGGATGTCCAACTTGAAGTCTTCCCCGGCGCCCAGCAGCTCGATCGTGCCACCCGTATTGAGGTTGACGGTGCTCGACGTGCAGGGTGTGCCGTCGGTGGCGCACAGGACTCCGGTCTCGATCCGGAATTTGATCGGCAGCGTCCGCCCATCCACGAGCGGAATGAACTCACCCGTTTGCAGGTTCTGCAGCTGCTTCCCAGTCAGGCTCACTACCGGATCAACGTCGGCGAACCCCAGCACCCGCGTGCCGACGAGTACCTGAATGCGGTAGAACATCGCCACGTTGAGATTCGACAGGTCCGTGTGCCAGTTGACCTGATATTGCTGATCCGTGAGGCTCACACTGATTTCGCTCGGCGCAAACCGTGTGATCGGTGCGCCGACACAGTCGCGCGTCCCGTCCAACGCCGGTGGTCCCAACAGGCAGATCTCGACCGCGGGCCGCAAATTCGGATTGAACGCCGCCGGCTCGAAGTTGGGATTCGTATTGGGATTCTTGAACATCGGTGGGAGGAAAAAGAAGTCGGGGTTACCATTGTGCGCGCCGTCGGACACCGCAAATGCAGGTCCGCCCACCGGCGGCGTCACCGTGTTGTCTCTACATCCGAACAGAGCGAGGGAGGCAGCTGCGGCGAGCGCGAAACGAGTGCTGCAGTTCATGGGGCACAACTCCTGGCGATCACGGACATGATGCGGGCGCGGCGTCGAACCTATTCCCCTCGTGTTAAGTCGCAAGTACCGTGAACCTAAGCCTTGTGATACCCATCACGAGACGGTTTGGATCAGGGGTCAGTGACCTGCGCGCCGCAGTGCAGCGAACCCGGGATGGCTCTCGAGGCCCCGCCACCACCAGTGCAGCAGACCCCCGCGCTCGAAGGAGTGCCCCGGATGGCTGGCTACGTAGCGGCGCAGCAAGGCGATCGCCCCTTCATTATCCCCCATCTGGGCCCGTGCGACGGCCTCATAGCCGGGCAAATCCTGCTCCGGATCGATCTTGGGGTCGGTGGTGCGCGCCCCCGCGAACACATGCTCGGCACTGTCACGCAGACCGGCCCGCCCCACGGCCCCTCCCACCAGAATCCGCCGGAGCCGGGCTCGGAAGGGCCGCTGTGCGGCTGGGGTGAAGCTGTCGGCCCGCGCCACCATGCTCCATGCCCGGGGGGCATCGAGGTCAGCGCCGGGAGCAAGCAGCAGCCACAGCCGGCAGTCTACGAACCGCGCCGTATTGGGGAAGCGCCTGGCGCCTTCATCGCACCACCGGCGCGCTTCCTGGAACTGCGCCAGGTCGTAGGAGGCGTAAAACAGCCGTTCCAGCACCGTTTCCGCCTCGCGCAGGTAGGCATCCGCCTCGTACGCCGCGCGGGCTTCCAGGACGACCGCGACGAGATCTTCCCGTGGCGGGGCATAGTGGAGCTGGCTCAGCACCGCATGCACGCTCGCCAGGGAAGGATCGGCGCGGACTGCGCCTTCCAGATCCGCTTGAGCGCTGTCGAGCAGCGCCGCCTGCCGAGCCGAATCGCTTTCCACGTTGAGCCGCCACAGCTGATACCGTAGCGTGCCGCGCAACCCGAGGGCCGCCGCGTCGGCGGGGTTTGTCTGCAGTGCCCGCGCGGCATGCACGAGCCCCTCCCGCAGCCGGGTCGCCCGCTCGGCGCGCTCCGTTCCGGCGCGCGAGGCCAGCAGCGAGACGTACCCGTGCAACACGGCGGCCTCCGACCATGCAGGGTCGGCCCGTTCCGCATCGTCGAGCAGCGAGTCCGCCTGGCGTGACATCGCTAACGCCGCCGCCGCGTCCCCGGCAGACAGCGCCCGTTCGCCGCGGCGGCGGACATCGTTGGCGCGCTGTACGAGCGCCCACGCCGCCGGGCTCTTCGTCTCGGCTTGCAGCTCCCGCAGCTGCACTTCGTCGCCGAGTCGCCCGCGCAGCAGCCGCGCCGCTTCCTGAATGACGGAATCCCGAACCTGGAGCAGCTGGGTGTTGGGCAGCGTGAAGCTGGCCCGCTCACCCACGTCGGCGCCGCTGGTGCCATCCACGAGCCGGACAGTGACGCGCACGCGGTCGCCGACAGGCTCGACGCTGCCGTCGACCAGCGTACTCGCGCGCAGCGCGCGCGCAATGCTGTCGCGGGGCACGGAATCTTCCTTGCCGCGGTACGGCGCGACGCCGTTCGCGGATACGACATTGAGCGCGTGCACCTTCTGCAGCTCCGAGATCAACCCCTCGGTCAGACCGGCTGCGACGTGGCTGAGGGAAGAGTCCCGGCTCAGGTCGCCGAAGTAGAGGACGGCAACTCTGCGCGCGTCGAGCGACCCCGTCCCGGGTGGCCGGCCGCGCCCGCTGCCGCCGGTCGCGAGCCATCCGACGAGCGCGACCAGCGCGATACCCGCGGCCGCGATGATCGACGAGCGCCTGCTCCAGCGCCGGCGCCGCGGCAGCGCGCCTGCCGTGATACGTGAGACCCGTCCCGTGCTCGCCGCGCTCAGCGCCTTGGCGAATTCTCCGGACGTCTGATACCGGTCGGCCGGCACCTTCTCCAACGCGCGCTCGATCACCACCTCGAGATCGTCCGGGATGGCGTCGCGCACGATCTTGAGCCGCGGCACCGCATCGAGTGAGTGCCGGGCCATGATCGCCTGCGCCGTCGGCCCGGTGAACGGCGGCTGGCCGGCGAGGGTCTCGTACAACACGCATGCCAGGCTGTAGATGTCGCTGCGCCGGTCCACCTGCCCCGTGCCGGAGGCCTGTTCCGGCGGCATGTAGGCGGGGGTGCCGATGGCGAGGCCGGTCTGGGTGAGCTTGTCGCCGCCGGCCGCGCTCACCGCACGCGCGATGCCGAAATCGGTGACGATCGCGTGGCCCCCCGAGAGCATGATGTTCTCGGGCTTGATGTCGCGATGCACCACGTCGTGGCTGTGCGCGTACCCGAGGGCCTCGGCGACTTCTCGCGCGATCTGCAGCGCATCGTCGATCGGCAGCTGCGGCTCCCGCTCCAGCCGGTCGCGCAGCGATTCGCCCTCCACGAACGGCATGACGTAGTACAGCATGCCGGCGGCGTCTCCGGAATCATAGACCGGCAGGATGTTCGGGTGTTGCAGCCGCGCGGCGAGCTTGATCTCACGGAGAAAGCGCTCGCGGCCGAGAGCTATGGAGATCTCGGGGCGTAACGTCTTCAGCGCGACAAAGCGCTCGTGCTTGATGTCGCGCGCCAGATAGACCAGCGCCATCCCGCCGCGGCCCAACTCCTGATCGATGATGTAGCGATCGGCGAGCGCGGCGTTCAGCTCTGCAAAGGGATCAGTCACTCGGATAACGATAGTTGTGCCGGACTTGGTCAGCGAGCGCGCGCGGCAATGCCGCGAGAGCGGCGACGGGCCACGACCGATCGACCGTGACCGCGACGCGGCCGCTGCCCGCTTCCACCGTGATCAGCTGCACGCGCACCGAATCGTCGTGGTTCGCCAGTGGGTCGAGCCGTCCGTAGATCGCCAGCCCTGCGCTGGTGCGACGCGCGAGATCGATCGCCGCGAGCTCGGGGCGCGACTGGCCGCGCCAGCGCTCGCGCACCACGGCCTGCGGGACCGCGGCGAGCGGCGGCACGCTGTCGAGCTCGGCGGTGAGCCCTTCTGCGAGGCGCACGCGCCACGGCTCGAGCCCCGGGACGAAGATGTCGAATGGCGCGACCGCCACGAGCTGTGGGTTGGGGGCATGGCGTCGCGCGTAGAAGATGAAGCTCACCGCGCCGGCCACCATGAGCGTCACGACCAGCGCGGAGAACAGGATGAGCAGGCGTTTCGAGGTCATTGGCGTCTCCTCACGCGCGCGCGTAGCTTCGCACGCTGCCCATCCGTTCACAAGGAGTCTGCCGCATGTCCCACCGTTTTGTGTTTCCGTGGGTATGGGGTCTCATGGCCCTGCCTGGAGTCTCGCTGAGCGGTCAAGCGAACGCGCCGGACAGCGTCCGGCTGCATCAGCTGTTCGCGCAGAACTGGGCATACACGATGCGCGAGTATCCCGAGTTCGCGACCGCAGTGGGCTATCCGGGGCAGAACGCCCGCTGGACCGACAACTCGCTCGAGGCGATCGCGCGGCGCAAGCGCGAGCTGAACGATCCGTTGACGGCGCTGCGCGCCATCGACCGCAGCAAGCTGAGCTCCACTGACCAGCTCAACTATGATCTCTTCGCCCGCGACGCCACCGATTTGCTCGACGAAAGTCGCTTCCCCGGCGAGTTGCAGCCCCTCACCCAGCTCGACGGCGTGCAGCAGGACGTGCCGCGCGTCATCGCGCAGATGCCGAGCGGCACGGTGCGGGAAGACGAGGACATCATCGCGCGGCTGCGCGCCGTGCCCGTGCTCGTGCACCAAACGATCACGTTGCTCGGGCGCGGCCTGGCTGCCGGGATCACGCCTCCACAGATCACGCTGCGCGACGTGCCGGAGCAGGCGCAAAACCTGGTCGTGACGGACCCGCTGACCAGTCCGATGCTCGCCGCGTTCGTGCACTTCCCGGCCGAGATCGCGAGTGCCGATCAGCAGCGACTGCGGGCGGCCGCGGTGGCCGCCTACCGCGATTCTGTAGCGCCGGCGTATCGACAGCTGAGCACATTCCTGCGTGACAAATACGTCCCGGGCGCGCGCAAGACGATCGGCATGCGTGACCTTCCCAACGGCATGGCGTGGTATCAGGTCCGTGCGCGAACGTCCACCACGACCAATCTCACGCCGGAGCAAATTCACGCGCTGGGGCTCGCGGAGGTGAAACGGATTCGTGCCCAGATGGACAGTGTGATCACGGCCAGCGGCTTTACCGGCAGCTTTGCCGAGTTCGTGCAGTTTTTGCGCACCGATCCGCGGTTTTATTTCACCACCCCGGAGGATCTGCTTCGTGCGTCGCGTGACCTGACGAAACGGATCGATCCGGAGTTGGTGAAGCTGTTCGGCACCCTGCCCCGTCTCCCCTACGGCGTCGCCCCGATTCCTTCGTACGCCGAGCGTTCGCAAACGACGGCGTACTATCAGGGCGGCAGTCCTGAGGCGCATCGCGCCGGCACGTATTTCGTCAACACCTACAATCTGCCGGCGCGTCCCAAGTGGGAGATGGAGGCGCTGACGCTGCACGAGGCAGTGCCGGGTCATCACCTCCAGATCGCGTTGGCTGAGGAGCTACAGGGAGTGCCGGAGTTCCGGCGGTACGGTGGCTACACGGCGTTCATCGAGGGCTGGGGCCTCTATAGTGAAAGCCTCGGCGGTGAGCTGGGACTGTATACCGATCCCTACAGCAAGTTTGGGCAGCTCACGTATGAGATGTGGCGTGCGGTTCGACTCGTGATCGATACGGGCATCCACACGATGGGATGGAGCCGCGAGCAGGCGATCGACTACTTCAAAGCCAATGCCGCCAAGACCGAGCACGACATCACGGTGGAGGTGGATCGCTACATCGTGTGGCCGGGCCAGGCACTCGCCTACAAGATCGGCGAGCTCAAGCTCAAGGAGCTGCGCGCGTACGCCACGACAACCTTAGGCAGCCGGTTCGATATTCGCGCGTTCCATGATCAGGTCCTGGGAGCGGGCGCCCTGCCGCTCGATGTGCTGGACGCACGCATTCACGCGTGGGTGGCATCGGTTCAGGCGCGCTAGACGCCAGGACGGTCACGGTTTTTGTCGAACGGGTGTCGCGACCGACGGCCGCCGGAACGGCGCCATGCGCACGGTGCCGTCGGGATGATACTCCGGAACGAACAGCGTCGGCGCGCCGTCCCCGGCTTGTCCCCGCCGGCTCGCTCGGCCGACGACGACCGCGATACTCTTGAGTTTTGCCTTCTGGTAGTGGACCGTCGCGTAGCGCGCGACCTCCTCCTCAAACGCGGCGCGCTCTTTGGGATCGAGCGAGGCACGCGCGTCGTCGAAGATCGCGAGCACCAGGTTGGTGGTGTCGACCACCATGACGAGAGCGTTGGTGACGTGGAATTCCCGCTGAATGTCCGATTGCAGCTCAAACTGGATCTTGGGAAGTGCGTCGCAGCCGATCACGGCGGCGCAGATGCAGAGCGCGCTGAAGCGGACGTTGCGTAGCATCGTTTTGCAGTAGGCTCCCTCAGAGAAAATTGCCGGTCGGGTCGGGACGCGCAATGCAGACGCGGTGACCAGCGGTTGAGGCACCCTGCGTATTGTGGTCGCGCATGGTCACGGTATGCACGGTTCTTCCTCCGCCAGAGCGCCCCCGCATCGACGCCGTCGGTGACGGTTGCTTCGAGACGCTCCATGCCGATTCCCTGCGCGAAGCGCTCCATGTGGCGCGCCGCCGGCGCGTCGACGCGGTGATCATTTCCGTCCACCGCTGCCAGGGCGAAGCACTGCCCGGCGTTGCCCGCTTCGTGCGAGAATTCCCCGCCATCCCGGCGGTCGCCCTGGTGTCGCGCCACGATCGCGAGGCGACCGAGACGTTGTTGCGCCTGGGCGCGACGGGAGTGCGCAGTGCCGTCGACTGCACCGAGCCTGACGGTTGGCGCCGGCTGCGCGATTTGGTGGGTCATCCGGCCTCGCCCGTCGCGGCGCGCGTCCTGGCTCGGCTCATCCCGGCGCTGGGTGAGCCGTCCGAGGAGACGCGCCTCTTCTTCGAGGCAGTGGCGCGGCTGGCGCCGGCGCTCAGCACCGTGCGCAGCCTCGCCCGGCATTTGCGTGTCCGGCCGAGTACCCTGATGTCGCGCTTCCATCGCGCCGCAATTCCGTCGCCCAAGAGCTATCTCGCCGGCATGCGATTGCTTCATGCCGCATTTCTGTTCCAGAACCCCGGGCTGTCCGTGTCGGATGTGGCGTACCGGATGGATTACTCGTCCCCCCAGAGCTTCGGCCGGCATCTGCGGGCCGTCCTCGGCGTCACGGCAGGAGAGTTCCGCCGTCGCTTTCCCTTCGATCTTGCTCTGACGCGTTACATCGACTTGTTGATCACCCCGTACCGGGAGGCCCTGCGTGCGTTTCACCCCTTCAATGCGGGGTCGTGGGACCAAGGCCCGAACGCCACAGCGGTCTTCCGGGCGGGGTGATCCGTCAGCCGTCATACCTAGTCGGCGGCGGGACGGACCTGGTGGTCGATGGTGGCTTGATCGCGCCGCAGCACGGAGAACCGGGCGATACCGCTCCGTAGCCGCTCCGCCAGTTGCGCCAGCTGCTGTGATGTGGTCGTCAATTCGCCCATGGACGTGATCTGCGCCTCCGTCGCGGCAGCCGTACTGTTGGCACTATCAGAGCTAGCTGTCGAGATGCTGGCGACTTGCTGTAACGACTGTGCAAGCTCGGCCAGGCGGTGGGCCTGGCTGCGCGAGACCTCGGCGGTCGCGTTCACGAGATCGCCCATCAGCTGAACGCCCTGGTGCAGCTCCTGCAGCGCGCCGTCGGCCTCGGCCGCGACTGCACCGATGTCGCGCACCTTGGTCTCGCCCGATTGCATCGCGCGCGCCGCCGCGTCGATCCCCGTGCGTAGATCACTCACCAGCTCCGCTACTTCGCGGGCGGACTTCCCTGCCTCCGCAGCGAGCGTCCGCACCTCGTCCGCGACTGTGGCAAAGCCTTCCCCGTGCTCCTCCGCGCGCGCCGCCTCGATGGCGGCGTTGAGCGCGAGCAGGTGCGTCTGCCGCGCGATCCGCGCGATGGTCTGTGCGAACACACCGATGCGCTCCGACATCCCCGACAGACTCGCGACCGTGGAAGCGGTGGCGCGCACCTCCTCGCCCACTGCGCGCAGTGTGCTGCTGGCGCGAGCCACTCGCTCACGCCCCCGCTCCGCTGTGCTGACGAGGCGCGACGCATCGACTTGCATCAGCTCCGCCCGCACGCGCAGCGACTCCGCCTGGTCGGCGGCCTTGGCGCTTTCGCCGCGCGCGCCGTCCGCGAGCCCACGCTGATGGCCGAGGTCCCCCGCCAGCCGCTGCGACGTCTGCGTCAACGACTCGGTCGTCGCATGCAGCTGCTCCGCGGCGGCCGCGAGCTGTTCGGCGAACGCAGCGACCTCGTCGGCTTCGCGCTGGACGGAGGAAATCGTCGTACCGATTTCCTCGAGCATGCGATTGAAGCTCTTCTCCAGAAAGCCGAGCTCGTCCGCTTCGGCCGCGGCCGCGCGCACGGCGAGGTAGCCCTGCTCCGCTTCTCCCATGACGCTGCGCGCGCGCCGGATCCGCTGGATCAGCGTTGCCGGAATGCGCTTCAGCGCCATCGCGACGGTGATGAACACGCCGGTCTCGAGATACGCGACCGCGTCGAGCGCGGAGCCGCCGGGATACAGCTGTCCGTGCGCCCAGCTCGCGAGCAGATACCCGATCGACGCGACCAGCACCAGGAAGTCGCCGACCGCTTGCCCCTGATCGAACGCGTACGGCAGCACGGCGATGAACAGTGCCGCGACCACGCCGCCATGCCCGAACCAAATGACCAGCACATTGACGAGCCCCACGTCGAGCAGCGCGAGCATATAGATGAACCACCAGCGGTACCAGCCCCGCTCGTTGATCAATCCGACGATGGCGTTGACGACCGCGGCGGCGCCCGCGATGAGGACGATGGTGCCGAGGCGCGTCTGGATCATCCCGGACAGGTTCCCCAGCGTGCCGAGCACGAACAGCGCCGCGGCGATCGCCCAGCGGCGCCGGTGACTACGCTCGAATGTTTCGAGGTCCTTGAAGCGCTGCTCGAGGGCAGTGGCCTCGTCGTGCCAGCCGCGGACGCGGGCGGCGAAAGAGGGGCGGCGCGCAGGGTCGGTCATTGACCCAATCCTAACCCGAGATCGGACGCCGTCAGGAACGCCTCGACGAGGTAGCCCTCCCGCTCGATCGCCTCGCGGCCGCCTTCCTCGCGATCCATCACCGCCATGACGCCGAGCACGTGACCGCCTTCAGCCTCGACAGCGCTGATCGCATCGCGCGCCGAGCGTCCGGTCGTGAGCACATCCTCGACGATGACGACCGGGAAGCCGGGCGAGAAACAGCCTTCGATCCGTTTCCCGGTGCCGTGGTCCTTGGGCTGCTTCCGCACCGTGAATGCGTCGAGCAGCTGGCCGCGCCGGCGCGCCGTCAGCGCGAGCGCATAGGCGATCGGGTCGGCGCCGAGGGTGAGGCCCCCCACCGCCCGCGGGCTCCAGCCGCGCACCGCCATGCGGCCGAGTCCCAGGCCGCCGACGACGGCCAGGCCATCGCCCGACATCGTGGTGAGTCGGGCGTCGATATAGAAGGAAGACCGGCGACCGGAGGCGAGGACGAAATCACCGCGCTGTACGGAGCGCGCGAGGAGCAGATCCTTGAGCGTGTTCTTAAGGTAGTAGTAGTCGCTACTACTATTCACTTGTCACGCTTGACGATGTTCTTGAGTGCGTCGAACAGACCGCGCGACTTGGGCTCCTTCGCCTGGGCAATAGCCGCTTCCAGTTCCGCAGCGAACGCGGCAACGGTGGGTTGGCGATCGTCAGGGTGGCGCGCCAAGCCCTTCATCACGGCGGCCTCGAGGCCGGACGGGAACTTGATATCCTTGCCCGCCTCTGACAACGGCGTCGCCTTGCCGCTCAGGAGCTGCTGGAACAGCTCGCGCGGGGTCCGACCCTCGTGGGGGTGGCGGCCCGTCAGCATGTAGTACGTGATCTTCGCGAGGCTGTAGATGTCGGCACGTCCATCGACGAGCTCACCCGACAGCGCTTCCGGGGCGACGTACTGCAACGTGCCGACGAAGAAACCGGTGCGCGTCAGCCGCTCTTCGGCGGGCTGCTCGGCATCGCGCGCGATGCCGAAATCGAGGAGCTTCACCGTGCCCGTCGCTGCATCGTACATGATGTTTTCGGGCTTGAGGTCGCGGTGGATGATGCCCGCGGCGTGCGCGGCGGTGAGCGCGTCCGCAAGCTGGCGCACCAATGCCACCGCGGCGGCAGGGGCGAGCGGGCCTTCGCGGTGTAGGAAGTCGGCGAGGGGCTCACCCTTCGCCCATTCGAGCGCGAGATAATACAGCCCGTCCGACTCACCGAAATCGTAGGTACGGACCACTCCCGGATGCACCACGCGGGAGCCAAATCCGGCCTCGCGCAGGAACCGTTTGACAACGATGGGGTCGCCCCTGAGGCGCTCGCGCAATACCTTGAACGCACAGGCGCCGCGGCCGGGATGGTCGGCGCGGTATACCTCCGCCGTCCCCCCTTCGCCCACGCGTTCGAGGAGGCGGTAGCCGGCGATCGACCGGCCGGCCAGGTTTTCGTTCGCCATTGGGGTTGGCGCGAAACTAACGTCCCGATTTGAGGCTCGGCAAGTGATGCGACGCAGAGTGCTGCCGCTTGCGGTCATCTTCTCCACTGCCGGCGGCTGCGGATCATGGCAGCGGGTAGGGAGTCCCGACGCGTCACCGCGCCCGGGGACCACCGTGCCGCGGCTGTTCGATGCGACGTCGGTGTACCGCTCGATGGGCGCATTCGTCGGCGGCGGCGCGCTGCCGTTCGTCGCGTCGATTCGCTACCTCGCCGGGCCGACGCCGGATTCCACGCTCGCGCTGTTCTCGGTCTCCCTCACCAATCAGACCCTCACGTTCCAGCGTCGCGCCGGCGAGTTCGTCGCGGAGTATCACGTCGAAGCGTCGTTCCGGACCGACAGTATCGGCCTCGCACCGGTCCGGCAGATCGGCAGCGACGAGCAGGTGCGCGTCCGCAATTTTCAGGAGACGCTGCGAAACGACGAGAGCATCATCTTCCAGCAATTCGTGACGGTGCCGCCGGGCGTCTATCACGTGCTGGTCCTCGTGCGGGACCGTAACGGGCCGGCGTTCGCGCGGGCCGAGCGAGCGGACACCGCACCGCGCTTCACGGCGTCCTCCATGACGCGGCCGATTGCGGTATACACGGCGGAAGGCCGGGCACAGCGCAGCGAGGTTCCCAAACTGGTGGCGAACCCGCGCGCGACGCTGCCGTACGGCATCGATTCCCTGCGGTTCTACATCGAGAGCTACGGGACGGGCGCGTCCCGGATCGTCGCGCGCGTCGTCGATGGCGCCGATCACGAGCTGTGGCGCGACTCCGTGACCCTCAGCGCCGGCACCGATCTCGCGAGAGCCACGGTGCTCGTCGTCCCGGGCAAGCTCCCCGTCGGACAGGCCGAGCTGCAAGCGGTCCCGCTGAGCGGCGGTGACACGACGCGGTCGCGCTTCCTCGTGAGCTTCTCCAATCAGTGGGTCATTACGAATTTCGAGGAGATGACGAGCTTGCTGCGTTACTTCGACCGGCAGGACTGGGTTGATTCGCTGCGGCGCTCCCCGCCCGACCACCGTCCCGAAGTCTGGCGCGCGTTCTGGAAAGCCACGGACCCGGCGCCCATCACGCCGGAGAACGAGGCCATCGACGATTATTTCCGGCGCATCCAGCAGGCGAACGTGCGGTTCCAGGATGAGGGCGAGCCCGGCTGGCTGACCGAGCGCGGCGAGGTCTTCATCACACTGGGCGAGCCGGACGAAATTTTGGATCTCTCCAACGGCATGGATCGCAGCGGGCAGCGCGTGCTGCGTTGGACCTATACGTCCCAGCGTGTCGTGCTGTATTTCCAGGATCAGACCGGATTCGGCCGGTATCGGCTGACCCCGTCGTCGCGCGCCGAGTTCCAGCGTGTGCTGGCGCGGGTGAGGCGATCCGAACGGTGAGCCCGCGCGCCGCCCTCTGGATCGCGGCGCTGGCGGGGAACACGCTGCTGGCGCCCGGGGGCGCAGCCCAGGAGGCTCGCCCCGACCACACCGCGACGTATCGTGCCGATTCGCTCCGTCTGTCGGGGCGTCCCTGGCACGCTGCCGAGACGCTGCTCGCCGCGGCACGGCGCGACCCCAATCCCAATGCATTTCTGATCGTCGAAGGCGCCAAGGCGGAAGTGCACGCGCGCCGTTTCGAGCACGCGCGCGTCCTCCTGATCGGCCAGCCGTGGCTGCGCGATTACGTCGACGGCGAGGCGCTCGCGGTGCTCGGCCAGGCGGAGTTCGGCGTGAGTCGCTACGACGACGCCGCGACGCATTTCCAAATGGCGCGCGCTCGCGCCCCCGCCGCTCGCGCCGGACTGCTGGCGGTGCGCGCCGGTGTGGCGTTCGACGCGGCCGGGCAGGCCGACAGTGCCGCTGCCGCCTTCGCCGCGGCGCGCGACGGGGGAAAGCTGGCGGCCATCGATCCCTGGCTGCGCGTGCGACAGGCCCGGGTCACCCGCGACACGGCCGCGGTGCGCGTGCTCCTCGCGGACGTGCCGGCGCCGGCCGCGCGCGATATCCCGATCGCACGGGCTCGCTCGCTGCTGCTCGCCGCCGACACGGCACGCGCGCTCGACGCATTCGCGCTGGCAGGGAAGGGGGGCGGGCTCGAAGGCGCGCGCCTGGCGCTCGCCATCGGCGATTCGGCCCGGGCTCGCGCGAGTCTCTACGGCCTGCTCACGCGCGATCCGTTGAGCGATGAAGCGGCGGCGGCAGTGCCGCTCGCGCTCGTCCCGCTGAGTCCGCATACCGCAGCCGAGCACGTGGCGCTGGCGCACGCGCTGAACCGGCGCACGAGCGTTCGGGACGCGCGCATCCACCTAGAGATGGCACTGCGGGAGGATTCGAGTGCGGCCACGCTGCTGTTCTACGGCGAGCTGCTGGTCGCGAGCGGCCGGCTGCGCGAGGCGGTGCGCGCGTATGGCGCCGCCGCGCGCGATTCCGCCGCCCGACCACTGGCCCTGTATCGCCGCGCGCGCGTGCTCGTCCGCCTGGGCGACTCGACGGCCGTGCCGGCGCTCTCCGGTCTCGCGCAGAATTACCCCGCCGACAGCGCAGCGCCGGGCGCGCTCTACATCCTGGCCGACATGCTCGACGGGCGCGACGATTGGACGAACGCGGCGCGCTGGTACGGAGAGTTGATCGGCCGTTATCCGGCGGACCCGCGGTCATCGCTCGGCCGCTTCCGGCTCGCCGCGCACGCCGAAAGCGCCGGCCAACCCGATAGCGCCGCGCTGTTGTACCAGTCCGAGATCGATGCCAATGGGCCACAGCGTACCGCGGCGCGCTTCTGGCTCGGCAAGATGGCCGAGGCACGGGGGGGGAGCGATTCGACGCGCGCCCGCACCATCTGGCTCGCGCTCGCGCATGAAGATTCGCTGGGCTACTACGGCATGCGTGCCCGGCGCGAGACCGGTCTTCCGGCGCTGTCGTTCGCGGCTCCGGTTGCGTCGCCGCCTTCGCCGCCCGCGCCCGTCGTCACCGCGCTCGCCCGCATCGACACCCTCGTGCTCGCCGGGCTCGACAGCGAAGCACAGGCCGAAGTGCGCGTGCTGCTCGCACGCCCTCCGCAGGAGCTCGACGGCTTGCTCGCGCTGAGCGAGGGACTCAGCCTGCGTGGCTACGGGTCGGCGGCGGTGCGTCTCGGCTGGCAGGCGGCGCTGATCGCGCCCGGAGATGTGCGTGTCTTGCGCGCGATCTTTCCCTGGCCGAACCGCGCCGCCGTCGAAGCGGAGGCACAAGAGTTCGGCGTCGATGCGCTGTTGCTCGCGGCGCTGGTTCGTCAGGAGAGCGTGTTCGATGTCGCGGCGTTGTCGCCCGCGGGCGCGCGCGGGCTCGCGCAACTCTTGCCGAGCACCGCGGCGCTCATGGCGCGCGGCCTCGACGTGGCCTTCTTCCCGGATTGGATCACGGTCCCCGATCTGAACCTGCACCTCGGCGCGGCGCACCTCGCCGAGTTGATCAAACGCTTCGGCCGAGTCGATGCGGCGATCGCCGCGTACAACGCCGGCCCGGTTCCGGTACGGCGCTGGTTGGAGCGCGCCGGCGCCGCGGATCCGGACCGATTCGTCGAGCTGATCCCGTATCCGGAAACGCGCGGCTACGTACGCAGTTTGTTGCGGAATCGTGAGTTGTATCGCGCGTTGTACGGACCGCCTGAAGCGCCTTGACAGTTTTCCGGGCCACGGGTCTTTTCTAGCCGTCCACCGTAGGGCTAGCAACAGACTCTGCAGGAGGCGGAACGTGATCAAGGGAAAGGTGAAGTGGTTCAATGATGCCAAGGGATACGGCTTCATTGAGCAGGAAGGCGGCGAAGACGTGTTCGTGCATTTCTCGGCAATTCAGATGGACGGCTTCAAGACGCTCGCCGAGGGTCAGGTGGTGGAGTTCGACGTGAAGCAGGGGGACAAGGGGCTCCACGCCACGAACGTCGTGCGCGTCTAAAACCGCGCCCTTCACCCACCATTCCGCCCCGCCCGATTCCCCGGGCGGGGTTTAGTTTTCCCGCCATGCCGCCGCGCCCAGCGCCGCCCATCCCCGCAACCTCCGCCGGGAAGACGAACGTCTTCCTGGTGGACGGCTATGCACTCATCTATCGCGCCTTCTTCGCGATGATCGCCCGGCCGCTCACCACCAAGAGCGGGGAGAACACGTCGGCCGTCTGGGGCATCACCAATTTCCTGCTGCGCCTGTACGAGAACTATCACCCGGAATACGTGGGCTGGGTGCACGACCGCGGCGTCTCCTTTCGCTCGGCGCAGTACCCGGAGTACAAGGCGACGCGCGAAAAGCTCGGCGAGGAGCTGCAGCAGGACTTCGACCGCTCGCTCGAGCGCGTCTGCCAGATCCTCGACGCCTTTCACATCCCCGTCATCGCGATCGACGGCTACGAGGCCGACGACGTCGTGGCCACGCTGGCCGGCCGGGCGGCGCAAAGCGGTCTGCAGGCGGTGATCGTCTCGGGGGACAAGGATTTCTATCAGCTGATCGGCGAGGGGATCGCGCTGCTGAATCCGGGACGCGGGGGACAGGCGGCCGTCGAAGAGCAGTGGGTGGACCGGTCCAATGCCGGCGAGCGGCTCGGCGTCCCGCCGGAGCGGGTCGTGGACTACCTCGCCCTCGTCGGCGACACCTCGGACAACATTCCCGGCGTGAAGGGCGTGGGCGACAAGACCGCACTGCAGCTGCTCGAGACCTACGGCGATCTCGACACGATTCTCGCCCGCGCGGCCGACATCCCCGGGAAACGACCGCGCGAAGCGTTGCTGCAACAGGCCGACAACGCGCGCCTGTCGCGCCAGCTCGTGACGCTGCGACGCGATGTGCCCGTGGAGCTCGACCTCGAGCAGCTCCGCGTCCGCACGCCCGACACCACGGAGCTCGCGTCGCTCTTCACCGAGCTCGAGTTTCGCACGTTGATCCCGAAGCTCGCCGATCTCGAGTCGGTCGCGGTCCAGCCGGGACCACAGTCGGGGGCGGGGGCGGGGGCCGGTGCCGAGCAGGCACCGGCTGCGCGTTCGGCCCGCGCGGCGCAGCCGGCCGATCCGCGCATGGTCACCAATCCGGATGATCTGCCGGCCATGATTGCGGAGCTGCGCGCCGCGCCACTGGTCGCCGTGCAGACCGAGCCCGGCCTCGCCGGCCTGTCGCTGGCCGCAGCCCCGGGCCGCTCGTGGTATCTGCCGTTCGGCCACCGCCTCGACGAAGGCGAGCTCGACACCACGCCGCCGCGCAATCTGCCGCCGCTCAGCAGCGAGGCCATGGCAACGTTGCGAACGCTGTTCGCCGATCCGGCCGTCCGCAAAGCGGGGCACGACATCAAGACGTCGTGGGTCGCGCTGGCGCGCGCCGGTGTGCCATTTGCCGGCGTCGCCTACGACTCGATGATCGCCAGCTTCGTCCTCGATCCCGGCCGGCGCTCCCACGCGCTCGACGACCTGGCGCGCGAGCATCTGTCCGTCGAGCTCCGTACCACCGCACAGCTCGTGGGAAAGGGGCGGACCTTTGCGGAGGTGCCGCCCACGGAGGCAGCGGGCGTCTCCGCCGCGCAGGCGGAGATGGTGCTGCGGCTCGAGGAGACGTTCCGCTCCGATATCGTCGACCATCATCTCACGCGCTTGCTCGACGACATCGAGATTCCGCTCATTCCGGTGCTCGTGGACATGGAACTAGCCGGCATCCTCGTGGATCGGGTGCTGCTAGGCGAGATGTCTCGCGGGTTCAATAAGGAATTGACCGGGCTGGAGCTCGACATTTACCGCGCGGCCGGAGGCGAGTTCAACATCAACTCGACACCCCAGCTGCGGACCGTCCTGTTCGAGCGGCTCAAGCTGCCGGTGCAGAAGCGCACCAAGACCGGTGCATCGACCGACGTGGAGGTGCTGGAGCAGCTCGCGGCGATGGGCCACGAGGTCCCACGGCTGCTGATCGAGTATCGCGAGCTGACAAAGCTGAAATCGACGTATGTGGATGCGCTGCCCGGATACATCCGGGCCGACACGGGGCGCGTTCACACGAGCTTCAATCAGACCGGGGCCGCGACCGGCCGGCTGTCGTCATCCGATCCCAATCTCCAGAACATTCCCGTGCGCACGCGGCGCGGTGGGGAAATCCGGCGGGCGTTTATCGCACCGCCCGGGCACCTGCTGCTGATCGCCGATTACTCGCAGGTCGAGCTGCGATTGCTCGCGCACCTGTCCGAGGACCCGGCGTTCGTCGCGGCGTTTCAGCGCGGGGGGGACATCCACCGCCAGACGGCCGCCGTCATTTTCGGCGTGCCCGAAGCGAGCGTCACGGGCGAGATGCGTGCCCGGGCAAAGACGATCAACTTCGCCACGATCTACGGCCAGGGCGCGCTGGCGCTGTCCCGCCAGCTCGGCATCACGCTCGAGGAGGCGAAGGCCTTCATCAAGCAGTACTTCGAGCGCTTTGCCGGCGTGCGCACCTGGCTGGACCGCACCATCGATGAAGCGCGCCAACGCGGCTTCGTGGAGACGTTATTCGGGCGCCGGCGCTATATCCCCGAGCTGCGGGACCGCAACTTCAGCATCCGTTCATTCGGCGAGCGCACCGCGACCAATTCGCCCCTGCAGGGGTCGGCGGCGGACCTGATCAAGATCGCGATGATCCGGATTCATGCCGCGCTCAAACAGGCGAATCTCAAGTCCAGGATGCTGCTCCAGGTGCACGACGAGCTGGTGTTGGAGATCCCTGAGGCCGAGCGGTCAGTTGCCGGGGACCTTGTAAAACGCGAGATGGAGGGGGTAGCCAGTCTACGGGTGCCGCTCGTCGTAACTGTCGGTGCTGGAAAGAATTGGATCGACGCGAAGGGTTAAGCACGCCTCTTGCAGGAACGTGGGGGAATGCCCACAATAGGGCGTCGATTCGGGCTGGTTGCCGGTTGACGCCCTTTCGCGCCCGGAGGGTAAAGCTGTGAAGGCACGCGGTTTTACATTGATCGAGCTGTTGATCGTGGTGGTGATCATCGGGATCTTGGCGGCATTTGCCATCCCGAAGTTCGTCAACACGAAGCAGAAGGCGTACGTCGCCCAGATGAAGTCCGACATCAAGAATCTGGCAACGGCGGAAGAGGCCTTCTTCTATGATAGTGCGTTCTATACGACGAGCCTGCCGGCGCTGAACAACTTCCGGTCTTCGACCGGCGTGACGCTCACCGTCACCGAGGCCTCGCCCATGGGCTGGTCGGCCCAGGCCGTGCATTCCCAGACTGTGCGCCAGTGCGCGCTCTTTCAGGGCAATGCCGCGCCGGTCAACCCGGCAACGGTGGAGGGCCGGATTACCTGCAGCTAGAACCGCCCTATCGAGAATTCGAACGCCGCCGTGAGGGGATGCGATTCGCCCTCAACGGCGGCGTTTGGCTTCACCGCCACAAAATCAAGGACGAGCGCATGGTCCATCTGGTGAGCTCCGACAAGGAGCGACTGCTCGAGTTGGGGCGCACGCTCGGCTTCCACGCCCGCTGGTTGCAGTACAAGCCGCTCAAGGATCCCGATACGGGTATCCGCGTTGAGGCCTGGCATTGGGATGTGTGGGGAGAGAAGCTGCGCCTGCTCGACCCTAAGTAACCTCGTCGACGTCACCCCTGGGCGCACGCACGCCCGGCCACCAATTCCAGCGTCCCGCGATGTGCATGATCGCGGGGACCAACACCATGCGAATCAAGGTTGCGTCGAGCAGCACGGCAACCGCCAGCCCGAATCCGATGAACTGGACGGCGAGCACTCGGGTGAAGGCGAAGCTCCCGAAGACGATGATCATGATCAGCGCGGCGAAGCTGATGGTGGACGCGGTGGTGGAGAGGCCTTCCATGGTCGCGTGATCGTTGCGGCCCGTTTTGTCGAACACCTCCTTCACCCGCGTCAGCAGAAACACCTCGTAGTCCATCGACAGACCAAAGACCGTCGCGAACACGAGCACGGGGACGACGACGAAGATCGCCTCCGTCGGCCCCTCGAGCCCGAAGAAACTGGCGCCATAGCCGTGCTGAAACACGAGCACGGTGATGCCGAACGCGGCGCTCACGGACACGCAATTCAGGACGACCGCCTTGAGCGGCACGAGCACCGAGCGAAATGCGATGAACAGCATGATCGCGGTCACGCCGAGAATCATCGCGACGATGCCGGGGAAGCGATGCAGCAGATGTTGCTGCAGGTCGAGGCTCGACGCGGCAAAGCCGCCCACCACGATCTCGGCACCGCGCAGCCGCGTGCTGCTCGCGATCGTGCGGCGCACATGGCGCGCGAGATCCATCATGCCCGTCAATGACACGGTATCGACGGCGATGACGTCCATCAACGTCGTGCGCCGGTCGGCGCTGAGGTAGGCGTTAAAGAACTCGGGGTAGCGCTCGCGCACCGCTTCGGGGTCGCCGTAAAAAATCGCGAGCTGGAGGATGGACATCCCCGGCCGCAGCGTCGCGACGCCCCGGACCTCTCGCACGCGCGGATCCTTGCGAATCGAGTCGCTCAACGCCTTGAGACCGGGCAGCCAGCGGCCCGACAGGGCCCCCCCCGACGGCCCGGCGGGCAGCTGCACGACGACGCGCAACGGCTGGATGACGCCGCTCGCGCCCATCTCGCGCAACGCCGCGAGTCCCTGGCCCGACTCGGCGTCGGGCGGAAACCAGTTGCGCGCCGGCAATCCGATCTTGATCTGCGTCAACGGGAACGTGAAGAGCGCGACGGCCAGTCCGCCGCCGAGGATGGCGCGCCAGGGGCGGTGGCCCAGCGTCCGGGCCCACCGTTCCCATCCCTGCGGCGTGTGGATCCGCGCCAGTGGGCGCGCCAGCCATCTCGGCCAATCGATGTTGCGGCCGAGCATCGCGAGCGCCGCAGGCAAGAACGTCGTCGCGAGCAGCACGGCCACGGCGACGACAATCAGTCCGCCGACGCCGACCGAGCGCGTCTCCACGAGCGGCGTCAGAATCAGCGCGCCAAATCCGACCACCACGGTGAGGCCGGACGTGACGACCGCCGACCCGGCGGTCTGGATCGTCCGTATCGCCGCATCGGCAGGCGAGAGCCCGCGATTCAGCTCTTCGCGGAAGCGCGTCACGATGAGCAGCGAGTAATCGATGCCGACGCCCAGGCCGACCATCGTGGTGATGTTGAGCACGAACACCGACATCGTCTGGAACTGCGCCGCGACCGCGACGATGCCGAGCGCGATCGTGATTGCCAGCACTCCGACGATGATCGGCAGGGTCGCGGCGACGAGAGCGCCGAACGCCAGCACCAGGACGGCGAGTGTCAGCGGCAGCACGCGCTCCTCCCCGCGGCGCGTGTCCTCCGTGCTGATGGTGCGCACGTCGTAATCGAGCGCGGGATTCCCGGTGACCTTGATGTCGAAGCCGTCGGCATTGGGCAACCGCTGCAGCGTGCTCGCCACTGTCTGCCGCAGCTCGGGCACGACCGTACGGTTGACGTCACTCGTGCTCGAGGGTGTGAGTGCCGCGATGAGGAATGTGGTCTGCCGGTCCGCGCTGACGAACGTCGATTCGCCGATCGTCCGTACCGAGATGACCTGGCTGATGTACGGTTCGCGGCTGAGGGCGGCGGACACCGAATCGAGCACCAGCGCGAAGCGCGGGTTGGTGTAGCGCACCGGTCCGTGCACGACGATCGCGACGTATTCGGCGATGGGATTGGGAAACGCTTCGCGAATGAGCTGCGACGCGCGCGCCGATTCCGATCGGGAGACCGCAGTGCCGCGAACGGCAAGCACGCGCTGTACGTGTGCGGCCTTCGGGACGAACAGCAGTCCGAGAATCGCCCACGCAGACAGGACCCAGCCGCGCCAGCGCACGAGCTGCTTGGCGGGTAACGCGATCACCTATGATCCAAACACATGCGGGCCACAATCATAGAGACGTGCAGAGTGCAAAGCTAGCGGCGCGGCATGCGCTTCTCGCATATTGCGCGCATGGTGGAACGCCGGCTCACAGGATTGATCACCGCTGCTGCGGTGTTGATCGTCCTGTTCATCGTGTGGGATATGTTCCGTCCGAAGTCGCACCGGGTGCAGACGGCGGATCTCGGCCCGCTCAGGGTGGATACGTCCGTGTCGGTGGCGCCGCCGCCCTTCCCGCCGCCGCCGATCCAGCCACAGACCACGACGACGCAGGGGGCGGCGGTTCCGGCAGGCCCCGGTGGCCGGGAGCCCTCCTACATCGAGCTGCTGGCCCGATCGGAAACGCGGCGCCGCATTCGCTCCAGCGGCTCCAGCACGTATCTCGGGGACATGCTCGAGGCGAGCGGCGACTCGATGCTGCGGCGCTGGGAGAGTCGTACGACGGCGCCGATTCGCGTCTGGTTCGCCCCCACACACGCCGCGATGTTCCAGCCGGCGTTCCTGAACGCGATCCGTGCGGCGTTCGGACAATGGACGTCGGCGGGGGTGCCGGTTCGCTTCGATTTCGACGGTGACTCGACGAACGCGGAAGTCACGGTAAAGTGGCGCATCCAGTTCGAGATCGAGCGTACCGGCCAGACCGACGTCACGTGGGACGAGAACGGGCACATCCAGGGTGCCGTGCTGACGCTGGCGACGTTCGATCCCAAGGGTCAGCCGATGAGTGTGGATGATATCCGCGTCGTGGCGACGCACGAGGTCGGTCACGTGCTGGGCCTCGATCATTCGAAAGATTCGACCGACATCATGTATCCGACGGCGAAGGTGAGAGACCTGTCCGACCGTGACGTGCGGACAGTGCTGCTGCTGTATCAGCTGACGCCGGGGAGCCTGCGCTGAGCCCACGCCACATCACGTCGTTCCTGCACCACGTTGCTCCTCCCGCTTCTCTCGCGCAGGCTCTCGACACGCGCGTCCGCGAAGCGGAGCTGATCGAAAAACTCGAGGCGGGTGCCGTGCGCTGTTTCGCCTGCGGCCACCGTTGCCTGGTGAAACCCGGCCGCCGCGGCATCTGCAAGGTGCGGTTCAATAAGGAAGGGACGCTGCTCGCGCCGGCCGGCTACGTCGCGGCGCTGCAATGCGACCCGACGGAGAAGAAACCGTTCTTCCACTGCCTGCCCGGCAGCGACACCCTGACCTTCGGCATGCTCGGCTGCGATTTCCATTGCGGCTATTGCCAGAACTGGCTCACCTCGCAGGCGCTGCGCGACGACACGGCGGGCGTCATGCCCAGCGACGTGACGCCCGACGATCTCGTCGCACTCGCCCAGCGCCAGGGCGCGCGCATGGTGGGATCGTCGTACAATGAGCCGCTGATCACCGCCGAGTGGGCGGTCGACGTCTTCAAGGCCGCTCGGCCCGCGGGCTTGAAGACCGCGTTCATCTCCAACGGCAACGCGACGCCCGAGGTCCTCGACTACATCCGGCCGTGGACCGACTGCTACAAGATCGATCTCAAGGCCATGGACGATCGGCGCTATCGCGAGCTGGGAGGCGTGCTGCAGCACGTCCTGGACGCCATCCGCATGGTGCACGAACGGGGCTTCTGGCTCGAGATCGTGACGCTGATCGTGCCGGGATTCAATGACGACGACCTCCAGCTCACGCGCGCTGCCGAAATGATCGCGGGCGTGTCGCCCGAGATCCCGTGGCACGTCACCGCATTTCACAAGGACTACAAGATGACCGACCCCGACAATACGCCGGTGGCGACGTTGATTCGCGCCTGCGAGATCGGGGCGCGCGCGGGGCTGCGATTCGTGTACGCCGGCAATCTCCCGGGTCGAGTGGGGCGCTGGGAGCACACCTACTGCCCCGATTGCGGGGATCTGCTGATCGAACGTCACGGCTACGTCATCAAGCGGCAGCGCGTGGGAAGTGACGGGCGCTGTCCCTCCTGCAGCCGGCGGATTCCAGGCGTTTGGTCGTAGCTCTCCTCCTCCTCCTCCTTCAGTCCGCAGCGCCGTCGTTCACCCCAGAGACGCTCGATCCGCTGGTGATGGCGGGCATTCGGCAACGCGTCTATCCGGGTGCGGTACTCGTCATCGGCACGGGCGACAGCATCCTGTTCGAAAAAGCCTACGGCCGGTTCACCTGGAGTCCCAAGAGCGCTGCCGTGAATCTCGACAGCACGTGGTGGGATCTCGCGTCGCTCACCAAGGTGGTCGCAACGACGCCCGCGCTGATGCTGCTCGTCGAGCGGGGGCGGGTGGTCCTGGATTCACCCGTCGCTCGTTATGTCCCTGAGTTCAACAGTCCCGGCACCGGCGCGATTACGGTTCGGCATCTGTTGACGCATACGTCAGGCTTGCGCGGGACGCTGCCCTTGAAGGATGCGCCTGACAGCGCAGCCGCGCTGCTCATGGTGCTGACGACGGTGCCTGTAGTGCCGCCGGGAACGCGCATGGTGTACTCCGATCTCAATGCGATTCTGTTGGGCGAGATCGTGCGTCGCGTATCAGGTCTGCCGCTCGACGCATTCGTCACGCGCGAGGTGTACGCACCGCTTGGTCTCGATCAACAAATGCTGTTTCGGCCGCCGCGGCGGATGGAACGCCGCATTGCGCCCACGGGACTATGGCACGGGCATCCGATCGCCGGTGTGGTGAACGATCCGAATGCTGCCAGGCTCGGGGGAGTCGCGGGACATGCCGGCGTTTTCGCTACCGCGCCCGGCGTCGCGCGCTTTGCGCAGTTCATGTTGCGCGGCGGCGCTCCCCTCCTGAAACCGGAAACGGTTGCCAGTTTCACCGCGATCGCTGTCCCGGCGCGTCGCGGCGCGAGCGCGCGTACATTGGGATGGGAAGCATTGCCGACGGGAGAGGATGTCTCGAGCGCCGGCAGGCTGTTCGGCCCGCACAGCTACGGGCACACCGGCTGGACCGGCACATCCCTGTGGATCGATCCCGATCGCGGCCTGTTCGTGCTGCTGCTGACAAATCGGTCGTATTCGCAGGCCGGTGGCGCGCGCGGGACATTCACGGCGCTGAAGGAAGTTCGGGGCCGTGTCGCCGATGCCGCCGCCCGCGCCGCCGATGCCCGCCGTCGCTGAACCCAACAGGCCCACGCTGATCTATGACGGCGAATGCGGCATCTGCCGGCAAGCCGTGGGGCTGGTGAAACGCTGGGACCGGGAACACGTCCTCCGTTTCGTGCCGTTCCAGGACGACGCCGCGGTCGCGCGCTTCGGCATTGCGCTGCCGGCGCTGGCGGCGGCGATGCACCTGATTACGCCCGACGGTCGCGTCTATCCGGGAGCCGATGCCGTCCCGGAGCTGCTCAGGCTGTTCCCCGGGAAGCGCTGGTTGGCGCCGCTGTTTCGAATTCCGGGCGTGCTGCCGATCGCCCGGCGCATCTATGCCTGGATCGCGGTGCGGCGGCGGTGTCTGGTGCGCGGTATCCCAGGTCGCTAGGTTCGCGTGGAGGAGGAAGAGTTTTGACGACTGCTGCTGTGCTCAGTTCCGATGCGATTCGCCAGGCGCTGCGCCAGGTCAAAGATCCCGAGCTCGACATGAACATCGTCGATCTCGGCTTGGTCTATGACGTGGACGTCGATGACGGCCTGGTGCGCATCAACATGACGTTGACCTCGCCGGGCTGCCCGGCGGGGCCGATGATCACGAACGACATCTACAAGGTCGTGCGGGCGATGGAAGGCGTGAAAGACGTCGACATCGATATCGTGTGGGAGCCCTACTGGACGCCGGACCGAATCGATCCAAAGATCCGCGCGATGATGGGGTTCTAGCGCAGCGCTTCGAGCAGCGCGTCGCCGAGCACGTCGATTTGCCAACGCCGCAACTCGGCGATCTGCTCGAGCTCGGCACGATTTACCGGCCGCGCCCGTACCACCGCTTCCAGCGTCGTTCTGCCGCACAACACCCCAGGCTCCAATCCCAGCTCGGCTGCGACGCGGTTGCGTACTGCCTTCACCTTCTCCAGACGAGCATCGAAGCCGGAATCTTTTTGCGGCCGGGGGCGCCGCTCGAGACGCGGGAGCTCGCTCTCGTTCAGGGCTTTGGCCTGCGCGACGGCATCGAGCAAAGCATCGCCGTGACGGCGCGCCAGCGACCCGGGCAGCTCGCGGACGTGTGAGAGGTCGGCGCGCGCCGCGGGAAGCGCTCGGCTGACCCCGATCAGGGCGTCGTTCCCGATAATTCGGAAGGGCGCCTTGTCGTCCCGCTCGGCGACAGTATCCCGCCAGCGATGCAACAGTCGTAGGGCGGCGAGGCCGCGCGGTGTCAGTCCTTTCGCGCCTTTGAGCCTGAGATAGGCCTCTTCTTCCCCATTGGCAGTGGGGCCCGTCCAGCGCAGAGCCTCGAGCTGCTTGAACTCCTCCATTGCCCAGCCGAGCCGGCCCAACGCGGTGAGTCGCTGTTCCAGCGCGTCGCGCAACGCCAGCAGGTACTGGGTGTCGGCCGCCGCGTAAGCGAGCATCGGCGGGGTCAGTGGCCGCAGCGACCAGTCCGCTTTCTGGTGCTCCTTGTCGAGCTTCACGCCGGCGTACTTCTCGAGCAGCGCAGCCAGCCCGATCGCGGGCTCGCCCGCCAGCTGCGCGGCGATACGCGTGTCGAACAGCCGTACCGCGCGGAAGCTGTAGTCGCGATCCAGCACGCGCAGATCGTAGTCGGCGTCATGAAAGACTTTCTCGACGTGTGGATCGGTGAGTAAGCCGCCGACCGGCGCCAGGTCGGCGACGGCCAGCGGATCGATCAGCGCGGTCTGCGTGGGGCTCGAGACCTGGAGGAGGTAAATGCGGTCGCGGTAGCGATGGAAGCTCGCCGCTTCGGTGTCGACCGCGACCCGCGACTCCTTGCGCACGGCGGCGATCAACGCCTCCAGGGCCTGAGGCGTGTCGACGTAGCGGGCCGGCGCCGTCACTCCTGCTTCCCTAACGCCTCCATGCCGGCGGCGATTTGTTCGAGCGCCTTGGCTAACGTCTTGTAGAATTCGGGATCGGGAGCCTGAGGGGCTCCGCCGAGCGGATCGCCCGCGCATTTGCGGGCGGCTCGTGCCGCATGACGTATGTAATCGGTGGTCACTTGCATGGATCGCTCCGCAGTGTTGGCCACAAAGATACGCGCCGCCTTCGCGCCGTGCAGTCTCGGCGCGTGGCCGACGCCGCTCGAGTCCCAGCCGGCACTGGCGCGCGCACTCGGGCTGCGGGCGCTCTGGCTCAAGCGCGAGGATCGCGCCGGCGGCAATAAGGTTCGGGGTCTCGAGTTTCTGCTCGCTGGCGCGCCGCCCAGATCGGTGTTCGTGACGATCGGCGGCGCGGGCTCGAGCCATTGCCTCGCGACGGCGACACATGCCAAGGCACAGGGCTACCGGACAGCCGTCGCGCTGTTTGCACAGCCGGAGACCGAGGCGAGCCGCGCCGTCGCCGCGGCGACCGCCGCCACCGCCAATCTGGTCGTGTCGGCGTCCTGGCTGGTCACGCTGCCGTGGGCGCTGTTGCGGGCGTGGCGCGCGGCGCATCATCTGGGACGCGGAAGCCCACGCTGGATTCCGGGAGGCGGCGCGGATCCGCACGCCGTGATCGGTCACCTCCTCGCGGCGCTCGAGCTCGGCGCCCAGCTCGACGCTCCGCCCGATATCATCGTGGTGCCTTTAGGGACGGGAGGGACCGCGGCCGGCATCGCGCTCGGCGTCGCGTGGCTGGGGTGGTCGACGGAAGTCGTCGCGGTGCGAGTCGCGCCGCGCATCGTCGCCAATCGTTGGCGAACGCTGCGGCTCGCGCGCAAGACGGCGGCGTTGTTGCGGCAGGCCGGCGTCGAGCTCCGAGTGCCGCATTCGGGGATTCGCGTTCGCGTCGTCGATGCAATGGGAGTGGGGTACGGCCATCCCACGCTCGAGGGGGAGCGGGCGCGTGCGCTCGCAGCCGAGCACGGGATCAAACTCGATCCGACTTACGGCGCCAAGGCCTTCAGCTATTTCCTGCAACGCGCAACTGGCAACCCGCAACGCGCCGTCTTCTGGCATACATTCGCCTGGCCATGACCGCCGTTCTTCTCATTCACGGATTTCCCTTCGATCATCTGTTGTGGCGACATCAACTCGCCGCCTTGTCGCGCTGGCGCTGCATCGCGCCGGATCTGCCGGGCGCCGGCACATCGCCCGGCTTCGATTCGCCCGATGCGTACTCGATGTCCAGCTACGCGACTTTTCTCGTCGGGATTCTGGATCAGCTGAAGGTGCGCCAAGCGGTCATCTGTGGCTTGTCGATGGGCGGTTACATCGCGTTCGAGTTGCTGCGTCGTTTTCCCGAGCGGGTGCGCGCGGCGATCCTGTGTAACACGAAAGCCGCAGCGGATTCGCCGGAGGCAAAGCGTGGCCGGGATGCGCTTGCCGCGAAAGCTCAGGATGAGGGCGCGCGCGCCGTCGCGGCTGAGCTCGTCCCGAAGGTCATAGCTCGTGCGACTCGCGAGCGGCAGCCCGACGTCGTGAAGGAAGTGACCGAGATGATCGCGCGGCAGCCGGTGCCCGGCATCGTCGGCGCCTTGCGGGCGCTCCGCGAGCGACCCGATTCGACGCCGCTGCTCGCGGCAATTCGAGTGCCGGTTCTGGTTGTCGCTGGAGACGATGATCAGATCGCGCCGGCGGCGGGAATGCAGGAGCTGGCGCGCACCATCCCCGGCGCACGGTTCGCCCTGGTTCCAGATGCCGGCCACGTCGCGCCGCTCGAGCAGCCCATCACCGTGAGCTCGGCGCTCTCCGATTTTCTCGCGAAGCTCTAGCTAGGAGCCTTTGCGCTGCGGCTTACCGGGCGGGTTCTCACCCTGGAAGACGTCGCGGTTCTTCGCGATGTAGTCCTTCCATTGCGGCGGGACGTCCTCTTCGGGGAAGATCGCCGTTACCGGGCACTCGGGCTCGCACGCGCCGCAGTCGATGCACTCGTCCGGATGGATATAGAGCATGTCCGGACCTTCGTAGATGCAATCCACCGGGCACACGTCGACGCACGAGCGGTCTTTGACGTTGATGCACGGCTCGGCGATGATGTACGTCATTCCTTCTCCCGAGTGCGTTAAACGACGGCGAATCATCCGGCGAATCGCAAACCTAGACTGGCAGTTAGCTCCGTCAAGGGACCGAGTAGTATCTTAGATACTAATGGGTATCTAGTTGAGCGCGCTGACAGGGACGCGGAGCGTGGCCAAGGCGGTCAGCGCGCCGATCAGTACGACGTACTCGAGCAGCGTTCGCCGGTCCGGCTCCTCTGGAGCTTCGCGACCCAGCGCCGCCCACAGAGCGGCGACGAGGAGCAGCAACAGCAGGCCTTTGCTGCTCAGCACCCAGGCGACGCCGATCGCGGCCGTGGCGATCAGGCGCTGCTGTTTGGTGAGGGCTTTGAAGCCGTGGGCCCCGTCCAGCTGCCAGATCGGAGTAAGGTTGAAGAGGTTGATCCAGGCCCCGATCTCGGCGAGCGCACCCCATGCGGCGAGATCTGTCGCCCGATAAATGAGAAAACAGGTGAGTGCTGCACCGAGTCCCCAGACGGGCCCCGCGAGTCCGACGCGCGCCTCCGCGACGACGTCCTTTGGATAGAACCGGCTGCGAATCACCGCGCCGATTCCCGGCAAGAACATCGGCGCCGTCGCCGGGATGCCGTACCGACGGAGCATGGCGACGTGTCCCATCTCGTGCACGTAGATCGAGGCCACCACTCCCAGCGCCCACTTCCACCCGAACACCTGCCAGTACACGCCCAGCGATAGAAGCAACGAGAACAGGGTGCTGGCCTTCGTGAGTCCAAGCAGCAGCAGCTTTCCCTTGGTGAGCAGAAAGATGATCGCGATCTTGAATTTCCAGAGGAACAACGCGATGACGCCGAGGATGCCGGCGCGCTTGGTCCACGGCGGGCGAGCTGCCTCTTGTTTGGTGGGACCGTGGCGGCCGAGCTCCGCGATGTGCTCAGCGACTACCGCGTACTGCCGGCTTTGCGGCGGCAATAGATCGAGCGCGGTTCGCCACGCGACCAACGCTTCCGTGAAGCGGCCCTGCCGCTGATGCTCCTCCGCCGCCGCAGCCAAACGTTTCAGCTCATCTGAATGTCGCAGCCACCCACAGGAAGGGCAGGCGACGAGCGCCGCGGCGACTTCGGTCCCGCAGCTTGGGCACGCGACTGCTACGGCTATCGCGTCTATGCGGGCGCGCCCGTCATCGAGACCCGGTGCGGTCCCGAAACGCGCAGCTCGGTTCGGCGGTTGAGCTTCCACGCCTCATACAGGGCAAAGCCGACGATCAGAATGCCGAGGAGGCCCGTGAAAAACGGCGTCGCATAAAGGATCGCCAGCATCACCACAACGCCTATGACAAGACCCAACGGGCCGATTTTGGAATCGGTGGTCGAGCTGCTCGACGTCGAGGCCGTGGTCGCGGTCGTCGTATCAGCGACCGGGAGTGTCTTGCCGGTCGGCGGCGTTGCTTTTGTGACTTGAGCGCTGTGCTCGCGCATCTCTTGGATAATGAGCGGCACGTACGACGTGACGATGGCTGTGTACGTGAGAAAAATCGCCAGCGTCTGATAGCGCCAGCCGCCACGACCGTTGGACCCCTTGCGCACCGCGCCACCAATGACGAGCCCGACCACGATGGCCAGGACTCCCCACTGCCGGTCCGTCGTCTTGAGGACCAGATACCACACGATCGAGCACGCGATCATCGCCAGGACTCCGAGGACGAGCGCTTTGCCGAAGCGACCGGCGGCGCCGCCGCGATTCCACTCGGCCTCGACGGAGCGCCGGCATTTCTCGCAGACGATGTGGCCGTTGACGACGTAGTAGGTGTCCGACAACAGGCTGCCGCAGGCCTTGCACGCGAGCGTCCCCGTCAGTCCTGCTGCACCGGGACCCGGCTCGGCGCGGTCGAATTGGAGGTTGTCCGGCATGATCCGGCTCCGAGGAAGTGACCGTCGCACTATTGTACGCAGCCAAATCTTGCGCAATAGGTGCCGATGAGTATCCTAGATACCCGTGGGAATCATTCATCAGCGCCGCAAGGCTGAAACGAGGGCTTTGCTGGTAGCGGCTGGGCTCGAGCTGTTCGCCGAGCACGGCTTTGAGCTGGCGACGCTCGACGAAGTCGCCCTCGCCGCAGGATTCACCAAGGGCGCCATATACCGGCACTTTCCCTCGAAGGGCGCCTTCCTCCTGGCGCTATTTGAGCAGTACGCGGCCGTCGCCCGGGCGGGCTCCGGCGCGCGTCAGGCTCCCTGGTTCATCCCCCTGACCGTCCAATTTGCGGCACAGGCCACGCGCGATCCACTGCTGCGACGCCGGCTGGCCATCGTCCTCTCCGAAGCGCCCGACGGAGCCAGCGCGGAGGGCCAGCTGCTGAAGGCGCTGGCGCGCGTATGGCCTACCTGATCGACCTGAGTCACGAAATCGAGCACGGGATGGTGACCTACCGCGGCCTCCCCGCGCCGGTCATCAGCGACTGGCTGTCGCGCGACGCCTCCAGCGCCCGCTACGCGCCGGGCACCACCTTTCAGATCGGAAGAATCGATCTCCTCGCCAACACCGGGACGTACATCGACGCGCCCTTCCATCGATATGGCGACGGCCGCGACGTCGCCGGCTACGCGCTGGAACACGTCGCGGACCTGCCCGGCATCGTAGTCCGGGCCACTGCGCGGCAGAGTCGAGCAATCGACGCCGCGCAGTTTGAGCGCTTCGAGGTGAAGGGGAAGGCCGTGTTGGTGCATACGGGTTGGGATGCGCACTGGCGCACCGACACCTACTCCGCCGGCCAGCATCCATTCCTCACTCGTGATGCCGCCGAGCACCTGGTGAAGGCGGGCGCAGCACTCGTGGGCATCGATTCCCTCAACATCGACGACGACAAGGACGGCACACGCCCCGCCCACACGATTCTCCTCGGCGGTGGCGTGGCGATCGTCGAGCACATGACCAACCTGGCGGCCCTACCCGATTCAGGTTTCCGCTTCTTTGCGGTGCCACCGAGGGTCAAAGGGATGGGCAGCTTTCCGGTCCGCGCCTTCGCGCGGGCCGATCGCTAGTCAGTTCGCAATCGCCCGCACCACCCGCGTGAGGCCGTGCACCACGCGCGCCATGCGGCCGTAGTCCAGTTTGTCGGGAGTGTCCTGCGGAGTGTGGTAGAACGGATTTCGATACGGCGCGGTGTCGGTGATCATGATCGCGTGATAGCCCTCCCTCCAAAACGACCAGTGATCCGACCACCACACGCCGGGCACCCATGCAGGCGCGGCGGCGCCCTGCGTCGGCAGTGTGGCGTGCGTGCGAAACGCCGCGATCGCGCGATGCAGCAGCGAGCGTGATTTGAGGTTCGAGACGAAGCCAATGAAATCGCCGACGTCGGGATAGGCGAGATTCAGCGGGAACGGATAACGCTGGCTGCGTTTCTCCGTGTCGTAGTAGCCGATCGATTCAATCGACAGCATGGCCACGATCTGATCGTTGCGCTCGCGCGCCGCGGTCGCGTAGTGCCGGCTTCCCATGTCCGCCGTCGGAAACGACGGCGGCTCTTCGTTGGGAAAGAACACGAACCGCACGGTGCGCGACTGTCGCTCCTGAGCGAAGATGCGAGCCAGCTCGAGCACGCCCGCCACGCCGCTCGCGTTGTCGTCGGCGCCGGGGGCACCTTCGGCGGTGTCGTAATGCGCGCCCAGGACGACGACCTCCTGCGGCCGGCTGGTGCCGCGCAGCGTCGCTTCGAGATTGCGAAACGTGCGATTGTCCGCCGAGAACTCCAGCGAGACCACGTCGTAGCCCAGGCCGCGCAACGTGCGCTCGATGTAGGCTGCCGCGCGCTGCACGTTCGCGTACGTCGCATCACTGCGCACGCCGATGTCGTGCGCGAGCGCCCGGACGTGGCCGGCGAGAGCCGTGCGCAGCTGCTCCTGGTTCGGCGTGAGCGGGGGCAGCGGTCCGCTGAACGCCGGGCCGGGCATGCGCACCACGAATAGCCAGATGATAAGGAAGAGAAGCGGCAGAATGCCGGCGAGCGCGATCATCCGGATCAGCCCCCTGCGCATTGACACAGTTTCGTCACTGCGCTATATCACGGTCAATGCAGCGCACTTCTTCGCACCACCGGCATCACCACGGTCACTCGGTCCACGGGGGATAGCCGGAGGCGTGTAGGATAGTCAGTCAATCACCGACGCCGGCCCCCCAGGGCCGGCGTCGTGTTTTTTGGGCGACGTCGCGCGACCTGGGGCTCCGGTTCGGCCAACACGGAGCAGACAGATGTCGATATTCCGTCTCGGCCTTCCCAAAGGCCGCATGGAGCAGGGGGTCCTCACTCTCCTCGCCGACGCAGGAATTCGGGTGCGCCCGAGTGCCCGCGGTTATCGCCCCGACGTATCCCTGCCGGGCGTCGAGGCGAAGCTGCTGAAGCCCCAGAACATCGTGGAGATGCTGGCCCTCGGCAGCCGCGACATCGGCTTCGCCGGCGCCGATTGGGTAGCCGAGCTCGAGGCCGACGTCGTCGAATTGCTCGACACGGGACTCGATCCGGTGCAGCTCGTGGCGGCGGCTCCGGTCGGATTACTCGAGGCCGGCCGGCTCCCCTCACGGCGCCTGATCGTTGCGTCGGAGTACGAACGGCTTACCGGCGCGTGGATCCGCAAAAGCGGTGTCTGCGCGGAGTACGTCCGGTCGTATGGCGCCACGGAAGTCTTCCCGCCGGAAGACGCCGACGTGATCGTCGACAATACCGCCACCGGTGCGACGCTGGAGGCAAACGGCCTCGCCATCGTCGATGTGTTGATGCGCTCATCCACCCGCCTGTACGCGCACCGCGCTGCGCTCGATGATCCCAGCCGGCGCCGCCGCATCGACGATCTCGTCATGCTGATCAATTCCGTGCTCGAGGCCCGGCGTCGCGTGATGCTGGAGGTGAATGCCTCGGCGGCCTGTCTCGACGCGGTTGTGGGTGTCTTACCGTCGATGCGGCAAGCGACAGTATCCCGGCTGTTTGGCGACAGTGGATACGCAGTGAAGGCCGCCGTGCCGCGAGAGCTGCTCCCGCAGGTGATCCCCGCGGTGAAAGCGGCGGGTGGCACCGATGTCATCGTCTCCGCTCTGTCGCAGATCGTGCCATGACCGCGGTACTCCGTCTGAACAGCAATGAGGGCCCGCCGCCACCGCCGGCTCTGCTCGCGGAACTGGCCGCTCTGGGTCCGGACCTGCTGCGCCGCTACCCCGATGCCACGGCAGTCGAGGCAGCGCTCGCTGCCAGGCTGGGCGTAGACCCGGAGCGCGTCGTCGTTACCGCCGGGGCGGACGAGGCGCTCGACCGCATCTGTCGCGCGTATTCGGGTCCCGATCGCCCGGTGCTGCTTCCCGAGCCGACGTTCGACATGCTGGAGCGCTTCGCTGCACTCGCGAGTGCTCCGCTGGTGCGGGTGCCGTGGATCACCGATGCGTTCCCGATCGACGAGGTCCTCGCTCGCCTCGACAAGCGTATGGGTGTCGTGGTAATCGTGTCCCCCAACAATCCGACAGGCGGCGTGGCATCGCGCGATGAGGTGCGACGGATCGCGGCCGCCGCCGCCGAGTCCATCGTCTTGATCGATCAGGCATACGTCGAGTACGCCGACGTGGACATCGGCCCTGCCGTGCTCGACCTCGCGAATGTGGTCGTCGTTCGCACGATGTCGAAGGCCTGGGGCCTGGCAGGATGCCGCGTCGGCTACGCCGTCGGGAGCCCGAGTGTGATCGCCGTGCTGCGCGCCGCGGGGGGGCCATATCCCGTCGCCGGCCCGTCGCTCGCTCTGGCGCTGTCGCAGCTGCGTCGTGGCGACGCCGTCTTACGCGCTCACGTGACTCAGGTTCGCGCGGAACGCGACGCGCTGCGTGAACTGCTCGCGGCGCGTGGCGTCTGTGCGCGCGCCTCGCAGGCGAATTTCGTACTCGCCGACTTCGGACAACAGGCGGCGTTCATCCGTGACGGACTCAAGGCACGGGGAATTCTGGTGCGTGACTTCCCCGGCCGTGCCGGTCTCGAGACGAGTCTGCGAATCACGCTCCCCGGCGATCCCGCCGACTTCGCGCGTCTCACGGCGGCACTGGAGGCCCTCCTTGACTAACCGGACTGCAATCGTCGAGCGCGCCACACGCGAGACATCGATTCGTGCGCAGCTCGTCGTCGACGGGTCGGGCCAGGTGGAGGTGCGCACCGGCATCGGCTTCCTCGATCATTTGCTGGAATCGCTCGGGCGGCATGCTCGGTTCGATCTCACACTCCAGACGAACGGCGACCTGCACGTCGACGATCATCACACGGCGGAGGATTCCGCGCTCGCGTTGGGCGAGGCGCTCGATCGGGCGCTGGGCGAGCGGCGTGGGATCGCGCGCTTCGGCTGGGCCTACGCTCCGCTCGATGAATCGCTCGCGCGCGCCGTCGTGGATCTGTCGGGCCGCGCATTTGCCGATGTGTCGCTCGGTCTCCACCGAGAGTCGATCGGAGGGCTTGCGTGTGAGAATGTGCCGCACGTCCTGCGCTCGCTTGCGGCTGCGGGGCGGCTCACGCTGCACGTTGAGGTGCTGAAGGGAGAAAACGATCACCACCGCGCGGAAGCAGCATTCAAGGCCGTCGCTCTGGCGCTGCGACAGGCTGTCGCGCACACGCCATTCGACGACGTGCCCTCGACCAAGGGCACGTTAGGGAAGCCACGTGAGTGACGTCGTAATCGTCGACTCGGGCGTCGCGAACCTCGCGTCGATCGCGGGTGCGTTCCGCCGGCTTGGCGCAGCGGTTGCCGTGACCGCCGATCCCGCAATCGCACGCGACGCAATGCATCTGGTGCTCCCTGGGGTAGGCGCGTTCGGCGCGGGGATGGCGTCGCTGCGGGCCCACGGCCTGGACACTGCGATTCGTGATGTCGCAGCGCGTGGAACGCCGCTGCTCGGCGTCTGTCTCGGCATGCAGATGTTGTGTGAGGCGAGCGAGGAGACGCCGGGCGTGGCGGGACTCAGTGTCGTCGCGGGAACGTGTCGCCGGCTGCCGTCGCACGTGCGGATCCCGCACCTCGGCTGGAACAGCGTGGCGTGCGAACGCGAAGCGCAGTTCGTAACCGCCGGCGTCGCGGCCTTCGCGAACTCGTACGCGCTGCTCGAGAGCCCGGCCGGCTGGACGCCGGCCTGGTCCACCCACGGCGTTCCCTTCGTCGCCGCGCTCGAGCGCGGGCAGCTGCTCGCTTGCCAATTCCATCCCGAGCTGTCAGGCGCCTACGGTTCGGCGCTGTTGGACCGCTGGCTGTCCGGCCGGAGCGCGTCGCCTGGACCCACCGCGAACGGATCAGCTGGCCTGCTGCGACGCATTATCCCGTGCCTCGACGTTCGGGACGGCAGAGTGGTTAAAGGCATACGATTTCAGGACTTACGCGACGCCGGCGACCCCGCCGACCAGGCGGCGCTGTACGAGGCACAGGGCGCGGATGAGATCGTGATCCTCGACGTCGCCGCCTCCGCCGCCGGGCGCGGCACGCAGGTGGAGACGGTGCGGCGAGTGCGGGCGGCGATCCGGATTCCCCTAACTGTAGGCGGAGGCGTCCGCACGGTCGAGGATGCGCGGCAGCTGCTCTCGGCCGGCGCCGACAAGGTCAGCGTCAACACGGCCGCGGTGCGGCGGCCCGCCCTGCTGACCGAGCTGGCGCAGGCGTTCGGCTGTCAGTGCGTCGTCCTGGCGATCGACGCGCGTCGCGCCGCCGAGCGCTGGGAAGTCCTCGTGCTCGGCGGCCGCGAGACCGCGCGACCCGACGCGGCGGCCTGGGCCCGGGAGGGCGAACAGCTCGGCGCGGGCGAGATCCTGCTGACGAGCTGGGATCGCGACGGGACGCGCGCGGGGCACGACATCGAGTTGCTGCGCGCGGTGGCGGAAGCGGTGCGGGTCCCCGTCATCGCCTCCGGCGGCGTCGGCACGCGAGCGCACGTCGCCGCGGCGTTCGCGGCCGGTGCGGACGCGGTGCTCGCGGCGTCTGTCTTTCACGACGGCGACGACACAGTGGGCGGCATCAAAGCGGACCTGGCGGTCCGGGGAATTCGGGTGCGGCGATGATCGTGCCGAGCATCGACATCATGGGTGGACGCGCGGTGCAGCTGCGGCGCGGCAAGGAATTCGTCCTGGACGGTGGTGACCCCGTCGAGCGACTGGAGGAGTTCTCCATCGCGGGCGAAGTGGCCGTTGTCGATCTGGACGCCGCGCTCGGCCGAGGGGGGGGCTCGAACGCCGCGCTGATCCGCGATCTGGTGCGCCGCGCGCCGTGCCGTGTGGGTGGAGGCATCCGCGATTTGGGCAGCGCGCGCCGCTGGCTCGACGACGGTGCCGTCCAGATCATGATCGGCACCGCGGCGACGCCGGAATTCTGTGGCGCCCTGCCGCGCGAGCGCGTGATCGCCGCGGTGGACGCCGAGCGCGGCGAGATCGTCGTGGACGGTTGGCGCACGAAGACCGGCGTCCGCGTCCTCGAGCGTGTGCGCGAGCTCGCGCCAGTTGTCGGTGGTTTCCTCTTCACACAGGTGGAGAAGGAAGGAGAGATGGGAGGGTTCGACTTCACCGCGGTCGAGGCGGTCGTTCGTACGGCGGTGGGGACGCGCGTCACCGCCGCCGGCGGGATCACCACCGCTCCGGACGTTGCGGAGCTGGATCGCATCGGCGCCGATGCGCAAGTCGGCATGGCGCTGTATGCCGGCAAGCTCTCGCTTGGCGAGGCCGTCGCCGCGCCGCTCACGAAACCGTTGCCGGGCGACGTGTGGCCGACTGTGGTCTGCGACGAAGCGGGTCGAACGCTCGGTCTCGTGTGGAGCACGCGCGAGTCACTGGCCCGCGCCGTCGCTGAGCGACGCGGGATCTATTGGTCCCGCTCGCGCCAAGCGCTGTGGATCAAGGGGGAGACGTCTGGGGACACGCAGCAGCTCGTCCGCGTGGATCTGGATTGTGACCGCGACGCGCTGCGATTCACGGTACGCCAGGCGGGCGCGGGGTTCTGTCATCTGAATCGCCCCTCATGCTGGAGCTCCGAGTTCGATCTGGCCGATCTCGAACGCACGCTCACGGACCGGATGGCTCGGCCCGTCGCGGGATCAGGAACCGCCAAGTTGTTGGCCGACCCCGCGCTCCTCGCGGCGAAGCTGCGCGAGGAAGCGGAAGAGCTGTCGCGGGCGCAGTCGCCTGAAGACGTCGTGCGTGAGACGGCGGACGTGTTCTACATGGCGCTCGTGGCGTTGGTGCGCGGCGGTGGAACGTTGGCCGACGTCCGCGCCGAGCTGGCGCGCCGTCATGGGGCCGTCAGCCGCCGGCCGATGGCCAGGAAGACTCCCGCTTGCTGAGCCGCCGCTCGGTCGCCGAGCTGCTGCAGCGTCGCACGGCCGCCGTGCCTGCCGAGGCCTTCGCGGTCGCCGCGCCGATCGTGGAAGCGGTGCGAGTGGGCGGTGAAGCCGCACTGCGCGAATACGCCGAGCGGTTCAGCGATGTGACGGCCGGCGGACCACTATTCCTGGACCGGACCGTGCTCCGTCGCGCACTCACTGAACTGCCGGCGGCCGACCGCACGCGCCTGGAGCGCGTCGCCGAGCGGATCCGGACGTTCGCCGAGGCGCAGAAGCGAGCGCTGAGTGACGTGAAGATCACGGTGCCGGGCGGAACGGCAGGGCACTGGATCGCGCCGCTCGAGCGCGCGGGATGTTACGCGCCCGGCGGTCGTTATCCACTGCCATCGTCCGTACTGATGACGGCGGTGACGGCGCGAACGGCGGGTGTGAAGGAGATCTGGGTCGCGAGCCCAAAGCCCGGACCGATGACGCTCGCCGCTGCGGCGATTGCCGGCGCCGACGGTGTGCTGGCGGCGGGTGGGGCGCACGCGATCGCCGCGCTCGCGTTCGGCGCTGGGCCGATTTCTCCATGCGACGTCATTGTCGGTCCGGGAAATCGCTACGTCACGGCGGCAAAGCAGCTCGTCGCCGGCCGCGCAGCGATCGATATGCTCGCCGGCCCTTCGGAGCTCGTTGTCTTCGCGGACGCCACCGCGTCCCCTGCGGTGATCGCGGCCGATCTGCTCGCGCAGGCGGAGCATGACCCCGATGCGATGCCGGTGCTCGTAACGCTCGATCCCACTCATCCCGATCGCGTCGCCGCCGAGCTGGCCCGCCAGCTCGCCGATCTACCTACGAGGGAGACTGCCCGTGCCGCGCTGCTGAATGGCGGCGTGGTGCTGGTCGCGAACGTGGAGGACGGGATCGTCGCGTGCGACGCGCTCGCACCAGAGCACGTCGAGCTGCTGCTGGATAGGGCGGCCGAGGTCGCGCCACGACTGGCGCATTACGGCGCGCTCTTCATCGGCGCCGGGTCGGCGGAGGTGTTGGGGGACTACGGCGCGGGGCCGAACCACGTGCTCCCCACGGCGGGCACGGCGCGCTCGAAGGGCGGTCTATCAGTCTACACGTTCCTGCGGGTGCGCACCTGGCTGCGCATCCACGACCAGACGGCGGCGCGTCCGCTAGTCGAGGACGCGGCCTGGTTCGGCCGCGTTGAAGGCCTGGAGGCGCACGCTCGCTCTGCCGAACGCCGGTTGGATTAGTCGGCCCCCACTGCCTCCCGCTTTTCCTGCTTCTGCGGCTCCCGTAACCCCATCGAGCGCTCGATCTCCCGCGTGATGTGCATCGAGCAGAACTTCGGCCCGCACATCGCGCAGAACTCGGCGCTCTTGAAGTACTCGGCGGGCAGCGCCTCGTCGTGCAGCTCGCGCGCGCGCGCCGGATCGAGCGCCAGCCGGAACTGCTCGTTCCAGTCGAACGCATAGCGCGCGCGTGACAACGCGTCGTCCCGCTCCGTCGCGCCGGGACGGCGGCGCGCGATGTTTGCGGCGTGGGCGGCGATCTTGTACGCGATCACGCCCTCGCGCACTTCTTCGGCGTTCGGCAGACCGAGATGCTCCTTGCGCGTGACGTAGCACAGCATGTCGGCGCCGAACCAGCCGATCATCGCGGCACCGATCGCCGACGTGATGTGGTCATAGCCCGGCGCAACGTCGGTGACCAGAGGCCCGAGCGTATAAAACGGCGCCTCGTGACACAGCTCTTTCTCGAGCCGCACGTTCACTTCGATCTGATGCATCGGGATATGTCCCGGCCCTTCGATCATCACCTGCACGTCCTGCTTCCAGGCGCGCTCCGTCAGCTCGCCGAGCACGGTCAGCTCCGCGAGCTGCGCCTTGTCGGTTGCGTCGGCGATCGATCCGGGCCGGAGGCCGTCGCCCAGCGACAGGGTGACGTCGTACTCGCGCGCGATGTCGAGCAGCCGGTCGTAATGGTCGTAGAGCGGATTCTGCTTGCCATGCTGCGTCATCCAGTACGCCATCAACGATCCGCCGCGGCTGACGATTCCCGTCACCCGGCCGAGGGCGAAACCAATGTGCTCGCGCAGAATGCCGGCATGGACCGTGACATAGTCCACGCCCTGTTTCGCCTGGTGCTCGATGTTGTCGAGGATGTCGTCGGCCGTGAGCTTCGTGATGTCACCGGCGACTTCGATCGCCTGATAGATCGGAACGGTGCCGATCGGTACCGGCGAGGCGGCGATGATCGCTGCGCGGATCGCGTCGATGTTGCCACCGGTCGAGAGATCCATCACCGTGTCGGCGCCGTAGTGCACGGCGTGGTGCAGCTTCTCCAGTTCGCCGTCGATGTCCGACTCGACGGCCGAATTGCCGATGTTCGCGTTGATCTTGACGCTCGCGACTTTGCCGATCGCCATCGGATCGAGTTTTTGCGCGAGGTGATTGACGTTGGCGGGAATGATGAGCCGGCCAATCGCGACTTCGTCGCGGATCGTCTCCGGCGGCAGTGACTCCCGCTCGGCGACGCGCTGCATCTCCGGAGTGATCGTGCCCTGACGGGCGAAGTACATCTGGGTGCGGCAGGTCATGCTGAACTCCCTTCGCCGGTACGAACCGGATCAGGTTATAAGGGTGTGATCTCAGCCCGCCGAACCCGGCGGGCACCCCTGTCGATGAGTGTTGGAATGTAGCGGGTTCTAAATTTCGCGCGGGCGTGGTGGCCCGTAGCGCTCCGTCGGCTTGTGATGCTTTTCCCATTCCGCCTTGTAAGCGAACGGATCGAGCCCGCTTGGCTGGTCCAACGCCAGGATGCCGTCGAGATGGTCGAGCTCATGTTGCAACAGCTCCGCCATCGGGCCCTCGAGGTCCATCGTGACCGCTTTGCCCTTCATGTCGGTGTAGCGCAGCGTGGCCCGGTAGGCGCGTGTGACGCGGACCAGCAGACTGGGAAACGAGAAGCAGTCGTCCCAGACGTGGAAATCCTCGGCGCCGACGTCGGTAATCTCCGGATTGACCATCGTCGCCCGGAACTTCCCGATTTCCACCAGCACGACACGCACCGGCGCGCCGATCTGTGGCGCTGCCAAAGCGCGACCCATCTCGTACTTCTTGCGGGCCGCGCGGAGGGTGTCGCGCAAATCGTCGGAAAGCAGCCGCACCGCCGGCGACTTGGGGTCTACGACGGGGGTACAGCGGACCCTCAAGATCGGGTCGCCGAGTTGGCGAATGCGTCGGACTGCCATGTGGGCGCGCCAAAATTGCCCCTTTCCGCTCCGCATGCAACTGCCTCTAGCGGTAAGGCGGCGTAACGACGTAGCGTCATAGCCCCTATGTCGTTAGCGGGCGTCGTCCTGGCGGCCGGCCGGTCGGCCCGTATGGGCTCTCCTAAAGCCCTATTGGACTTCCTCGGCCGCCCGTTCGCGGTCAGGATCCTCGAGGCACTGGAAGCGCTCGAGGTGAAGACGCGCGTGGTCGTTTTGGGGCCCGACGCGCCCCGCATCCAGCCCGCTTTGGCGGGCCACGACTGCATGATCGTCGAGAACCTGGAGCCGGAGACCGGCCCGATCGAGTCGCTGCGCGTCGCGTTGCGCGCCCTGCAACCCCTGCAACCCAGCGCCATTCTCGTATGGCCCGTCGATCTGCCGCACGTCCGGGTGACTACGGTCGAGCGGCTGCTCGAGACCCACCGTCGTACCGAAGCTCCGGCGATCGTTCCAACCTTCGCCGAACGGCGCGGGCACCCGGTGATCTGGGGATCGGCGCTGTTTGGCACGCTCCTGGAGAGCAAGGCCGCCACTCTTCAGGGTGCCCGGGCCGTGTTGCATCAGCACGAAAAGGAGGTCGTCAGTGTGCCGGTGGACGATCCAGCCGTCATCGACGAGTTGAACACGCCGGAGGACTACGAACGGCTGGTGAGGGAGTGGAATCGGGACATTTATTGAGTTCATTGACAATCCCGAGTAAACCATTAGGATTCCCAATCTAGACCACCGTTTTGATTGCCAAGCGTATGTCCGGTAACGACTTCCGGGAGCGTCATGACCAGCATTGAAGCGCACGTCCAGCAACCGTACAAGTACGGCTTCGTCACCGACATCGAATCCGAGGTCGTGCCGGCCGGCTTGAACGAGGACGTGATCCGGCTGATTTCCGCCAAGAAGGGCGAGCCGGAGTGGATGCTGGAGTGGCGGCTCAAGGCGTACCGCAACTGGCTCAAGATGTCGGAGCCGCATTGGCCCAACGTGAAGTACGGGCCGATCGACTATCAGGCGATCAGCTACTACGCGGCCCCCAAAAAGCTTCCAAAACTCGACTCGCTCGACCAGGTCGATCCCAAGCTCGTTGCCACGTTCGAGAAGCTCGGCATCCCGATCGAGGAGCAGAAGCGCCTCAGCGGCGTCGCCGTGGATGCCGTGTTCGACAGCGTGTCGGTCGCGACCACGTTCCAGGCGGAGCTCGCCAAATTCGGCGTGATCTTCTGTCCGATGTCGCAGGCGATTCGTGAGCACGCCGACCTCGTCCAGAAGTATCTCGGCACCGTCGTCCCGCACAACGACAATTTCTTCGCGGCGCTGAACACCGCGGTCTTCACCGATGGCTCGTTCGTCTACGTCCCCAAGGGCGTCCGCTGTCCGTTGGAGCTGTCGACCTACTTCCGGATCAATGCGTCGTCCACCGGCCAGTTCGAGCGCACGCTGATCATCGCCGACGAGGGCAGCTACGTGAGCTACCTCGAAGGCTGCTCGGCGCCGATGCGCGACGAGAACCAGCTGCACGCCGCGGTCGTCGAGCTGGTGGCGTTCGACCGGGCGACGATCAAGTACTCGACGATCCAGAACTGGTATCCGGGCGACGAAGAGGGCAAAGGCGGCATTTACAACTTCGTCACCAAGCGCGGCAAGTGCGCCGGCGTGAATTCCAAGATCTCGTGGACGCAGGTCGAGACCGGCTCGGCGATCACCTGGAAATATCCCGGCTGCATTCTCCAGGGCGACAACTCGATCGGCGAATTCTATTCGGTCGCCGTCACGAGCCATCGGCAGCAGGCCGACACCGGGACCAAGATGATTCACCTCGGCAAGAACACCCGCTCGACGATCGTGTCGAAAGGAATCTCGGCGGGCCGCGGGCAGAATACGTATCGAGGGTTAGTGAAGATCATGAAGGGCGCCGAGGGCGCGCGGAACTATTCGCAGTGCGACTCGATGCTGATCGGCGACAAGTGCGGCGCGCACACCTTCCCGTACATCGACGTGCGCAACAGCACGGCGATCATGGAGCACGAGGCATCGACATCGAAGATCGGTGAAGACCAGATCTTCTACCTGCGCCAGCGCGGACTGTCGGCCGAAGATGCGGTCTCGATGATCGTCAACGGCTTCTGCAAGGAAGTGTTCAAGGAGCTGCCGATGGAGTTCGCCGTGGAAGCGACTCGGCTGCTCGGGATCAGTCTCGAAGGGAGTGTTGGGTGAAGCAGGGAAAAGTTCTGCTCGAGGTCAAAGGGCTGCGAGTCGCCGTTGCGGGCACCGAGATCCTGAAGGGCGTCGATCTCACCATCCGCGAAGGCGAAGTGCATGCGATCATGGGGCCAAACGGCTCGGGCAAGAGTACGCTCGCGCAGGTGCTCGCCGGTCATCCTGCGTACACAGTGCTCGCTGGGAGCGCGGCGTACGACGGCAAAGATTTACTCGACATGAAACCGGAAGAGCGGGCGCGGGCAGGGGTCTTTCTCGCGTTCCAGTATCCGGTCGAGATTCGCGGCATCACGAATTCCTATTTCCTGCGGTCGGCGCTGAACGCGCTGCGCAGGGAGCGGGGCGAACCGGAGCTCGATCCGATCGACTTCCTGCAGTTTCTCGAACAGAAGCTCAAGGCGATCGGCTGGGACGACTCGATGATGAACCGTCCCGTGAACGAAGGTTTCTCCGGCGGCGAGAAGAAGCGCAACGAGATCCTGCAGCTCGCCGTGCTCGAGCCCAGGCTCGCGATTCTCGACGAGACGGACTCCGGCCTCGACATCGACGCGCTGAAGACGGTCGCGGAGACCGTGAACAAGCTGCGTGGCCCCGATCGCTCCTTCTTGATCGTGACGCACTACCAGCGGCTCTTGAACTACATCACGCCCGATGTCGTCCACGTCCTGGCGGACGGGCGCATCGTGAAGTCGGGTGGCCCCGCATTGGCCCATGAACTCGAGGCAAAAGGCTACGACTGGCTGCGTGATGGCGTAATGGTGTCGTGACGATGGCGGCGAAGACAGGCTCCGTCGAACGGCTGGTTGGCAGCTATAACGCGTGGGCGACCAATGGCGCGTCTCGCGCTCCTGCCTGGCTGAAGGACCTTCGCGCAGGCGGCATCGCCCGCTTCGGCGACCTGGGCTTCCCCAACATGAAGCAGGAGGCGTGGCGTTTCACGAGCGTCGCGCCGATTGCCGAAGGATCGTTCGAGCTGGCGCAGGCGCCGACGCGCGTCCCGACGCTCGAAGAGATCCGGCCGTTCTTGTTGCTAGAAGCCGGTTATCGCTTGGTCTTTGTTGACGGTTTCTTTCAACGTTCTCTCTCGACGCCTTTCTTTGACGATGTCCAGAGTCTTGCCCACGTCGTCACCCATCGGCAGGATCTCGTTCGCGAGCATCTCGGCAAGTACGCCACGACGCAGGACCGGCCGTTCTCCGCACTGAATACCGCGTTCGTGAGCGACGGCGCATTTGTGCACGTGCCCGCCAAGGCGGCGATCGCGGAGCCGATCCAGCTGTTGTTCCTGGCGAGCGGCGACAAGCAGGTGGTCACTCATCCTCGCAATCTCGTCGTGATCGAGCGTGAAGCCCGAGCGAGCATCGTCGAGACGTACGCCTCGCTGGGCGACGGACCGTATTGGACCAACAGCGTCACCGAAATCGTGGCAGGAGAGGCGGCGAGGGTCGATTATCATCGCGTCCAACGCGAGAGCACGCGTGCCTATCACGTGGCGACGACGCAGACGCATCAGGGCCGCGATAGTACGGTCAACCTGCACACGATCGCGTTCGGCGCCGCGCTCGCGCGCCACGACCTCGGCAGCGTCATGGCCGGGCCGGGCGGTAGGCTGATTCTGAACGGGTTGTACCTGCTCGCCGGCGCGCAGCACGCCGATCATCACACCACGATCGATCACGCCGCCGACCACTGCGAAAGCCACGAGTACTTCAACGGCGTGCTCGACGAAAAGTCGCGCGGCGTATTCACCGGGCGGATCATCGTCCGGCCCGGCGCCCAAAAGACCGACTCGAAGCAGACCAACAACAACCTGCTGCTGTCGGCCGACGCGCATGCCGACAGCCAGCCGCAGCTCGAGATCTATGCCGACGATGTGAAGTGCACGCACGGCTCGACAGTGGGGCCGCTCGATCCGCGCGCCGTGTTCTATCTGCGCAGCCGCGGCGTGGGCGAGGCTGAAGCGCGCCGGCTGCTCACCTACGGGTTCGCCGCCGAGATCATCGGGCGGATCAACGAGGCGCCACTGCGCGCGCAGCTCGACGCCATCGTGCGCGGCCGCCTGGCGGAAAAATGAGTCCCCCGGACCTGGGCGAGCTGTATCAGCAGGTCATCCTCGACCACAACCGCAGTCCGCGGAACTTCAAGCGACTGGATGCGGCGAACCGCAGAGCGGAGGGCAACAACCCGCTGTGTGGCGATCGCATTCAACTGTTCGTGCAGGTCGAGGGTGACACGATCAGCGACATCGGATTTCAGATGCCGCAGGGCTCCGGCTGCGCGATCTCCAAAGCGTCGGCGTCGCTCATGACCGACGCGGTGAAAGGGAAACCTGTCGCCGACGCGGAAGCGATGTTCGAGGCGTTTCGCGCGATGCTGGCGGGGGGCGCCAACGCGCCGGGGAAGCTGGCCGCGTTTTCCGGAGTGCGGGCATTCCCGAGCCGCATCAAGTGCGCGAATCTCGCCTGGCACGCGCTGCACGCCGCGCTGCAGAACAGCGCCGAGCCGGTGACGACCGAATCGGCGCGGGACTTCTGATGCTCGACACCGCCCGCATCCGTCCCGACTTCCCGATTCTCGGCCAGAAGGAAAACGGCCACCGTCTGGTCTATCTCGACAATGCGGCGACCAGTCAGAAGCCGCGCAAGGTCATCGACGCGATCGTCCACTACTACAGCTTCCATAACGCGAACGTGCACCGCGGTGCCTACGCACTCGCGGTCGAAGCGACGGAAGCCTATGAAGCAGCCCGCACCGCGCTGGCCCGCTTCGTCAACGCCTGGGGCCGCGAAGGGGTCGTGTTCACGCGGGGGACGACCGAATCCATCAATCTGGTTGCCGCTTCCTGGGGCAGGACCAACGTGGGGCGCGGCGATACCGTGGTGGTCACGGCGATGGACCACCACTCGAACATCGTGCCGTGGCAGATCCTCTGTCAGGAAAAGGGCGCCACGCTGCGGATGGTCGAAATCACCGAGGACGGGCGGATCGACCTGTCCGACTTCGGCCGGGCGCTCGAATCGAAGCCCAAGATCGTGGCGTTCCCCTACGTCTCGAACTCCCTCGGCACGGTCAATCCCGCTGCCCAGTTGAGCAAGCTGGCTCATGCGGCCGGCGCGGTGACGGTCGTGGATGGGGCACAATCGACTCCGCACCTTCGCGTGGACGTGCAGAGCCTGGACTGCGATTTCTACGCGCTGTCTGGCCACAAGATGCTCGGGCCGATGGGCAGTGGTGCACTGATCGCGAAGCCGGCGCTGCTCGACGCGATGCCGCCCTACCACGGCGGCGGCGAGATGATCGAGCGAGTGTGGGACGACCGTTCCACCTGGAACAAGATTCCGCACAAGTTCGAAGGTGGCACGCCCAACGTCGAAGCCGCGGTGGGGCTCGGCGCGGCCATCGCCTACCTCGAGCAGCTCGGGATGGAGCGGATTGCGGAGCACGAGCAGGAGCTCGCGCGTCTCGCGATCGAGCGCCTCACGCAGATCGAGGGTGTCACGGTCTACGGGCCGAAGGGCCACCGGGCCGGCGTGGTGCCGTTCACGTACGGCGACATTCATCCGCACGATCTGGCGACGATCCTGGACCGCGACGGCGTCTGCATCCGCGCCGGCCATCATTGCACGCAGCCGCTCATGCGCCGGCTGGGCGTTGCCGCGACCGCGCGCGCATCCTTCTACATCTATAACGATGTCGACGACATCGACGCGCTGGTCACGGCCGTACGGAAGGCCGGAGAGCTTTTTGGCGTCTTAGCGTCCTAGCCGCCCCTTCCCCCTTCCCTCGTCCCCTTTAGCTTGTGGGGGCATGTCCGAACCCGTCGTTGTCGATCACGTCACAAAGAAATTCGCGGGCCACACCGCGGTCGATGCGCTTTCACTGAGCGTTCCCGCCGGCATGATCTATGGCCTGCTCGGCCCCAACGGCGCCGGCAAGACCACCACGCTGCGCATGATCATGGATATTTACGAGCCTGATTCCGGCACCGTGCGGCTGTTCGATACCGTCGCGGGAGGCCGCGCCCACTCAGAGCGCATCGGCTACCTGCCAGAGGATCGCGGGTTGTACCCGAAGATGCGCGTACTCGACGTGCTGATTTTCCTCGCGGAGACGAAAGGGGTATCGCGCCGCAGCGCGCGCGAAAAAGCGCTCGAGTGGTTGGAGCGCTTGGGCCTCACCGACTGGCGCCTCCGCAAGGTATCCGAGCTTTCCAAGGGAATGCAGCAGAAGGTGCAGTTCATTTCAGCGATCCTGCACGATCCCGAGCTGGTGATTCTCGACGAGCCGTTCTCCGGTCTTGATCCGGTGAACTCGCAGGTGCTGCGCGACACCGTCATCGATTACCGGCGGCGCGGCAAGACCGTCCTCTTCTCCACGCACATCATGGAGCACGCCGAGAAGCTGTGCGATCGGCTGTGCATCATCGCGCGCGGCAAGAAGCTGATCGATGGGACGCTGGCGGAAGTGAAGCGGACGCATGGCGGCAAGCACGTGATCGTCGCGTTCGACGGCAGCCAGGGCGGCGCGCAGCAGATCTTCGGCGACCGCCGGCTCGTCGCCAAGATCCAGGACTTTGGCCAGCAGGCAGAGCTGGAGATCGCGCCCGGCGCAGATGCTCAGGAGATCCTCAAGGCGCTGGTGAATTCCGGCGCCCGGATCTCACACTTCGAGCTCGCGAGTCCATCGCTGCACAAGATCTTCGTCGACCTGGTGGGTCCGGAGGCGGCAACGGCCGCGGCCGTTCCCGGTCATGCCGAACGGGTAGGTGCCGGTGCATAAGGTGTGGGCAGTCATCCGGCGCGAGTTCGTCGAGCGCGTGCGGACCAAGTGGTTCTGGGTTTCGGCCATTCTCGGACCGGTGCTGTTCGCCGGCATCATCATCTTCCAGATCATGCAGTCGATCGGCGGCGCGGTGCGCGACATCGCCGTCGTCGACAGCACCAGCTCGGACTTCGGGACGCAGGTCGTGGAGGCGCTCGGGACGAGCAAGGTGATCCGGGCGACGAAGATCCCCGCGGGTCCGCACGTCATCGACTCGCTCACGCGGCTCGTCGAGCAGAAGGAGCTCAACGGATTCCTCATCGTATCCGACGCCCTGAAGGAAAGCGGCAAGGCTGAATACCGCGCGTCGAACCTGTCGCTCCAAACGATCGAAGAGCTGCAGCGGGCCTTGAACCGGCTGATCGTCAAAGTGCGGTTGGAGGAACGCGGGGTAAATCCGGCGGTCGTGGATTGGGCGCAGAACCTGCGCGTGACACTCGATCAGAAAAAGATCGCGCGCGGCCACGTCACGAGCGAAAGTGCCGGTCAGTCGTTTGCACTGGCCTACGTCATGGCGATTCTGCTGTTCATGGCGATTCTGCTGTACGGCGTGAACGTCATGAGCTCCGTCCTGGAAGAAAAGACGACGCGAATCGTCGAGGTGCTCGTTTCGTCGCTCAAGCCGTTTCAACTGATGCTCGGGAAAGTCGCCGGCGCCGGCGCGGTGTCGTTTTTCCAGTTCTTGATTTGGGGCGTTTCCGCGCGACTCCTGATCAGCCTGAGAGTCCCGATCGCGCGCATGCTCGGCGCCGATGCGTCGGCCGCGCAAAGTATTCAGCTGCCGCACATCCCGTTCGCGACTGTGGCGGTATTCATGGCGTTCTTCCTGGCGGGGTTCCTGCTCTACTCCGCGATGTTTGCGGCGGTGGGGGCGATGTCGAGCAACGAGCAGGAGGCGCGCCAGGCCCAGCAGCCCGTGACCTACCTGCTGATGATCTCGTATTTGTCGATCATCGGACTCACAAACGATCCGAGCTCGACGTTCGCGAAGACACTCTCGCTCGTCCCATTCACATCACCAATTGCTACTCCGGTGCGGTGGACGGCGGGCAGTATGGGCACAGGAGAGCTCGTGACATCGCTGGCGATGCTGCTGATTGGGATTGTAGCGGTTACCTGGGTCGCCGCGAGGATATACAGGGTCGGTATCCTGATGACTGGTAAACGCCCGACGATGAAGGAACTCGTGCGATGGGTGAGGGCTTGAAAAGAGACTAGGACATGCAAAGACTAGGCTGTAGACGCAGCAGCGGGCTTGAGTCCAAAGGATACGGGATGAGATGAAATGATGCGCTAATCTCTGATCACACAGTTATCCTCTTGAAAGTGCCGAACCATCACACACTAAAAGCATGGCAGCATGCCGAAAGACTCGCCGTCGAGTGCTCTCGAGCGGCACAGCGCTTCCCAGATTTTGAGCAAGCGCGACTCGCAGATCAGCTTCGTAGAGCGTCTTACAGCGTCCCGCTCAACATCGCGGAAGGATCAACTCGGAAGGGCACAAGAGACTATCGAAAATTTCTCGATACCGCGTGGGGTTCACTCGCCGAGGTGCAAACAGCGCTCACGATGGCCAGAGACATTGGCTATCTAAGGCCGGCGGAATTCGGACGCCTTGAAGCGCTCGCCACCGAGACGAGCAAGACGCTTTTTGGACTGCTGAGAAAGATTAGCCAAGCGGTAGATCGTCCCAAACCCCGCTGACTGTGGCCCGCTGCTGCGTCTGTGGCCTAGCCGTCGCCGGTCCTCGCTTTGTAGTTTCTCTCCATGTTCGACTTTGACGTAATCATCGTCGGAGGTGGCCACGCCGGCACCGAGGCCGCCGCCATGTCGGCCCGTCTCGGCGCCAGGACGTTGCTGCTGACTTCCGTTCTCGACACGATCGGCCAGATGTCTTGTAACCCTGCTATTGGTGGAATAGCGAAGGGTACCGTCGTCCGCGAGGTCGACGCCCTGGGTGGCCTCATGGGCCGCGCCGCCGATCGCGCGACTATCCAGTTCCGCATGCTCAATCGCTCCAAGGGTCCTGCCGTCTGGGCTCCTCGTGCCCAGGCCGATCGGACGCTCTACCGTCGCGCCGTGCGCTCGCTGCTCGAGCAGTTCCCTGCCCTCGAGCTGGCGCAGGGCATGGTCACCAATCTGCTGTTCGATGAGCGAGGGACTCAGATCACCGGCGTCGAAACGGGAGACGGGCGTCGCTTCGGTGCGCGTGCCGTCATCATCACCGCCGGCACGTTCCTGCGCGGCCGCATCCACCTCGGCACCGATACCCAGATTCCCGCGGGCCGGGCGGGCGATGCGCCCTCCGTGCAGATGGCGCAAGTCATTGAGAATATTGGACTTACAGTATCGCGCTTCAAGACAGGCACGCCGCCGCGCATCGATGGCCGCTCCGTCAACTGGAGCAAGGTCGAGCGCCAGGACGGCGACGGCGACGAGTTCCGATTCTCCTTCCATGAGCGGGTGGAGCGGCCACGCCAGGTGCCCTGTTGGATCACCTGGGCCGGCGAAGAAGTGAAGGAAATCATCCAGCAGCATCTGATGGAGTCCGCGTTGTACGGCGGCGCGATCAGCGGCCGCGGGCCGCGCTATTGTCCGTCGGTCGAAGACAAGATCGTGAAGTTCCCGGCGGCCAAGCGCCACCAGATCTTCCTCGAGCCCGAGGGGCTGGACACGACCGAGCTGTACGTCAACGGGCTCTCCACTTCCCTGCCCGTGGCCGTCCAGCTCGAGTTCCTGCACGCGGTCCCTGGCCTCGAGCGCGCGAAGATGACGCGCCCCGGGTACGCGATCGAGTACGATTACTATCCTCCCACCCAGCTCACGCCGTGGCTCGAGGTGAAGACGGTCGAGCACCTGTTCTTCGCGGGACAGATCAACGG
>Ga0137418_10000023_pt2 | contig 63070 bp, 42 predicted proteins | sample CZODoug3_1_2_16f_FD_122242 | JGI IMG/M metagenome (GOLD analysis project Ga0137418, IMG submission 122242) | Vadose zone soil fungal communities from Angelo Coast Range Reserve, California, USA - CZODoug3_1_2_16fungal (Hybrid Assembly) | ecosystem: Environmental > Terrestrial > Soil > Vadose...
TCGGGGGTGAGATTCCGCGCGACGCCCGCGGTGAGCCCATCGGGATCTTCAAAGACAACGCCGAAGACTTGATCGGCCGAGCGATTCCCGCCCCATCCCCTGAGCAGCGGGATTCCGCCCTGGCGCGTGCTTTGGCGTTTGCGGCATCGCTCGGGGTCACGGCGACGGGACACATGTCGGCGTCGTGGGCGGATCTCGCGAGCTACAAGCGATTGGAGCGCGCGGGTCGCATGACGCTCCGGGTCTCGGTCTATCTGCCGCTCGAGGATTGGCGCACCGTAGTCGACAGCGTGCAGAAGGGCAGCGGCGTGGGCGACTGGGTGCGCATCGGCGGCGTCAAAGGCTACATGGACGGCTCGGCGGGCTCACGCACGGCGTTCTTCTTCGACCCATTCTCCGACTCGGCGGGCTATCGCGGGTTGATGCGGCAGCCGGAGTCGGACATGCGCGCCTGGGTTGGCGCAGCCGATTCGGCGGGTCTGCAAATCGCCGTGCACGCCATCGGCGACCGCGCCAACGCGATCATTCTCGCGATTTACGACAGCGTCGCGCGCGCGCATGGCGCGCGAGACCGGCGGCTTCGCGTCGAGCATGCGCAGCACCTGCGCGCTGAGGACATCCCGCGCTTCGGCCGGCTGCGCGTGGTGCCGTCGATGCAGCCGTATCACGCGATCGACGACGGCCGCTGGCTGATGCAGCGCATCGGACCCCTGCGCATCAGGACGACGTATGCCTTCCGCACGCTGCTCGATTCCGACGCGCCGCTCGCCTTCGGCTCCGATTGGACCGTGGCGCCGCTCGACCCGATGCTGGGCGTCTACGCCGCGGTCACGAGGCGGACCCTGGACGATCGCAATCCCAATGGCTGGGTGCCCGAGCAGAAGATCACCGTCGGTGAGGCACTTCGGGCCTATACCTCCGGGAACGCCTGGGCGAGCTTCAACGAGCAGAAGTGGGGCACCCTCGCGGCCGGCCGCTTCGCCGACGTGGTCGTCCTGGACAGGGACCCTTTTACGGTCGCGCCGGAGTCCCTCGGCGCTATCAAGCCACGCTTCACGATCGTAGGGGGACGGGTGGTCTACCGGAAGCAATTGTGACGCTTGGCGCGGGGTAGCAGACTGGGGGTGGCGCCCCTGGATATATTCGCCCAAACACGCCCTCGCCCATGTCACGACGGATCTCGCTCGTTCTATTGGGGCTGTTCAGCACGGTCGCCCCCGCCCCCGTGCAGGGCCAGCGGCTCGCCCTCCTCGATCGCAAGCTCAAGGAAGTAGAAGCATGGGCCCGCGAGGACACGAACGACGCGGAGCGCCAGTACTTTCTCGCCCTCAGACATTGGAAAGAGCACCACTGGCGGGAGACGGATAGTCTCCTGCGACTCGCCATCCAACTCGAGCCGCGCTACGCCGAGGCCTACCTCGCCTTGTATTACCTCCCCTTCTCTCGCCGCACGTCATTGCGAGATGAGGAATTGGACGGCCGCGTACCCGATTCCTGGAAGCCCGCGCTCAAAGAAGCGAATCGGTTCTACCAGCGGGCGTTCCGTACCGACCCGATGGTCACCCTCAACATCCTCAGCGTCGCCTACGATATCGAGGAGCCGCGAGCAATCGACCTCGCGCCCAGCGAGTATCTCGCATATCAGCGCTGCTGTGCGTGGGCTGTGGACTTCGGGCTCGGCCGGTATCGCTCCGCGTACGAGCGCCTGAAGACGCTCGCCCAGCGGGAGTTCGACGAGACGAACCATCCCGATCGAGTCCCCGACGGGCTGCTGTGGTATCGCGGGCTCGCCGGTGCGCACACGATGCAGATCGACGGCGCGATCGCCGATTTTCGCGCGCTGCTCGACCGCGCGCTCAAGAAGTCTCAGCGTGATGAAATCGTGCACGTGCCGCTGGAGGACAACGAGTATCGCTTCATGCTCGCCGCTCTGCACCATGTCGCCGGCCATACCGACAGCGCCATCGTCTTGTACCAAGAGGCGCTCGAGCACGACCTGGGGCTGGTGATGGCACACACCTATCTCGCGAGCATCTACGACAAGACGGGGCGTGCAGAGGACGCGATGACGGAGCGCCGCCGCGCCGCGGAAGTGAGCAGCGACGATCCCACGGCGTTGTTCGATCTGGGAATGTCGCTGTTCAACTGGGGGATGACGACTCAGGCGGAAGAACCGCTGCGGCAGGCGATCACGCTCAATGCGCGCTACTCGCCTCCGTATTATCTGCTGGGTCGCGTCGATGAGGACCTCGGCCGCGTGGCTGAGGCGCGTGATCACTACACGCGGTTTCTCACGCTTTCACCGCTGAAGCTGGATGAGCTGCGGGCGAGTGCCCAAGAACATCTGGGGCGCTTGTCGAAGTGAGCGGCCGCTACCCGGAGTACTTGAACCCTGCTTCCTGCAAGGTGAGCGGTTCTCCTTCGTGCTCGACGCCCGCGGCCACCACTTCGCCGAGTACGAGCGTATGATCGCCGGAGGGAAGCGTCGCCACGACCCGGCACTCGACCCAGCCGAGGGCGTCGCTGAGCACGGGCACCGCTGAGACCGGCGCCGGCTTCGTCTTGACGCCCTTGAGTTTCTGAGGCGCCTGCTCGGAGCTGCGCCCCAGCTTGCCGGCGAGGTCGCGCTGCCCGGTGAGCAGAAGATTGATGGCAAAGTGGTGGGAATCTCGTATCAGGCCGATGGTCTTGGACGTGTTTTCGATCGCGACCACGATCATCGGCGGCTCGAAGGAGGCCTGCGTGAGCCAGTTCGCCGTCATGCCGTGCTCGTCGCCGTCGTGGGCGACGGTTACGACGTACAGGCCGTAGGGAAAGTGGCGCAGGATGGCTTTTTTCGCGGCTTCGTCCATCGAGCTCTCTTCTCGGGAGGAACAAGCCTCTCAATGAAGGGAATATATTGGTCGTGATACCTCCCCGGGGGGTCATCGCCTTTCTCGCTTGGGTCCCGATCCTGCCGCTGAGCGCCCAGGGACTCAAGCCATCCGACTCCATTCCACAGCTCGAGATTGCGGTGCGCCGCGACTCGAACGATGCACAGCTCCATTATCGACTCGGGCTGGCGTATTGGAGTAGAAAGCGATTTGACGACGCCGGTCGATCCCTGCTCGCAGCGATAGCCATTGAACGTCGCTTCGCCGCTGCCTATCTCGCGCTGGGATATCTACCCTATGCGCGCCGCAAGCAACTAATGAAAGAGGAAGCGCAGGGCCGGGTGCCACCGGAATGGCGTGACTCCGTCTATCAAGCAGGTCGTCTGCGCCGTCGCGCGTTCCTTATCAATCCACTCGTCGATCTGACCATCGTTGGCGCCGTCGTCCCCGTCCAGCAGAACCCATATGGAGCTGTGATTGATCGCGCCGGGCACGTGTTCTTCATGGCGGACCCGTTCTCAGCGTTCGTTATTGGGGATTATTCCATGGCATACCTCACTTTCAACCGGTGGGTTGCCGAGGGCCTTGAGAAGAAGCCGCGCGATTCCATTCCGAGCGGACTGCTGTGGTTCCGCGGCCTTTCCGCCGGCCACGCGGCCGTGTACGACACCGCACTGAGCGACTTCCAACTACTCCTGGATCGTGGCCTACGGGCGGAACGCAGTGACTCGGTCACGCCCATCCCACTTGCCACGAACGATTTTCGATACGTCCTCGCGACGTTCAAGTATCGCGCCCGCCGCTTGCCGGAAGCGATCGACCTCTACAAGGACGCGCTGGGAAACGATGCCGGCCTTTTCATGGCGCACGTACAGATGGGTAAGATCTACGAGCAGCTGAAACAATGGCCGGATGCGGTTGAACACTTTCAGGCTGCCGTCGCCACGGCCCCGGATGATCCCAGTGTCTTATTGGATTTCGGCGTGATACTACGGGAAGCGGGGCGACTCGCGGAATCCGAGTCGACACTTGCTCAGGCTATGGAAACAAATCCTCGAGATTCACGAGTCCCCTACCATTTGGGCATCACGCTGCAACAGGAAGGGAAAACCACGGAGGCTCGCGCGGCGTTTACGCGCTTCGTCGAACTTGCACCATCTCGTTATGGGACTCAGATAACGGATGCCAGGAATCGCCTGGCGTTGATGCAATGATCAGATATTCGAACGGCTGTCAATACGCGTTCCTTCTGTCGGCCGCCGTCGCCGTCAACGTCGCGTCCGCCCAGCAGCCGCCCGCCAAGCCGCCCCGCCTCGAGGAGCTGGAGGCGCGCGTGCGCCGGGATTCGCTCGACCCCGAAGCGCACTTCCGCCTCGCGGCGCGCTATTACACGCTCAAACGCTTCGCCGATGAAGAGCGCGAGCTGCGCACGACGATCGCCATCGATCCGCGCTACGCCTCCGCCTACCTCTGGCTCGGTGATCTGCCCTTCGACCGGCGGCCCAAGCTGTGGCGGGAGTATCGGAAGGACAAGATTCCTGCGGAATTCCAGCCGGCCGTCGAGGAATCGTTCCACCTGTGGCAACAGGCGGTGCTCATCGATCCCATGGTCGACTTTCGTGTCGAGGGAACGACCGCTCCCCCGGAGGACATGATGGTGATCCCCGACTACGGCGGGATCACGACCGATTACCTCCTGTGGCTCGGCCTCGGTGCATTCGGCGTCGCGCGCTACGAGCTTGCCTGGAACGGCCTCGACCTCTGGACGCAGCGCACGTACGCGAACAAGCCGCAGGATTCGATTCCCGATTTCCTCTTTTTGTATCGCGGGCTCGCCGCCGGCCATCTGAAGGCCTATAACAGGGCGATCGCGGACATCCAGGTGCTGTACGCGCGGTCGTTGCAGGCGGAGCGCAGCGATTCGCTGCTCCCCTTCCCCCTCAAGACGAACGACTATCGCTACATCCTCGCCGTGCTGAACCAGACGTGGGGCAAGTCGGCCGACGCGATTCGGTTGTTCGAAGAATCGCTCGCCAGCGATCTCGGTCTCTACATGGCGCACGTCCGCATGGCGCAGATCTATCGCGCGCATCAGATGTGGGACCAGAGCATCGCGGAGGCGCGTCGCGCCATCGAGACGAATCCGAATGACGCCACCTCCATCAGGGAATTGGGCGTCATTCTGGACGAGGCGGGGCGCGCCGCCGAGGCCGCCACCACACTGCAACAGGCGGCCAGCGCGAATCCGCGCGACCCGCGCACCCTGTATCACCTCGGCGTCGTTCAGCACAAGCTGGCCCAGCCCGCCGAGGCCCGTGAGACGCTGGGCCGTTTCATCGCCATGGCGCCGGCCGGCCGGTACGAACACGAGCTCGCCGACGCCAAGCAACGGTTAGCAACGCTGCCGCAGTAGCTCTACGACGGAGGGCGACATGCATCGATTCGGGGTGGTTGTCGTGAGTGTGCTCGGCCTCGGACTGGGCGCCGGGGCGGCGCAGGCGCAGTTCCGGCTTCCGATGAAGCTCGAGGAGCTCGAGCGCCGCGTCCACGCCGATTCCAACGATCCGGCCGCGCACTTCAACGTGGCGCTGGCCTATTGGAATGCCAAGCGCTGGCAGGACGCCGACAAGTCGTTACGCACCGCCATCCTGCTGGATCCGCGGTTCGCGCCCGCGTATGTCGCGCTGAACTACTTGCCGTATGCGCAGCGTCCCAGCCTGTGGAATGAGGTCCGCGAGAATCGGGTCCCGAACGAGTGGAAGGCGCGCATGGAGGAGTCGGACCAGTTCGTCCGCCACGCCTACATGATCGACCCGTTCGTCGAGTTGCGCAGCGGCGACGTGGTGCAGCCACGCTCGTCGGCGGATCTCGAGGAGCTGGAGATGTTCTACGGCGAGTACGTCCGCGACTACTTCGACGGCCTGGATCAGTACTTCCAGGCGAGATACCAGGATGCCTACGACCGCTTCACACGGGTCATCAATTCTCTCGACGGCGATCGCCATCCCGAGCGCATTCCCAACAACGTGTTCTGGTGGCACGGTCTCGCATCGGCGCGGGTCGAGAAGTGGCCCGATGCCATCGCCGATTTCGACAGGCTGGTGGACCGCTCGCTCGAGCCCACCAAGCGCGATTCGCTGGTGCATTTTCCGCTGCGCACCAACGAGTTCCGCTACATCCTCGCGTACGTCAAGCAGCGCTCGGGCGCGGTGAACGAAGCGATCGACCTGTATCGCGAGGTGCTGACGAACGACATCGGCGTGTATATGGCGCACGTCCGGCTCGCCGAGATTTATGAGACCGCCCAGATGCTCCCCCAGGCGATCAACTCCCGGCGCAACGCCGTGAACGCCAACCCCGACGACGAATCGCTGCTCCTCGACCTGGGGAAGACGCTGGCGGTTGCCGGCCAACCACAGGAAGCCGCCAAGACATTGCGCCAGGCGACGAGTGTCAATCCGAGAGATCCGCGTCCGTCTTTCTATCTCGGCATCGTGCTCGAGCAGATGGGCCAGAAGGACGACGCGCGAGCCGCCTTTACGCAGTTCACTGTTCTTGCTCCGAGCCGGTATGATCGACAAATCACGATCGCCAAACAGCATCTCGCGACGTTGCAGTAGCGCGGCGCTCGGCGCGCTCGCGACGGCCGTCCTGATCGCGAGTGCGCCTGCGTCGGCCGCGGCGCAGACGCGCGCGGCGTATGAGGAGCTGCAGACCTTCTCCGGCGTCCTGAACCACATCCGGCTCAACTACCCCGACTCGGTCGGCTACACGGAGCTGGTCGCGGCGGCGATCCGCGGCGTGCTGCGCGCGCTCGACCCGCACAGCCACTACGAGTCGCGCATCGAATTCCAGAGGCAAAACGCGCTGGAACGGGGCGAGTTGTTCACGGTCGGGCTCGCGCTGGAGGAAGTCGAAGGCGCCGCGACCGTCCTCGCGATCGCACCGAAAAGCCCCGCCGCCAAGGGGGGCATCCTGCCGGGCGACCGCATTGTGACGATGAATGACACGTCGGTGGCCGGCCTCGACATGGCGACGCTCGCCCTGCGGCTCGCCGGCGAGAAGGGCTCCAAGGTGCGGCTCCGGATCGAGCGGGGCCCGCGCCTCGAGCCCGACACGTTCAGCGTGACTCTCAAACGCAATCCGTTCGACGTGCGGTCGGTCTCGGTGGTCCGCATGGTCGATTCGGCAACGGGCTACCTGCGGCTGGAGGAGTTCGCGCCCACCGCCGCGGACGAAGTGCACAACGGCCTGAAGAAGCTGCGCGGCATGCACGCGCAGCGCGTGATCCTCGATCTGCGCGCCAACCCCGGTGGCATCGTCGTCTCCGCCGTCGAGATCGCGAGCGAGTTCCTGCCGAAGAACGCCGTGGTGTTTCGTACGCGCGGCCGCAAGCGCGATACCGATACGACGTTCGTCACCAAGCGAGACGGCGACTTCCGCGAGGTCCCGCTGGTGGTGCTGATCGACGAGCGCAGTGCCAGCGCGGCGGAAGCGCTCGCCAGCTCCCTGCAGGATCACGATCGGGCGCTGTTGGTGGGACGCCGCAGCTTCGGCAAAGCGCTGATGCAGTCGATTTTCTTTCTTCCCTCGGGCGACATCGTCTGGCTGACGATCGGCCGGGTGATCACGCCGAGCGGGCGCGTCATCCAACGGCGCTATCACGGCATCGGCTACGAGCAGTACCTGAGCTTTGCCGGAAAATCAGGCGCCGAGGAAGACACGCTCGCCGTGTACAAGACCGATGCCGGGCGCTCCGTCCGCGGCGGCGGCGGCATCGTCCCCGACATCGTCGTCCCGATTATCGCTCCCCTGCCGGTGTGGTGGAGTGCGGCCGCCGATTCGGGATTCGACGACGCGGTCTCGGATAGCGTCGCGCAGACGCTGGCGGCGACACCCGCCGCGCGCAGCGCGTGGCTGACCGCGGAAAGCGAATGGCGAGCGAAGTTACTACCGCCGTTCCTGACGCGCGTGCGCACGCGCCTCGGCGTGAGCGCCGCCACCGACAGCCTCTTGGATAAGCGGCTGGCGCGGATTCTTGCCGCCCGTGCGGCGGAGGTTCGCTGGGGCCCTGAAGCGCGCGAGGAATTCGTGCTCCGCAACGATCGGACGGTCCACGTCGCGATCGAGCAGTTCCCCCGGCTGCGCGAGCTGTTGGCTGCACCGAAGGGGCAGAACTAGGCTATTTTTCGGGCATGGCAACACGTTCCCGCGTGGCGACGAAGACGCGCGCGCTCCCCAAGACTGAGCTCCTCGACATCTACCGGCTGATTCTCCTGTCGCGCCGCATCGACGACAAGGAGATTCAGCTCAAGCGTCAGAACAAGATCTTCTTCCAGATCTCCGGTGCCGGCCACGAAGGAGTGCTCGTCGCCGCCGGGAAGGTGCTGCGGCCCGGCTACGACTGGTTCTATCCATACTACCGCGACCGGGCCCTCGCCCTGACCCTCGGCATGACGCCGACCGAGATGTTGCTCGCGGGGGTCGGGGCCGCGGACGACCCGAACTCCGGCGGCCGCCAGATGCCGTCCCACTGGGGCCACAAACAGCTCAACATCGTGAGCCAGTCGAGCCCCACCGGAACGCAATTCCTCCAGTCGGTGGGCTGCGCGGAGGCGTGGCTCCGCTACGACCGGATCGACGAGATCAAGGAAAAGCCGATCCACGGCGACGAGATCGTGTACTGCTCCGCCGGTGACGGCACGACCAGCGAAGGTGAATGGTGGGAAGCGCTGAACAGCGCCACCAACCTCAAGCTGCCGGTGCTGTTCCTCATCGAGGACAACAAGTACGCGATTTCCGTCCCGATCGAGGTGCAGACCGCCGGCGGCTCGGTGTCCAAGCTGGTGAGCAACTTCCCCAATCTGTTCATCGAAGAGGTGGATGGCTGCGACCCGGTGGCCTCCCACGAAGCCATCACTCGCGCCGCGGAGTGGTGCCGGCAGCGGAAGGGGCCGGCGCTGGTGCACGCGCACGTGATCCGGCCGTACTCGCATTCGCTGTCCGACGACGAGATTCTCTACAAGCCTCCGCGCGAGCGCGAAGAGGAAGCCAAGCGTGACCCCGTGACGGCGTTCCCCAAACGCCTGCTTGAAGAAGGCGTCGCCACGGAATCCGAGATCGCGGCGATCAAGGCGCAGGTGGAAGAAGAGGTGCAGGTCGCGGCGGACATGGCCCTCGCCTCGCCGCAGCCGAAGCCGGAATCGGCGTTGCTCTGGGTCTATTCGCCCGACGTCGATCCCACGTCGGAGCAATTCGATACCGAAGACGATCCGCACTTCACCGGCGAGCCCACCACGATGGTGGACCTGTTGAACGGGTGCATGAAAGACGAGATGACCCGCGACCCGCGCATTTTGGTCTTCGGCCAGGACGTCGCGGATGTCAGCCGGGAGCAGTACCTGAAGGAAGTGAAGGGCAAGGGCGGTGTGTTCAAGGTGACGTGGGGCCTGCAGCGTCAGTTCGGCAGCCACCGCGTCTACAACTCGCCCCTCGCCGAAGCCAACATCATCGGACGCGCGGTCGGCCTCGCGACGCGCGGGCTGAAGCCGGTCGTCGAAATCCAGTTCTTCGATTACATCTGGCCGGCCTACCACCAGCTGCGCAACGAGCTGGCGACGATCCGTTGGCGCTCGAGCAACGCCTTCAGCGCGCCGGTGGTCGTGCGCGTCACCTACGGCGGCTACCTGAAGGGGGGCTCCGTCTATCACTCGCAGACCGGCGCCGTCGTCTTTACGTCCGTCCCGGGGCTGCGAGTCATTTGCCCTTCGACGGCGCTCGATGCGAACGGCCTGCTGCGCACCGCCATTCGCTGCGACGATCCCGTCCTCTTCCTCGAACACAAGCACCTCTACCGCCAGACCTACAACAAAGCACCGAATCCCGGCCCCAACTTCATGATTCCATTCGGCAAAGCGAAGGTGGTGCGGCAGGGCACGGCGCTGACGGTGGTGGCGTACGGCGCGGTGGTGCAGCGAGCGCTCGTGGCGGCCAAGGGGCTGGAGGAAAGCGAGGGCATCAGCGTCGAAGTGATCGACCTGCGCTCGCTGTCGCCCGTGGACTGGGACACGATCGAGGCATCTGTCCGCAAGACCAACCGGGTGATCGTCGCCTACGAAGACGCCCAGTCGTGGGGCTACGGCGCCGAGATTGCCGCGCGCATTGCGGACCAGTGCTTCACGTGGCTCGACGCGCCGGTCAAGCGCGTGGCGTCGACCGACACCTTCGTCGGGTACGCGCCCGACCTCGAAGACTACATTCTGCCCCAGGTGGAGGACCTCGCGCAGGCGATGCGCGAGCTGCATGCGTTCTAGGTCCGCGCGCGCATACACATTCCTGTTCTTTCTGTCGGGCGCCACCGGGCTCATCTACGAGCTCCTCTGGGTCCGCGTCCTGTATCAATCCTTCGGTTCGACAATTCAGTCGGTCACCACCGTCGTCGCCGCGTACATGGGCGGCCTCGGCCTGGGTGCCTGGCTGCTGGGACGAATTGCGGACCGCTCGCCGCGCCCCGCCGTGCTCTACGGCTGGCTCGAGATCGCGATCGGCGTCTTTGGCGCCATCTCGCCGCTCGTGCTCGCCCTCGCACACCGGTTATACATCGGAACCGCAGGCTCCCTCGCGCTCGGCGGAGGGGCAAGCGTCGCGCTGCGTTTTGGCCTGGCGGCCGTCGTACTGCTGATTCCGACCACGCTCATGGGTGGCACGCTGCCCGTGCTGACGCGAGCGCTCATGGGAGAGGATCGCGGGCTCCTCAAGCCCTCGCTCGGCCGCCTCTATGGCTTGAACACGCTCGGCGCCATGACCGGGACGGCGCTCGCCGGCTTCTTCTTGATCGAGTTTGTGGGTGTGCGGGCGTCCCTGTGGGCGACTGCGATCCTCAACCTCGCGATCGGCGTCGCCGCGATTCGCATGGGTCGCGATCAAAGCTCTCCACAGCCCGCCCCGCTCCCCGTTGCCGATGCCCAACCTCAGTCTGTTGTGCCCGATCGTCTCCGTACCTTGGCACTCGCTCTTCTCGCCCTCACCGCGTTTGCCGCGCTGCTCGATGAGATCGCGTGGACTCGCGTGCTCGTGATGATCGTGGGAGGATCCACCTACGCCTTCACGCTCGTTCTCCTCGTATTTCTCCTGGGCATTGGACTCGGCAGCATCATTGTCGCGCAGCAGCGCGCCGCGCGGATCGATACCGCTCTCGCGGCGGGCCTGGCCCAGGGCATTACAGGGGTGGGGGCCGCGCTGCTGTTCCTCTTCTTCAGCTTTTTACCGGCGTACGCCATCGCCGTCTTTCAGATTCCCCATCTCGCCGCCATCGGCAGGCTGATCTTCCTCGGCGCGGCCGTCGCCCTCGTGGTGCTCATTCCAGCCGTCGGAATGGGCATGTCGTTCCCACTCCTGGTGGACCTGACCGCCCGCCCGCGCACAGCCCGCGCGGCGGATGTCGGCACGGCGTACGCGCTCAACAGTCTCGGCAGCATCGCCGGCGCGGTGCTCGCCGGGTTCGTGCTCGTGGTCGCGATCGGCACCCAAGCCACTTTGCGCATTGGCCTGGCGATAAACGGTGCCGCTGCGCTCGCGCTCGCCTGGATCGCTGCGCGCGGCGTCCTGGAGCATTCGACTGAGCATCGCCGGCTGCAGGTCCGCGTCTTGAGCGCCGCGACGCTGGGCGTTCTGGCGCTCGTCGCGGCGATCGCCGCCCCTGATTGGAGCACACGCCTCATCGATCTCGGGCCTACGATCTACACGCGCCAACGCATGAATGCCCCCGCCCGGCGAGCATTTCTCGATCACCAGGGCGCGCGACAGCTGGCGTTCGTCGAAGGACGAAACGCAACGGTCAGTGTCTGGGAGAGCGACGCGGGGAGATCACTCCGCGTCAACGGCAAAGTGGACGCGTCGGACCGCGGGGACATGGGGACGGAGGTCATGCTGGGCCTGGCACCGATCGCCGCCCGGCGCGACGCCTCCAGCGCGTTGGTTATCGGATACGGCAGCGGCGTGACCGCCCGCGTGCTCGCCGCGAGTCCCGGCATGAGTCGCGTGCGGATCGTCGAAATCGAACCGGCGGTGCTAGCCATGGACAGCCTGTTCCACCACGTCAACGGCCGAGTCCTGGACATGGCTGCTGTGTCGGCCCTGACCGACGACGCACGCAGCGCGATGCAGCTCAAGGATGACCGCTTCGATGTGATCGTGTCGGAGCCGTCGAATCCCTGGATCGCCGGGATCGCCACGCTGTACACGCCGGAATTCTTTCACATCGTGCGACGACGCCTCGCGGATGACGGCGTCTTCTGCCAGTGGGTACAGCTCTATCAGCTGCCGCTCTCGGTCGTTGCCGGGATCGTGCGGAACGTGCGTGCCGTGTTCCCGCATGTAGAGGTCTGGTTCGGCGAGTCCGCCGACCTGCTCGTGCTTGGCTCCCCCCAACCGCTCTCGTATGACTCGACGTGGTTCCGTCGTCTCGTCGGGTCGGGCGGTCAGCTCGGCGACCTGTCTCGCGAGTGGCTCGACATCGACTCGCCGGGCCAGTTCACGGGCCACCGCTTGCTGGGCGAGCACGGGGTCGACCTCCTCATCCAGCGTGCGACGTTCGAGCATAGCGACGATCACCCTCGACTCGAATTCGTCGCCGCCCGCAGTTTCCTCGACCCGGACAACAATGTCTCGGCTGTTTTCGATTCGCTGGTAACGCTTGGGGCCGCGGGTGGTGATGGACCGCAGCCGTGGCTCCTGGCGCGTACAGTCGCCTGGCGTCGCACCGACGCGGCGGCGCTGCCTTACGTCCAGCGGCTGCGGAGCGCGGAGCCCGCCGCCGGGGAGTTCACGGTGCGCGAAGCGGCGATCCGGCTCGCCATGCGGGACACCGCCACGGCGGAAGTGCTGTTGAGCAGCGTGCTCGCTCGCGGCCGGTCGGCTGGGCAGGCATGGGCCGATGCCATGTTGCTGAGCGGCGTTATCGCTACGGCAAGGCAGGAGCCGGTGCAGCGCGCCTACACCTTCCTCGAGGCGGCGCTCTCGGCGGGCGCCGACACCGGCCAGGCACGCGCCGCCCTGGCACTGCTCGCCGTGCGCCATTCACTGTGGCAACGGGCCGGCGAGCAGGCAATCGCCGCACTGGCGGCTGGTCGCGGGACGTTTCGCCATCCCAACGCGTCTGCGTTTCTCATGGAAGTATTGACCCGCCTCACCATCGACGGTCCGCCGGCGCTGGCGGACAGCGTCATGGCGTTTGCCGTGGCGCGCCGGCCGGGGGTCGCTCCCTATCGAGAAATGCGCGCCTTGGCCGCCGTACGTGCGGGATACTGCGACGTCGCGGCTGCGGAATTCATCGAGTTGCAGCAATTCGGCGTCGAGCGTGCGGATGGTCCGTCACTCATGCGCGAATGCCGGGACAGCGAGCGGCTTAGGGCGAGCGGCGATCGGGGGACTGGGGGGACCGAACGGACGACGCGGGCGGGCCCGCGCTGAGGACGTCGCGAATCTCTCCCGCCGCCGCAATGACGTGATCCACGTCGCGCGACAGCGCGCGTGCCTGTTGCGTCGCATGGGTGAGATCGCTCAGCACCGCCGCGACGCCGGCGGACCGCAGCCGTAGCAAGTCGAAGCGCACATTCTGCATCGCGAGCACGCACGATTCGACTTGCTCCTCGACGTTGCGCCGCCTGCTCAGCAGATCGCTCAACGCCTGCCGGTTTCGCTCGAGCAGCGACAGCTGTCGCTCGCGCTCCGTGCCCTCCTCGTGGCGCTTCACCGCCTCGATCCGTATTTCGATGCGTTCCAGCGCGCCATCGTCCACGTCGGCGCTCATGCCGTGTAGCATCCGCGCGAGCTCTTCGGCGCGCTTGAGCAGCGCGTCGACGGTCGCCACGACGTCGGGCAACAGCTTTCGCTCCGACGTCGGGACGCGCTCCATGATCTTGAGAATCGCTTCCCGATCGTTGCGTACGAGCTGCACGGTCCCCACCTGGCGACCGAATTCATCCGCCTTGGGCGCCGGTAGATTGCGGCGGGGTCCCGCCAGCGCCTGCTGTGCGTCCGGAGCCGCCGGCCGATTCAGCACGTCACGCCATGAATAACCGGTCTGCCACAGCTTCATGTACTGGGGCAACAAGCCAAACGCGGCCCACGGGACGGTGACGAACAACGACCACCCGAGGCCGCCACCTTGAATCATGTCGATCAGCATCAACCCACCGCACACCGACGCCCACGAGACGAACCCATCGCGGAACTTCGCGACCATTTTGGGCTCGCCGGCCGGCGTGAGGTCAGACTTCGGATCTTTCTTCGTGGGTCGGCTCGCGCGGCGGCGTTCCGAGGGGCGGCCCCCGCCGGACAGTCGCGCCGGCGGTCCCCCAACGCCTGCGCCCCCGCCCCCGCCGCCCCCCCCGCCCCCCAGTCGCGTCTCGCCGCGACCCGCGCCACCACTCGTGCGGCGCGATGGGCGGTACGGCGGTGCGCTGCGTGACTCGAGCGCGCGGCGGAGCGCGTCCGCCGTCGGCCAACGCGCTTCCGGCTCCTTCTCGAGCGAGCGCATGACGCACGACGCGAGATCGTCCGGGCACGTGGGTGTCTTGTCCTGGAGGTTGGGTGCCTGCTCGGTGATTTGCTTGAGCAACAATCCTGGAACCGTCGGTGCCGAGAACGGCAATTCACCGGCCAGCATCTGGTAGCCGACGACACCCAGACTATAGATGTCCGAACGGCCGTCGATCTCGCGATCACCGGCCGCCTGCTCCGGGCTCATGTAGTGCGGCGTGCCAATCGCGACACCGGTCGCCGTCAGTGTTCCGGGCCCGGTCGTCGAGGTCAGCGCCTTGGCGATTCCGAAATCGGTGAGCACGGTCCGGCCGCGGCTGCCCTCGAGCAGAATGTTGTCCGGCTTGACGTCGCGGTGGATGATGCCGAGGGCGTGTCCGGCTCCGAGCGCATCGGCAGTCTCCATCATGATGCGGCGGGCTTCTTCAGGAGGCAGTCGCTCGCGGCGCTTGAGGCGCGCCGCGAGCGATTCACCATCCACGTAGGCCATCACGAAATAGACGAGGCCATCGGGTCCCTCGCCGACGGAGTGAATCGGCACGATGTGCGGATGGGACAGGCGCGCGGCCGTTTCCGCTTCTCGCAGGAAACGCACGCGGATTTCCTCGCGGAACGCGAGGTCGGGCGGCAGGACCTTGACCGCGACGCCGCGTTTCAGCCGCTCGTCCCGGGCACGGTATACCACGCCCATCCCCCCGCGGCCAATTTCGCCCTCCAGGGTATAGGAGGAGCCGAGGGCCTGGCTGAGCCGCTGGGCCAGCAGGTCGGGGGGGGTCATGCCGCTTTACAATTCATTCGTGGCCAAAAAGATACTCCTCAAGCGTCGAGTTGGCAGCCAAGCGCCGCTTTGGCGGCGTAATCCGGAACGGACCTGCCGCAACCGGCGTTTTTTTGTGGCATGGTGGGTGCATTGCGCTTCCCGTCGTAGCAGCCACCAAACTTACAATCGGAGATGCCAATGTCAGACCGGATGACTCTGCCCGTACTGCCGCTGCGCGATGCCGTGCTGTTCCCCGGCGTCGCGACGCCGATCGGCGCGGGCCGTCCCGCGACATTACGTGCTATAGAAGCAGCCCTCAAGCAATCCGACCGCAAGGTCTTCGCCGTCGCTCAGAAGGAGAACATCGATCAGGTATCCCCGGGGGTGCTCTACACCACCGGCACGATCGCGCGCATCAGTCAGGTCCAGCGCAACCTTGGCGGCGTGCAGCTGATTCTGCATGGCGAAAGCCGCGGTACCGCGGTTCACTATACCGAAACCAACGGCTATCTCGAAGCGACTGTTCGGGAAACGCCCGACCTCCCTCCTCTCAATGAGAAGGATGCTGCGTTCGTAGCGTTGCATCGCGAGGTTCGCGAACGTGCCGCCGAGCTCGGTCAGAAGACGGGTCTGCCGACCGAGGTCGTGCAGCAGGTCCTGGAGGGCGTGAGTGATCCCGGCGCCCTCGCCGATCTCGTTGCCGGACATCTCGACATCCAATCGGTCGAGCGCCAGCAGCTGCTGGAGACGCTGGCCGTAGAGGACCGGCTCCGCCGCGTGATCGTCCACGTTCAACGCCAGATCGCGGTGCTCGACGCCCAGGAAGACATCAAGTCGCAAGTCCAGGAAGAGCTGGGCGAGCGGCAGCGCGAGATGTTGCTGCGCGAGCAGATGAAGGCGATTCGCAAGGAGCTGGGCGAGGAAGGCGAGGCTGCTGAAGCCGATGACTTGAAGAAGCGCCTCGACGCACTCGAGCTGCCGGAGGCTGCCCGCAAGGAAGTCGATCGGGAGCTGGCACGCCTCGAGCGCGCCGGCCGCGAATCGATGGAAGCGCAGGTCATCCGGACTTACCTCGAGACCGTCGCCGAGCTGCCCTGGAACAAGCGGGCCGATGAGTCGCTCGACCTGAAGCGCGCGGCGGAGATCCTCGAGGAGGACCACTACGGGCTCCAGGATGTCAAAGATCAGGTGCTCGAGTTCCTCGCGGTCCGCCAGCTGCGCCAGCGCCAGCCACAGGAGGCAGCGCCGGGAAACGAAGATGACCGCGCCGCGCGCGCGCCCACGTTGCTGTTCGTCGGTCCGCCGGGCGTCGGCAAGACGTCCATCGCCAAGTCGATCGCACGCGCCATGGGGCGGCCGTATGTCCGCATTTCCCTCGGCGGCGCGCGCGACGAGGCGGACATCCGCGGCCATCGGCGCACCTACGTCGGTGCGATGCCGGGCCGCATCATCCAGGGAATGAAGCAGGCAGGCGCCAAGAACCCGATTTTCCTGCTCGACGAGGTCGACAAGCTGGGGATTTCCTTCCAGGGAGATCCCGCCGCGGCGTTGCTCGAGGTGCTCGATCCGGCGCAGAACGACTCGTTTACAGACCACTATCTGGGGGTGCCGTTCGACCTGTCGGAGGTGCTGTTCATCGCGACGGCGAACTTCCTCCAGAGCATTCCGGGTCCGCTGCTCGACCGGCTCGAGACCGTCAACTTCGCGGGCTACACCGAGCGCGAGAAGTTGGAGATTGCCAAGCGGTATCTCGTTCCCCGGCAGCTGACTGAAAATGGCTTGCGTACCGGTCAGTTGGCGTTCACCGACGGTGCGTTGAGCGAGATCATTTCCAGCTACACGCGCGAGGCGGGAGTCCGCCAGCTGGAGCGCGAAATCGGCAAACTGGGCCGCAAGGTCGCTCGCAAGATCGCAGGCGGGCTGGCGGAGAAGGTGACCGTCGGACCGAAGGACATCCCCGAGCTCATCGGGCGGCCGAAGGTGCATCCCGAGCGGATGGCGGGCGAGGATCAGGTTGGCGTCGCGACGGGCATGTACTACACGCCCGTGGGCGGCGACATCATGTTCGTCGAAGCCAGCGTGATGCGCGGCAAAGGTGAGCTGCTCCTCACCGGACAGCTCGGGGACGTGATGAAGGAATCGGCGCGCGCCGCGCTCACCTATGCGAAGTCGCATGCTGAGTTGCTCGGCATTCCTGAGGGCGCGTTCGTCGATACTGACATTCACGTCCACGTGCCGGCGGGAGCGATTCCGAAGGACGGACCGTCCGCCGGCGTGACGATGGCGACCGCGCTCGTCTCGGCGCTATCGCGCCGGCCGGCACGCCACGACATCGCGATGACGGGCGAGGTCACCCTGCGGGGCCGCGTACTGCCGATCGGCGGGGTCAAGGAAAAAGTGCTCGGTGCCGTGCGGGCGGGGATCACCGCGGTGATCCTGCCGAAGGAGAACGAGCGCGATCTCGACGATCTGCCGGAAGAAGTGCGGAAGACGCTCGAGGTGCACCTGGTGGAGGAGTTGGGCGAGGTGCTGAGCATCGCACTGCGCGGTGCCCGGTTCGAGTCAGGCCATCTGATCTTCGAAACCGAAGCGCCGATCAGCCTAGCGCGCGCTCACTCCGCCCACCACTAGCTCGACCGCTGCCTCGCGCCACCGCTCGCGCAGCGCCGGTTCATCGGCGCCGAGCGGTCGCGCGCTGGCGGCGACGACCGCTTCCATGCTGAGGTAACCCACCATCAGGATCAGCGCCTGAGCCGCGGCGAGGTGCGGGTCGAGATCGTCCCGCACCTGGCCCAGGCCCTGACCTTCAGCGAGCAGCACGACCAGACGATTAATAGCGGGCGCGAAGGCGGCCCCTGAGCGGCTTCCCTGTCCCAACAGCGCCACCATCTGTGGATGACGGGCGAGAAACTCGAACTGGGCTTGTAGCGTGAGCCGTAGGCGTTCGAGCGGCCCACCGACGGGAAGCGCCAGGCCAGTCAGTGCAGCTTCTAGCTCACCGGCGGACTCGGCGAGCACCGCCTGGAAGAGGCCGCGCTTCGAGTGGTAGTAGTAGAACAGCAGTTGCTTGTTGACGCCCGCCCGTCGCGCGATTTGCTCAACGCGCGCGCCCGCAAAGCCACGCCGCGCAAACTCCTCGCGGGCCGCCACAACGATACGTAAAGCCCTATCATTGCTTAGCTTAGGTGGCATGTACCTATTTCATCAACCGTTTGGTTGATGAAATCTAAGGCCCGTCGTCCGGCGCCGCCACTGGGCGGGCGTTCGGCTGCGGCGCGACCGGCCAACTCACGCCCAAATCGTTCCAGTTCAGGATCGTGTTGAACACGAGGGCGAAGCTCCCCTGCGTCTCCCAGCGCCAGAACGGACGAATCGCGAACAACACGACGTGCCCCTGTCCGACAGGCGCATCGAGTACCGCCGGGCGCCCAGCCAACTCCTCTCCGCTGACGAGCAAACCGGACAGCCGCAGCGAGTCTCGCTTCTGATGAAAGCTCAGCACGACCCGCGGCCGCGTTCGCGCTTGCTCGGCGGTAAGGCCCGCATCCTGATCCTCGGGAATGTCGGTGCTGGTATCCACCTGGAAGAGCGGCGACTGGTTGAAGTAAACCGCCAGCGTGTCGGCATATCCGTATGCAATCGGACTGCGTCCGTCCTTCATGACGGCGCGATAGATCCCGCCCGATGCCCGCAGCTGCCGCGCCGGAGTGATGTCGACGCCCCGGGTCACACCGTAGTCCGTGAACACCGCGGATGTGCCACCCTCGGTGATCACCACACCACCCGCGCCTATCCACTGGCTGAGCGCTGTCATGCCCTCGAGGCCAATGCCCGGGCGCACGTCGTCCGTCGAATCCAGCCCGCCGAGGTTGGGCGTCTCGGCACTACGACGCCACGGAATGGGCGGGCCGTTCATCGGCAATCCATTGACGATCTGCTGTGCGTTGTTCGTGACATACGGCAGCACGAGCACGTTGAACTGCTTCAAGAGATCGAGGGTTTTGAGGTGCTGCACGCTCAGGTAGGTGTACGGGATCCCGAGCATGTCGAACGCATAGCGCACCCATCCTTCGTTTTGCGTGTTGAGCCAGGAGTGCACGAGCGCGATGCGGGGCACGTCCAACTCATGCCGCGCCACTTGAGGCACCGGCCGCACACCGGTGATGCTCAACCCGAGCGACTCGGCTGCCTGTGTGATACGGCTGTCGGCACCATCGCCTGCTGAGACGATCGTCGTGCCGCGCCCCCACGTTCGCCGGTCGAGCGTAAAGGAGTCCTCGCTGGCCCACATCCGGATATCGCGCAACGCGAAACGAAACTGTATCAGCCCGCTCTCGGTCGTCGGGGCGATGAGATATGCCCCCGGAGCTTTGACGCCCGTCACCTGACCCTTCACCCGCGCGTCCGCGGTCATCAGCGTCGCGGGCGCGTGCAGCACACTGGTGTCGTTGATGGCGTGGAGCACGACATTGCGAACGTACTGCAGCGTCCAGCCCGTGTCGTCGTACGGTCGTGGATCGTCGGCGCCGTAGTCCTGCTTGCTGAAGTAGCTCTTTGCGAGCGGGCCGTACGGCTGGTCCAGTCGCACGATGTAATCACCTGCCGCGACGTCCGTGCCTGCCGCTTTGAAGGCGTGATCGGCGCGCCGCACCTCGATGCCGTGAAAGCGGAGCAGGTTGACGAGATTCGCAGCCTCGACGGCACGCGCCTGGCTCGCGGGAATGTGATAAGCGTTCGGGCCATCCTTGGCGCGCCCGCGCTCGACGGCGCGCACACCCTTGCGATAGAACTGATCGAGGTAGCGGCGCCCGTTGCGCGCCATGTAGTTCAGCGCGATGAGCAGAGCTGACTGCTGATAGTTGATGTTGTTGCGGATGCACCAGCGCACCCCGTTGAGCGGCGGATTGGGCCGGAACCACTCGATCGAGGTTTGCCGCTCGGGGAGCTTGACGGTGTGACAATCGGCGCCCCGCGACGTGTACGTCTCGTAGAAACGGCCGATGGAGTTGTGGCCGTTGGCCACCCAGAACATGTAGTTCGGCGTCCAGCCGTCGTAGAAGTCGTGGGTCCATACGCCCGGCAACCCGCGTCTCGTCAGCTCGGTGATCTCCTGGAACGCGAGCTCGTGCCATTCGCTGATGACGATCGGATCGAGCTCTCGGTTGTACGGCCCCGTTCCCGTGGAGGTATAGAGGAAGGGGACCGATTCGTGGAGATCATGCAGCACGGTGGGATGCCAGGCGAAGAACGCGTTCATCATCGTGCGCGTCAGAACCTGCGACATCACCATGCCGTCGCGATTGTTGTCGTGGGCGGTGTACTTGCCCCAGTAGATGAGGCCTGGCCCGATGTTCTTGTTCGCCTTGCGGTACCGATAGATGTCCACCATCCTGTCGCGGCCATCCAACTCGGTCACTGGCGTGATGAGTGTTATGATGCTGTCGCGAATCTGCCGGATAAGTGGCGTGTCCTCTACGGCGAGGCGATAGGCCAACTCCATCAGCATCTCCGGGGACCCCGTCTCCGGCGAATGGATAGAGCCGGTCGCGTAATAGATCGGCTTCCCCGTCCCGATCAGCCGCTGCGCCGAATCGGCCGTCAGCCGTCTGGGGTCGGCCAATGCCGCGGTGATGTCGCGATAGTGGTCGAGCTGTGCGATCGTCGCGGAATCGGCGATCGCCGCCACGATCATGGGCCGGCCCTCATCGCTGGTCCCCAGGTCAAAGACCTTCACGCGAGGCGATGCTGCATCGAGCGCGCGGAAGTAGCGCGTGATGTCCGCGACGTACGACAACCGGCCGACCGTGCCCGGCACGTAGCCGAGCACTTTGAACGGCGTCGGTACCCGAGTGTCGGCGGGCAGGTGGTCGGTGAGCTCCGTGTTGAATCGGGGCTCGGTGGTCAGCTCACGAATTTTGGCGGTGTAGGCGGAGTCTACGGGTTGCTGGAGCGCCAGGGCCGCGATGACGGCGAGTACCATGCGACGTTCTCCGGAATGCGGGTCAGACCTTCCTTGAGGAAATCCAGCAGCAAGCGATTCACTTGATCGGGCGATTCCTCGGCGGCGTCATGGCCGGCGTGGGCCACCAGAACGAACTCGCTGCGCGGCAGCTCACGCGCAAAGCGGCTGCCGTCACGCAGCGAAATCCACCGATCGGCGTCGCCCCACAAAATCAATGTCGGCGTCTGCACGGTCGCGAGGCGCCCCCCGCCGAGATTGTCGAACCTGAACTCCCGCAGCACACCTCGCAAGGCGCGTCCAAAGTCCGGCTCCGGGACCGGCGCGTAGTACTGATCGACGTCGGCTTCCGTCACCTTGCTCGGATCAGCGAAGGTCGAACGCAGAATACGGCCGGTGACCCAGCGTCCCCGGAAGCTCGTCGCGATCGCGCCGATAAACGGCCAGCGGGCGATCTTCAGTACACCGGGCCAACGGACGTCGTATCCCGCTGCGTCGATCAGCACCATGCCGCGCACGCGATCCGGACTCGCGAGAGCGACCTCCGCGGCGATGGCGCCACCCATCGAATGCCCCACCAACACCGCGCTCGAGATCCCAAGCGAGTCCAGGAGCGCAACGACCAGGTGCGCATACGCGGCGTTGCTGTAGCCGTGCGCCGGCTTGTCGGAAAATCCAAACCCGCGGTTGTCGAAGGCGACGACCCGGTAGCCGGCCGCCACGACCGCCGGCAGTGCGTATCGCCAGCCATACATGGATGCTCCGATCCCATGAATGAATACCACGGGCGTGCCTTTGCCCGAATCGATCATCCGGAGTCGTGTGCCGTCGATCGTTCTGTACTTCGCGTGAAACGGCGTGCCGGCGGGATAGCGCTGCGCTTCAGGAATCGGGGATGCACGGCAAGCGCCCGAGAGGAGCACCAGGCCTGCGATCAGGCGCGCGTTCACGAGATGGTTTGCAGGGCGCGCCGGGCGAGAAGCACGATCAGGGGATGCGAGGTCCAGAGGCCGGCGATGGCCTCGCCCTCGCCCGCGGTGATCACCAATTGTGACTCGTCGATCACGAGAATCGTCGCGTCCGGTGCGCCTTCGGCGGCAGGCGTGAGCCAGGAGGGCGGGTCCGGCGGCAGGCCACCGCGGATCAGTAACCGGATTTGCGCTCGCTCACCCGCGCGGCGCCACGCGGGCAACGTGGGCCGCCACAGCTCGATCGCCATTATCCCTTCTACCCGCTGCTCGGCGCGGGCGACCAACTGCTGCATCAGATTTGCCACCGCCCGGCTGCCCGACACCTCCCTGGTCACCGGCTCCCCGGGACGTGACAGCCCGCGCAAATCCCGGCCGAGCCGATCCAACGCCTCCCCCTGTACCAAAGCGAGCTGCGCGATGAGCGCCTGCGGATCCGTCGGCCGATAGCGTGCCGGGCGCGCGGGTGGCGGCGTCCGCGTGGCGGCGCCTCGGGTGACCAGTCCCTCCAGCGCCGCGTACGCATTCGCCCGGGCCAGGCGGGCACCGCGCGCGACGGCATAGCCGGTCGACGGGCCAAGGCGCAGCAGCGTCGTGTAGACCAGCGATTCAGTTGGGGTGAACCCGAATGGCCTCAAATCGACGGTCATTGTAGTAGCAAATACTACTACGTTTTGTAGAAACGGCTATATCAAACGATGTTCAGCGGCATCCCAAGCAGCCTCGCGATGAGCGCCAGGCGGAACGTCACGTCGGTCTGGCGCTGCGCCGGACTCTTGCCCGGGCCTTCGAGAGGGAAGTAGTGCGAAACCACGGGGTTCGTGGATTTGGGCGTGACGCGCAGCCCGGCGGGACTCCACACTCCCTGGTCGTCGGTTTCGCTGTAGAGTCGCGCCAGCACCTTCGACGCGCTTGGTACCTGGCGCACGATGCCGAGCCGAGCGAGGAGCTCCAGCCAGTAGAGGGCGAATGGGACATCCGTAATCCGGCCCTGGGCGTCCGCATGCAGGGGGTCGCCGAGGATCTCGAACAACGGGGGGATCGTCTTTTTCCCCGCCAGGATCGCGAAGGCGCGCCGTGGCGTGGGAATCGAGAAGTAAGCCGCCAGCCGCTCGAGGAAGCCGGCGCGCTCGCGCTGCACCGCCGGCATGAAGGCGAGCATCTCGACAGAGAACACAGTCGGGGGATACGCCAGCGGGTCGAGCACCGTCTTGCCTTGTGCCTTCTTGAACGGCTTCTGTGCCACCTCGCTGCGCAGGTACATCGAGATGTCGCTGGCAACGCGATGCGCCGCGCCACGCAGCCGCGGGTCGTCTTGATGGGCACCCCGAGCGAGCGCGGCGGCGGCCGCCTGCGCACCCATGCTGCGGGCCCACAGGCCCAGCCCGGGGTCGGTTTTCGCGGCGCGCTGGAACTCGACCAGCAGCGAGGGATCGTCGTCCCGCGAGAGCAAGCGAAACAGGAAGCGATCGGCGAAACGGAACGGGCGCCCGTCCGGCGGCCAGCCGAGCTCCAGCAGCCGGCGATACTGAAAAATCGTCCCCACTTCCTTCCATCCCAGCGCCTTCGAGGGCGCGGGAGCCAGCAGATTTCCGCCCCACAACCCCGTGTCTTTTTGTTTGCGGATGATCGCGAGCGATTCCTTGTACCGCACGATCTCCTCGCGCAACACGGCGACTCTTTCCATGTCGCGTGACTGCTCGGGGACGACTTCAGTCAGAGTCCGATACTGGATGGGGAGACTGGCGGCCTCGTGCAGCCACGTCAGAGGCACTGTATGCGTGGAGGGAATCTCCAACCGCCGCTCCAGGTAGGAGGTCGGGCTAACCGGTGCTGCGCGGTCAAAAAGCGCGCGCAACTTATCCGTCCCCAGCACAAAGGGCAATCGCCCGTGCTTAACCCATTGTCCCCCTTGATGTTCCCTTAGGGCTGTGGGCGCTGAAACTCCGCCGACGGCAGCCAGCGAGGCATGATCGGAGCGTTGGCAATCGCCCGCGCGGTCCGCACGGTCACCCGGACCTGCTGCGCCATCCCCGCGTAGCGGAATGCCGGCCGATACTCGTCGCTGGGCTGGTGATAGCGCTGCTCGTTGTAGATGTTCTCCTGCTCCTGGCCCCACCCGGCCGGACGACCGACGAAATCGATGCCCGGTTTGATCGATAACGCCGGGACGCCCGAGCGCGCGAACGGGAAGTGATCGGAACGGAAGAACGAGCCGCGAATGTCGGGTTGCGACTCCACGGTCAGACCCTCGGCGCGCGCAGCGGACTCGAACACCGGACCGAGCGTCGAGCGATCCATGCCGAGCGCGCCGATGTCGCGCGTTGCGCCGCGCACGTTCGTGACGTCGAGGTTCAGGACCGCCGCGGTCTGCGCGAGCGGGACGAGCGGCCGCTGCACGTAAGCCTCGCTGCCGAGCAAGCCACTCTCTTCGGCCGTGGTCGCCACGAACAGGATGGAGCGCGCCGTACGCGGCAGCTGCGTCAGCGCCTTGGCTGCAGCGAGGATCGCCGCAATGCCGGATGCGTTGTCTTCCGCGCCATTATAGATCGAGTCCGCGCGCACGACAGGGCCGATCCCCTTGTGGTCCCAGTGCGCGGTGATCAGCACCGCTTGAGACGCGAACGCCTGGTTGCGACCGTCCCCTGGTAGCCGCGCCGCGACGTTTTCCGACTCGACGCGCCGTAAATCGCTGTGCACGCGCACCGCGGCCTGCAATCCAGTCACGACCGGACGGAAGTCTCGGCGCGCCGCCGCCCGGCTCAGCGAGTCCAGATTCAATCCCGCCTTGGCGAGAGCGGCGCGCGCAGCGCCCTCCGTCACCCAGCCGGCGAACGCGATGCTCGGAGCGTGCGGCTGGTCCAGCTTGAACTGCTCGACCGACCACGATCCGCGCACCACTTCCCACGGATATGTCGCGCTTTCTGTCGTGTGCACCAGGATCGCACCGGCGGCGCCCTGGCGCGCCGCCTCTTCGAGCTTGTAGGTCCAGCGGCCGTAGTAGGTCAGAATTTTTCCAAGAAACACCGTGGAATCGACGAGACCCGGGTCGTTGACCAGCATCAGCAACACTTTGCCGCGCAGGTCGGTGCCCTTGTAGTCGTCCCACTGCCACTCGGGCGCCCGAATGCCGTAGCCCACGAACACGACGTCACCGGTCGTCGAGATATCGGCTTCCGGTCTTTCTCCCCAGGCCACGAAACCATCACGGTAGACCAGGCTGTCCAGCGCGCTCGCTTTGCCCCAGGCAAATGCCGGATGGGGAGTCATCCCGACGAGTGCGACCGGTTGGAAGTAGCTGCCGTTTTCTCCGGCCGGCTGCAGCCCCATCGCCTGGAACTGGGCGGCGATGTAGTCGGCCGCGAGCCTGCCACCGCGCGTGGCGGGCGCCCGGCCTTCGAGCAAGTCGCTCGCGAGAAACCGCAGATGCGCGTCCATCGCCGCGGTATCCGCCGGGATCTGCTGCGCGAACACGCTCGTCGCGACGACGGCCAGCATGGTGACAGCATGAAGACATTTGATCGTCATCAACGGATCGCTCCGGTTAAAGGCCGCACGTAACCGTGTGAATCGTACCAGGCTGGCGCGAGCTGGCTTCACTCGTCAGGACAAACGTCGTGTCACCAAGAAAGTCGATCGCCTCGCCGCCGTTATCGACTCCGGCGATGTTGCACGGGCGCTCCCGCGCCGGCACGAGGCGACCGCCGATCCCCGGATAGAAGAGGTAGATCTCGCTGTACGTCCTGAGGGCGACCAGACGGCCGTCTGAGCGCACGGCGCCACCGGTGACGACCCGGCCCGCTTCGCTGTTGGGACGAATGTCGAGCGTCTGTACCAGCGTGGCCACGGCGATTTCACCGCTCGTATCCGGACTGCTCCAGTGCTGGCGCTCGACGCGATACAGTCGAATCGCACTGTCACGCCTGAACCCCTTGCTGACGAAGTACACCGCGGTATCGCGCGGCGATACGTAGATCGCTTCGACATCATGTGAGCCGTCCGGATACCGTACGCGCAGCACCGCCGGCGCCCTGCTCGTCCCGAGCGTGTCTCCCGGACCCTCGGGCGGCTCCGGCTCGGGGATCGCGTACACCGTGACGTACGGCCGTCCCTCGAGGTTGTCTCCCGTATCGCCGAGATAGACGCACGTCGCGGCATACTGTCGCGGCCGCGGTTGCAACAGGAACGGCAGAGGACAGGGGCCCAGCGCCATGTCCTCCCAATCGATCGCCTGCGCGCCAGGCACGAGCAACGCGCCTCGGTCAGCGCCATGCAAGTCTGTGGCGTAGAGATAGGGACCATCGCCGGAATCGTTGTGCGTCCACAACACGCCAGGAAACGCGTGACTCACCGCGACGCCGGAGCTTTCGATGACGCGCGGGCTTTGGAAAGTCGCTTGCAGGAACAGCAGCGCGGTTGCGAACATGAGGCTCCAGGAAGATACTTCGCGCATGCGCGACACAACTGTCCGCCTGCAGGGCCGGATTCTCTACCTCGCCGAGGATCCCGGCTTCGTGCGCGCGCAGCTCGCCGGCGAAGATCCCGCCTGGACACCAGCCACCAAGCTGCGGGACGACATCTCGACCGACGAAATCACGCCGGCCTACATCTGTTACTACTACGACGAGACGTTGGGCGAATTCCCCTACCTCGGCCTCAAGTGCCGCGACGAATTCCCGATCACGCGTGGCTCCGTGAAACGCGGTGGCTTCGTCGTCGCCGTGAGCGGCAAGCGCCGGGGCAAAGGCTCTTCGCGCGAGCAATCGCCGTACGCCGAGATGTGCGCGGGGATCAAGCTCGTCGTCGCGGAAAGCATCGAGCGCATTTACCGCGAAAACTGTCAGAACCTCGGCGTGCTCACGACGACCGACTTCTCCATCCTCGACAAGGTGAAACGCGGCGAGGACATCCCGCTGTCGGCTTTCACCGCGGGCGAAGGAGAGATCACGCGCGGCATCATCGAGCACGGCGGGCTTTTCAACTACAACATGGCCCGGCTGAAAGGCCAGGTAGTGCTGCGTCCACCCGGGACCCCGCGGCGTCCCATGACGCTGGGAGAGAAAATTCTGGCGCGGCGCTGGGTCGTCGATCCCGCGAAGGGAAAGATCGGCGTCCCCGCAGTGAAGCCGGGTGATGAGGGATTCGTCCTGACGGACATCCGCTTCAGCCACGAGTACGTCACCCCGATGGCGGCGATCTTCTTCGAGCAGCTCGTCGGCAAGGACGCCAAAGTCAACGATCCCGGCTCCATCCTGATGTTCCGCGACCATCTCACGTTCCTGCCGGAGGCGATGACGCCTGAGCGGGTCAAGGAAGGATTGCTCGACGTCGCATTACAGCTCGAGAAGAAACAGCGGGAGTTCGCCACGGCGCAGGGCATCAAGCTCTACGGCGAGCTGCGGCTCGGCCACCATGGCTCCGAGGCGATCTGTCATTCCAAGATTCTCGAGTCGCATGCGCTGCCGGGCCAGGTGATCATCGGCTCCGACTCCCATACGCCCCACGCCGGTGCCGTCGGCTGCGTCGCGTTCGGCGTGGGAACGACGGCGATCTTCAATTCCTGGATCACCAGGGATGTGCGGCTGCAGGTGCCGGAGACGGTGAAAGTGGTCATCACCGGCCAGAAACCCGACAACGTGACCGCCAAGGACTTCATGCTCGAGGTCCTGCGCCATCCGTATGTGAAAACCGGCAAGGCGATCGGCAAGCTGGTGGAGTATTGCGGCGATGCTGTCGAGTCGCTGTCGGTAGACGAGCGCGCCACGATGACGAATATGACGGCGGAAGTCGGCGGTTTTACCGGCTACGTCGCGCCCGATGAGAAGACCGTCGAGTACCTGATGGACTACCGGAAGATGTCGCGCGCCGAGGCCGAGAAGCTGGGCGCGGGCGTGGCGAGCGATCCCGACGCGGAGTACTGCGAGGTCATCGAGATCGACGCCGCAGGGCTTCGTCCGATGATCGCCCTGCCAGGCGATCCGGGGAACGGGCAGTACATCGATGCCGTAGCCGACCGTATCAAGGTGGACATCGCGTACGCCGGCTCGTGCACCGCGGGCAAGAAGGAAGACATGGACATGTACGCCCGCGTGTTGGCGGAGGCCGCCGGACGCGGCGAGCGGGTGGCTCCCTGGGTGCGTTTCTTCATTCAGTGTGGCTCACAGGACGTGAAGCGCTATTGCGAGGAGCGGGGCTATCTCGACGTGTTCCAGCAGGTGGGCGCGACATTCCTGGAGCCGTCGTGCGGCGCGTGCATCAATGCGGGGCCGGGTGTCTCGAAGACGCGCGAGGAAGTGACGATCAGCGCGATCAACCGCAACTTCCCCGGTCGTTCAGGGCCGGGGCAACTCTATCTCGCCAATCCCTACACGGTCGCCGCTTCCGCCATCAGCGGCTACATCACCGCGTGGGAGCCGGGGATGGTGCTGGAGAGCTCGAAGTCAGGGTAGGGTGCCGCGGATCTTCACCTTCACCGCGCGCGCGCCACTGCCAAAGTCCAACGCCGACGTCACCGTTGTCGTGGAATCGGGAACCGACTTCGCGGTGATCGCAAACTCGCCGTTCAGCATGCCGCGATAGACCGAGAAACTCGAGGTCCCCTGCGGCGAGCCGTACCGGCTCGACGTCGTACGCAGGTGCCCGCCGCGTGACAACCACTTCGTGGTCGTCGAGTCCAGCGCCTGATGGATGACGAAGCCCGTGCCGGTGCCGGCCGTATCGAGCGTGAAGCGCGTCCACAGGGAATCGCTGACCGGCGCCCGTCCGGAGCCCATCAGGAAGAACACCGTGTCCATGGTGCGCGTCGTCGAGTCGAAGCCCTTCCAGCCGAGGATCGTGGTGAAGTTGCTCGTGATGTGCGATCCACCCTGGTTGGCGTCGATGTCGAACTCGATGCCCACCACGCGCGTGGTATCGCTTCCCTGAGCGATCCGCGACGCCCGATCGACGAAAAAGAACACGAGATTGGACATCAGCGCGTAGAGGCCGGAGTCGCCGGTGAACGCCGAGTCCAGCGTCCTATCGTGCAGGAACGCCGAGTCGAGCGCCATGCGCACGGCAACGAGCTGGGCTTGCGGGATCGCATCGGGATCGACGCCACCGGCGTCAGAGCACGCGCCGAGCGTCCCGGCCAACGCCAGGGGAATCAACAGCTTTCTCATGTGGAAGAATATGGCGCTACTGGGCGCCCCCGCCACCGGTAATTGTCGCGACGTCGCGGTAGGGCCGGAGCGAGTCGCGCTGGTACACGCTGCGGGGATTCCAGAGCACCCACGTCCTGATGCCCAACTCTTCGGCTGCGCGAATCTGCTCGCGGATTTCGTGCGGGGTGTAGCGCGGCTTGCGGCGGCCGAGCGTGAACGCCTGGAGGTACGGACGGATCGTCGCCGCTTTGACGAACGGCCGCGAGCGCTCGATCGCCTCGCTCAGCGCGTTCCGGACCACGCGATACGGCTCGCCGTTGGGCCAGGCGAGCCCGTAGCTGCCGCGGTAGTAATGGCTCGGGTACACCATCGGCAGCACGACGTCGGCCACGGTGATGAAATCCTCCCACACCTGGCCGATGCCGAGATCGCCCGTGGCCGACGCGGTGAGGCCGAAAATGTCGAACGTAACCGGCACGCCGAGCGGCTGGATGCGGTTGGCGAGAATCGCGATGCCGGCCTGCACGCCTTCGCGCTGGGTTTCGCCCGGTTTGCGCGCGGCGAAGACGGCCTGCGCCATCGCTTCCTTCGGCTCGTCGGGGAAGCGCACGTAGTCGAACTGCACTTCGTTGAATCCCAGCCGCACCGCCTCTTCAGCGAGCTGCCCCGCGTAGATCCACACCGAATCGTTGTACGCATCGACCCAGGCGATGCCGATCCGATCGCGCCACAACCCGCTGCCGTCGCGGTTCTGCACCGACCACTTGGGACGCCGCTCGGCGAGCAGCGGGTCCTTGGCCACGACGATGCGCGCGATCGCGTAGATGTCGTGGGCGCGCAGCGTATCGAGGCGCGATTGCACATCCCGCGTGCGCACGCACTTCGTTGCGCCGATGTCCTGCGCGACTTTCACGTCGGATGGATAGAGCAGGCAACCAGTGTCGTCCTTCACGTCGACGACGAAGGCATTGATCTCCGTCGAGTCGGCGAGCCGTACGAGCTGCGCGAGCTTGCTCGATCCGAACGCCCACGCATTGACGTAGAGCGCCTTGACCGGTTGCGCGGCCGGCGAGTTGTCGAACAGCGGCTCGGGGAGGACGTAACGGAGCTCGACGCCGCGCAGCTGCATGCTGTCGGGCGAGGCGGGCAATTGCTGGGCAAAAAGGCCGCGACTTGCGGTCGCGGCCAGGAGCAACGAAGCGCCTGCCAGCCGAGTCAACTTCATAGGGGCCACCAACATAGGAAATTGACCCCTACGCGAGCAAGGATTAACCTCTCACTTGAGCTGTAAGCTGTTGAATAGCAAGGGGTAAGTGGCGAGGCTCTGGCCCCGATACTGTGGCCGAATGCCGAACAGCACCACGCGTCCCGCTCCCTGCTGCACTTCGAGAATGGCCGCTTTCCCCGCAATGCGATCGGGGTGCAGCACCCAGCCGGAGAGCAACACACGCGCCGGATCTTCCGGCCACCGGCCGATCACGTGTGTCACGGTCGAGTCAAGCACTTCGAACGCCGGCCCGCCCTGGAACCACCCGATCGTCTCGCTCCGCAGTCCGCGCGCCACCGCTTGTGTGGTGTCGAGCTCGAGCCGGAAAATCGAGCCAGGCGCGTAGAAATCTTCATCGGGCACGGCCTCGAGCACGTTGCGCACCGGCAGCAGCAACGCCTGGATCGCAAAACGGCTCGCTTCGTTCAACGCGATCAGCGTGCCGCCATCCGTGACGAACTGCCGCAGCGACTCACTCCCGTCGGGACCGACGCCGCCGGCGTACGGAGCAGGGTAGCGCGGCGGCAACCCTTCGAGAATCTCACGCGGTGGTTGATCGGGGAGGATGATCACGTCGAACTGATCACGCAGCTTGCCCGCGCGTACCACAGAATCGACCAGCGACGTGTATGGCACCTTCCAGTTGTCGAAGACCCACCGCGTCCAGCCCTCGTCAATGGCGGCATCGTACGACTTGTAGAGCCCAATGCGTGGGACCGAATCCTCCCGGAGAGGGGGAACGGGAGTGACGGATCGAGGCGTAATCGGCGACGACAATGGAACGCGCAGCGAGTCATTGGCCACGATCGCGCTGACGCCCATAAGCAGCGGCAGCGTGTGTGCCGTGACGTCGTACGGCCGCTCCGGGGGACCGCCGGGATAGAGCCGGCGATCGGGGTAGTGCTGCGGCTCGAGCAGCGTCTTGGCGAATGATGCGTAGGGCTGCCGCAGCACGACGACATAGGTGCCGGCGCTGTGGCGCTGGCCCTGCAGGCTGAACGACTGCATCGCCGTGCGAATCTCGACGGCGCCGCGCCGCAGGATGCCGAGCAAGGCGCTCAACGCGACGGAGTCCTGTCGGGCCGGGATGACGTACGCGTACGGCCACTCGCGCGGCCCCCAGCCGCGCACCGCTCGCGTTTCGACCGTGAAGAAGTTCGCCAGCCAGCGCTCGCGGTCGTGCGCGGCGTGGACCAGCAGCGCGTACGCACCGTCCGTCTGATAGGACACGATATCACGCAGCGTCCAGCGGCCACCACGCCAGGGGTTCGTGAAATTCCACGAGCGCTCGCGGGGGTTGTAGCCGCGAGAGCGGGCCTGGAGGTGATCGAACGGAATGTCGACGGGCGTGGCGAGGTCGGCGCTCGCGGTCTCGGACAGAATACGGACGCCGCCGTGGTAGTGCTGGTACGCCCGCGCCGGGGTCCACGCATCGTACGTGGAGTTGATCGATATGCCGGTCTTTCCCTGGCCGCTGAGCTCCCACGCCATCGTGCTCCCCAGGGCGTTCACGCCATCGATCAGCAGCGGATCGACGTTCGGCTCGACCGGGTCGAGATACGGCGGCAGGAACAGCCGCGCGCCGTTGGCATCCATCTGATGGATGTCGTGCACGATCTGCGGGTGCCAGACGTTGTACAGCGAATCGACCGTCAGCTGCGTCTCGACCTGCGTGAACGCGTACCAGTCGCGGTTGTTGTCGTGTCCGGTGTAGTGGTGATACAGCTCCGGCGGAGACGTTCCCTCGGCGCTCGTGCCGAGGGTGCGATTGTACCATTTCGCCACGATCGTGACGCCGTCGGGATTCAGCGACGGCACGAGCCAGAGAATCACGTTGTCCAGAATCGCCCGCGTGGCCGCGCTCGTGTCGGTCGCCAGCCGGTACGCCAGCGCGACCGGCGAGAGCTGACCTCCCACTTCGGTCGAATGGATGCTCGACGTGATCAGCACGACGGCCCTGCCGTTGGTCAGTGCGTCGCGCGCGGTGCGAGCAGTCCGGAACCTCCTCGGATCGGCGAGCTCGGCGTTGACCTGCTGGTAATAGTCGAGCCGGCGCAGGTTCTCAGGGCTCGAGATCACGAGCGCGATGAACGGCGCGCCGAGCGTGGTTTTTCCCAGCTCGCGGTAATCGACGCGCGGGCTGGCCTTGGCGAGCGCCTCGAAATAGCGCACCAGCACCGGCCATTCGACGAGTTTGCGGTCGTCGCCCGGCTCGAAACCCAGGACCGACCGCGGCGTGGGAATAACGGCGGCGGCGGGCGGCGGAGGGCGGCGAGTGGCGGCGCGCGGCGGTGCTGGCCGTCGAGTACGCCGCTGTTGCGCCGTCGCCGGTGCTGCCAGCAGCATGCCTGCCAGCGCCAGCAGCAAACTCCCCCGCAGCATCAATGCAGGCTCGACGTCGCGGCGGGCATCGCCTCGCCCGTACCGATCCAGTGCGCGAACCACGTGCGGATCCGCTCCAACCGGTCCACCAGCAGCCACGGCGGGCCGGTGCGCGACAGCCCGTGGTAGGAGCGCGGATAGCGGACGAATTCCGCCGGAATACCGCGCTTGCGCAGCGACATGAAGAGTTGTTCGCCGTCAGTGATCGGCGTGCGCTTGTCGTCTTCGGAATGCACGATCAGCATCGGTGTGCGCATGTTGTTCGCGTACGTCATCGGCGACAGCACGCGATACAGCGAGTCACTCTCCCACGGCGCGCCGCTGAATTCGTAGTCCGTCAGCCCCTGCGCATCCGATGAGCCGTACCACGAATACCAGTTGAAGATCGAGCGATCGGTTTGCGCCACCCGGAAACGATGCGTGTGGCCGACGACCCAGTTCGTCATGAAGCCGCCGTAGGATCCGCCCAACACCGCCATGCGCGTCGTGTCGACGCCGCCCTTCGCCCGTGCAATCGCGACGTCCACCGCCTGCATGAGGTCCTGGTAGTCCTCCATGCCCCAGCGCCCGCGGGTCGAGAACGTGAACGTGTGCCCGTAACCGGTCGAGCCTCGGGGATTGGTGAACAGCATCCAGTACCCCTGCCCCGCCAGCATCTGGAATTCCGGAAACAACACGTTGCCGTAATTGGAGTGTGGGCCGCCGTGAATGGACAGCACCAGCGGGTAGCTTTTGCCCGGCTGGTAGCCGTACGGCTTCATCAGCCAGCCTTCGATCTTCAAACCGCCGACGCCCGTGAACCAGAACGTATCGGCGGGAATGACGGCGACCTGCTTGAACAGTGAATCGTTGAGGCTCGTGACGCGCCGCTCGGTGCCACGCGCCAGCGGGGCCACGTACAGCTCGGTCCCGTGCGTGATGTCGCTCGCGGTGTAGGCGAGGGTCCTGGTGTCCGCGCTCAGCGTGAAGCCGCGCAGCTGGCGCTCTCCCGTCGTCACCTGACGTATCGGCCCACCGGTCGCGGCGACCGCAAACAGATGTGCGTTGCCGTTGATTTCGGCGAAGCAGTAGATCGTCTTGCCGTCGGCGGACCACGCCGGACTGCTCGGATCGAGACTCCAATCGGCCGTGAGGTTCCTCGCGGTGCCGCCACCCACCCCCACGACACAAACGTCATTCTTCATCCCGCGTCCCTTGGAGCACACGAACGCGATCGTCTTGCCGTCTGGTGACCAGGCGGGATTGCTGCTCTGCGCGAAACCGGTTGTCAGCGCGCGAACCGAGCTGTCACCGACGCTGAACAGGTACAGCGCCGGCCATGAATCGTCGCGCACTTCCTGGTTCTCGGTGGTGTCCTGCTCGAACGCGATCGTTCTCCCGTCGGGCGACCAGGCCGGTGAGCTCTGACTCAGATCGCCGCTGGTCAGCTGCCGCGGCGTTCCCCCGGCGAGCGGCACGAGGTACAGGTGACTCGGCCGGCGTGTTTCCCGCGGCGCGAGGTATCCGCGCTCATCGGCGACGATGGGAATCGAGGTGTAGACCCGCCCGTCGAAGCGCTTGGGATCGGCGCCACGCGTGACGGCCTGCGGCGAGACACGCGTGCGCCACGTCTCTTTCTTCAGGCTGTCCGGCTCGTCGCCCCGCCACGCGTACACCAGCCATTTCCCGTCGCGCGAAAACACCGGCATCGCATGCACGCCGTTGATCTGGAACGCCTCACCGCCCGGTGCGCTGGTGCGCAGGAACCAGACGTCGTCGTCCGAGCCTTCGCGTTTGCTCGAGAATGCGAGTAACGCGCCGTCGGGCGACCACGTCGGGTTCGAGGCTTCGGTCGACGGGCTGGTATAACGGAATCCGGGCGCCGAGCCGTCGGCCGGCGCCAACCAGATCTCGTTGTGGCGGCGATCCTTGTCTTCGACGACGGTCGTAACGACGAAGGCCACGCGGCGGCCGTCGGGCGACAGTTGAGGGCTGCTGACGACGGTCAGGCGATAGTAGTCGGTAGACTGCCAGGGGCGCTGCTGACTGTGAAGGGCGCTGGGCAGCAGGACGGCAAGGGTCAAGGCATGTTGCAAACGCATACGACGCTCGGTTGGATCGGGGCGAGAGAAAATACTAGGGGTCGGGACTGTTTGCTTGTCCCGACCCCTAGCGCCTCTGCGCCTGATGCGTCTCCTAGTTCAACTTATGCAGTTCTACGCGTCTGTTTTGCGCGCGACCCTCAAGCGTCGCATTCGGCGCGATGTACCCTGATGCGCCGAATCCGCGCGCCTGCATCCGCATCGGACTGACGCCTTTGCGGGCCAGATAGTAGCGCACCGCTCCGGCGCGACCCATCGAGAGCCGGAGATTCGAGAGCTTCCGGCCGGTGGAATCGGTATAGCCCGCGATCTCGATGCGGATTTCGGGATTCGCGACGAGCGAAGCCGCCACCTGATCGAGCACGGCATACGACTCGCGGGTGAGGACCGAGCTGCCGCTGCGGAAGTTCACGCCCCGCAGAATGAGTGTCGGGCGTGCGGGCGCCGGTGCTCCGGGTGCCGCAGGAGCGCGCTCCTCGAACAGGATCAAGCAGCCGAACTGATCGACGCGCGACCCGGCGGGCGTGCCCGGGCAACGATCCTGCGGATCGATGACGCCGTCGCCGTCGGTGTCCTTGGCCGGCGGGCAACCGTTCGCGTCGACCGTCGTTCCGGGCGGCGTGTTGGGACACTTGTCGAAGCCATCCCCCACGCCATCCTTGTCCGAGTCCGCCGGGCAACCGAACGAATCGACCGGCGTGCCGGCGGCCGTATCGGGGCAGCGATCGATGCCGTCGAACACCTTGTCGCCGTCGGAGTCGAGTGGGCAGCCGTTCGCATCGACCGTCGCGCCCACCGGCGTGTCCGGACACTTATCGAGCCCGTCCCACACCGTGTCGTGATCGGAATCGATGGGGCATCCCGTCGCATCGACCGTCGCCCCTGCGGGCGTGCCCGGGCATTTGTCGAGCAGATCGTTGACGCCGTCACTGTCGCTGTCCCCGGGGGTCGGCGGGCAGCCTTTCTCATCGACCGTCACGCCCGCCGGCGTGTTGGCACACTGGTCGATGCCATCGAACACCTTGTCGCCGTCCTGATCGTGCGGGCAACCGGTGGCGTCCACCGTCGCACCAGTCGGCGTGTTGGGGCAGGCATCGATCCCATTGAGCACGCCATCGCTGTCCGCGTCTGCGGGACAGCCACGGCTATCGACGGTTGCTCCCAACGGCGTGTCGGGGCAAGCGTCTTTCTTGTCCGACACACGGTCGTGATCGGCATCCGCCGCGGGCGGGCCGTCTGATTGGAAGAACGCGAGTCCGGCCGACCCCATGAGATGCGTGGCGCTCTTCTGGCCGAACGCGCCGTTCGTCGTTGGTGTGTAGATCCCTCGCGCCTCAAACCGCAGCGCAAAGCGGGAGCTCATGAAGAATTTCGCGCCGGCGCCACCGTGGACGCCGCCGTCGGTAAACCGGTAGGGGCTCGTGGCGCCGAAATCGAGCCGCGAATACCCGCCGAGCAGATAGACCGTCATGCGGCTGGCATTCAGCGCGTTGACGATGAGGCTGGCGCTGCCGATCAGCGGCTCGATCTGCACGGATGGCGCGACGTTCTGTGGCGACTGGAACAGCGCATCGACCTCTAGGCCGATCATCGGAGTCAGGCCGTACGCGAAACGCACGCCGCCGCCGATCTTATCGGCGAGGTTGAACGCTTTGTCGTACTTCGTGAACGCGCCGAATAGTCCGACTTCATAGCGCCGTTCGTACTGTGCCGTCAGCGTGGTGGCATTCAACGCCAACACGCCCAGCATGACCGCGACCTTTTTCACGTAGCCTCCGCCTCAGTTTGTCTGCCGCAGCTCGACGCGCCGGTTTTGCGCCCGGCCCGCCGCTGTGGCATTGGGCGCGACGGGTTGCGAGGGGCCATAGCCCTTCGTGACCATGCGATCGGGTGACACGCCCTTGCTGGCCAGATAGGTGCGCACGGCATCGGCGCGCGCCTGCGACAGACGCGTATTGGTCGCTGCCGATCCCGTGTTATCGGTGTGGCCCGAGATTTCGATCTTGATGTCCGGATTGGCGATGAGCGACGCCGCCACGATGTCGAGAATCGTGTACGAATCGGGCTTCAGGGCCGAGCGGCCCGTTTCGAACGTCACGCCGCGCAGCACCACCGGAGTCTTCGCTTCCGTGAACAGGATCGGGCAGCCAGCCGCATCGACCCGCGTGCCGGCCGCGGTTCCCGGGCACTTGTCTTTCGTGTCGTCGACGCCGTCGCCGTCCGTGTCCGACACCCGCTGGCATCCCGCCGTATCGACCTCGGTGCCTGCGGGCGTGTTGGGACACTTGTCGATCCCGTCCGCCACGCCGTCATGGTCGCTGTCCACCGGGCACCCGGTGGCGTCGACTCTGGCGCCGGCCGGTGTGTTGGGGCACTGATCGGGACCGTCCGGCACGCCATCGCTGTCGGCGTCGGTGGGGCAGCCGGTCGCATCGACGCGCGCGCCGGTCGCCGTCCCGGGACACTTGTCGATCCCGTCGTACACGCCATCGGCGTCGGCATCCTTGGGACAGCCGCGAGCATCGACTTCGGCTCCTTCAACCGTGTTGGGGCAGGCGTCGAGACCATTGTAGACCTTGTCCCGATCGGAGTCGCTCGGGCACCCGACGGGATCCACGACCGCGCCGGCTGGCGTGCCGGGGCACGCGTCCTTCTTGTCCGCGACGCCGTCTTGATCCGTGTCCTTGTACGAGCTTGGCCCCGTGAAGATCGCCAGGCCGGCGGAGCCGACGATGTGTCCGGCCCAGTTGCCGCTGGAGAATCCCGTCTTCGGGGAGTAGATCGCACGGCCTTCGATGCGGACGGCCACGCGGTCGCCGAAGAAAATCCGGTCGCCAATCGCGCCGTGAACGCCGTTATCGGTGAAGCTGTAGGTGGGATTGTCCGCGAACCTGAGGCGGGAGTAGCCGCCCAGGATATAGAAGAGGTTGTGCTCGTTGCCGAGGTTCAGAACCAGGCTGCCGCCACCGAGGGCGAGCGCGGCAGTGGCGCCGCCGCCTGTGGGCGTGGGCTGCTGGTAGCCCACGTCGAGCTCGACGCCGAGGGCTGGACTGAAGAAGTAACCGAGCCGACCTCCCCCGCCGATCTGATTATCGAGACTGAACGCGTGGTCGTAGCGCGTAAATGACGCGTACGCGCCGATTTCGAACTGATGGGTGTGCTGGCCGACGCAAAGGGCAGGAACGGCAACGAGACAGAGGACCACCGGAATCGTCCGCGCGCGCATGTCGCTCCCCGAGGTTAGCGCACTCCACTTTAATAGTCGGCCTCTCGTTCAGAAACCCCAGGCGCAGCTGCGGCGCCCCTGCGTGGCCAAATCGAGCCCGCCGACTACCAGTCCACGATGCGTCCCATCCGCTTCATGCCAGGCGACCCCGGCGGGGCCAATCAGGGTTCCGGCTGAGTCCGTGAGGCACATCAAGTCGGCGATGCGATTGGTGCCGACGGGACCGCCAAACGCAGTCAGGGAATCGTCGGCCCCGACCCCCGCGAGCGTCTCCGCCGAATTGCTCGAGGCACCGCCGTACATTCCGCCCACGATCAACACGGTCGAGTCGAGGTCGAGAAGCGCGAATTGCGACCGGCCTTCGGGCAGCAGGGCCTGTCCGGTCCCCCACCCGCCTGTGAAGAATCCCGACAGCAGGCTTACAGCCGCCGTATCGCCCGTCACCAGCCGCTGGGTCCCGGCTCCCACTCCGCCGCCAGGGGGCACGCTGTCGGCGACTCCACCGATGGCGACAAGCCGACTGTCGCGCGCCACTCCGGCCCCATACGCCCGCGGCCCACCGAGTGACGGCTGCAGGTACCAGCCGTCGATGTGCCCGTTCGCCCCGATGCGACCCATGTAAACGGTGATCTGCGGGTGGCCCAGCTGATCCGTCCCGCCGATGACATAAATCCTGCCGCGGCGCACGACCGCGATCGCTCCCGCGCGCGGGGCCGGTAAAGGCTCCAGAACGACGAACCGGCCGATGACGCTGTCGGCTGTCACATCGGCGGCGAACACCGTGGCCTGGGCGCGTCCCGTCCGGTCGATGCCCCCGATGACGTACAACGCGGTCCCGGGAAACCGGGAGTTGAAGCGGGTCCCCACCGCGGCGGCGGCGAACGCGCGCGGCACCGGCAGCACGCGGCTGCGCGACTGCACGGTCGTGTCGTGCTGGCGCGTCCAGCCTTCTATCGCCCCTGCCCCTCCGGCCGTCGCGTGCGCGACGTACACCCCCGAGTCCGGCGTCATCAACGGTGGCTCCGCGCCGCCGGCCGCATACAGCGTAGTGTGCCAGACGCCGCCGGCCCCGGGGAATTCCGCCGCAGTCAGTCCAATGCCGGCGATCGCACCTGGGTACGCCGCACGCGCCGTCCACGTCAGCGTGGCCGGATTGAAGAATGACCGGGGCAGGATGTGGACCGTCGTCACGATCTGCGTCCCGGTCGCGGGAACGACCGCCAGGGCTTCGGTTCCGCTCGCCGCCGAATCGGGAACGACGGCGGTGATCGTGAATTCCGTCCATTCGGAGTCCGCGACCGCGGCCTCGATCGTGCCGCCGCCGATTCTGGTGAGCAGGACCGTGCCGCGGGCGGTGCCGAAGTTGAGGCCTTCGATGACGAACCGTTCGCCGCGCGTGAGAATCGGCTCGATGGCGCCGGCCACGTAGTCGATGCGGGCCGTCGTGGTAGGTGAGGCGCCGTCCCCGCTGCAGCTCCCGACGCTTGTCGCCACCAGTACGACCGCTGCCGCAACAATCGACTTACGGATGACCATTTCCCCCGCGGATGAAACGCAGTGCCTGCGACAGCTGCTCGGCGAGGGCGGACAATTCGGCCGCGCCATGGGCGAGGTCCTGGATCGCGCGCAGCTGCTCGGCCGCCGCCGCCGCGACGGCCTCCGCTTCCTGGCTGGACATTTGCGCGCCGGTGCGCGCTTGCCCGAGGGTCGCGGTAATCTTCGTAGCCAGCTCCACGCTTTGACGCCCAAACTCGGCGACCTGTTTCCCGGCGCGCGCCGTCTCGATAGCCGCCTCGGCGATGCGATTGAGGTCGTGTACCCACTCGGCAGAGCTCTCGACGACCTGCCCCAGGTCGCCCCGAATCCGTTCGATCAGCTGTGCGGCGCGATCCAACGCGCGGCGGGTGTCCTGCACCGCCTTGCTCACGTTGCGCGCCTCGCGGCCACTCGCCTCCGCCAGCTTGTGCACCTCGTCCGCGACGACGGCGAAACCGCGCCCATGAATTCCCGCGCGCGCCGCTTCGATCGTTGCATTGAGGGCGAGCAGATTCGTCTGGTTAGCCACGAAACCGATCGTCTCCGAGAACTTCTCGACTTGTGTCGCGACGTCGCGCAGCCGGCCGACTTCGGCGGCACTCTCCTCGGTCGTGGCGCCGAGATCGGTCAATTGGCGGACGGCGTTCTGGGTGCCGGTGCGCACGCGGTCCGCTGTCTTTTCCATCTGCGACCCCGCGTCGCGCGTGCGATCGCCGGCGGCGGCGAGCTCGGCCGCCGTGTCTTTCAATTGTCCGGCCTCGCGCGCCGCCGTGGCGACGAGATTCGCCGCCTGGACCGCGCCGTGGCTGGCGCGCTGCGCCGATGCGGCGACCTCTTCGCTGGACGCATGGATCTCCTCGGTCGTCGCGGTCAGCGTCTGCACGTACTGCATCGTCTGATCGGAAGCGCCGGTGACGGGCCGCAGCGAGCCGTCGATCGCGACCATCAGGGCGAGCTGCGGTGCGAGCAGCTCGAGCAGCTCGCCGTCCGACTGGCGGTACATGGTAGGATCGGAATGCCGCACACTCCACAGGCCGACGAGCTGCCCGGCATGGTAGAGCGGGACGAGCATCTCCGAGCCGGGGACCTCGGCGCCGGGGACGATGACCTGATCGCGGGCGAGACCGTGCGCGACGACCGGGCGGCGCAAGCGCAGCGCCTCGCCGGTCAGTCCTGCATCAGAGTCGAACCGGAACGTTTTCCCCGGCTGAGCGGCGGTGTCAGCCACGAGCTCCATTTGCCGCGTGCGGGCATCGTAGCGGGCGAATCCCATTTGCTCCCACGGCACCAGCTGGCGCGTCAGCTCCTGCACGCGCTTGAAGCTCTCGGTCAGCGTCAGCTCGGCGGCAATGACCTGCGCCAGGCGCTGAATCAGGTGCAGCTCGTCGGCGCGGACGCCGAGACGCAAAACGTACAGGCTGCCCGTGGTCCCCAGCGCCAGTGCCGCCGTGAGTACGACGCGTGGGCCCACCGGCAACGTCGCATTGAGCAGCGCCAGCCACCCGATGGCGAGCGCCGCCGACACGAGATAGACGATGGATTCCCATCGGAGCGTGAGCCGCGCATCCACCCAGGCGATCGTCTGGCCCAGTGCGAGCTCGAGATAGAACGTGCCGTTCACGATGACCGGCAGCATGACGGCGGTGAGCGCGACTGCTCCAATGTTATCGGCTGAGAGCGCCGCGGCCCCGGCCGCGCCACTCACGCGCGCGTACATCAGGGCCACGAATGTCGTGCCCGCGGTGAGATGGGCCGCGTTGTCGAACGCGGCGCGCAATGGCAGGCGCCGCAACAGGACGTCGCCGACGAGCATCGCAAACGGCGCGACGATCGCGGTGAATGCCCAGCCGCGATCGAGAATGGCGAACAGCATCACGCCGATGACGTAGGAGGAGAACCCGTTGCCGGGGAGGGCGATGCCGTACCGGCGTGTGAGCGCGGCGACGATCACGAGCAGCGCGCCGGCGAGCGGCAGGTTTTCGCCGGCCGGAACTGCGCCGCTGACGAACGCGAAAACCCCGGCGCCGAAGCTGACGAGGGCGGCGAGGGAAACCGCAACACGGACGAACAACGCCGGCGCTGCCGAAACCCTGGAGGGGAGCCGCATAAAGCTGCGCGCAAGGTCGGCGCCGTGGCGCACCATGTCAAGCGCGACTATCGTTCACGCCATGACCGTCACGATTGAATACTGCGTCATTTGAAATTACGAGCCTCGGGCCACCGGTCTGGCGGCCGAGATCCGCAATGCCTATCCGCATGCCGAAGTGCGGCTGATCCAATCCTCAGGCGGCGTCTTCGAAGTGGACGTCGACGAACGCCGCGTGTTCTCCAAAAAAGCCCTGAAGCGCCATGCGGAGTCGGGTGAGGTGGTGCGGTTGATTCGCGAGGCGGCCGCCGGCAAGCGGTGAGAATTGCGATCTCCACCGGCGGCGGCGATGCGCCCGGACTGAACGCCGTCATCCGTGCCGCCGTACTGACGGCGGTGCATCGCGGGTGGGAGTGCGTCGGCATCAAGCGCGGGTTCGGCAGCCTGCTCGGCGAGGGTGAGTTGATGCCCCTCGGCCCGCAGGAAGTCCGCGGCATCACCCACCTCGGCGGCACCATCCTTGGGACCTCGAATCGCGGTAATCCCCTCAAATGGCGCGTGCAGCTCCCCGATGGCTCCTTTGAGGAGCGCGACCGAACGCAGGAGTTGTTCGATTCCTTTCGTGCCCACCGTCTCGACGCCCTGATCGCGATCGGCGGCGAGGGGACGCTCGGCATCGTCCATACACTTTGGAAAAAGGGCCTTCCGGTCGTCGGTGTGCCCAAGACCATCGACAACGACGTGGGCGGCACCGTAGCCACGTTCGGGTTCGACACCGCGGTGGCTACTGCAACGGACGCCATCGACAAGGTGCACTCGACCGCGGAGAGTCATGAGCGGGTGATGGTCGTCGAGGTCATGGGCCGGAACGCGGGATTTATCGCGCTCCACGCAGGCCTCGCCGGGTCCGCCGACGTGATCCTGATTCCTGAAATCCCGTTCGACATCGACAAGGTCTGCGACAAGATCCGGCGGCGCGAAGCCGAGGGCCGGCATTTCAGCATCGTGGTGGCCGCGGAAGGTGCGGTCCCCAAAGGCGGCACTGTGTCGCTCATCGATCCGGCGCACGAGCGGCTCGGCGGCATCGCCGACAAGGTGGCGCACTCGATCGAGCAGATGACGGGAAAAGAGACGCGGTCGCTCGTGCTGGGACATCTGCAGCGCGGCGGCAGCCCCACGACGTTCGATCGGCTGCTGGCGCTGCGGTTCGGCGCTGCGGCCGTCCGCCTGGTTGCCGAGCGACAATTCGGCATGATGGTGGCCCTGCAGCCGCCACGCATCGTCGCCGTGCCCCTGGCCGACGCGATTGCGACGCCGCGGCGCGTGCCGCTCGACTCCGACACCATCATCACCGCAAGAGATCTCGGGATCAGCTTCGGAGACTGAACGGACAGTTGTATCCGCGGACGGACAGCGGCCGGACCAGGGCATCAATCGTATCACATTGCCAATACATCACTTACGTATTCGCCGAGCGTGGCACGGCTCTTCCTTATAGACGCGCCAAAGGGAGGCAGCCATGAAACGCATGCTCATTCTCGTCGGACTATTACTCGGTCTCGCTACCAGCGTCGCCAGCGCTCAAACCAGGGTTGGCGTCTCATTGAGTTTTGGAGACCCGTACTTCGCCGGTCAGGTGGTCATCGGCCCGCCGTATTACCATCGATACGCGCACCCGTACTACAATCGCTATTCACCTCCGTACTACTATCGCTACAACCCCGCCCCGGGCCCGGTGATCATCGTTGCTCCGCGCTACTACGCGAGGCCGCATCGTTATCACGCCCGCCGCTATCATCGAGGCTGGTAGGGCACGTCGAGTAACCTGGAGGCGCCTGCTCACCGGCGCCTCCTTTCTTTTTCTATATTCCAGCAGTGCGCATATCCCGCGATCATTTCCTCCCCCCCGACCCCCAGGCATTTCTCGCTGCCGAACCGGCTACCGGCCGAGTCATCGTCATTGCACCGACTCGAGCCGCCTGTGAGACGATCGAGTTGGCGCTGGGGCTGAAGCTCGAAACGCTGCTCGAGCGCGAGCATGGCGACGACATCCGCCGGCTGGCTGGCTCGGGTCAGGGCTTTGGCATCGTAGCGGGCACAGGCACCGGGAAAACGCTGGCGATCCGGACGATGGCGGAAACCATCCTGAAGGCGCCGCTGAAGGTTGGGGTGGTCAATCGCGAGCGCGAAGCGACCCCCGAAACGCCGACGTGGAACGTGGTCATCGTCACGACCGGCATTGCACGGCGGTGGTTCCAGGATGGCCTGATCACGGCCCAGGACACCTTGGTCGTCGACGAAATCCATCAGACCTCGGCGGAGATGGAGCTCTGCCTGGCGCTGGGCAAACGCGCGCGCTGCCGCTTCATCTGGCTCTCAGCCACAGTCGACCCGAGCTTTTACTCGGATTACCTGACCTCCGCGCAGGTCCTCGAGACGCGGGCGTTCGATCCCACCAAGGCAGCGCAGGTCGACGTCCTGGCCGAGCGGCCACTCGAGTTCTTGAACGATCGATTCATAAAGAGGGTGACTCGAGAGCGTCGCGGCGTGGCGGTCTTCGTTCCGACCCGCGCCGAGGTCGAACAGATCGCAAAAGAGCTTGGCGATCGCTGGCCCAACCTCGCGACGGCCTTTTACCACGGCGGCGAGCCGATTCGTGTCATTCGACCTTTTCTTGACGGTTTGGTCAAACGTCCCTTCCTGCTCGCGATGACGGCGGCGGGCCAATCGGCGCTCAACATTCGTGGCCTGGATACGGTGGTGATTTACGATGCCCGCTACACCAACGTCGTGGAGCGCGGCAAGAACGTGCTGACTCGGGCGTACCTGGGCGCCAACGAGATTCTCCAGATGGCGGGTCGGGTCCATGGGCGCGTGCCGCACGGTGAGGTCTACATCCTCAGCGACCGCGACCTGGCCTTCGAAGACCTTCGTCCTACCGCCCCCGAATTCCAGCTGGCAGGCGATGCGGAGCGGGTCGCGATCACCTGCGCTGCGATTGGAGTGGACGCTGCCGAGCTCGACCTGCCGGTGCCGCTCGATCGACGTGCCTATCGCGACAGCGTCGAGCTGCTCACGGAGCGCGGTCTCATAGATCACGGCCGGCTAACGACTTACGGTCGCGACGTCGAAGCGATGCCGGTGGAGCGACCGTGGGGTGAGCTGCTCTACCATGCGGAGCCGCCGCTGGTGCCCCTCGTCGCCGTGGCTTCGAACATCGAGTCGCTGCACCGCATGACTCGCGAAGAGCGGCAACTGGGCGGACTGATTGTCCCAGGCTCCGATCACATCACGGCCTACAACGTCTACGTTGAGGCGGTCAACAAGCACGGCTACCTCGGCGAAGTGTATGGCCTGCCACGGCACCTCTTCCGCGAGGGCGACATCGAGCGCTGGGCGGAGGAGCGGGGCGTACTCGTGAAGGCGATTGAAGACATCGCCCTGGGGACCGCCTCGGTCTATCGTCAGCTCGACGTGCCCCTCCCTGAGAGGCTACCCTACGGAGACCGGAAGACGCTCGAGCTTTTTGCTGACCTTTTGGCCAAGATCATGCCATTCGATCTCGTGATCGACGAACAGACTGCGGATGGGCGCGAGGCGCGGGTGAGCCGGAGCTCGGTGTGTGGCAGCTGGGGCGCGATCGCCGGAACGCTGCGCTACTTCGCCGACCGCTTCGGGGTGCCGCGCGCGAGCATCGAGGGGACGCAGATCCCGGAGCGAGCCATTCGCCGGTACGCGCGCCGCGGCCGGCCGGAGGTGGTGTTCGAGCGGCAGCGGCGCCGGGAAGGGCTGATGGTCGTGCGGACCGTCGAGTACTTCGGCTTCACACTCGATCGCGAAGTCGAGGCATTGCCTAGTCCGTTCCCCGAGGATCTGGCTGACTCCGCGCGTCGCGCCCTGGTCCAGGCCCTGCTTGCCGGGGAGACCCCGCACCCGGATCAGGGAAAGGTGCGGCGTGCGCTGGAGCGGTTCGGTCATTACTGGCGGCGCTCAGGCGGGCGGCTCAGCCAGGCGGATCGGGATCGCATCGCCGCGCAGATCGCGGCGCAGATATCCGGCGTGAATTCCTGGGACGCATTTGTGAGCGCCCGCATCGCGATCGATCCAGATGCCGCGATCCCCGAGGCGGAGCGGCAGCGGCTCGATGCGATGCCGTCATCGGTCTTCTTGTACGGCGACCGCGTCCCCATCGATTACGATGTCGAGCAGGGTGTAGGGGGCATCGTCCGGCTGCGGCTCAAGGAAGGGCAGGCGCGCCGGCTGCATCCCAAGGATCTGCCGCCGTTCGACCGGCCGGTGCGCTACACCGTGACGCGCGGCAAGCATGAAGCGGTACGGGCAAGTTCGCTCGAGGAGTTGCGGCAGGGACTGCGCAGCCTGGGGAGTGCGCATCGCGCGCGCGTGATGCGCGGCGGCCGGCGGCCGAGGCGTCGTTAGGACTTTCCGGTAACCTCCAGCAACGACAGCCACAGCGCATCGTAGGCGTCGCGCGCATCAGCTCCCGTCACGCCCGCGACGAGTGCAGCGGTGCATCCATCGACGATCGCATCACGAGCGGCAGCTTCGAAGCCAGCGTTCCTGTCCGAGCGGTCAATAAGGCCCGCCGCACACACACTTAACCACGCTCGGGCCGTGCCGTCTTCCGTCTGGCGACGGAGTACCTCCCAGCATGCATCGACGCCTGCTGTGCCCGGACCGGTTGCCAGGGCGGTCGCGATCGCGCCGTCGCGTGCCGCGGCGAGTTGCGTCGCTGCCGCGCGCAGCAGCCGGCCGCGTGATGCGTAGTGGTAGAGGAGCAGACCTTTGACCACGCCGGCGCGCTTCGCCACTGCATCGAGAGAAAAGCCCTCGATGCCCCCGCGCTGCAGCGTGTGGACGGCGGCAGCGAGGATCGTGGCACGGGTGGAGGAGGCGTCTTTCGGCACGTTATTGTCCTGACGGTCAATAATGGGAATCGGGCGGAACGACGCAAGCCGAAACAAGCCAGCAACCTTTTGCCCAACACCCGAGTCTCATCTTGACACGAACCTAACACCCTTCGCCGGTACACGATGAAACCTTGGACCCGCAAGCTTTGTATGAGGATAACCAGCCAATGATCGACAAACCTGTCGCTCCTACGGGCGTTCTGCCTGGTACGTTCTCCCCCCTCGTGCGCGCGGTCATCGATTCTGTGAGCGAGGGCATCGTCATCTTCGACCAGCAGGGCCGCCTGCTGTACGCCAATTCCTCCGCGCGGCGCGTCATCGACGGACAGAACGGCGACGTGCGCAACCGCCTCCAGAGCCTCGGTGCGCGGTTCTCGACACTGAAAAACGGCGCCCAGAGTCTCGGCGAAGCAGCGATCCTTCCCCCAGCCGGTCCCCTCACCCTCGCCGAACGCGAACGCCAAGCCATCACTACCACGTTGCAGGACACGAGCGGCAAGCTGGCGGAAACGGCGCGGCGCCTGGGGATCAGCCGAACGACGCTGTGGAGACGCCTCAAGTCGTACGGGATGGACGGCTTCCGCGCCTCTCCGTAGGCTCCTAGCTTCCCCGGGGGATGGTCTCCCCCACGTCTGCGCCTCCGGTACCGTTCGTCATTGAGGAATACGTCCGCTGGTCGGACGTGGACTTCGCGGGCATCATTTTCTACGGCTCCTACGTGCGGCTGTTCGAGATCGCCGAGACCGAAATGTTTCGGCACTGCGGACTGGCGTACGCGAGGATGTTCGACGAATACGACATCTTCCTGCCGCGCAAAGCCGTTCATAGCGAATTCTACTGGCCCGCCCGCCTCGATGACCGGCTCCGCATTGCCGCGTATGTCGGTAAGGTCGGGACCAAATCCCTGACCCTGCATTTCGACGTCTTGCGCGCCGACGCGACCGCCCTCGGCGCGGCCGGGTGGATGGTGCTGGTGTGCGTCGACCGGAAGCGGTTGAAGCCGACTCCGTTGCCCGCGCGACTGATTGCTGCGCTGGCGCCGCACACGCTCAGTCCTGAGGCGGCGCGCCAATCGTTGGGAGTGCCGCCATCGCCGCGCTGAGAGCAACCCCTGCCCTGCTGCTGCTTCTGACCCACTGCGACCACGGCGCGGAAGAGCCGCGGCGGCTTCAGGCGATGGTCGCGTTTCCTCCCCGAGACACGATTCGATTCGCGCTCCCGGCGAGCATGTATCGCTGTGCCGGTGAGCACTCTGTACTGCTGGAAGCCGCGAGCCCGGAGGGAAGCGGCGTGCTGCTGCGGGTGCGCTACCGTGACAGCCTGGTCTCCGGTTCATATTCGGTGGCCGTGCCCGGTGACACGGCCGCTGTTCCGGCGGCGATCGTGGCGGTTCGCTACTTCATCCGCGACACGCCGCACGCGTTTGTGCTCGACACCGGCTCCGTCATCGTGCGGCGCGAGGACGGCAAAGTGGGAGCTCGTATCGTGGGCTCGGGAGTCGAGAACGCGATTCGCACGCCGGCGCGCATCGAGTATCGCGACGTCCCGCTGCGGGCCGACACCGTGACGTGCGGTTACGAGCCATGACGGAGAGCGCCGACGTGCGCGTCGGTTTTATCGGGTCGGGATTTGCCCGCCGCGTGCAATTGCCGGGCCTTGCATTCGTTCCTGGTGCCAAAGCCACCGCGATCGCGAGCGGCCATCGCGCCAATGCGCAGGCCGTCGCGCGCGACTTCGGCATAGCGCACGTCTTCGGTGACGGAGCGGAGCTGGCTCGCTCGCCCGACGTGGATCTCGTAGTCGTCTCCTCGACGCCCGATTCGCACGCCCGCTACGCCATCGCGGCGCTCGAGGCCGGGAAGCACGTGCTGTGCGAGAAGCCGATGGCGATCGACGCGTTTGAGGCGTCGCAAATGGTGGCAGCATCCGCACAGCATCCCGACAGTCTCGCCTGGATCGACCACGAGCTGCGCTACGAGCCCAACCGCCGTCGCGCCCGCGAGCTGATTCGCTCCAACGCAATCGGTGAGCTGTGGCACGTCGAGCTGTCGCTGAAGCCCTACCTACGCGGCGATGGCCGGCCGCAGGCGTTCGACGCCCCGTGGAACTGGTGGTTCGACGCCGCGCGGGGCGGCGGCATCCTCGGCGCAGTCGGATCGCATTTGATCGACCTGTGCCGGTTCTGGAGCGGCAGCGAAATCACCTATGTCGCAGGTCTCGCCGAAACGTTCGTCAAGCAGCGCAAAGACGAATCGGGCGTCGTGCGTCACGTGACCGCCGACGACTATGCGAGCTGCGTGTTGCGAACCGGCAGCGGTGCCGTCGCCACGATCACACTGAGCACGGTTGCGCATCATGGCCCGGGGCACCTGGGCCAGGTGACGGGCAGCGAAGGCACGCTGCTGCTCAGCGGCGAGACGAACCTCGAGCTCGGCAAGTCAGGGGGACCGCTGGAGGATATCTCCGCGCCCGACGATCTCTGGGAGAAGGTCAAGCCGAACAACATGTGGGCGCGGTCGTTCGTGCGGCTGCTGCGCGAGATGGTGCAGGTGATCCGCGGCGGCGCGCCCCAGGGCGAACCGGCGACGTTCCGCGACGGGTGGCAGGTGCAGCGCGTGCTCGACGCGATCCGCGGGGGCCGGGGTGTGCAGTTAGATTGAGTCCCGTGGAACAGACCTACTTCAGGAAAGGATTCGGCCTCAAGGGCGCCATCGAAGGCGCGCTGACGGCCGACTATCACAGCCGGGTGGTGGATGCCATCCGGACGTCGGGCTATGCGCTGGACGCCGGCGATCTCACGTTCCGCCTCGCCGGCGAATTCGGCTTCTGTTACGGCGTGGATCGCGCCGTCGAATACGCCTATGAGACACGCACCAAGTTTCCCGGCAAGCGCACCTTCCTCGTCGGCGAGATCATCCACAACCCGCACGTCAATCACAAGCTCGAGGCGATGGGCGTCGAGTTTTTGCACCGCCCGGAAGGCCGCGATGCCGAGTTCGACTTCAGCGCCGTCACGGCCGACGACGTCGTGATCCTGCCGGCGTTCGGCGTGACGGTGCGGGACTTCGAACGGCTGCGGACAATCGGGTGCGTGCTCGTCGATACGACGTGCGGCTCGGTCCTGAACGTGTGGAAGCGCGTCGAGGTGTACGCGCGCGATGGTTTCACCGCAGTCATCCACGGCAAGAACTACCACGAAGAGACCAAGGCCACGTCGAGTCAGGTGAACAAGTATCCGGGTGGGAAGTACCTCGTGGTCCGAGACATGGCCGAGGCCCGGATTGTCTGCGAGTACATCGAAGGCAAGGAGCGGGGAGCGGGGAGCAAGGAGCAGTTCCTCCGGCAATTCAAGGGGAAGATGTCGCCGAATTTCGATCCGGATCGGGACCTGCAGCGGGTGGGCGTAGCGAATCAGACGACGATGTTGTCGGGCGAATCGCTGGCGATCGCCGGCGAGGTGGGGAAGAGCTTGGCGCGGCGCTGGGGCGCCGAGGCCCTCGGCGAGCATTTCCGCACCTTCGACACGATCTGCTCGGCGACGCAGGAGCGGCAGGATGCCGTGCTCAAGCTGATCGCCGAGCCGCTCGATTTGATGGTCGTGATCGGCGGCTACAATTCGAGCAATACCACGCATCTCGCCGCGATCTGCAGTGAGAAGGTCACGACCTATCACATCGAAGACGCGGCGTGCATCGACCTGGAAAAAGGAAGCATCCGTTTCCGGCCGGTGGGTACGCATACCTCGGAGCAACGGCGCGAGCACTGGCTGCCGGCGGGACCGCTTCGGATCGGGATTACCGCCGGAGCCTCGACGCCGAACAACAAAATCGGTGAGGCGATCGAGCGGATCGCCGCGCTCCGGGGCGCATCGTTGAACGAGGTTCTCCCCTAGACCAGTTTCGGGTATACTTCGGGCCTTATGCCGCTGTCTCAATTCCATCCCGTTATCGAACGCTGGTTCGCCAACCGCTTCGCCGAGCCGACTGAGCCGCAACGGCGCGCCTGGCCCGTCATCCTGCAAGGCGGCGATGTGCTCATCGCCGCGCCGACCGGATCAGGCAAAACGTTTGCCGCGTTCCTCTCCGCGATCGACGGGTTGGTGCGCCAGGGATTGAACGGCGAGCTGCGGGACGAGATCCAGGTCGTCTACGTCTCGCCCCTCAAGGCGCTCTCGAACGACGTCCAGAAGAACCTCTCCGAGCCGCTCGCCGAGATCCGTGCGCAGATGGCGGAGCAGGGGATGCCCGATGTCGAAGTGCGGACGCTGGTGCGGACCGGCGATACGCCGCAGTCCGACCGGCAGAAGATGCTGCATCGACCACCCCACATCCTCGTCACGACGCCGGAATCGCTCTATCTCATCCTCACCTCCGAGCGCGCTCGCGAGATGCTGCGGTCGGTTCGCACGGTCATCGTCGATGAGATCCACGCGGTCGCGCGCGATAAGCGCGGTAGCCACCTGGCCCTCTCGCTCGCCCGGCTCGACGCCCTCGTCGGGAAGCGGCCGCAGCGCATCGGGCTATCGGCCACCCAGCGGCCGATCGAGGAAATCGCGCAGTTCCTGGTCGGTACGGCCCAGCCGCTGCCCACGATTGTCGATGCCGGCCATATCCGCACGCTCGATGTCGCACTCGAGATCCCGTCGTCGCCGCTCGAGGCCGTGATGTCGGCGGAGGTCTGGGAAGAGGTCAACACCCGGATCGCCGAGCTGATTTCGCAGCATCGCACGACACTCGTCTTCGTGAACACGCGCCGGCTGTGCGAGCGGCTGACCATGCATCTCTCGGAACGGCTCGGCGCCGATCACGTCACCAGCCACCACGGCAGCCTGTCGCGCGAGAAGCGGCTCGATGCCGAGGAGCGGCTGAAGCGCGGCGAGCTGCAGGCGCTCGTCGCCACCGCATCGCTCGAGCTGGGCATCGACATCGGCAGCGTCGATCTCGTGATCCAGGTGGGCTCGACCCGCTCGATCGCCACGCTGCTGCAGCGCGTCGGTCGCGCGGGACACCGCCTTGGCGCGATTCCCAAAGGCCGCCTCTTCCCGCTGTCGCGCGACGAGCTGATCGAATGCGCGGCGATGCTGCGCGCGACCCGCGAGGGGCGGCTCGACAAGCTGATCATCCCCAACAAGCCGCTCGACATCCTCGCGCAGCAAATCGTGGCGGCCGCGGCCGGCGAAGAGTGGGACGAGAATGCGCTCTACGAGCGGGTACGGTCCGCCTACCCGTATCGGGACCTGTCGCGAGCCGAGTTCGACGACGTCGTGCAGATGCTGGCTGAGGGGTTTACCACGCGGCGGGGGCGGCGCAGCGCGCACATCCACTACGACGGCATCAACAAAAAGCTCAAGGGACGGCGCGGCGCGCGGATTGCCGCCATCACGTCGGGCGGCGCGATCCCGGACCTCGGCGATTACCGCGTCATCCTCGAGCCCACCGAGACGTTCGTCGGCACGTTGAACGAGGATTTCGCGATCGAGACCACGCCGGGCGACATCTTCCAGCTGGGCAACATGTCGTACCAGGTCGTGAAGGTGGAATCGGGGCAGGTGCGGGTTGCCGATGCCAAAGGCCAGCCGCCGACGCTGCCGTTCTGGCTCGGTGAGGCACCGGGACGGACCAACGAGCTGTCGGAAGAAGTCTCGCGGCTGCGCCAGGACGTGGCTGACCGCCTGGACGATCCGCTGGCCGCCATCAAATGGCTCGTGGACACGATCGGGATGAACGAAGCGGGCGCGCGGACGATCGTCGAATACCTCGCCGCGACCCGCGTCATCCTCGGCACGATCCCCACGCAAAAGTGCCTGGTGCTGGAACGGTTCTTCGACGAGGCCGGCGGGATGCAGCTCGTGCTGCACGCGCCGTTCGGCAGCCGGGTCAACCGCGCATGGGGGTTGGCGCTGCGCAAACGGTTCTGCCGCAGCTTCAATTTCGAGCTGCAGGCGGCGGCCACCGAGGACGCGATCATCCTCTCGCTGGGACCACAGCACAGCTTCCCGCTCGAGGACGTGTTCCAGTATCTCAAGCCGGCGACCGCGGAGCACCTGTTGGTGCAGGCGATGCTCGACGCCCCGGTGTTCGGCACACGCTGGCGCTGGAATGCGACCCGGGCGCTCGCCGTGTTGCGCTTCCGTGGCGGCAGGAAGGTACCGACGCCGCTGCAGCGCATGGAGGCGGAAGATCTCGTCGCCGCGGTGTTCCCGGATCAGCTTGCCTGTCCGGAGAACCTCGTTGGCGATCGCGAAATCCCCGATCATCCGCTGGTCAATCAGACGATCGCCGACTGCCTGCTCGAGGCGATGGATTTTCCGGGACTGAAGCGCGTGCTCGAAGGGATGGAGGCCGGCCAGTTCACCCTGATCGCGCGCGACACGACGGAGCCTTCGCCGCTGTGTCATGAAGTCCTCAATGCCAGGCCCTACGCGTTCCTCGACGATGCCCCACTCGAAGAGCGGCGCACGCAGGCGGTGATCACGCGCCGCGGTCTCGACGTGAAGACGGCCGAGGAGTTCGGGAAGCTCGATCAGACGGCGATCGATCTGGTTCGAGAGCAGGCGTGGCCGGATCCTGAGAACGCCGATGAACTGCACGACGCGCTGCTCGTCATGGGCGTGGTGCCGCAGCTCGAGGCCGGGAAACGGACAGAATGGGCGCCGCATTTTGCGCAGTTGCTCGCCGCCGGGCGCGCCACGACGATGGACGCAAAGCTCTGGGTCGCCACGGAGCGCGTGCCGATGGTCCAGGCCGCGTTCCCGGGCGCGGTGTTCGAGCCGGCGGTCATCGCTCCTGAGCGCGAGCGCGCGAAGGCGTGGAGCAGGGAGGATGCCATCCGCGAGCTGGTGCGCGGGCGGTTCGAGGTCATCGGTCCCACGACAGCCGCAGATCTCGCCGATGCGCTCGGATTACCGCAGATCGACGTCGACCTCGCGCTTGCCACGCTGGAGCACGAAGGGTTCGCGCTGCGCGGGCATTTCTCGGCAGGCGTGCAGGAGCTCGAGTGGTGCGAGCGGCGGCTGCTGGCGCGCATCCACCGCTACACGCTCGACCGGCTGCGCAAGGAGATCGAGCCGGTCGCCGCCGCGGACTTCCTGCGCTTCCTCTTCAAGTGGCAGCGTCTCGCGACCGGATCGCGCGCCGAAGGGCCCGAAGGGTTGGCGGCAGTCCTCGATCTGCTCGACGGCTACGAGCTGGCGGCCGGCGCCTGGGAGTCGGACGTGCTGCCGGCCCGTCTCACGGACTATGATCCGCTGTGGCTCGACGGGTTGTGCCTGTCGGGAGAGATCGCCTGGGGACGGCTAACCGCAACGCGGAACGGCGAAGTCGGAACGCGGAACAGGAAGGTGGGGCCGGTGAAGAGTACGCCCATCGCGCTGTTCCGGCGGGACCGCGGGGAGATCTGGCGGGCAGGCAATCCGGAAGTCGATGCGGCCACGCTGCCGCTGTCCTCCACCGGAAAGGCACTGCTGGGTGCGTTCGAGACCAAGGGCGCCCTGTTCTTCGGCGATCTCGTCAACGCCACCGGCCTGTTGCGTACCGAGGTCGAGAAGGGACTGGCCGAGCTGGTAGCCTGGGGGCTGGTCTCCTCGGACAGCTTTGCGGGACTCAGGGCGCTGCTTGTACCGTCGGATCGCCGCCGGCCGCTCGGCGGCGGCTATCGGCGCCGCGGACGGATCGCGCCGTTTGGTGTGGAGACGGCGGGGCGCTGGGCGCGGACGCACGCGCGCCCGGCGATTCCCGAGGATCAGGTGGCCGAAGCAATCGCGTGGCAGCTGCTGCGGCGCTATGGCGTGGTGTTCCGCCGGCTCGTGCAGCGCGAGACGTTGCTCGTGCCATGGCGGGATATCCTGCGGGTCTACCGGCGCCTCGAGGCGCGCGGCGAGATCCGGGGCGGCCGGTTCGTCGGCGGCTTTTCCGGGGAGCAGTATGCCCTTCCCGAGGCGATCGGGCTGCTGCGTTCAACCCGCAGGGAGCAGGGGGCGGATGAGCTGATCGCAGTGAGCGGCGCCGATCCGTTGAACCTGGTCGGGATCCTGACGCCGGGCGATGCAGTGCCCGCGATCACGACCAACCGCGTTCTCTATCGCGATGGCGTGCCGATCGTCGTGAAGGAAGGCGAGGGGAAAGAGCGATTCCTCGTCGAGGTGCCCGCGGAAGAACGCGACATGCTGCGGGGCGCCTTGCTGCGGCGCCGGCCCGCCCCGCTGGTGCGGACCTACCTCGGCAAGAGCAAGACCGCGAGCTAGCTCATATTCTCGCCGGGCCGTCAATAAGCGGCAAACGTGATCGGCTGACGAATCGTCACGCGCGCGGCTCGGCCGCGTACGCGCGCCGGCCGATAGACCGCGGCCTGCACCACGCGTTTCGACTCCGCATCGAAAACTGGATTCGGGCTTTGCACGACTTTCACAGTCGCCGGCAGCACACGGCCGGTGGTGTCGAGTGTCGCCTCCACAATCACGGTCCCACCGATGCGCAGCGACTGCATCTCGGGCGCGTAGCGGATCGGCGGATGCCTGAGGAGCGCCGGCGGCTCGTCGACGGTGCCCACGACTGTGGGGGCCTCGAGGGGCACGGCACGGCGGCTGATGCGGATCGAATCGGCGAGACGCTTCAGGAAGGGCGCCAGGTCCGTGCCTTGGGCGATGAGATCGTGGTAGCCCCCGATCCCCGCATCCAAGGACGCCGTGGCCAGGCTGTCCCGACCCTTGTGACGGAATGCTAGTCCCTGTACGAGCAGTGCATAGACGCGCTCGCCCGCGGTGGGCTGATTAGCGCTGTCCAGTGCTTGCTCGATCAGCGCCAGCGCGCTGTCGGGGCGATGGGCGCGCAGCTGGTCGCGCGCAGACGTGATCAACGGCGTGGGGTTCACGGGGGCCGGAGGGTGGAGATCGAATCCCATGGTCACGGTGCTGCGCACCGCATGACCTTTGCGCCGCGCGGGCGTGAATTGCGCGGCGAGCAGCATCTGCTGCAACGGCGCCTCGAACGCCGGATCCGGTGACTGCAGCACCATCAATCCGAGCGCCTCGGCCTTGCCGAGACTATCGATCACGGTACGGACGGTCGCATGGCCCGCCACGCCGCGGCGCCGTAGCTCGGGCGGATAGGCGAGTCTGGGACCCGACGCCCAGGTGGCCCGTCTATCGAGCTCGCTGTCGGAATAGACTCGATACGGACGTGCTTCCGATTCGAAGAGGTCGCCGAGACCCGGCGCGACGTTGTCGAGGCCACGGATGTTGACCTGATGCAGCGCCACCACTTCTCGAAAGCTGAGCCGGGCCAGACTGTCGTTGCCGCGGAAGTGCTCGAGCACTCCGCGCCATATGAAGACATTGACGCTGTCGAGCAGGTAGAGCGCGGATGCCAGCGCGCTGGAGAGCGCGGCATCGGCCTTATCGAAATCTCGGGCCGCCATGGCCTCGCGAGCGGTGTTCACGAGCCCCTGACTGCGGCTTTGCGCGGCAACGGGGAGAGCAGGAAGTGCGAGCGCGGCGACAAACAAGAGGGGGCGCAACACGGTACGGATTATCTGAACACACGGACCAACGACGTCAACCCCTGCCGCTCAATGCGTCATAATGAAGCGCGCGACCACCTGGTTGAAGTACGACGGATTGGCGGTGTGCGGCGGGTGGCCCGCGCCGGGAATAATCACGGTCGTATCGCTCTGCAGGCAGCGCGCCAGCTCGTTGCTGATGAGCTGAAAGACCTGTGGACTCCGCTCACCCCGGATGATCAGGACCGGCTTCGTAAAGCGGCCCAGCTCGGCGCAGGAAATCGGCGCGTAGTACTGCTCGCGGTTTGCCAGCATTTCGCGGCGCAGCTCGAAGGCATGGCCGACCAACTCGCTGCGCGTCGCGGTGGGAAGAATGTCGAAGCTGCCGTGTCCGGTTACAGCGTCGTAGTAGGCACGCACCGCGGCCACGGAATCACCGCGCGCAAACGCGGCGCGCGCCGGGTCGAGCGCAGACGAGAAAAAGGTGCGGCGCACAGGATCCCCCGCTTCGGAGCCAGTCAACAGCGAGACGATGGGCGGCTCTTCGAGGATCAGCGAGCGGACCATATCGGGATGCTCGCGCGCCAGGGTCAGCGCGATGTACCCGCCGTAGCCCGATCCGACGATGTGTGCGGACGAGAAATTCAGCGTTAGAAGCAGCGCCGCGAGATCTTCAGCATGCAGCTTAGCCGAATAGGGCTGGTTGTCTTCCGTCTGCGGATTCGGCCGGTGATAGCGCCGGCTATACACGAGGACGCGGAAGTATTGCGCGAAGGCCGGCTCCTGGCGGGTCCACGACCGGGAGTCAGCCAGACTGCCGTGAATGAAGACCACGGGCGCCTTCGTGCTGTCGCCGCTGATCCGGTAGGTCAGCCGCGTGCCATTCGCTTCGATCGCGAAGAGCGTGCGAGCAATGACCGGCACGGGTGGTCCCGGCGGAGCCGTCGGCGCCGGCGCCGTCTTTTCAGGGGCCGGGTTGCCGCCGCACGCTGCGAGCAACAGACAGCAAACGACGCGTCGCATGCCTACAAATTAATGAGCCACGCGGCTCATCCCCAGTCCTTGGAATCGGGGGCAACGCGACGCATGGCGCGGAGGAAGGAAAACGCGTCAGTTTGCAGTCCCTCCACCTTCTCCGCGAGCACGTTCACGGTGCCGTCATCCTTGGCCAGTTTACCGGTTACCAGGACGAACGCTTCTCCGCGCACCACCGCGCGATAGCGATCGTAGACATCGGTCCGCACGATCACGTTCGTCATTCCGGTCTCGTCTTCGACCAGCAGAAATACGGTCCCTTTGGCGGTCTCCGGCCGCTGCCGGGCGACGACGAGGCCGGCCACCTGGCATTTTTCTCCCGCCTTCAGGCGATCCAAGTCCTTGTTGAGCGTGAGATTAGGCGGTAACGCGCTACGTACCAACGACAACGGATGCCCGCTGGCAGAAAATCCCAGTGTGGCGTACTCGGCCAGGAGCCGCTCGTGGGCCGCGAGACCGCCGAACTGCAGGTGCTCGTGTGGGTGGCTCAACGCCAGCTCGAGTTGGCGCCGGCCGCGACCATCGCCGGAACGCGACGCTTTCGGTGGCAGCCACAGTCCCACCTGCCATAACAGCTCGCGTCGCGTGAGGCCGAATCCGTCGCAGCCACCCACCCACATGAGCGCCTCAATGGCGGTGCGTTTGAGCTTGGGCGGCGCGCGACGCACGACATCTCCCACGCTCTTGAACGGCCCGTGCAGTTCGCGCTGCTCCACAGTTGCAGTTGCCGTCTCTTCACTCCAGTGCCTTACAAATCCCAGTCCAATACGAACTGCTCCCCGCTCCCCGCTCCCCGCTCCTTGTTCGACCGTGCACCAGACATCGCTCACGTTGACGTCGGGCAAGCGCATTGCGATGCCGTTGCGCATCGCATCGCGCCCCAGCGCATCGATCGAGTAGAAGCCCATCGGCTGATTATTGAAGAGGGCGACGTAGTACTCGACGGGATGGTAGTGCCTGAGCCACGCCGATTGGTAGGCGAGCAGACCGAATGCGGCTGCGTGCGACTTGGGAAATCCAAATTCGCTGAATGCGATCACCTGGCCGAAGACTTTCTCCGCGGTCGCCTCGGAGACACCCCGAGCCAGCGCTCCCTGCCGGAATTCGTCCCAAAAGCCTCCGATCAAGTCGTGCGAGCGGCGGCGGCTCATGGCGCGGCGCAGCGCCTCGGACTGTCCGGTCGTGAAGCCGGCGAGCGCCTGGCACACCTGGAGCACCTGATCCTGGTAGAGAATTACACCCAGTGTTTCCGCGAGACAGTCGCGCAGCAGCGGGTGATCGACGGGCGGCTCGTAGGCGCGGCCGGCCGCATGCGCGCGCCGCTGCGCTTCGCGCCGGCGCACGTAGGGGTTCACCGCGCCGCCGACAATCGGCCCCGGCCGGACGATCGCGACTTCCACCGCGAGATCCTCGAGGTTGCGCGGCCGGCTGCGCCGGATCATCTGGATCTGGGCGCGGCTCTCGATCTGAAACAAACCGATCGTATCGCCGGCGCAGATGCGGTCGTAGATGGCGGGGTCTTCGAAGTCGATGCGCGACAGGTCGGGAGGCGTACCCGTGCGCCGCGCGATCAGCTCGACGCATTCCTCCACGAGCGACAGCATGCCGAGCGCGAGGAAGTCGATCTTGATGAAGCGGGCGTCGTCGCAGGAATCCTTGTCCCATTGGCAGACGACGCGGTCATCCATCGCCGCGCGCTCGAGCGGCACCAGCTCAATAAGTGGGCGGGAAGAGATGATCATGCCGCCGGGGTGTTGCGAGACGTGGCGCGGCAAGCCGCGGATCTCGTGCGCAAGCTGGCACAGCTCCTTCCAGAGCGGCGCGTCTTTGCGTCCCGCAAAACCCGGAAGGTGCTCCATCTCGTCCGCCAGTCCGTCCGCTCGCCCGTCCGCCAGTTTTGCGACCAATTCGATTTCGCCGAGCGGCAAGTCGAGCGCTTTGCCGATCTCGCGCACCGCCGACCGCAGCCGGTACGTCGGAAACGAGCACACCAACCCGGCGTGCTCGGCGCCGTAGCGCGTGTAGACGCGGCGGATCAGCTCCTCGCGGATCTCGCGCGGGAAATCGAGATCGATGTCGGGCACCGACGCGAGCGATTCGTTCAGGAAGCGGCCAAGAAAGAGCTTGTTGGCAATCGGATCGATGTGCGACAGGCCGAGCAGGTAGCAGACGATGGACGAGACGGACGAGCCGCGGCCCCGGCCCGGCAGCAAGTTGCCGCTGGCGCGCCGCGAGCCGCGCCGAATGTCCGCCGCGACCTCGCGCGCGAGATCGAACAGGTCGTGGTAGACGAGGAAAAAGCCGCTGAGCTTGTGATGCTCGATGAGCTGCAATTCCTCCGCGAGCCGGCGGACGGCCTGGGCATGATAGATCGAGCCCGGCGGGTAGCGTTCCTGCATCCTGGCGCTGCACAGCTCGGCCAACGCCTGCGGTGCGGGCGCCCGATCGGCTCCCCGGAAGTCGGGGAAGGTGTAGCCCAGGTCGCGCGTCAGGTCGAAGGCCTTACAGCGCTCGGCGATGGCCAATGTCGTGGCGACAGCATCCGGACAGTCATGAAACAGCGCCACGACTTCTTCCAGTGGCCGCAAGTAAAACTCGCTGTTCGGATTTCGCACCCGGTGCGAGCCATCGAGCGTCGTGCGGTGGCGAATCGCGACCATGATATCGTGCAGCCGGTGCAGCGCGCGCGTGTGATAATGGACGTTGCCCGTCGCCACGACACCAAGACCTACGTCGTTCGCCAGCGCCGCCAACGCCCGAGTAACGGCTGAATCCCCTCGTACGCGATTGCGCTGGATCTCGACGAAAAAACGGTCTCGACCGAATACATCCTTGCAATGCCGGGCGAGTGTGCGAGCCGCGCCGAGTCCCTCCGTCTCGAGCGTTCGCGACAGCAATCCGTCGCGGCGCGAGCCGGACAGAACAATCAGGCCATCATGGCGCGATTCGATCGCCGCGAGCGGCAGCCGCGGGTCGAGACGCTCGGCGCCGAGATGCGCCTCAGTGAGCAGCCGGCAAAGATTCGTGTACCCCTGCGGTGTCTCGGCGAGCAGGATGAGATGGCTGCCGTCCGTGAGCGTGACTTCGGCACCGGTGATCGCCTGCAGGCCGAGCGGTTTGGCGGCGTGCGCGAACGCGAGCGAGCCGTAGATGCCGTTGCGGTCGGTGAGCGCCAGGGCTGGATAGCCGAGACGGTGAGCTGCGGCGAGCAGCTCGTCCGGCGGCGACGCGCCGTCGAGAAAGGAGTAGGCGGAATGGCAATGCAGCTCTGCATACATAGGCGGTCAAGAAGAAAATGCGGCGGTCAAAAGACAACTGCGACGGTCATGGGGTCTGCATGAACCATTCGTTGGTAACGAGGTCTTCAAAAAGCACAACACGTGCACCTCCTTCGAGTATCACAGCGAAGTAGCGACGTGAAATGAGCTGCCTCCACCATTCATCGTCGATGCGCCAGTTCTCGAGGACGACCTCGACGACCGCCGAAGTTGTCTCTTGACCGCCGCCGTTGTCTCTCGAGCGTCGTATTGCAATCGGTTCACCGTCGGCATTTAACTCCACCGCAACCTGGCGGGGCTCGTTTACGGCTCGTAGTCGATCAGTGCGTAGCGGCGCTCGGGCAGGCGCGACCATGGCTGCACCTCGATGATGTGATAAAGACACGAGCGCTTCACGCGCATGCGGATCTCGCGCGCGGCGCTCTGCAATGCGTGCTGCTGGCCCGCGCGCGCGGCGGCCTGCGCATCGCGCGCGAACAGCTGCAGCTCGGCGGTGCCGGGAGCGAACGCGGTGAACTCGAGGACGAGCCGCTCGACGGCGCCCGTCGGCGGCGACTGCTCGAGCCGGGTCCGGAGCGGCGCGGCGATGCGGTCGGCGGCGGCCGTCGGATCTTTCAACAACACGTTGACTAGCCATGAACGGTTTGTAGGGGCGCAGCATGCTGCGCCCCTACCTGCGTTTTCATTCACCTCCGCACATTCGAGGTCCGCGCGCAGTCGTACCGCATGCACGCGCCAGCCGATGCGGCGCGGATGCTTGAGCGCACGCGCAATCAATTGATCGAGCGAGTGCACGAGCAGCTCGCGCTCACCGACCGGCGTGAAGAAGGTGAGCGCGGCCACGATCGGCTCGGGCGCGACGCATCCTTCGACCGGCTCAGCGATGCGGCCCGCGGCGAGGCGCCAGAGCCGTTTCCCCAGCGCGCCGAATTGTGCCGTGACGGCGGCTTCGGGAAGAGCGGCGAGTGCGCCGAGGCTGCGGATGCCGAGCTGGCGGAGCCGGCGATGCGTGTCGGGGTCGAGCGGGAGGACGGAGACAGGTTGCGCAGCGAGAAACCTCTGCTCCTCGCCGAGCGCCACGACGATCGCTTCACCCGGTTTGGCGCGACTCGCGGCAACCCAGGCGATGAATTTTCCCGGGCCAAACCCTATCCTTCCAACATTCCAACATTCCAACGTTTTCTTGAGCGCTTCGATGATCTTCCCTCGCGACCCATAAATCCCTTCCAAGCCGTCCACACCCACATATGCGAGGCCCAGTTCCGCAGCCTCGACAACCGGGCTCACCTCAGTGAGTGCCGAGAGCAGATTGGCGAAGCGCTCGTCGTAATGGACCGGATCGGGTTCGATGAGCCGCAGCGTGGGACAGAGACCGATCGCCTGACTGACCGTCATTCCCGGCTTCACGCCGGCATGGCGGGCGAGAGGGGAGACCTGCCACAGCTTGCGTGTGGTGTCGGTAGCGAGCAGGGCAGTGGGGTAACCGGCCAGTCCCTCATGGCGCGCCTCTTCGCAGCGGAGCGGGAAGAGGGGGATCCAAACGCAGGCGGCGAGCGAGCTCGTAGGACGTCGCGACATTGACAAAAGCCCCAAGGGGACCCGAATATATCCCGAAGCTCGTCTGACTCGCAAGCGCTTCCAGGAGATTAGACTTTGCAGATGACTCAAGCGGATCTCTTTGGCCCTGAAGCACTTCCGGCTCCAAACCGGGAGGTGGTCGAGCTCGCTCAGGGAATCCCTGCCAACATCCGATTTGGGACGTCGACCTGGACCTACGACGGCTGGTTTGGCGACGTCTATCACCGCCGCTATCGCGGCCCCGAGCCGGCCCGGCGGCTCGAGGAATACACGCGCTATCCGCTGTTTCGGACCGTCGGCATCGACAGCGCGTTCTACGATCCGCCGTCAGAAGACGAATTGCGGTCCTACGCGCGCGCCTTGCCACAGGGATTTCCCTGCGTGAGCAAAGTCTGGGATCGCATCACCGCCAAACGCCTCGGCCAGGATGCGCCGCAGCCCGGACTCGCCGGGATGCGCAATCCCGACTTTTTGAAGGCGTCCCTCTTCAAGGACGCCGTGCTCGGCCCATACGGCCGCGTTTTCAAGGATCACACGGGCTGTTTCGTCTTCGAATTCCAGGCGATGCGCGGCAAGGATCTTCCCGATCCGCTACAGTGGGCCGACCAGCTGGACGACTTTTTCAAGGAGTTGCCGGGAGATTTTCGCTATGCGGTCGAGCTGCGCAATCCGGAGCTGCTCACCGGTGTTCACGGAGAGGTTCTGAAGCGTCACGGCATTGGGCACGTGTTCAACTCCTGGACCGAGATGCCGCCGATCGGGGAGCAGATCGCCCTCGGGTGGACGTTTCCGGCCGGCTTCACGGTCGCGCGGGCGCTGCTGAAGCCCGGCCGCCGCTACGCGGATGCGGTGAAGCAGTTCCAGCCCTACGATGTGGTGCGGGAGCCACACCCGGCACTGCGGCAGGATCTCCTGGAGCTGGTGCGGCAGGCGCT
>Ga0137418_10000090_pt1 | contig 63069 bp, 52 predicted proteins | sample CZODoug3_1_2_16f_FD_122242 | JGI IMG/M metagenome (GOLD analysis project Ga0137418, IMG submission 122242) | Vadose zone soil fungal communities from Angelo Coast Range Reserve, California, USA - CZODoug3_1_2_16fungal (Hybrid Assembly) | ecosystem: Environmental > Terrestrial > Soil > Vadose...
GCCGCGGTGCGCGGGTTGATGGAGAAGGCCGGCTTCTTTCCGATCGACCTCGGCGCGCTGGACATCGGCGGGCCGCTGGCGTCGCTGCCGTTCGGCCCGCTGGCCGGCGTGAGCTTGGTCAAGATCTAGGCGCTAAAGGGCAAGCTACGATAGCGCTTGCCGTCTTAGCTAGAGTCGCAGCGGACACCCTCTCCGCCACCTTCCTCACGACATCCCGGCGCGTTGCCCGGATCGGACCAGGATGTTGGTCGAACTTCAAGCGTTGATTTTTCCTCTCGTTGCCGAAGAAACGACAACGAACCCAGGCGGGCGAGGCGCGACCTGCGAATTCGGCCTGAGGCACCTTTATCCGCTTCGCCGCCCCGCGTTGTGCCACACACCCTGGAGACGCTCCTAACGCTTTGAATGCTATACGAGAATGTGCTTATGTGCGGGACCGCACATCGCGGGATAGGCGCCATGAACTTACCATGGACGTGCAAGAAACCCCGGTTGGCATGATCCCTGCACTTGGAATTGGAGTAGACGTTCGCATGTTCGCTGTCGAGGGGAGCACAGGATCGGCGTCTCGCCAGAAGGGGCCGCAACCTTCTTGGGCCGAGGCGCGATCGGTTGCGGAGAAACACTGGATCGCCTAGGATGGATACCCCCCGTTAAGCCGGTAGAAGGGCACAAGAGAAGAACCGATCCAAACGGACTATAGGGTCGGTCATAAAGCGTTTCGGCACGGCGGTTAGTGTTGCTGGCAAAAGCAAGTAAGCAGTAAAAAGCAAGTAAGCAGTAAATAGATGGGAGGCGTGGTGAGCGTCCGCATTTTCGGGCATTACGTGTCGCTGCCGCTGGTGCTGCTCATGCTGGTGGAGGCGGCGATCCACGTGGGCGCGGTCTATCTTGCCGGGACCCTGCGCTTCCTGGACATCCACTTCGTCATCTATTCCCAGAATGGGAATTATGGGTGGCTGCTGCCTCGCGCCCTGCTGTACTCGCTCGTCATGCTGGGTGTCATGACCGCCTTCGGTCTGTACGGCTCGGCGTTGCACAAGAATGAGCGCGAGTACCAAGTGCGGTTCCTTGCGAGCTACCCGGCCGGGGCCCTGGTGATGGTGATCGTCTTCTACGTCATACCGGCGAGCTTCCTCGGGCGTGGCATCATGGCCTTGAGCTTTCTGTTTTCGCTTATCTTCACGGTACTCGCGCGGGCAGCGTTCTTCCGCATTGTCGGCGGCGAGACATTGAAGCGTCGCGTTCTCGTGCTCGGGAGCGGATCCCGAGCGGCCGAGGTTGAGGCGCTGTTGAGCAGGCTCGGTTCGCGCGCGGGGTTCCACTTGGTCGGCTTCGTATTGTGCGGTGACGAGCAGCCTGGGCGGGACAAGTCCAAGCTGCTTGGCGACTGCAACGCCCTGCGCTCTCTCGTTGAGCAGAACCGAATCGACGAGATCGTGGTCGGAGTGAGAGACAGGCGCAACGGGCACTTTCCCATGTCCAAGCTTCTGGAGTGCAAGCTCGAGGGGACCGGCATCGTGGATCTGCCGACCTTCTTCGAACGCGAGACGGGCTATGTTCAGCTCAATTCGCTGAGCGCGAGCTGGATGGTCTTTTCCGAGGGATTCTCGAAGACCGGCTTCCAGAAGCTGTTAAAGCGTGCATTCGACATCTCGGTAAGCGGAGCGATGCTGGTCGCTACTCTGCCGATCATGCTGGTTGCGGCGCTGGCTATCTGGCTCGAAACCGGCCGGCCGATTCTGTATCGGCAGAAGCGGGTCGGCGAGTCCGGGCAGGTATTCGAAATCTTCAAGTTTCGCAGCATGCGCGTCGACGCGGAGAAGGACGGCGTCGCGCGATGGGCCAAGAAAAATGACGATCGCATTACGCGGGTAGGCAAGTTCGTCAGATTGACGCGCGTGGACGAGTTGCCGCAACTCATCAATGTCATGCGCGGCGACATGAGCTTCGTCGGCCCGCGTCCGGAACGCCCGCCGTTCGTGCACGAACTGAGCCGGAAAGTGCCCTTCTACGCAAGCAGGCACTCCGTGAAGCCGGGTATCACGGGTTGGGCGCAGGTCCGCTATCCCTACGGAGCGTCGGTGGACGACGCCGTCCAGAAGCTGCAATTCGATCTTTACTACGTGAAGAACAACTCCCTGTTCCTCGATCTGGTTATTCTCTTGCAAACTGCACAGGTTGTTTTGTTTGGCCGTGATAGCGCGCGCTAATCCCAAGCCACGGCGCCGGGCCTTCGTAGCCGCTCGTGGGCGGATACGTGAAAGGCAGGTCGGCTAGTGCGCCACGTGCAGAGGTTGCATGGGCGAATCCTCCCAGTGAGTGACCCGGTTGTTCTTGAAATGAACCCGGGACGGCCCATAGTCCCAGACAGTTTCGGTTTCCGTGACCGGCGTCCCTTGGATCGCCCGTACTTCGTCTTTGGTGGACCCGACGTCGAAAGTCCCCTCTTGCATCTGAACGGGTTGATCACGGGCGATTCGCAAGGGGTTGTCGGGGTGCTGGTTCCAGGAAATCACCTTCCCTTGCGCAAAACGGATCTGCGACTTGCCGTAGTGCCAAGTCTCACCCTGAGTGGACGTCGGAACGCCCTGGACGGCGTAGACCTCGCCGACTGTCGAACCGGGCCAGATCCAGCGAAGGTCACGAGGACTTTCCGCGGGCGCCTGTGCCGCAACGGGGTCTGGATGTTCAAGCCTGTCGCTGGGTGGGCGGTCGTCCTGCGCAATCGGCCCCGCGTAGCGATCGGCCAGATAAAGGGCACCGATGAGGGCAAGAAGTGCAAGCACCATACGGCCTTCGTGACCGGGCCTCTTCGAGGCCTCGCTGACCGTTGCGCCCATCGCACCCGTCCCCGCGTGACCCTGGGAATTGGCGCGATCGGACACCGGGTCGGCGTGAAGGCTCGGTGCTTGTGCGCACTCATCTATCGCAGGCGTTCTCGGAGGAAGCACACCGTGTTTGCGCCTGTAATTTCCCAGCGCCTGGTAGGCGATCGTAATCTGTTTGCTGCGTTCCTCGGCGATCTTCCTGCTGGCGGTGTCACCCGAAAACCGATCCGGGTGCCATTTTCCGATGAGGCGCTTGTAGTGTCCGCGCAGGGTTTCCCAGTCGGTGTCGGGGTTCACTCCGAGTGCGGCGTAGAAGCGGGAATAGTCGTCCATGACAAGGGTTCGTGCGCGCGGACGTCTGGAGTGGTGCGCGTGCCGGAATTCTTGCATATTTTTCACGTTCACGGCCGGCGAGCGGTTGGAAAATCGATTTTTTCTCGGCAGAGTTATTGTCGGGGCTCCAAAGAGGCGGACCAAGCGGGCGCGATGCACGGTGCCTGTTATGATCCGAGCCTTCCTTCGGGCGATGGTGACAAGAGAATCCCCGGCAAGGAAGCAATCGCATCGCGAGGTGGTGGATGAACAGATTGCAATGGATCGGTATTCCCGCCGTGGCCCTGATCGTCGCCGGTTGCGAGAGCGTGTCGGCACCCGTTGGGGCGGCGGACCGAGCGCCCGTAAACGTGGAGGAGTACCGCATCGGGGCGGACGACCGTGTGCAGGTGACGGTGTGGCGCAATCCGGAACTGTCCGTGACCGCGCCGGTAAGGCCGGATGGAAAGATCTCGGTGCCGCTCATCGGTGACGTCGAAGCGGGCGGCCGCACGCCAGGCGAGGTGGCCGAAAGCATCAAGAAGCAGCTCGGCGTCTATATTCGCGATCCCAATGTCGCCGTAATCATTACTGAATTGCGCTCGCACGAGTTCCTCTCGCGTGTGCGCGTGACCGGTGCGGTACGTACCCCAAAATCGATACCATACCGCCAGGGCATGACCATACTCGATGCGGTACTTGAAGCCGGTGGCGTGAACGACTTCGCGTCGCCCAATCGAGCCAAGTTGTACCGCAAGCTCAAGGAGAAAGTGGAAACGTTCGAAATCGAGCTCGGCGACATACTCAACAAAGGACGGCTTGAAACCAACTTGTTTCTCCGCCCCGGGGATGTGATCACGGTTCCCGAGCGGCTGTTTTAGGCAGGCTGCCCGTCAGGGAATTGCCACAGGAGTGTAGAAGATGTTACCCGAACAGATTGCAAAAGCGCTCGTCACTGAGTCGTTTCATTCGCGCCGACTCGTTGTGGCGATATTCGTTATTGTGAACGCGGCGATGCTGACCGCAGGATGGCTCTGGCCCAAAGGTTATGTGGCATCGACCAGCATCCTCGTGGATGAAAGGACCATTATCCAGCCTCTGATGCAAGGGGCTGCCGTGGCGACCGACGCCCTGGACCGCAGCAAGAACGCTCGCGAGGTGATCTTCGGACGCAAGATCATGGATGTCGTCCTCGAGTACGGCGGGTGGTTGAAAGGCAAGCCGAGCGAGGAGAACGAACGCCTTATCGAAGAAATCAAGAAGCGGACGGTCATCAGTACCGTTGGGAAGAACATTCTTAGGATCGAATACAGCGATGTTGACCCGGTGCGGGCATTTCGCGTGACGGAGAAATTCGCCGAGCTGTTCATACAGGAAAGCATCGCCGCGAAAGCAGCGGAAAGCGGTGCGGCCTTCGCCTTCATCGAGAAGCAAACGCAGGACTATCAAGATAAGCTGGCGCGCACCGAAGAGGAGCTCAAGGAGTTGCGCTCATCGACTCTGGACGTACGCGCCGGCAACGACACCGAGGTGACTACTAGGCTGAACGATCTCAATAAGCGCATAGACGCCGCGATGCAGGAACTGCGAGAGGCAGAGGTCAAGGAAGCTTCGCTGGAGCGTCAGGTATCCGGCGAAGCGGAGTCGACTGCCGATATTTTTCGCGAAGGCCAATACCGCGTACGTATCGCCGAGCTCCAATCGAAGCTCGACACGCTGCGGCTGAGTTACCGCGACACGCATCCGGACATCGTTCAAGTCAAGCAGCAGATCCAGGATCTGACGGACGCGCTCAACGCGCAGCGCCAGCAGCCCGAAAAGACGAAGCGGCGGGACGAGTCTGTCGTGAACAACCCCGTGTATCAGCAGTTGCGCCGCGAACAGTCGCAGAATCAGGGTACGATCGAAGCACTACAAGTGCGTATCGCGGAGTTGCAGCGGCAGCTGCAGGGCGAGATAGGTCGAGGCAAGCGTATGCACAGCGGTGATGCCCGCCTGGCTGAGCTTACACGCGACTATCAGATCAATCGCGATATTTATCAGGACCTGTTGCGTCGCCGGGAGAATGCTCGGGTCTCAATGAACCTAGATCGCGACCGCCAAGGCTTGACATTCAAGATCCAGGAGCCGGTTACTCTGCCGCAGTCCCCCGTCGGGCCACGGTTCTGGCATTTTGTGGTTGGAGGCATGCTCATCGGCGTATTGCTTCCCATGGGACTGCTGCTCGCGCGGCTGCAGTTCGATCCGCGCATACGTATCGGAAGCACGATAGCTATGGCGCACAAGGTGCCGATAGTAACGATCGTCCCTCACCTTTGGAGCCCGACGGAGCTGAAAAGTCTGCGCTGGGAAGTCGTGTTTCTCAGCTTGGTTGTGGTGGCGACGATCGCCGCGTCGGCAGCCATCTCCGCGATGCGCGTCATAAAGGTGCTGTGAGATGAGCAAGATCGAGAAAGCGCTCAACAGGGCTCGGGAGGGAAGGGGCAATCTTCAGGTGGTCCCCGTTGCAGCCACGATGGCCACATCGGGCACTGCCCTGGTTTCGAATTCGGCCGCGCATCCCGAAACCATCTCCCGTATGGCAAAGAGCGAGGTGCGCCTGCTCGGCGCAGGCGAGCTCGCACAACGGGGCCTCATCCATCCCCAGCACAGCGAGGACCCTACGGTCCAGGTGTTCCGCGAACTGCGAACGCGGATCGTTCAACAGAGCCACGGACAGAACGCTGTAATTCTCGTCACTTCTGTAAGCAAAGGGTGCGGTGGCAGCTTCATCGCGCAGAACCTCGGAGCGGCATTCGCGTTCGACGTGGGAAAAACTGCGCTTTTGATCGACTGTAATCTTGAGCACCCGAGTGTGCACCGGCTGCTCGCCAACGCGTCGGTGCCGGGACTGGCCGATTACTTTGAAAACCCGGACTTCGACATCAAGAAGATCATCCACGCAGTGGGTATCGCGCGCTATCGCTTGATCACCGCAGGGAAGCGACGCGAAATTCTCGAGGAACACTTTACGTCCGAAAAGATGAAACACCTGATGGATACCCTGCGAAGGCGGTACCAGGAGCGGTTCATCATCATCGACGGCCCTCCGATGTCGAAGATCGCGGATATCCGTATCCTCTCTGAGCTGGCCGATTACGTGCTCGTGGTTGCGCGTTATGGTCGCACCACCGACACGCAGATAGCAAACTGCCTGGGCGCGATCAACGACAAGAAACTGCTCGGCATCGTCTTCAACGAAGAGCCGCGCATTCCGCGGATTCGCTGACCGAATGCCACGGACCGTCGGGAGTCCAGCCAACGTAACCAGATTCCGGCGGAATGCGCAACTGGTCGGATGCCATCGGGCTGGAACTCTCGGTTACGCCCTCTTCGCGAGGGCGAGGATCTGGTGCGTCGCGATGCTGGGCTTTGGGTGTGCCGCCCAGATCCATGCCGGTCAGTCCGACTTTGGGGTCGGCCTGTCCCTCGCACACAACACCAACATCGGGCGCGTCGAGACGAACCCGCAAAGTGAGCTCACCCAGTCTCTGATGGCCGGTCTTTTCTACCGGGAGAATACCGCCAACGTGACCGCGCGAGTTCTGGCACAAGTGGAAAGACGACATTTTGTTCACCAGACTTTCATCGACGATACGACCGGGTACTTGGACGGCACGGCGGTTTGGACGATGCTGCCGCGGCGATTCGCCTGGACCGTCGAGGACGTATTCCGCGCGGTCCAAGTCTCTATTACCGCCCCGGACACTCCCGCGAACCGAACCAAGGCAAATTCCCTGAGCACTGGCCCGGATTTCACCTTTCCCTTCAGTTCCACGAATTCCGCGGTGATCGGTGGCAGATACGGCCGACTCGATATCGAAAACAGCAACACCGACAACCGGCGTTACACGGGTTTTGCGCGAGGCGTGCATGCGATATCCGCACAAACGAAGCTATCCTTGAACTATGAAGGGGTGCGTGTGTATTTCGTGCCTGGAGCTCAGGTCTACTCCCCAATTCTCAGAGAGGACTTGTTCGGACGTTTTGAGAATAATTCAGTCACCAACAGTACGAGCATTGATGTCGGTAAATCGCGGGTGACGCGATACGGTGGCCCGGCCCTGGACGGCCGGCTCGAGCGGCTCACACTATCGGAAGCATTTACGCCCCAGTCGACGCTCCGCCTCGCGCTCTCGGACCAAGTCTCGGATACGTACACCGACCTGATCAGCGGAGTGACGAGCCCAACGGCGCCAACGGATGCGGGCGCCGTGGTAGTCCAGGGAGCCGACTTTGTCAACGGCGATTTGTATCACAGCAAGCGCGGCGATCTCGCCTACGTGAACAACGACGGGCGTTTCGGGTACACTCTGCAGGCGTACGGGCGCCGCGTCGATTTCGAGACGCTGGACCAGGACTACCGCGAGAAAGGCGGCCGTTTTGTGTGGAGCTGGTTTTCCGGTCCGATGCGGCTCAACGTATCCGCGGATTACGCGAGGCGCAGCTTCAACCCCGCCGATCAAACCTCTCCTCTGTTTGGTCGAACGGATACGGATCGCAACTACAGCGCGGCCGCGAGTTACAAACTGAACGGTAATCTGACCGTCGCGTTGGAGGGCGGCCGCGTCCAGCGTCAGAGCACGGCACCTTCGGTCAGTTTCGCGGACGACCGAGTAATGCTGCTTCTGGGCTACAGTACGGGGGCCCTCTACGAAAGTCGAACCAGGCGGTAAACGAGCATGTATCTAGAGTATTTCGGTCTCTCGGCACAGCCGTTCGGGCTCACACCGGACAGCGGCTTCCTGTTCATGAGCGAGCCCCACAGCCGCGCCAAGGCCTATATGGATTACACGGTGTGGAACCGCGAAGGCTTCGTGGTCATCACCGGAGAAATCGGTTGCGGGAAGACGACCCTGATCCAGAAGCTCCTTTCGGAATTGGACGAGAATGTCGTCGTTGCGAAGGTTTTCCAGACGCAGCTTGACGAAGTGGAATTCCTGCAGGCTGTGTTGGTGGAGTTCGGGTTCAATCCGTTCAATGCGAAGAAGGTTGAACTGCTCGACATGCTCAACACTTTCCTCATTGAACAATTCCTGCAAGGCAAGCAGATCGTTCTGATCGTGGACGATGCGCACAACCTAAGCGTCAAGGTGTTGGAGGAGATCCGCATGCTCGCGGGGCTGGAAACGCGCAAGGAGAAAATTCTGCACGTGATTCTAGTCGGCCAGCCGCAGCTGAATGAGATGCTCGACCATCCGGAAATGGAACAGCTGATGCAGCGCGTAAAGCTGCGCTACTACATTCGCGCCCTGAGCGAGAAGGAGCTTGGCGACTACATCCGCCACCGGCTGAGCATTGTCGGAGCGAAGAATCGGACCCTATTCCCGCCGGAGACGCTGCCTCGCGTATACAAATACGCCGGGGGCATTCCGCGTCTGATAAATACGCTGTGCGACACCGCGCTGACCTGCGCCTATGCCGATAATTTGCCGGGAATCACCGCGGAAGTCGTCGAGGCCGCGGCGAAGGAGTTGCAATGGCCACCTCATTCAGAGCGCCTCGAAAAACGTCGCTTGAATATGAAGCGGGGACCGGTTGAGGGCGGAGTACAAGGGATCCTGCGCGAGCAGTCTCAGACGCTGGCGGCGATTGCTGATCAGATCGGCAAGATCGAGGGACGCTCTCCGGCGCTGGAATCCATCGGAAAAAGCCTGGCGGCAATCGAGACGCATCTGCGCAACCTCGTCCAGGGTAGTGTGCAGCCGCGGTCGGACTCGACGGCCGACCGTCAGAAGAGATCTGGCTGAGATCACCCCGTTTTACGGCGGTGAACGATGCGCTGGACTGCGGCTTGGACGAGGTGGGGATTGTGTCGCCGCTGAGCGACACTGGTCGCCCGGCTGACAACAAGGTATAACAGAATATATCATTGAGCTGTCGGGGCGAGGGGAGGCGCACTGGATCGGTGATTCATGAACGCATACGCGTGATTTTTCGCGTTTTCGAGAATCACTCCATGCGGCAAGACCACACAGGATGCGTGCAGTTTTTCCGCCTTGCTGGGTGATCGGGGCGGACGATTTGACGTTGACTGTGAAATTCTGCTTCCGGACAAATGCGATGGAGTATGACACGCGCATAAAGGGTGCTTCAATTACGGTTCAGAAGCAACGAGCTACGTGCCAAGGCAGAGAGGGATTAGCCATCCCGAAACGTCTGGTTCCTGAGGGTTCACTAATCGTTCGCACAGAGATGACCGTAGTTTGCCCTGGAGGTCACTAAATGAAGAACAGAAGGATTTCCAACATGGACGGCGCATGTCGAGCGGAGCGCCGTGCGTTTTTGCGGTTGCTAACGGCAATGACAGCCGGCTTGGCAGTGGCCGGGTGTTACGGTGGTCCTGAGCCAAAGAGTTCGCCAGCCGCGTCCCCTCCCCCCCCTCCCCCCCCTCCGCCTGGTAACCGCGCTCCCGTATGGCAGACGGTCCCGACCATCACGTTCACGCAGGGCGTTGCTTCGAGCATTTCGATTGCCGGCTACGTCAGCGATCCCGATGGAGATGCACTTACGATCAGCATGAACGGATTGCTGCCTTCTGGCGTCACCTTCGACGCGGCCGGCAAGCGTTTCGTCTATGATGGAGCTGGCACGGTCACCACAATCAGCGGAATTGTATTGACAGCTGACGACGGGAGGCCCTAATGGCGCGAGCTTCCTCTTCCGCGTTCACCGTCACGGTCGCCAATAGCCCTCCCGTGTGGCAGGGGGTCCCGACCATCACGTTCACGCAGGGTGTTGCGTCGAACGTTTCGATTGCCGGCTATGTCACCGATCCCAATGGAGATCCCCTTACGATAACGTTGAGTCCCCCGGCTGTGTTGCCTCAAGGCGTCACGTATGACGCGGCTAATAAGCGCTTCGTCTACGATGGAAATGGCCTTGTCGGCCTTACCAGCGGCAACATATTGATAGCCGACGACGGCAGACCCTAGTGGCACGGACGTCAGTGGTGGTCATCGCCAGGTCGTTCAAGCTTGTGATAAGAGCTGCTTTCGCCGGTGCCTCGGGAATCGTGGCGCGCGGGCAGATGAGCACGTGAGCGGGGGATAGTCGATGGCCACCAGAGCCAGCAATTCCTTCAGCGTCGGAATCAGTACCACTCCGAGCTCCTCGATGCCGACGGTTGCGGACGAGCTGGCCACCTACGCTCTTTGGGGCTGGACCATCGATGCTGCCGCGAACCCGGCCTACAACTCGGCGCCGGGGTACGGGGTCTCGACGCCGGACATCCACGGCGCAACAGAGGGTGACGACGTCTGGAACTACCTCCATGCGTACAACCGGCGCGCGGCCGGGCGGGATGGGTACAAGCAGCGCGCGGATGCATGGCGCAATTACTACGTCAACAACTTCGAGGGCTCACCGGAGCAGAATTTTGACGAGCAATTCCTCTACGACCATTTCTACGGCTGGGGCCTGCAGCAGTACGGGATGCTGTTCAACGACAACGGAGCTAAGGCCGAGGCGCTGAAAATCTGCACGACCTTGCACGACTGGTGGGCTGCGGGCGGGCGCAGCGGCGGTGGCAACTGGCCCGTCGCCGGCAATTTCGACATGGCGCACTACGGGCACCGCGGTCCGGCGCGCAACCTGCGCACGGCGGTCGTGGTCGCCGACGCAACCAGCGACCCAAAGGCGATAGAGCTTCGCGACCGCCTCATCGATCTGTGGCTCCAGTCGACGGACTGGGACAACGTGAACGGCATGTACTGGGTGTCGGGCGATGCGATGGTGTCCTACCAAGTCGTGCCGCCGCTCAGCTACGCCGCCGGCGACCGGGCGGTGTCGAGCTTCCACATCGGGCTGGTCGCCGAGGCCTTCTTCGCAGCGTGGCTCTCGCCGAACGTGACGGCGGGGCGCAAGACCGCGCTGCGGGCACGGATCATCGCCATGGCGACCTGGATGCTGCACAACGGCCTCGATCCGACGTACCGCTATTGCTCGGACACGCTTGGAATCAAAAACGGCGGCGCCGGTGGCGCATGGTGGAACTACTCTCTCAATGGACCCACTACATCCTGGGACGGGTCCTACACGGTCTCGATCGTCAACCTGCTGGTGATGGCCTACAAGTTTACGGGCGACAGGAACTTCCTCGACGCCACTCCGGCAAACAACCTGTATCCGGCCAAGTACTGCTTCAATCGCGGCACCAAGAACTACTTCGGAAGCACGACGCTGCGCGAGGGTCCTGGCGGCTCGACGGTTATCGGCGTGGTCGGCGGTGGTGCCGGTAACGAGAATGTCGCCTACCACCTCGTCGACACGAGGTTCGACACGAGCACCGGGAACCAGTACCTCTATAACAACAAGGGCGAGCTGCAGTACACGTACCTGATTTTCGAGAACGGCGGCGTTCCGACCGTTTTCCCGTGAGGTCAAAATGGCCACCGCAAACTCCAACGCATTCAACGTCCGGGTCGTAACTCCAACAGCGCTCGCGCTGGCCGCGGCAGCGATGCCCCCCGGGTCGTGGGCACCCTTTGTCTGCAACTACTCGACCGGGACTCTTGACGCCTTGCTGGATGTCTCCAATCCCCCGCATCGGTGCACTGAGTACGCTGACAAGGCGGTTTGGGATCCCGTTCGGAGGCAAATCTACTTCACCGGGGGAGGGCACGCGTCGCAAGAAAAGACCATCGTCTACAGAGATGACACCAACACTTGGACCGATCTCGGGAGCCCGCCGTGGTACACGGTGAATCCAGGCGGCGCCGTCCACGGCTACCAGCACAACGCCTTCACGGGAAACACGCACTACTATCTTCACTTCGCCACCAACAGGGTCCACACCCGCAACGTTGACAATGGCAATGCGTCATGGGGGCTGCTGGACACCAGCGGCGTCGATCTGGGATCGGACGGCGCGATCGGCTCACTGGAGTGGTTCCCCACCTTCGGATCCGGGAGCCTGATCATCATCGACTTCTTCGGCCTATACCGCTGGAATGGCACATCGTGGTCATCCCTCGGGTCGCGGCCAATGGGCGGCTACCACAACGCCGGGGTATACAGTCCGATCAAGGATCTCATGTACTTCGGCGGCGGCAACGGCTCGGGGCAGCTCTACACCATGTCCAACACCGGAACGATCACGGCAAAAGCGAGTTGCCCAGTCGAGTTCGGCATCATCGCTTCAGTCACGACAGTCGATCCGGTAAGCGGCAAGCTGCTCGTAGCGTCCAAGGATAGAGTATTTCGCGTCTACGATCCGACCACGAACACCTGGTCTACTGACACAGGACCGCCCGCCGCATTCTGGTCTGGGAACCTCTATTCCGAAGGGGACGCCATGGGCATAGTCGCTGCGCCGGTCTATGACTACGGCGTGACGATGTTCATCACCATCGCGGGACCGACGATCTATCTGCGCAAGGGAAGATAGCTGCACGGTCCGGGTGTACGGCAGCCCGCCTGCGCTGCGCTGGATAGTCTCAGGAGACACAAGTCATGCGGACTATTCGTATCACCGGTGACGTATGCGCGCTCACGTTTCTGCTGGTACTCGGTGCGTGCGGCGGTGGTCCAGGCCAGACGTCGAACCCAGCCAATCCGGGGGATACGAGCGCGCCGACGATTTCAATCACCTCGCCGACCGGCTCGGGCAGCTATACCACTGGGAGTGCCACCGTGGCATTGACCGGTACCGCATCGGACAATGTCGGCGTGACAAGCGTGACCTGGAGCAACGCTGGAAACGGCACAAGCGGTGGCGCCAGCGGCACGAGCTCCTGGAACGTAGCGAGCATCGGGCTCGCGGTGGGGTCCAACGCGATTACGGTTACTGCGCATGACGCCGCCGGCAATACCCGCAACGCCACGCTGACCGTGACGTATACCCCCGGCGGCGGGAGCAGCCTGTCTGGGGGCGTGGACAGTTCGCTGCTCAACCGCAACGGCCTCAACGCAGTCTACGTCTACAGCGGTACAGTCGTACCTGACGACATCGGCAGCGCTACGCCGCCCCTTACCACCGCGCTGGTCACGCAGGACAACAACGCCTGCACATTCGGTTATCAATTCGCGGGTCTGGCGGCCGGGACGTATACCGTGGCTTTCACCAACCAGGCGGCCAATGACACGGCTGCCGACGAAAATATCACTTTCCTCGGTACGACACAGGTGACGGTCGGCGCCGGTGGAGGCGCCGTCAACAATTTCCTTCCAACCCGGCGATTGCAGGTTGGGCCAACGCGCGCTCTCAAATTTCCGAGCGACGCCAAGACAGTGGCGCTCAATGGCGATGTCATCGAAATCGACGCGGGCGAATATCTCGACGACAACGTTGTCTGGACCCAAAGCAATCTCACCCTACGCGGCGTCGGCGGTGGCCGTGCGCACATGCGCTCGACTAGCCTTATAGCCAACGGCAAGGGAATCTGGGTGCCGGCCGGGAACAACACGACCGTGGAGAACATCGAGTTTTCCGGGGCCGCCGTGTCCGTCGCAGATGGCGAGAACGGAGCAGGACTCCGCGTCGACGGGTCCGGTCTCACGGTCTGCAACGGCTATTTCCACGACAATCAGAACGGCATTCTCGACGCCAGCGGAGTGGTGCTGGTCGAGTATTCCGAGTTCAACCACAACGGCCAATGCCCCCCTACCAACAATTGCTCGCACAACATGTACTTCAGCACGACCGTGACGCGCTTCACGCTGCGCTACAGCTACTCGCATCGGGCGCACGAGGGACACCTGGTCAAGAGCCGTGCAATCGAGAACTACATCCTCTACAACCGGCTCACGGACGAAGACGGTGATGCGAGCTACGAAATCGATCTGCCGAATGGGGGTCTATCGTTCATCATCGGCAACGTGATCGAGCAAAGCGCGAGCACCGGAAACACGACAATCATCGCTTACGGGGAAGAAGGCGTGACCGCTGGTCATCAAACGCAGCTCTACGTGGTGAACAACACGATCGTCAATAACCTCGGCTCGGGCGCATTCATTTCTTCGCTGCCTGGGGGTACCACCGCGCGTATTGTCAACAACATCTTCGCGGGGGGCGGCAGCTTGCCGCCTGCTTCCGGCACCGTTACCCTTACGAGCAACGTTTCTGCGAACCCGACGAGCCAAGCGGGTTTGGTGAGTCCCGCTACCTTCGACTACCACCTCACTTCGGGATCGCCAGCGCGCAATGCTGGCACCGATCCGGGTACCGTCGGCTCCGTAAATCTCACACCTACGAGCCAGTACCTGCACCCGGCCAACCGCGAAGATCGGCCGGTCAACAGCACGATCGATATGGGCGCCTACGAGTTCCAGTAGTCGAATCGAGTCACGGCAAAACCTCGATGCGCGCCGGAGATCGAGCCGGCGCCTCCCCCTCGAGGATCGCTTCCACCCGCGCGAGGTTCTCGGGCCAGCTGTAGTGGCGGGACACGTGCGCGCGCAACGCCTCACCGAGCGCAGCCGGCGCGGGCTCGCGCAACAGCTTCAGCAAGAGCTGCGCCGCCGTCTCCGGAGCATCGGTGCTCCATTCCAGGAGCTCGGCGCACGGACGTATTCCATCGGCCGCCTGCCGGCTCGCTACGACCGGGCGCGCCATGGCCATCGCCTCCAAGACCTTGTTTTGCACGCCTCGCGCGATACGGAGCGGCGCGACCGCCGCGCGCGCGTGCGCCAGGTAGGGTCGGGTATCGGGAACGGCGCCCGTTACCCGTATCCCCGGGAGCCGCGCCAGGTCGCGCACCGCGCGTGTCGGGCGCGTCCCGACGATATAAAAGCGCGCCTGCGGAAAATCCGAGAGTACCTGCGGAAAAACCTCGCGCGCGAACCATGCGACGGCGTCGACGTTTGCCCAGTAATCCATGGCGCCGGTGAAGACTAGCACCGCCTCGTCGGCGGCGTACGGATTCGGATAAGCGCGCTGCGGGGAGAAATACTCCGTATCGACGCCGTTCTCCACGACGGACACGCGCGCGGCCGCCTCCGGAGCCTGCGCAGTGAAAAGCCGCGCTTCCGCTTCGGACACGAAAAGACTCGCGTCGAAGGCCGCTGCGTAACGGCGCTCGACCTCGAACAGGATCTCGGCCTCGCGCCGATACAACCAGCGCGCGGGTCCGCGCTTGCGCTGACTGTACTGGCGCCACTTGTCCGAATCCAGATCGACGAAATCGAGCACGCGCCGCAAGCGATCCGCCGCGGCCCTCTCGACGTACTGCGCCATCGCCGAACTGAAAATCAGCGCGCGCTCGATGCGGCGCGAGCGAAGCGTGTCATCCACCCAGCGTGCCAGTCGCGCGCTGCGGAAGTAACGCAGCGTCAGGGGCTCCCCGGTGGCGAGCGCCGTAAGGCTGCGCAGCCTCGCCCGCGTGGCGTGCAGCGCGACGAAGCAGGTTTCTCCGCACATCTTCTTCACCTGCTCGACATGGCTCCAATCGCGCTTGTCGTCGATGAACGTGCCGACGTGCACCCTGTATCGGCGCGCAAGCTGCTGGAGCAGGTGGAACGAGCGGATTTTGTCGCCCTTGTCGGGCGGATACGGGATCCGGTGTGCGAGGAACAGCAGGTCCCTCATCGGTCATCCGAGATTGCGCGCGATTAGCGGCCCGATGCGGTTGGCGAGCGGGAGCGGCAGCCGCTGCCACAGCTTGATGAGCAGACGATACTTCGGGTTGAGCGGGTTTACCTCCGGCACGCGCTTACCCCTGACGAGCCGGTACTCGTAGTGCAAGGCTTGCGGCTCGAAGCCCCAGTTCTTCTTGAAGTCGAAGGAGCCGGTGCCCCGCTTGCTGCGCCCGTAGTCGAACACGCGTATCCCGCGCTCGCAGGCACGCCGCATCAGCTCCCAATACATGAAATCGTTTCCGGCCACTTCGCGCGCCTGCTCCGTCCCGCCGGCGTAATAAGGCAGCACCTCGTTGCGGAAGTAAAAGGACATGACGCTTGCAACGAGTCCTCCGTCCCGGGTCACCGTCAACACCTCGCAGTCGGGGCCGAAGACCTCCCGGAGGGTCTGGAAGTAGCGCCTGGAAAAAACCGGAGTGCCGAGGCGGTGGACGCTCTGCGCGTAGGCGGCGAAGAAGCGCTCTACGCCCTCGTCGATCTCGCCCGCCAGTCCCGCCTTGATCCCCTTGCGCACCATGGCCCGCTGCTTGCGCGGGATCTCGTTGAGGTTGCGCTCGACATCCGCGTCGATCGCCTTCCTGAACGTGACGTAGAGATCCGAATGCGCCCACTCGGGGTGATGTGGCGTGAGCGAACGATACTCGAGATGGTCGACGCGCCACTCCTCCGCTAAAGCCGCGGCGGCCTCGTCGAGCAGGCGCCGCGCGCGCTTGCTCCCGGCCGCGATCCCTCCGTAGACACAAAAGGGCAAAGACACCAAGGCGTGTCCGAACAGGATGCTCTTCACCTCGGCAAGGGGCAGTACGCCCTCGATCCTGCCGCCGGCTTCGGCATAAAGGAACTTGGTACGGTGCCCGAACGCCCGCTCGATGACGGTCTTCCACCCGGCGCGATGGAAGAAGGTGGCTTCGGGGCAGCCGGCTACGAACTCATCCCACCTGGAAAAATCGACGGGCTGCAGATCCCGCACCCGCACTGCGTCCGGCGCCGCCGCTTCCACGTCCATGGTTGGCGCATTTCCGATCGGTGCGGGATTCATGGACGGTTTGAAGCCGCGGGTAGACCCAGATCATCGGCGGTTGGGAGATGCACACTACGCCCGATGATATTTCCGCAACATTCCCGCTCAGTATGCCAAAATTCCCTCGATCCGGGCCGTACTTTTACCATATTCGACACTGGCACGCCAAATGCTTGAGACGGGAATGGTATTCGGCACCGGTATGAAGAAGAGTCTTGGTCAGTTCAATTCTTTCCACGTACCCATCGCAACCGAGACTCCTGAGCATGCGCGTCGAGCCTAGTCTTCCTCCTGCCTCCCCCTCAAGTGCTGCCAGATCGCGGGGCGCGCCCCTGATCGCTCACGCGATCTATCGCCTCGACGTGGGCGGGCTCGAAAACGGGCTCGTCAACCTGATCAATCGCATTCCCGCGCAACGCTTCCGCCACGCGATCATCTGTCTGACGGACTACTCGAATTTCCGCCAGCGTCTGACGCGTGGCGACGTTTCCGTGTTCGCTCTGCACAAGCCTCAGGGCAACAGCCTGGCGACCCAATTCAAGCTTTGGCGGCTGTTGAATCAGTTGCGTCCGGACATCGTCCATACTCGCAACATCGGCGCGCTCGAGGCGACGCTGCCGGCGGCGCTGGCCGGGGTCCCCGTGCGCATCCACGGCGAACATGGCCGCGACGTCGATGACTTGGACGGCACCAATACAAGGCGCCAGATCGTACGCCGGCTCTACAGGCCGTTCGTGCACCAGTACATCGCGTTGTCCCAGGACCTTGGATCATATTTGCGGGACCGGGTCGGAGTGCCGCCTTCGCGTATTGCGCAGGTCTATAACGGAGTGGATTCCGCGCTGTTCCATCCAACCAAGGAGCATCGCGATGCCGTGCCGCACCCCAATTTCGACGCACCCGGACGCTTCGTGATCGGCAGCGTAGGGAGGATGCAGGGTGTCAAGGACCCGCTGACCCTCGCACGGGCGTTCGTGCGACTCTTGCAGGCTGTGCCCGGAGCCCAGCAGAAGCTGCGGCTGGTCATGATCGGTGACGGGCCGCTACGCGAGCGGGCGCGCATGCTGCTTGCCGAAGCGGGAGCGGGTGAGTACGCATGGCTACCCGGTGGGCGCAACGACATCGCCCGTATAATGCGCAGTTTCGACTTGTTCGTGCTACCGTCGCTCGCGGAAGGTATTTCCAACACCATCCTTGAGGCGATGGCGACCGGACTGCCGGTGCTAGCAACCGCCGTCGGCGGCAATCCTGAACTGGTCCAGGCCGGCGTGACGGGAACGCTCGTTCCGCGGAACGACCCGGAAAGCATGGCGAGCGCCATGCGCGCCTACGCCGAGAGCCCCGAGCTCTGCAGGCGTCACGGCACTGAGGCGCGGCGCACGATTGAACGCAAGTTCGGCATGGAAGCGATGGTGGATGCGTATATGACGATCTACGACGACTTGCTTGCGAGGAACGCGCGCCGTGTCCGGTGCTGAATTGAGCTAGATTGGTTCTTGGAATCGACTCACTGCAACAAATTCTTCCACTCATTCGAGGCGAACGATCGTGTGCGGAATCGCAGGCATTTTCGACGGCAGAGGCCGGCGCGAAATCGATCGCAGTCTGGTCGAGCGCATGAATTCCTCCTTGCATCACCGCGGCCCCGACGCCGGCGGGCTGCACGCGGAGCCGGGCTTGGCGCTGGCGCACCGTCGCCTTTCCATCATCGACCTCTCGACAGGACAGCAGCCGCTCTACAACGAGGACGGCAGCGTGGCGGTCGTGTACAACGGCGAGATCTACAATTTCCAAGAGCTCGCGAAAGAGCTTGCAGCCTGCGGACACAGCTTCCGCACCCGCTCCGACACCGAGGTCATCGTGCACGGCTGGGAGCAGTGGGGCGCATCCTGCGTGACGCGCTTCCGCGGCATGTTTGCCTTCGCGCTGTGGGACCGCAACCGGGAAACGCTGTTCCTCGCGCGCGACCGGCTGGGCGTGAAGCCTCTATATTATGCGCAGCTGCCCGATGGCCTTTGGATCTTCGGTTCCGAGCTCAAAGCGTTGTTGGTTCATCCCAGGCTGCCGCGGGTGATCGATCCCATGGCTGTCGAGGAGTATTTCGCCTACGGCTACGTGCCCGAACCGCGCACGATCTTCAAGAACGTTTGGAAGCTTTCTCCCGGACACACCTTGAGCCTGAAACGAGGCAGCCCGGCATCGGCGCCGGTCGAGTACTGGGATGTGCCGTTCAAGACCGGTGCGTCGCCCACGGAGCAGGAGGCCAGTGAAGAGCTGATCGGCCGTCTGCGCGAATCGGTAAAGCTGCGCCTGATATCGGAGGTTCCATTGGGCGCATTTCTTTCCGGCGGCGTGGACTCCAGCGCGGTGGTCGCGATGATGGCCGGCCTGTCCGCGGAACCGGTCGTCACCTGCTCGATCTCCTTCGGGGACCCGGCATTCAACGAGTCTGCCTACGCTCGAACCGTCGCGGGGCGGTACCGGACGCGGCACCACGTGGAGCAGGTGGACCCGGGTGACTTCAGCCTCGTGGACCGCTTGGCGACGTTGTACGACGAGCCCTATGCAGACAGCTCGGCAATGCCTACGTACCGGGTGTGCGAGCTCGCCAGGAAGACCGTGACGGTTGCACTGTCCGGTGACGGGGGCGACGAGAATTTCGGCGGCTACCGTCGCTACCGCTGGCATGTGAACGAGGAACGTGTGCGTTCGCGACTGCCGCTGGAGCTGCGCCGGCCCGTTTTCGGATTCCTTGGCTGGCTCTATCCCAAGGCGGACTGGGCACCGCGCGTGTTCCGGGCCAAGTCCACCCTCGAGTCCCTTTCTCGAAATTCGGTGGAGGCCTATTTTCACAGCGTCTCCTTGCTGCACGACGGGATGCGCCGGAAACTGTTCAGCGAGCGCTTGCGCAGCGAGCTGCAAGGCTACGCGGCGGACGAGGTCCTCAAGCGCCACGCCGCGCGCGCGCCCTCGGACCATCCCCTATCGCTCATCCAGTATCTGGACCTCAAGACTTACCTGGTCGGTGATATCAACACCAAGGTAGACCGCGCCAGCATGGCTCATTCACTTGAGGTGCGCGAGCCCCTCATGGACCATCCCCTGGTGGAATGGTTGTCGAGCCTGCCGCCGGACTTCAAGCTGCGCAACGGCGAGGGCAAGGTCCTCCTGAAGAAGGCGCTTGCGCCGTACCTTCCCCCCGAGATCCTCTATCGGCCGAAGATGGGCTTTGCGGTTCCCCTCGCCCAGTGGTTCCGCGGGCCGTTGCGTGAGCCGGTGAAGAGAGCCGTGCTCGGCCCGGTGCTCGCCGAAACCGGCTGGTTCAACGCGAGCTACCTCCGGCGGCTGGTGGATGACCACCAGTCCGGACTGCGGGACTACAGTACGCCGCTGTGGACGCTGCTGATGTTCGAGTCGTTCCTTCGAAATGTAACCGGTGTATCGGAAGCGAAAGCCGGCGATGTGGTGCTCGCCAGCGTCTGAGCGCACAGGAGCCAGAACAATGTACGGACTGAGACAGGCAATCATCGATGCCGCTCGGTCGGGCTGCATCTGCTGATGTTCGAGGCGGTGAACCCGGCGCACATCGTCAGTAGCAATGCCGCGCAGGCGGTAACCCATCGCGATCTGCGCATCCTGGTGTTGTCGTATATCTTTCCCAGTCTCGCGCGCCCTTCTGCGGGACTGTTCGTCAGGGAGAGGATGTTCCGTGTCGGCAAGCGGGTATATGTAGTGGTGGTGGCGCCCCAACCTTGGTTCCCTTTTCAGGGTCTCCTGCGCCTGCTTCGTCCGGACTTTCGCAATATGAGCGTGGCGCGCGAGTTGGACGCCGGCGTCGAAGTGTTTCGACCCCGATACTTCAGCATTCCGGGCATACTCAAGCGCCTCGACGGACTATTCCTGGCGATTTCGGTTTATCCGCTCGTAAAGCGCATTGTCAGGCAGCATCGAATAACGCTCATCGATGCGCACTATGGTTATCCGGAGGGCTACGCGGCGACATTGCTGGGACGCTGGCTGAAGGTTCCGGTGAGCGTCACCTTCCGCGGCAAGGAAGAAGTGCAGGCCGCATCGGCCCTGCGAAGGCCTTTGCGCAAAGCCGTGGCACGCGCCAGTCGCGTGATCTCGGTATCAGACGCCCTGCGACGGGTTGCTCTCGGTCTGGGAGCGATTCCGGGGAACACCGTCGTGGTCGGAAATGGCGTCGACTTGTCGAAATTCAGCCGCCAGAACACGAGCGTATGTCGCAAGGCCCTGGACCTACCCCAGGACGCGAAGGTCCTGATCTCGGTGGGCGCATTGTCGGAGCGCAAGGGCTTTCATCGAGTCATCGAGTGCCTGCCCGCCGTATGCCGGATTTATCCTGATCTCTACTTTCTTGCAGTCGGGACTGGCGGTCCTGAAGGGGACATGTCGACCAAGTTGCAGGAGCAAGTGCACTCGCTCGGTCTCGGCGAAAGAGTTCGTTTTCTTGGTCACGTCGCGCCCGAAGCCCTCAAGGTTCCCTACTCGGCCGCCGATGTCTTCGTCCTCGCCACCCGCTACGAAGGCTGGGCCAACGTATTCCTCGAAGCCATGGCCTGTGGTTTGCCGGTTGTGACCACCGATGTCGGGGGCAATCGCGAGGTGGTCGTTGACGGGACGCTCGGAAGCATCGTTCCGTTTGGCGATCGTCAACTCCTGACACGCGCACTGTTGGAGGCGCTGTCGACCCCCTGGAATCGCCAGGCCATAGTCGACTATGCCACGACCTTCAGCTGGGAGCGCCGCATCGACGAACTCATGCCCGAGCTCGTTCGCGCGGCCCGGTTGGATACACGAGTCGGGGGCGGGGTAGAAGGCTGACATGAGAATAGCCGTCGTCGGGTGCGGTCAAATCGCCGACGCCCACGTTCAGGAAGCACGCAAGATCGAGGGTGTCGAGGTTGCAGCGGTTTGCGATTCCAACATCCACATGGCGGAGCAAGTGGCCCGGCGGCTCGCCGTTCCTGCGGCTTACACGGATCTCGCGCGCATGTTGTCGGAACAAAGGCCGGAAATCGTTCACATCACGACGCCGCCGGCGACGCATCTTGCGATCGCCAAGCTTTCCATCGCGCAGGGCGCACATGTCTATGTCGAGAAACCGCTGACGTTGAACGTGCGCGAAACAGACGAACTCCTCGAATTCGCGGCGGGCCGGAACAAATTGGTATGCGTCGGGCATAACTATGCGTTCGACACACCAGCGCGGCGAGTGCGCGAACTGGTCCGATCCGGCCGGATCGGCGAGGTGGTGCACGTCGACGCAATGATGGGATACGATCTCACGGGCGCATTCGGCGGAGTCATCATGGGTGACGCGCACCACTGGGTGCACGCTCTCCCGGGCGGACTCCCGCAGAACAACATCTCCCACCCGCTTTCGTTGGTGGTGCCATTCCTGGAAGACACCACGCCAACTGTGACTGCCGTGGGCAGGCGCCTGCGACGCCAGCAGTTTGGCGACCGGCGGGACGCCTGGTACGACGAAATCCGGGTGCTGTTGCACGCGGGCAATGTAAGCGCCGCCATCACATTCTCCTGCCGCATGAAGCCGATACAAATGACGCTCGCGGTCTACGGGACCAAACAGCACGTCTTGGCCAGCTTCGAATCCAGAACTCTGCGCACGGTCGCCGCGGCCGCTGCGCCTGGGCCGTTTCGCCGCCTGCAGCTGGCGCGTCGCGACGCAGTCGAGGCGCGCAGGGAGTTTCGCGGCAGAGTGCGGGATTTTCTCGCTTCGCGCCTGCAATACTTCGAAGGGATGACCGAGCTGCTGCGCCAGTTCTACGCTGCGGCGCGCGGCGCCGGACCGGAACCCATTCCGATGCCGCAGGCGCGGCTCGTCTCCTGGCTCATCGATGAAATCTTCGCCCGATGCAAAGCTGCGGAGCGCGAGACATGATACTGGTTACCGGGGGCACCGGATTTCTCGGGCAGTGGGTGGTGAGACGGTTGCTGGAATGCACCGAGGGGCCCATTCGATGCCTGGTGCGTCCCGGTCCGAGCCCGTCGGTACTTCGCAAGCTGGCCGCGCAATGGCCGGCGAGGACCGTCGAGCTGCATCCGGCCAGCCTGCCGGCGCCGGCAGCGGCGCTGGCGGCCGCGCTCGACGGGGTTCGCGTCGTCGTCCATATCGCCGCCGGCAAACAGGGTTCCGCGCCGGCGTTGGTCGCCAACACGGTTGTAGGTTCGGAGGCGCTGCTTCAGGCCGCCGTGCGCGCGAGGGTCGAGCGATTCGTGCTGGTAGGCTCGCTGGGCGTGCACGACACAGCGTCGCTCCCGCGCGGCGCGGTGGTCAACGAAGACACCGCGCTCGACCCGCATCCGGAGTTGCGGGACCCCTATACGTACTCGAAACATCGCCAGGAAACCCTTGCGCGGGAGTACGTCCTGAACCATGGTCTCCCGCTGGTGGTCGTCAGGCCGGGCGTAATCATCGGTCCGTCGGCCGAGATTCTCGTCACGCGAGTGGGCCTGCAGATATTCGGGCTGCTGCTCCACTTGGGAGGCGCGAATCGCCTTCCGTTCACCTACGTGTCGAACTGCGCGGACGCTCTGGTCCTCGCGGCAACCCGCGCCTCGCTCGGAAGCGACACCTTCAACGTGGTCGACGATGATCTGCCCACGAGCAGACAGATCGTTCGCGCTTACCAGTCCAGGGTGGGGCGCGTCCGCAGCATTCCCTTGCCCCGGATAGCGCTCGGTCCCATCGCGCGCTTGAACGCCTGGGTCCATCGGCGCACTCAGGGTCAGATTCCGGTCGTATTCAGCGAATACGACGCGAAGACGATCTGGAAGAACCTTAAATTCTCCAATGAACGCGCCAAGTCCCTGCTGGGCTGGATTCCCGAGATCCCGATGAAGGCGGCGCTTGAGGCGACGTTCCAATCGCTTATCGAAAGCAGAAAATTACGGACAGGGAGCGCCCCATGAATAGGAAGATCAGGTTTCTGAGAAATGCCCTGTTCGGCCTGCTGCCGTCGAAAGTTCAAGAGCAATTGAGAATGGCGAAGCGCCGTCTCCTGCCTTATGACCCCGGCATAGACGACTGGACCCTGGAGCAGGGAATCAGGCAGGTTGAAATGCTCAGGAAAGCCGGCTGCGATCCACGCGGCAAGGAGTGTCTGGAGGTGGGGACCGGCTGGCAGCCGATCATCCCGCTGATTTTTCACGTGGCGGGTTGCAGGACGTTGGCGTTGGTCGACAGCCAGAGATTGCTCGACAAGCGCTCGTTCATCAAGACGTCCATGGGCCTGGTTCGTTACAAGGCGCAACTATCGGACAGGTTGGGAATATCCCCGGATGAAGTTGTGAAGAAGCTCGAAAGGCCGGCGGGGTCTTCCGTTGAAGCGCTGCTGGAAAGCTACAATTTCAGGTATCTCGCGCCCATGGATATCCTGTCAAACGACCTACCCGATCGGTCACTGGATATCATCATCTCCAGAGCTGTGCTTGAGCACGTTCCGCCCGCGGTCATCAAAGGGATGTTCGCCCAGGCCAAACGGCTGTTGAGGCCAAACGGGAAAATGTGCCATATCGTCGACAACTCGGACCATTGGGAGCACAGCGACAAGACCCTGTCGAGGCTGAGCTTCCTCAAGTACAGCGACAAGCAATTCAGGTTCTTTACGTCGTGGAATCCCCTCGATTACACGAACAGGCTGAGACATTTCCAGTACAGGGCCATGATGGAAGATGCAGGTTTCACGATTGAAATTGATGATTCACCCGTCAACGAAAAAGCACTCGAGGATTTGAAGACCATCCCAATTGACACTTCGTTCCAGAGTATTCCGCATAAAGAGCTGGCCATTCTCACTTCGTACCTCGTGGCATCGGCATAGGCGCTCGAACGCATAGTGTGAAGATTCTCTATCATCACAGAACCCGCTCCAAGGACGGGCAGCACGTGCACATTTCGGAGTTGATCGGCGCGCTGCGCAACTTGGGGCACGAAGTCTTGGTCGTAGCCCCGGCCGCCATGGAGCGTGCGAAATTCGGCGCCGACGCCGGCGCTGTCGTGATACTGAAGCGTCATGTTCCGCGTTTCGCCTACGAGTTGATGGAGTTCGGATACTCGCTCGTCGCTTACCTGCGGCTGAGGCGCGCAGTGCGGACGTTCCGGCCCGACTGCCTGTACGAGCGCTACAACCTGTTCCTGCCCGCAGGCGTCTGGATCAAGAAGAACTTCGGTTTGCCGATGCTGCTCGAGGTCAATGCGCCCTTGTACGAAGAACGCGACAAGTATGAAGGGATATCCCTGCGGCGGCTGGCAGCCTGGTCCCAGCGCTATGTCTGGCGGGGCGCGGATTTCGTTCTTCCAGTGACCGGGGTCCTTGCCGACGCGGTGCTCGCTTCGGACGTGCCTAAAGAACGAGTCGCCGTGATACCGAACGGGATAGACCAGGAACGTTTCGGCAATAGTCCCTTGCCCACCGAAGACGCCAAAGCGAAACTCGGCCTGAGTCGCCGCTTGGTGCTTGGCTTCACCGGTTTTGTTCGGGAGTGGCACGGCCTGGACCGGGTCGTCGACTTGGTTGCAGACCGTGGCGAGGGCTCCGGGCTGCATTTGCTGATCGTGGGTGACGGCCCTGCCCGGCAGTCGCTCGAGACGCGGGCAAGGCAGCGCGGAATCGTGGATCGCGTTACCGTAACCGGTGTCGTCGATCGGGATCGGGTGCCCGATTACGTTGCGGCCTTCGACATCGCGCTGCAGCCTTCGGTCGTGCCCTACGCGTCGCCGCTGAAACTTTTCGAGTATCTTGCAATGGGAAGGGCAATCGTGGCACCCGCATCACCGAACATCATGGAAGTCCTTACCGACGGCGAGAACGCCGTATTGTTCGATCCCGGCCAGGCTGACGGAATGTTGCGCGCGATTGAGAGGATTTGTGCTGACGGCGAACTGCGCCAGCGAGTCGCTGACGGCGCAAGAAGGACAATCTCGCGGCGCAAGTTCACTTGGGACGACAATGCGCGGCGCGTCGTCGAGTTGCTTGACCGACTGGTGCGTCCGGGGCCGCATACCGTTGCGTCCCATGATGTTCGACAAGCGTGAGAGACCTCCTTCTCACCGCAATTTTTTTCGGCTCGGTCCCGTTCGTCCTGTGGCGGCCGGCAATCGGGGTGTTCCTGTGGGTCTGGGTGAGCATCATGGCTCCGCACCGGATGACCTTCGGTTTTGCCTACGACTTTGCCTTCGCACAGCTCATTGCCATCGCTACATTGATCGGAATACTCTTTTCCAGAGAGCCGAGACGGCTGCCGGTGACGCCCGTGACGGTGGTGCTTTTCCTGCTGCTCGTGTGGATCAACGTCACCACGTTCTTCGCCCTCGATACCAGCCAGGCGCTGCCGATGTGGGAGCGGGTGATGAAGGTCCAATTCATGGTATTCGTCACTCTCTACGTCCTGCACACCAAGCAGCACATCAATGTGCTGATTTGGGTCACAGCCCTTTCCGTGGGCTTCTACGGCGTCAAGGGCGGCCTGTTTACCCTGAGGGGGGGAGGAGGAGAAGGGCTGGTGTGGGGCCCGCCCGGATCGTTCATCGAGGACAACAACTCGCTGGCGCTCGCCACCACTATGACGATTCCTGTGCTGTACTACCTGGTCCTGCAAACGAGCAAACGCTGGTTGCGTTGGAGTCTGCTCGGCGCCGTTCTGCTCTGCGGCTTTTCCGTGCTGGGCTCCTACTCGCGCGGGGCGTTCCTCGGCATCGCGGCGATGATAGGGTCCCTCTGGTGGCGGAGCCGCGCCAAGTTCGTCACCGCTTTCGCACTCGCGCTGCTGATACCGGTTGCAATCGGCTTCATGCCTGAAAAATGGGTGGAGCGCATGTGGTCGATCCAAACGTACGATCAGGACGCTTCCGCCCTGGGTCGAATCAACGCCTGGATGATGGCCATCAATCTTGCGAACGACAGGCCCCTCGTGGGCGGCGGTTTCGAGATCTACAACGAGAAGGTATTCAGCCGGTACGCCCCCGACCAAAGCGACATCCACGCCGCGCACAGCATTTATTTCCAGATGCTGGGCGAGCACGGCTACGTGGGGCTCACGCTCTTCCTGCTGCTGTGGTTCCTCGTGTGGCGCGATGCGTCGTGGATCATCAGACAGTCCCGAAGTCTTGGGGAACTGCGATGGGCGTTCGATCTCGCCCGGATGATCCAGCTCAGCCTGGTCGCGTACGCCGTCGGCGGTGCGTTCCAGAACCAGGCCTACTTCGATCTGCCGTACGAGCTGCTGATTGCACTGGTCCTGACCCGCGTGCTGGTCGAAAAGGAAATCAAGACCCTGGAGTCGAAGGAAGGCGCGCCGGTGAGGCCGGAGCTGATTGTCGCCAGGGGCGACGAGCAGAGAGGGGTCGCGGGAAGCGCCTTCGATCCGCAGATGAACCCGGACAAACGCGGGTAGGAATCAAGCCCTTCACCGACGCGGAGGCGCCGGCGCTCAGACCTGGTCTGCTCTCGTCCGGAAGGTATTGTGAAGTAGCCGCAGAGCGAACTTGCCCGGGGTCCGGTCCCAGGGAGTGAATCGAGGCAACTGATACGCGTCGCTCGCTGCGTGCGCAACGCCCCAGGCCGTGGAGACCGCCGCCTCGAATCCCAGTTCCCTCACCATTCCGACGTGCTCCCGGCGGTAGTCGCGACCGGGCGTCCCGTTAGGGTATGCAAACACCGCGACCGGGCTCCCGGTAATCGCTTCGAGGCGGCGCTTGCTGTCGCGAATCTCGCACTCGGCGCGTTCCGGGCCGAGCTCCGCGAGGATCGGATGCGTCACCGTGTGGGCTCCGATCCCCATGCCGCTCGCGCAGAGGTGGCGCACCTGATCGGCCGTCATCATCAGATCCGACGGCAGCGATGCGGACGTTTCCGCGGCGAGCTGGTCGACGCGTTTCTGCCGTTCCTCGAGCGGCAGGTACTTCAGCGCGGCGAGCAATCTCTCGATCGCCTGGCGCCGCAAGCCGATGTTGGAGATGCTCAGCTTATCGAGCCCTACGCAGCGTGCATCCAGGGTGTCTCCCTGCGCCCCGCGTACGGTTCCGATGACGCTGTCGTTCCACATCCTGCCCCCGTCAATGAAACCGGTGGCCACGAAGAACATCGCAGACACTCCGTACCGCTGCAGAATGGGCAGGGCGACCGTGACGTTGTCCGCATAACCATCATCGAAAGTCACGCACGCCGAGCGCACAGGCAGCGTTCTACCGCGCAATCTGGCTGCCGCCTCCCGAAGCGGCAGCACCTTGAACCAGCGGCTCAGCACCGCCATTTGCCAGTCGAACTCCCTCGCCGAGACCTCATCCGGCAACAGGGGATCGGGCTCGGCGACGATGCGATGATAGGCAAGTATAGATAGGCAGCGGGAAAGCGGACCCATTACGAATCGAACGGAATGCGAATTTCGATCGATGGCCGGCCGCGTTCCCTCTGTTGAGGGGAAGGGGCGGTCACCTCAGCGCTCCGCGGGCGCTTGCGGGCTTCTCTTGCGCTTGCCCTGCTCCGCGTCGAGCGCAGCCAGGCGCCGCGTGAGCGGCCTCGTGTCCGGCGCTGCCGACAGGCCTTTTTGCAGCCACTCCCGCGCTTTCGCGAGCTGGCCGGCATTCTTGTAATAATCGCTGATCGCGGCGTAGGCCTCCCAATGGTTGGCCTTCATGGCGATTGCGCGCTGCAGCTCGGCCATTCCCTGCCCCACCCTATCCATCTGGATCAGGCTCTCGCCCTTCTTCGTGAAGATCTCAGGGAGGAGGCCGAAATCCTGCGGAGCGCGTTGGATCACATAGTCGAACTCAAAGACCGAAACACCCAGATTGTGCAAACGCTCCTCGCGCGTGGGGGATAAGAACGCCGCCCTGTTGATCGCCATCAACCCATAACAATAGTGGTGCATATGGATGTAAGCGGCCCCCATCACGGTCGTCCATCGCGCTATCTCCGCGGGGTTGTTGCCTCCGGGAACGTTGGCGCGAAAATCCTGCGTGTATTTGCAATACTCCGGAAGCATGAACATTTCGCGCAGGTTGTTGAAATTATGCGGCTCGGCTGCGACGTATGCGGGCGCGAGCAGCACGAGCGCGAGCCCGGCCACGGCGAAAGTCTCCCGGAATGGATTCCTGTGGGAAATGCGGCGAAGAAAAGGCATCATGCTCGGCCTCGGGTAGAAAGAACGCTGGGATTGGCAGGGAAGCATTTATACCACAAGGTGGTTTGGAGCCGAAGTAGGCCAACTGCGGCGGTTGTTACGGGGGTCCACAAAGGTGCTTCGCCAAAGCCTCGCCTACCAGCTTATGACCGTTTTCGTTCAAATGCCCGGTGCCAAGCCGCGTGTTCTTGAAGCCATGCAAATACACCTGATTGCTTTCGGCGTATGACTGAAAGGATCGACCCAAGGCGATCGCGTCGATGTGTTCTCTTTGCGCGAGCTCGCGAATTCTCGACTCCGGGTACCAGAGGTCGTCGACGCGAAGAGCGCGCATGAAACGGGTGCGCACCTCCGGGTTCGGATGGACCTGGATTCCGATGGGAATCGAAACAACCAGAAAACGTCCCCCAGCGGCGACGACCTCGTCGCGAGTCGCAACGATCAAGCGTTCGGTAATCCGCCAGGCCTCCTTCCAAGCGGTCGCGCTAGGCGCGAGAAACACGCTGTCGTCCAGCCCGAGCTCGATATCGACGTTGGGCGCGGCGCCCGCGTGCCCGCCTTTCGATTGCTCGAACACGGCCTTCAGCTTTCGCATCAGTTGGAAGATGCGCAGATCGAAGAGGACCTTTCTGCTGTCGAAGCTCGATTTGAAGGACAGGTAATCGCGATTGCTCAGAAAACTGTTGTCGAGGACCAGGTTTCCGCCTCGAACGTCGAAAAAAGGCCGCAGCTTGGACGGCTCCAGTTCCTTTGAATTGTTCCGCACATCATTGCCCGCGTAAAAGGCGAGGACCGTGACGTCGGGAGAGTAAGCGGCGGCACGATGCCGAAACGTCAGCAACTCCTGCGCAGTGCCGTAGCCGGAAACGCCAAAATTGACGGTCTCGACGTTGCGATTTTCAAAGGCCTTGCAGCCCTTGAGCTGTCGTTCGAGAACGGACGAGAAGGTGCTTTCCAGGGGTACCTGCAGTGCTTCGGTGACCGAGTCGCCCAAGATCGCTATTCTGAAGGTGTTCGGAGGCTTCGTCCTGCTGCGCTCGCGGTCGCGCCGGCTATCGCGATTTATCGCAACGAACGCCTCGCCTTCGGCCCGCTGCCAGCCTTCTGCTCCGGGGAAAAGCTTGCTCCCGGTTACATCGTCGTAGGTGTAGAACACGGGCGCGCTGAATCCGACCACCCGCAGGACGATTTCCGCGAGCAGCAACGCGACAACGAGGCTTCCCGTCAGTACTGCGCCGTTGATCAACCAGCTTCTCGTCATGCCTCGAGGCGATGCTGCTTGAGCCAGTGCTCGAGCATCATCAGCAGCCAGACCATCGTCCCGTAGTACTTGGGGTGGCTTTGGACGTGCGTGGAGGTCAGCTCGTCTATGAACTGCGGGCGAACGATTCCGCGTTTCTTCAGGTCAGACAGGCTGTCGAGCGCAAGCTGCCGCAGCGGCCGGTACGTCTGCAGCCACGGGCCGAGAGGCAGCCCGAAACCGTGCTTGGTCTTGGCGATGATCTCGTCGGGCAGAAAACCGCACAATGCCTCCTTGAAAAAATACCGGAGACGCGTGCCCTTGAGCTTCAGCCGCGGGGGCAGGACCGCGGAAAACGACACTACGGCATCGTCGAGCATCGGGAATCGGACCTCGAGGCCGGCGAGTTCGCAGGCGCGCGCGACCTTGGGCAGATCGTTGTCGGCCAGCGTGAACCTCAGGTCCAGCGCAAGCATGCGGTTGATCAGCGAGCCCGCATGCGCACTGTCGTACGCGTGACTCAGCGTCACGCGGGGCTCCTGAGCGTCGACTGAGTCGAGGAATCCCGGGGAAAATATGTTGCCGGCGCCGAGGCGCTCGAGGAGGTTGTAGTGGTCATACCGGACGGGCATCGGCAGCGACGCGTTCCGGATGTAGCGTTGCACTTTCCCCGCAATGCCGATTTCAGGCGACAGGAATGCGATCGGCTCTATAAGGCCTTTGCGAAAGGCGCGGGGCAGGTCGCTGTAGAGCGAGTAAAGGTACTGCGTGGCATAGCGTTCATTGCCGCCGAAAAGCTCGTCGCCGCCGTCGCCGCCGAGCAGCACGTCCACCCCGTCGTCCCTGGCGAGTTTCGCACAGAAATACGCGGGCACGGCCGAGGAATTTCCGAACGGCTGATCGTGGACTTCAGCGATCCGCGGAACGGCCGTGACAACGTCCGCGGGCGTGACGTAGTACTCGTGGTGCTGCGTGCCGAAATGGCGCGCGGCAATGCGCGCATAGCCCATCTCGTCGTAACCCTGCGCCTCGAACCCGATCGAGTAGGTACGCGCGGGCTTCCCCGTCAGCTCGCCCAGGAGGCCGGCAACGGTGGAGCTGTCGGTACCGCCGCTCAGGAACGCCCCGACTGCGCCGCCTTGCGCGGCTTCGCGGACACCTTCGCGCAGCGCCGCAAGGAAATCCCTTTTGAGTTCCGGCATCGGCCGCTTCTCGTTCTCGATGTAGCGCATTTCCCAATAGGGGCTGGTTCGAAATTCACCGTTGCGCCACAGGAGAAAGGATCCCGGCAGCAGGCGATGGCGGCCCGCGTGGATCGTGTGGGGACCGGGCACCATGTGGAAATAGACGTAATCGTAAATCGCCTGACGGTCGATCTTGGCCGCGCTCCCCGGGAAAGCGCTGATCGCGTCGAGGGTAGATCCGAACACGAGCGTACCGGCGACGACGCAGTAACAGAGCGGGCGCGTGCCCATCCGGTCGATCGCGAGCAGCGCATCGCCGCCGCGGGCGCCCAGGACGGCGAGGGCGCAGGCGCCCGAGAGGGTCGTGAGCACGCCGGTTCCCATGCGCGCGTAACCTTGTGCGACGGCGCGGGCGACGCCGTGGCGCCGCGCGACCGCGGCGAGGTCAACGTCGGTGAACCGCGCCTGGCCCCACACCACGACCAGCCGCTCGTCGTCCTGGAAGATGCTGGCGTTAGCGCCCGCGGCGGCGACAGCGCCGAAATCGGTCGAGGCACTGTGTAACGTGCTGCCGTCGAAGCGATTGAGCGGCGCAGCCATCTCCGCGATCACCTCCGGGCTTGCGCGGCTGGCGCGCCCGCCGTTGAACCATCCGCAAAAGCCGCTCATGACTCAGAGCCGGTCACGGGAAGACGCCCTACGACGATGACGGATTGTGCCCGACACAGTCGTTCCACGCGAGGACCCCGAGATCCGAAGGCTTCCTCCAACGCAGCGCCTCGACGATCGCCCGAGCAAGCTGCAGGTCGGTGACCAGCGGCACGCCGAGGTCGACCGCCTGGCGGCGAATCCAATAGCCGTCGGGCCGGCCATACTGGTCGTATTCCCGCGCGACGTTGATCACGAAATCGACCTGGCCTTGCTCGATGACGTCGAGCCCGCTCACGCCGGTCCCCGTGCTTTTCTCCACGGCCGTGCATGGAATTCCGATCTCGGTGAGCATTTCCGCCGTGCCCCGCGTCGCGTATATGGGCAACTGCAATTCGTTCGCGATGATCCGGGCCTCGTCGGCGAACCAGTATTTGTCGGCCACCGGGCCCAGCGATAGGAGCACGCCCTTGCGCGGAAATTTCATCCCGGTGGCGAGCAGTGCGTGCTGCAATGCCTCGTGAAGATCCCGCCCGAGGCAGCCCACTTCGCCGGTGGAAAGCATCTCCACGCCCAGCATGGGATCCGCCCCCGCCAGGCGCGCAAAGGAGAACATCGGTGCCTTGACGCCGACATAGTCGAGATCCAGGCTCTTGTTGACGATTTCGCGCGAGACGCCGAGCATCCGGCGCATGGCTTCGGCGGCGAAGTTCTCGCCGGTCACCTTGGAGACGAATGGAAAGCTGCGCGAGGCGCGCAGGTTACACTCGATGACCTTCACCGCGTTGTGCCGGGCGAGAAACTGGACGTTGAACGGTCCGGTAATCGCTAACGCGCGCGCCAGCATCGTCGCGATCTGCCTGACACGGCGTATCGTCGCGATATAGACCGTCTGGGGCGGCAGTACCTGGGTGGCATCACCGCTGTGGACGCCGGCGTTCTCGATGTGCTCGGAGATCGCCCACAGCACGAGTTCTCCGCTGTCGGCAACGGCGTCGATCTCGATTTCGCGCGCATGAGTCTCGAATTTGGAGACGACAACGGGGTGCTCGCGCGAAACCACTGCGGCCCGCGCCAGTATGCCGCGCAGTTCGTTCGCCTCGTGCGCGACGGCCATTGCCGCCCCGCTCAGAACATAGCTCGGGCGCACCAGTACGGGATAGCCGCCGAGCCCCTCCACGATCCTGTCGGCCTCGGCCACGTCGGTCACGTGCGACCACTGCGGTTGATCGATACCCAGGTCGTCGAGGAGCGAGCTGAATTTCGCGCGGTCCTCGGCCATATCGATGGATTCGGCGCTGGTGCCGAGAACCCGAACCCCGGCTTTCGCGAGACGCAGCGCAAGATTGTTGGGGATCTGGCCTCCCATGCTGACTACGACGCCGTCGGGACGCTCGTGCTCGTAGAGGTCGAGCACCGTCTCGAAGCTGATTTCATCGAAGTACAGGCGGTCGCAGACGTCGTAGTCGGTGCTGACCGTCTCCGGGTTGTAGTTGAGCATGATGGTCTCGTAGCCGAGGGAAGCGGCCGCCTGTACGGCATTGACGGCACACCAGTCGAACTCGACGCTCGAACCGATCCGGTAGGTGCCTGATCCGAGTATCAGGACCTTCTTGCGCTGCGAAGGGGCGGCGTCGCTGGCGTCGGCATGGTAGGTCGCGTACAGATAGTTGGTGTCGGCGGGAAACTCCCCCGCCATGGTGTCGATCTGCGGAAAGTGGGACTCGATCCCAGCGGATTTGCGTGCGGCACGCACGGCTTCCGCTGCCGCGCCGGTGAGCTCTCCCACCGCCTCGTCGGAAAATCCGAGACGCTTGACATCGCGCAGAACGCCCACGGGAAGGGGAAAACTCGAACGCGCGAGCCGGCCGTGCATCTCGACGACAGGCTCGATGGCATGCAAGAACCAGCGGTCGATCCGCGTCAGCTCGTGAATCTCGTCGACGCCGATGCCGTCCCGTATCGCCTGGGCGATGGCGAAAATCCGCAACGGGGTGGGATCGTGCAGTTGCTCGCGCAGGTCGTCGAAGCGGAACGCGTCGGGCTCGAGTCCCCGCACGCCGATGTCGAGCATGCGCACCGCCTTCTGGATGACCTCGGCAAACGTGCGGCCGATCGCCATCACCTCGCCGACGCTCTTCATTTCGCTGCCGATCCGCGTGGACGCCCCCCAAAACTTGCCGAGGTCCCAGCGTGGAAACTTGCACACCAGGTAGTCCAGCGCGGGTTCAAAGAACGCGGTGGTGCGGCGCGTGATGCCGTTCGGGATCTCGGCCAGCGCGTAGCCGAGCGCGAGCTTGGCGGCAACGTAGGCGAGGGGATAGCCGGTCGCCTTGCTGGCGAGCGCGCTCGAGCGGGAGAGCCGGGCATTGACCTCGATGACGCGGTAGTCCATGCCTGCGGGGTCGAGCGCGAACTGGATATTGCATTCCCCCACGATGCCCAGATGCCGGATGGTGCGGATCGCGACCGAGCGCAGCAGCTGGTACTCCGCATCGTTGAGCGTCTGGGACGGCGCGACGACGATCGAATCGCCGGTGTGTATGCCCATGGGATCGAAATTCTCCATGTTGCACACCGTCACGCAGTTGTCGCGGGCATCCCGCACCACTTCGTACTCGATTTCTTTCCACCCCTCGAGGGATTCCTCCACGAGCACCTGGGTCACGCCGCCGGAGAACGCGCGCCGCAGCGCCGCTTCCATGTCCGCATCGCGCCTGACGATGCCGCTGCCTTTCCCGCCGAGCGCGTACCCGCCGCGCAGCATGACCGGCAGCCCGATTTCCCGAATCGCGCTGCGCGCCGAATCGAGCGTACGGCACGCCCGGCTGCGGGCGGTTTTGACTCCGATCTCGGCCAGGCGCCCGATGAACAGGCTCCGATCCTCGGTATCGCGAATCGCCTCGATGGGCGTCCCGAGCACCTGGATGCCGTGCTTCGCGAGGACGCCCGAGTCATGCAGCGCGAGGCCGCAGTTCAGCGCGGTCTGCCCGCCGAAGGAGAGCGCGATGGCATCTACGCCCTCCTTGACGATGATCTTCTCGACGAACTCCGGGGTCACGGCAACGAGATAGATGCGGTCGGCGAGCTCGCGGCTCGTCTGGATGGTCGCGATGTTCGGATTGACCAGCACCGTGGTAATCCCTTCCTCGCGCAGGGCCTTGATCGCCTGGGAACCGGAATAATCGAACTCGCCGGCTTGTCCGATCTGCAGCGCGCCTGAACCGAGCACCATCGCCCGCCGCGGTTTCCTCGGAATGTAAACGCCGAACACGGTCAACCCTGCGCCATCGCCTCGACCAGCCGCAGGAAATCGTCGAACAGGAATTCGGTGTCCTGCGGGCCCGGGTGCGCCTCGGGGTGAAACTGGATACTGAAGTAGGGGCGGTGCCGCGACCGTATGCCTTCGTTGGTGCCGTCGTTGATGTTCACGAACCAGGTTTCCCAGTCCTTGGGCAGAGACTGGTCGCTCACCGCATAACCGTGATTCTGGCTGGTCACATAGCAACGCCGGGTCAGGAGATCCTGGACCGGTTGATTGACGCCGCGGTGCCCGTACGGGAGCTTGTACGTATCCGCCCCGGCCGCCAACGCCAGGATCTGGTTGCCCAGGCACACCCCGAAGATCGGCTTGCGGTAACTGTCGAGCAGCGCGCGCACCTGACCGACTAGCGGTGCCAGGTCCTTGGGGTCGCCGGGGCCGTTGCCGATCAGGATCCCGTCCGCCTCCCCGGCGAGCCGCGCCAGATCGGCGTGCCACGGCGCCCGCAGCACCGACGCGCCGCGGGCGAGCAGCGCGCGCACGATGTTGTCCTTCACCCCGGCGTCCACCACCAGTATCGTGTGCTTTCCGTCCCCGTGGCGGACCGGTTCGCGCGGCGCGACGGTGCGGAAGACCTCCTCGCGCATGTCCACTTCGCCGGCGTGTGTCCGCGCATCGTCCTCGCTCATGGACGAGGGGTAGAGGCAACCCTGCATGGTGCCGTGCTCGCGCAGTCGCCGGGTCAGCAACCGCGTGTCCACGCCGGTCAGGGCCGGAATCCCCTCGGCCGAGAGCCATTGGTGCAGCGAGCGTGTCCCCGCGTGATGGCTGAACGCCTCGACGTAATTCTGGACCACGAGGCCCAGGACCTGGATGCGCCCCGATTCGTACGGTCCGTCCAGGCTTCCGGGCCTCCGGGGCGGCGGCACGCCGTAGTTGCCCACCAGCGGATAGGTGAGGACCAGGATCTGGCCGCAATAGGAAGGATCGGTGAGGGCTTCGACGTACCCCGCCATGGCGGTATTGAAAACAACCTCGCCTCGAACCGGCCGGCTCGCGCCGAATCCGAAACCCTGCACCCGGGTGCCGTCGTCGAGTTTCAGGCTGGCCGCCGCCGCGCGAGCAGCGTCCGGGCGTACCGCGGTGCCCTCGTGCCGACCCTCCTCAGTTTTCGGGACGACGGTGCTCAATCGAGCTCGAACGCATGTTTGTAGTCGAGCTTGAGCGCCGGGTTCTGCTGCTCCTTATGCAGTATGCAATTGCCGACCACCAGCGTCTCGATCTCGCTGCCCATGAAACAGCGAAACGCGTCCTCCGGAGTGCACACGATCGGCTCGCCGCGCACGTTGAAGCTGGTGTTGACCAGCACGGCGCAACCGGTGCGTTGCTTGAACGCTTCGAGCAGGGCGTGGAACTGGGGATTGGTCTCGCGGTGTACGGTCTGGACGCGCGCGGAGTAATCCACGTGGGTCACCGCGGGGATGTCCGAACGCGGCACGTTGAGCTTGTCGATGCCGAACAGCTTTTCCTCCTCCTTGGTCATCACGCGCCGCCGTTCCGTCCGGACGCCTGCAACCAGCAGCATGTAGGGCGAATCGTAGTCAAGCTCGAACCAGTCGGCAAGGTCCTCGCGCAAGACCGCCGGCGCGAAGGGCCGGAATGATTCGCGGTACTTCACCTTGAGGTTGAGCAGCTTCTGCATTCCCGGGGATCGGGGGTCGCCGAGGATGGAGCGCGCGCCGAGTGCGCGCGGCCCGAACTCCATGCGACCCTGGAACCAGCCCAGCGCCTTTTGGGCGACGAGCGCATCGGCCGCCTGCGCGATCACGGCGGCGTCGTCCGCGGCGCTGAACTTGGCGCCGGCCGCGCGCAGCCGCCGCTCTATCTCGCCCTGCTCGAACTTCGGGCCGAGGTAGGAACCGCGCATGCCATCGAGTTTGCCGTTCAGACGGCGCGGCTGCCCTTTGTACAGATGGTAGGCGCACAGCGCGGCTCCGACCGAGCCGCCGGCATCGCCGGCCGCCGGCTGGATCCAGATGCCGTCGAACTGGCGGTCGCGCAGTATCTTGCCGTTGGCGACGCAATTGAGCGCGACCCCGCCCGCGAGGCACAGGTTGCGCTCGCCGGTATCGCGCGCAACGGCGCGCGTCATGCGCAGCATGATTTCCTCCGTGACCTTCTGGACCGACGCGGCTATGTCCATGTGGAACGAGGTGAGGAGCTGCTCCGGGGTGCGCGGCGGCTGACCGAACAGGCGGTCGAACTTGCTGTTGGTCATAGTCAGCCCGACGCAGTAATTGAAGTAATCCAGGTTCAGCCTGAAAGAACCGTCGGCCTTGAGGTCGACCAGCTTGTCGAGGATCACGCCCGCATATTTTGGCTCTCCATAAGGCGCCAACCCCATCAGCTTGTACTCGCCCGAATTGACCTTGAAGCCGGTGTAATACGTGAACGCGGAGTAGAGCAGGCCCAGCGAATGCGGAAAATGGATTTCCTTGATGACCTCGAGCCGGTTTTCGCGCCCCAGCGCAAGCGAGCTCGTCGCCCACTCCCCGACCCCGTCCAGCGTCAGGACGGCGGCAGAAGTGTAGGGCGAGGGAAAATAGGCGCTCGCGGCATGGCTCAGATGATGCTCGCTGAATACCAGGCGCTCGTCCCAGTCGAAATCAGGCCGGTGCTGCTGCAGCTGGTTCTGCAGCAGATCCTTCAGGAAAAGTTTCTCCCGCAGCCAGATCGGGATCGCCATCCTGAACGATGCGAAGCCTCGCGGCGCAAAGGCGAGATAGGTCTCCAGCAGGCGCTCGAACTTGAGGAGCGGCTTGTCGTAGAACGCGACGAGGTCGACCTGATCGAGGCCGATCCCCGCCTCGGACAGGCAGTAATCGAGCGCGTGGCCGGGGAAGCGCGAGTCGTGCTTCTTGCGCGTGAAGCGCTCCTCCTGCGCTGCGGCCACGATTTCGCCGTCGCAGACCAGCGCCGCGGCGGAGTCGTGGTAAAACGCCGAAATGCCTACAACCCGCATTGCGTACCTACTTTCAGAACAACGTGTAGATGAACGGTGCCACCGCGGAACCCTGCGCGAGCACGATCAGGCCGCCCAGGATCAGCATCACCACCAGGATCGGAATGAGCCAGTACTTCTTGCGCGTGCGCATATAGGCCCACAGTTCCCTGAGAAACGACATGGCTCCCTCCTAGAATTGATGGTTCATGCTGTCCGGTTTAGGGCCGGGCGGGTCGCGCTTGATCCAATAGGTCGCGTCCGAGCCGCGACGCCGCAAGCGCAGGCTGTCCTTGCCGAGCATGCGCATGAGCGCACCCATGGGCGTCACGACAAGGTAGAACAGGAGCGCAAGCACGACCGGACTGATGATCCGGTTGAGCAGCAACCCGAAGCGCAGCCACAGTCGGTTCGGGAGCGCGAGCAGGTTCGGCGCTGCGACAGTCACCAGTGCGAACGCGGCGGCGATGATGAGGGACCACCAGCGCACCATTCCCCCGGAGACGAGGGGCCATACCGCGACGATCAGGAAAACCGCGGTGAACACCCAGCCGAAGCTGCGATTGCTCGACGCCTTTACTTCATGCGTTCTGGATAGGTCTTCGTGGGTAGCCATCGCCGCCATTTTATCAGTTAAGAGCGGCAGTCAGCCACGGTGCTTGTCCACTCCACGGAATATGGAGCTCATTCGGAAAGGCGACGATGCAGTTCGTCGGCTACGCGGGTGGCCGCGATGCGATACGCGCGTTCGTTTGGATGCAGGTCGAGCCAGTTCACGATCAGCCCGTCGTACTTCTCACCCTTGAAGACCTCGAGCGCCGGTATGAGCGGGATTTGCGCCTTTTCGGAGAGGCGAGCGAAATTCCTGTGCCCAGGGCGCAGGCCGCCGGAGCGCGCCACGCTCGCGTCGATCGGGACCACAAACACGCGTGCCCCGTGCTCGGCAGCGAGGGTGACGAAGCGTTCGACATCGACCAGGTGCCGGGACACGAGCTTATCGTCTTCGTAGGCCGCGACATCGTCGATTCGCGCGCTCGTCACTCGCGTGTACAGCATATAGACCTGCTGGAAAAGATAGGAGTTCGAGTACAGCACCCCGACCGGGGAATATCTGCTCGCTTTCCAATCGGGCGTTACATGGAACAGATAGTCGATGTCATTGAAAACGTACAGGAGCACTACGAGCCGCGGCCGATACGGGAGCATCCTGCGCAGAAACTCGATGTGATCGAGAGTGTGGGTGCCTCCGCGGCTGGCGTTCATCGACACCCAGGATTTCCCGGTAGCCGCGGCGAGGCGGCCAGCGAGTTGTTCGCCGAACCGGTCCGCCGTCCGCTTGATGCCTTCCCCGTAAGCGAAGGAATCCCCGACTACGAGCAGCCGGAGCACCGCGGGATCCACTGCCTTGCTGTGGTCGGCGTCGCGAAATCCCTCGGAATTCAACGACACGTAACGACGGGTCCACAATTCACCGGCGTGTGTCGGGAATCCTTGAGTCATCGGGGCGATTGCGAAGAAGATGCGGAGGCCACCTTCCACGGCGAGCAGCGTGAACACGGTGGCCGCGACAGAGACGGCAATGCCGCCGCGTCGATCCCTGAACCTTGGCATGATCGCCAGCAACACCGCCAACGCCCAGAGACATAGGGCAAGCCACTCGAGAATCGAGGCAATCGGCGCGATCGATCCGACGAAATCAAGATCCGTGATCCGTCCGGCATTCTTCCTGTCGTCCAGCGCGGAGATGAAGTACGCGAATCCCCAGAAGAGAACGCCAAGTTCGAACGGCGCCGCGGCTCGCTGCGACTGCCCCGACCCTGTCGGAATCCGACCCGGGCGCAAGGTTCGAAAGACCCATGACGCCAGCCCCAAATAAATCACTGCGACGAGCGCGGAGAAGGAATAGCTCCATATTCCGAAGACGGAATGGTCGGTGTGCGACCGATAGAACAGCAGGCTGAAGGCGAACAGGGCGAGCCCGAGGGTCGTCCCCATCCGAAGGGCCAGGAGGCGTGACGACAGATTCGCAAGGCTTGCCATCAAACCAGGATCTCAACGGGCGCCGGGTGGCTGAGAAATGCAGTGGGACTCGCGGTGAGGCCATAGGCTCCCGACTGGAACACGGCGACGAGGTCACCGACCTCTGCTGCTGCCATTTCCATGCCGTCGGCGAGCAGGTCGAGCGGCGTGCATAGCGGGCCGACCACGCTCACGACTTCGCGCTTGCGGCCGACTACGCGGTTGCCCACCACCACGGGATAATTCTTCCGTATGACCTGCCCGAAATTTCCGGACGCAGCCAGGTGGTGGTGCAGGCCCCCGTCGGTCACGAGGAATACCTGGCCCCGCGAGATCTTGCGGTCGATGACGCGGCAGACATAAATGCCCGCTTCGCCGACCAGGTAGCGGCCCAGTTCGATCACGACCCTAGTGTCCTGCAGGCGTGGCGCCACCCCGTCCAGGAGCCGGGCGAGATTGGCGCCTACCGCCGCCACATCGAGGGGGCGCTCGCCCGGAAAGTACGGAATGCCGAAGCCGCCGCCGATATTGAGCAGGCGCACGGGCGAGGGCGCATGCACCGCGAGCTTGAGCGCCAGATCGATGGTCTTCTCCTGAGCCTCCGCGATCGCGTCTGCGCGCAGGTTCTGCGAGCCGCTGAAGATGTGAAAGCCCTGAAAATCGAGTCCGAGCTGTCCGATCCGCACGAGCATCGCGGGTACGCGTTCGGCATCCACTCCGAATTGCTTGGGTCCGCCGCCCATTTTCATTCCCGAGCTCTTCAGCTCGAAATCGGGGTTTACACGAACCGCCACGCGCGGACGCACACTGCGGCTTCGGCCCAGGGCCGCGAGGCGCTCCAGCTCGCCCTCCGACTCGAGGTTGACGACGATGCCGGCTGCCAGCGCCTCCGCCAGCTCCGCGTCGGTCTTGCCGGGACCGGCAAAGCTGATCGCCCCCGGATTCATGCCGGACGCGAGAGCGACCCTGAGTTCTCCGGCGGAGGCTACGTCCAGGCCGTCCATCAGTGCCGTGAGATGCCGCACGACCTCAGGCATCGGATTGGCCTTGATCGCGTAGTGCAGGTGCAGCTCCGCCGGCAGGTGCTTGCGCAACAGCTCGACGCGCTGCGTGATCAGGTTTCGGTCGTAGGCATAGAAGGGCGTCCGGCCCGCGCGCCGCGCGAGTTCCGTGAGCGCGACGCCGCCGACCTCGAGGCAGTCGTCGACGACCGGGAATTGGGTCATCGGCGCATGCGTTGGCTTTGCGCTGCTCATGCCTCGAACAGTCCCTGCATTTCCTGGGCCATCGCTTTGCGGTCGATCTTGCCGTTCGGATTTCGCGGCAGGCTCCCCTCGCGCACGGTCACGCGCGCCGGCACCATGAACGCGGGCAGCCGCTGCCGGCATTGCGCGAGAAGCGCTTCGGCATCGAGCCGCACGCCATCGCGCGCGGTTACGATCACAACGATCGCCTGCCCGAGCACGGGATGCGGAATGCCGAGCGCCGCGGCTTCGCCGACCAGCCCGGTCGCGTAGATCACCTCCTCGACTTCGGTTGGGCTCACGCGATAGCCCGAGGTCTTGATCATCTCGTCGCGGCGGCTGACGAAATACAGGAACCCCTCTTCGTCCATCCGCACCGTATCGCCCGACCAGACTGCGATCTCGGGCATGACCAGGCCCGGTGGCCGGCCCGGTGCCGGCTTGAAACGCTCCGCCGTCTTCTCCGGATCGTTCCAGTAGCCGAGCGACACCAGCGCGCCGCGGTGCACCAGCTCGCCGGGCTCGCCCGGCGCACAGGGCGCGCCGTTCTCGCGCACCACGACCACCTCCGCGTTCGGGATCGCCTTGCCGATCGAATCGGGCCGGCGATCGAGTTCAGAAGGGGGCAGGTAGGTGGAGCGAAACGACTCGGTCAATCCATACATCAGGAACACGAGCGTCTTGGGCAGCGCCGCCCGCAGAGCGTCGAGAGTCGCTTTTGGCATCCTGCCGCCGGTGTTGGCGATGTAGCGCAGGCTCGCCCGCGCGGCTTGCGGCCACTCGAGCTGCGCGAGCTGAATCCACAGCGGCGGCACCGCGGTGAGTCCCGTGATTCGCTCCCGCTCGACCGCGGCGATGATGTCGCGCGGCAGGAGATAGTTGATCAGCGTGACGCTGGCGCCGACGTGAAACGCGGTCGTGATCTGGCTGAAGCCGGCGTCGAAGCTCAAGGGCAGCGCAGACAATATGCGATCGCCTTCGTGGTTTTCCAGATACTGCGCCACGCTCCGCGCGCCGGCGACCATGTTGCGGTGGGAGAGCACGACCCCTTTGGGCCTGCCGGTGCTGCCCGAGGTGTAGAGAATCGCCGCCATGTCGGTGTCGATCACCCGGTGCGGCCGGGCCCTTTCCGAGCCGGACAGGGCGTCTTCCCAGGCGACGATATCCAGTTTCTCCACGGGCCCGGCTTTGCCTCCGACGACGATCACCGTGTTCAGATCGTGACATTCATGCAGAGTGGATTCGAGGAGCCTGAGCCGCTCGACCGACGTAACCAGGATGCGGACATTGCAATCCCTGAGGATGTACGCGACCTGGTCGGGTTTCAGCAGCGGGTTGACCGGTACGAACACGCCGCCGGCCGCGGCGGCGCCGAGCATCGCAATCACCGTCTCCGGGCGCTTTTCGAGATAGACCGCGACCCGCTCCGAGCGGCCCAGCTTCAGGTTCAGCAAGCCCGCCGCAGAGTCGACGACGAGCGCTGCGAGGGCGCCGTAATCGAGGCGCCCGCCCTGGTAGGTCAGCGCTTCCCGTCGAGGATTCCCTCTGGCGCTGCCCAGCAGCAGATCGTGAATCAAGTCTCTCATGCGTCTTCCCGGCGCGAGAGGCGATGATAGCGGGTTTCCGGAGCGTGTCTCACCGCCTCTCCCTCACGTCCCGGTCGCGTGGAACCGGCGCATCGCGCCCAGCGTCCGTTTCGCGGCGCGCGCCCCGAAGTGCCACGCCGCGGCGAGCATGCCCAAGGGGGTTCGCAGATTGAAAGCGGCTATGCCCCAGCGCTCGCGGCGATCCGACATCCAGTCCTTCTTGTAGGCGTCGTCGCCGGTCAGGTAATCGACCTCGTGGACCTTGTCGGTGTCGATCACGTGCTCCATCAGGTGAGCGGTCAGGATCGACCCGGCAGAGAGCTTGGCGAAGCGTTCGTCGTAGGCGAGCTTGTAAATGGCTGCGATTCCCGCGTGAACGATCCAGATCTGCGCCGCGACCGGCTGGTCGTCGAGGTAGACGATCCCGAGCCGCAGGCAGCCCAAGGCGGCGCAGGTGCGGCACAGTCCGGAAATGAAATGCGGATACGGCTCCGGGACCTTCCAGCTCACCGCGTAGATCCGCTCGTAGGCGCCCACGGCTTCTTCCAGACCTGCCTCGTCCCGGCAGACGACGATTCTCGACTTGAGCTTCTCGAGCTGCTTTTTTTTTCGCGTGACGGTGTTCTTGAGCTGCGACGGCAGGGTTTCGAAATACTCGGCGTAGCTGCGCCGGCCTACCGGCAAATACCAATTGCCGAAGCAGAAGTAGCTTTGAGCGGCGAAGCCGGCGTCCCTGAACGCCTTGACCAGGGCGGGAAAGACCGGCCCATCCAGAGCGAGCGGATGCAGGTCGATCCTGTCCCACCGGATCTCGTCTCGGGCCATCGCCGAGGCAAGGGCGCCGAGCACGCCCGGCACGTCCGGATCGTCCGGATCGAGCACGGGGCCGAACAGCGAAGTGTAGTAGCTGGACAGACCGCTCAGCCTTCTGGAGGCGGGCGAGCCGGCGCCGGATCCCGGGCGGCGCATCAGCAGCACGGCGCGCCCCGCGCCCTGATCGGCTGCGCTGTCCACGGTGTAAATGCGCGGGCGCTCGCTCGGCGCGAGCGCGTTCTCAACGAAGTTGCGGTACCAGGACAGGGTATGGAAGAGACTGGCCCTGCCGGCGCGGGAGAAGAGCCGCTCGTAGCGGCCGGGCAGGGCGGCCAGGTCCGTGTACACGGTAGTGGCGTACGTTTGCAATATGGACTCCTCCCGCGAAACCTACTGTGCGCTCCCGAGACTCGCGTCCGTCGCCGCGAGCAGTGCCTCGCATTCGGTGATCTCGAGGGCCGACCAGAAAGCCTCGCCCTTGACCGCCGTCACGCGGACGTCCAGTCCCTTCGATCGCCACGCTTCCATCGCACGCTGCGACGCCGGCGAGAGCTTCGGTTCCGCGGCGGCGGTGACCTCCAGCCAGTGCGCGCGCTTGACCGCCGGTGCGACATCGGCAAGGCGCAGCGCGTCGATCTCCGCCGCGAGCCGCGGGTCCAGAGTATAGCCTCCGATCTCCTGCGCCTGGCCGCCGCGAAGCGACTCGCGCAGCTCGCGCACGCCGCTCTGGGCCGCGCCGTCGGCCAGCATCTCGGCGGCGAGCCGCAGCCTGAGAAACTGGGTAAGGAGGAGCTCGCCGCTGACCACCGGCTGCCACAGGAGGAGCCGCTCGATGCCCAGGCCGGGGTCGCGGGCGACGTCTGCGGCGAGGGTCGCTCCAAGCCGCAATCCCCACAGCCCGAGCGGGCCCCGGGCCTGCGATTTCAGCCAGGCTAGGGCGATTCGCAGGTCCTCCTTCCAGATTTCCCATCTCGCGTCGGCGAAATCACCGCTGCTGTCGCCGCAGCCGAACAGGTCGATCTGCAGCACAGCGTAGCCCGCGGCGGCGAGCCTGCGGGATTGCAGCGCAGCCATTCTGCGGGCCTTGTTCATCTCCTCGCAAAACGGGTGCGCGTACACGATGCCCGGTCCGGCGCCGTCGCGCGCGCCGGGGTGGTAGATGCAGAACCTCCGGCCGGACTCGGCCGGAAGGAAGAATGCGCTGGACACGTCCGCCCGCGGACCGGCGCCTGTCAGGGAAGCTTGCGCTCGATGAATTGCGTCAGGCTGCCGAGCGTCTCGAACGTGGAAGCGCCGATCTCGTCGTCGGCGACCGTAATGCCGAAGTGCTCCTCCAGCGCCGTGATGAGATTGACCACCGCGATCGAGTCGAGCTCGGGAACGGCTCCGAGCAGTGGCGCCGCGGCGTCCATGTGCTGAACGCGGCCGCCGATCTGCAGTGCGCTGCCCACCACCTGCCTCACATCATCGAGCAACATCAAACGTCTCTCAAGCGTCGCAACGACCATCCGCCGCAACCTTCGGCGGGACCTGCGCCCGCGGCAATATGCATCAGGATACCGGGGGTGTCAAACCAGGGCGCCACCCGGCCCGTCCGTGTTAAAGTGTGCCCCCTCTTGGGTCGTTCAGCCTGTTTTCGGCAATTTCGTTTTTCATAAATTTTTAACAATTCCGTTGAACACTGCGCCGGTCCAGCACTTAAGCCGTCAATATACGGACGCCCCCATGCTTCCCAAGATATCCGTCATCATCCCGACCTGCGCGGACGCATCGCGCGCGCCCCTACTGTTGCGCGCCATAGACAGCCTGTTGAACAACCAGGATGGTCTGGTTCTTCCTGTCGTGGTGGTAAACGGCACCCGCTATCTGTCGAAGGCGCTCGGTGACCTCAGGCAACGGCGTGATGTCCGATGCATCTATCGGGAGGAGCCCGGCACGACCGGTGCACGCCTTGCCGGCCGCAGGGCCGTCGACACGGAGTTCTTCGGCATGCTCGATGATGACGACGAGTATCTGCCCGGGGCGGCGAAGGTTCAGATCGGCCCGCTGCTCGAAGATCCTTCGATCGACGTCGTTGTGACGAACGGATATCGGCGTGAGAACGGCCAGGACGTCCTCAATTTCCCGGAGTTTTCGAAATTCCAGCTCAATCCTCTGAGAAGTCTCATGGACTGGCCCTGGTTGAACTCGGGCGGGCTGTTGTGCCGCAGCGGCACCGTCTCATCGAGCTACCTCGAGGTACCGCGCTCCATGGAGCTCACCTACATGGCGATGAAGCTCGCGCTGAGCAGGAAGCTGCAGTTCCTCGATACGCCGACCTACCGCTGGGACCGCGACACGCCGGAGCCGCAGTCGAGATCGAAGCGCTATATGGAAGGCGCCCCCGAAGCGATTCGCAAGATGCTTGCCCTGAATCCTCCTGCCGAGATCGGACGGCTGCTCGAGCGAAAGCGTGCGGCCAGCCTCCATTTCCTCTCCGATTGGGAGAGAACGGACGGTAACTACGATGCCGCATGGCGATACCATTTGAGGAGTCTTCTTTCGCCTTCCGGCATCAAATACTTTCCCTATACGCGGCATCTGGTGCGTCTCTTCCAGGAACTGCAGCCCACACCCCCCTCCGCGGAGCGGTGATCGTTTCCCGGTGTTGCCGGGATGAGCCTGTACAATCCCGGTCATGCCGCACGTCGAAGAGGCGCTCGTTTTTGACTGCGGGGGCAGCTCGCTGATCGGAGTCCTGAGCGGAGCGGCGCTTGCGGCAGAGCGCGGTGTGCTCATCGTCGTGGGCGGGCCGCAGTACCGGGCGGGAAGCCATCGGCAGTTCACCCTGCTCGCTCGCCACCTTGCGGAGCGTGGCGTGCCGACCCTGAGATTCGACTACCGCGGGATGGGCGACAGCGACGGCGGGGTACGGACTTTCGAGCGCGTGGACGCGGACATCCGCTGCGCAATCGACCGGTTCTTCACGAGCGTCACCGGGCTGAAAGAGGTCGTGATATGGGGCCTTTGCGACGCGGCCTCAGCGGCACTTTTCTACGCGCACCAGGACGCGCGGGTGAGCGGCGTGGTGCTGCTCAATCCCTGGGTGCGCACCGAGCACGGGCTTGCCCGCGCGCACCTCCGGCATTACTACCTGCAGCGGCTGTTCCAGGCCGGCCTGTGGCAGAAGGTGGCCCGCGGCGAGTTCAAGGTTCGCGAAGCGGCCGCCGCGCTCGCCAAGACAGCCATGGACGCCCTGGGGCGTGGTGCCGCGCGCGGCACCGGCGAAGAGGCGCCCGCCAGCGAGCGGCCGCTGCCGGACCGCATGGAAGACGCGCTGCGCAGGTTCCGGGGCAGGGTCTTGCTCATTCTGAGCGGCGACGACCTCACGGCGCAGGAGTTCAAGGACGTTGTCGCGAGGTCTCGGCGCTGGCGGCAACTGCTCTCGGGCGACCGCGTCACGCGGTGCGACCTGCCGGGGGCCAACCATACGTTTGCGCGGCGCGATTGGCGGAACCAGGTGGAGCGCTGGACCGAGGCCTGGGTGAAGAACCTGTAAGTCTCAACGCCCGCCGCGGTACTCCAGCGCACCGGCATCGAGCCTTCCCGCGCTGTCTCGAAGCCTCTTTTGCGCCTTGTGAGCGTATTCCGCCGTGGGGCGGAGTTGAAGGCCGTTCGCGCTTCCTGGATCGACGCCGTGGCCGATTGCCGCGGCGCCCGCCCTGAGGTGGTAATCGAAATCTTTCGGATCGACGAAAACGGATTTCGCAGCGACCACATTGTTGCGCAGCTCGCCGGACCCGCTCAGCACGTCGCCCCGCCCGGAAAATACGTTGTTCACGACCCGCACTGCGTCGGAGCCGGCCTTGACGAAGAGGAAACGGCCGCCGGCGGGCCGGTCATTCACCACTGTGTTGTTGACGAAGTAGAGCGCATTGAGCGGGTGCTTCAACCCCTCGGCGCCGTAGGACACGACCGTGGCGTTTTGGGACCCGGGTCCCTTGTGGATCACGTTGCCGATCACGAACGAGAGCCCGCCGTTCGGAAGATCTATGTCGTAGCTTGACCTGCCGTCGTTTTCGTCCATGATGCGGTTGTAAGTAATCTCGTTCCTCAGCGCCCGGCTTTTCACGTTGTGCCCGACGATCGCGTGATGCACGTAGCTGTAGCTCAGCCTGAAGGATCTCGCGTTGCCGATGTAGAGATTGTGGGTATAGCCGTCGCCGGACCCGTTGCGTGCGAACTCGGAGTGCTCGACGACGATATCGCTCGCCGGGTTGGCACCGGTGAGGATGCCGTTCTCGTTGTCGTGGAAGTAGCAGTCGCGCACCGTCAGGCCGACGCCTTCGAGCCGGATGCCGGCGCCATTCTGCTCCGGTACCTTCGCACCGGAGAACTCCATGCTCTCGATCGTGGCGTCGTTGCCCTTGACGACCCAGATCGCCTTGTCTTCGGCCTGAGTTCCTTCCGCTCGCAGGTGGGCGCGTCCGCCGACCCCGCGGATCGTAAGCCGATGCTGCCGCCATACCGCGGCGTCGCCTTGGTAGACGCCGGCGTCGATCTCGATGACGTCGCCATCGCGGGCGATCTGCGCAGCGGCACTCGGGAGCTTGATCTCCCGATTGGCGCCGACGTGCAGCACCGCGGGCCGCGCCCTGTCACGCGCTGCTTCCGGCGCGTCGGCGGCGTCGGCTCGCCGGTTTGCCGGTGCACACGGAACCAACAATGCGGCTGCAAGCACCCCGATCAGTGTTCGTGTTCTCATTCTCGGCACCAGGAGATTATCACAGCGTGCTCCGGTCTTAGCCGCGCACTTTTGTCGACGCGCCTGCAGCCCGTGCCGGCGCGCCCAGTTGCTTCAGCTTGCTCGCAAGGGCGTAGAGCATCGTTTTGAGGTGCATCGGTCGCTCGCGCAGCGCGGCCGCGAACGCGGCTCGGGCCATCGCATAACGCCCGCCGAGGTACTGGGTGTAGCCGAATTTGTAATTCAGCGCCCAGAGCCGCGCCCGAAGTTCGGCCTCGGGGAGCGCGCGTCCATCGGGCCCGGTTGCACCCCACCGCTCGATCGCGCGCCTGATCACGGCCAATTCCCAGTTGGTGTCCGGGAATTTGCGGTCGTGCGCGACTTGCATCCGGTACAGGGCCAGGGGCGCGTCGAGCCGGTCGATCCGGGTCACCCGCGATGCACGCAGCCAGTAGTCGTAATCCTGGCCGCGGCGCAGCTCGGCATCGAAGCCCCCGATGCGCTCCCTGAGCTCGCGCCGCATCACCACCGTGCTGGTCCACACCTCGCAGTCGAGCAACAGCTCGCAGTAGACCCACCCCGCGCACTTCGCGTCGACCGGTGCCGTTTCCGGCGCGACGGTGCGCTCGACAGGGTAGCGGCCGGCCGCGTCCGGATGCAGCAAATGCCAACGTGTGCAGCTCATGGCGACATCCGGGTGGCGCTCGAGGTAGTCGACTTGCAGCCTCAGCTTGCCGGGAAGCCAAAGATCGTCGGCGTCGAGCAGCGCCACATACTTGCCGCGCGCGCGCTGCATCCCTTCGTTGCGCGCGACGGCGGCGCCGGCGTTGCGTTGCTTTATCAGGGTGACGGCGCTCCCGTAACGGGCGACGACGTCGCACGTCTCGTCGGTCGACCCGTCATCCACGACGAGCACCTCGAGCGCCGGATAGTTCTGATCGACGACGCTGTCGAGCGCGTCGCCGATGAAGCGCCCGCAGTTATAGGCAGGGATGACGACCGAGACCAGCGGTGCGTGAGCCCGTACCGAGGGAGTGTTCATGCTCCGGTTTGCGCGCCTGTGAGAACTGGGCTGAAGCAGCTTATCAAAGCTTCCTTCTCAGTTGTTGAATTTGTCGGGTTTCGTATCCTCGGTCTCGGCCTCTCCCCGCAGGCTGCGAAGGAAGGTCTGCAACGCGCTCACGAGGCGGGCCTCGGCGGATTGCGGGAATCCCGAGAGTGCCCATAGCAAACCCGTGAATAAGACATAAATCGTGATCCCGAGAACGACCGCCGAAGCAAGCGCCGGTACTCCGTTGTTTACCGTGAAACCGTGCTCCGTCCATTCGAGGTATTCCCTCACCAGCAAGGCCATCCCGAGAGCCGCGATCGCCGGTCGCCAAAGCACGCTGCCATGCTCCGCCCAGCGGATTTGAAGAGCCCGGCGCATGAAGCAATGCGTGACCGGAAGCATCACGATGGATGTCCCGAGGATCGTCCAAGCCGCGCCTTTGGCGCCGAAATAGATGGTTCCAACGACCAAAGCGGGCACGGCTATCGCAAATCGCACTGCAGTCATGACAGTCAGGAGTTCGGATCTGCCCAAAGCAAGGAAGACGTAACCGGCATTGGTGCGCAAGGACACCAGCAGGCCCGACAGCGCGAGAATCTCCATCAGCGGGACAGCCTCGGCCCACGCGTCGCCCAGCAGAAGTGGTACGAGCAGGGGAGCAACCGCGGCAATGCCGACGGCAGCTGGCGCGGTCAACAAGGCCGTCAACCCCAGAACGTCGAGGAACTGCGCCGCGAGCCGGGACGGATCCGACGCGACCTTCGCGTAACCCGGGTACACCGCGCGGTTGACCGGAGCCGAAAGCTCAGTGCTCGGCAGGTTCGAGATCTCGTGAGCGAGATTGAACAGCCCCAAAGGACCCGGGCCGAGGCTCTTCCCTATGATGAGGTCCGCCGCGCGGGAGGCGAGAGTATTGATGACGTTGCTGAACACCATCCACTTCGAGAAGTGCAACAGCTCGCCGCGGGCGGTCAAGTCGAAACGAGGACGAAAAGGGTGGAACAAATAGCTCAGCGCGACGCTTCCCACGCTGCCTGCGAGGGTTCCCAGCACCAGCGCCCAGTAGCTCCGCGTCGCCAGTGCGATCGAAATGGTCACCAGGAAAACGCCGATCCGTTTGGTGAGGAGCAGTTGGAATTCACGATTGAGCTGGAGGTCCTTGCGGAACGCGACGACGCCGACATTCTCGAAGCCGCGGATCCAGGTCGCGAGCGCGAGCCACAGCATGATCGGAGCCAGGCGCGAGTCGCCGTAGAAAGCTCCGGCGGGAAACGCCGCCGCCGCGACCAGCAGCGCACATCCGGCGGCCATCGCGACATTCAGAGTCCAGGCCGTGTCGTAATGCGCTCTCGTAGCGTGCTGGTCTTGAATCAAGGCCAAGTCGAAATTGAAGGCCGAGAGCAATTCGACGATGGCGATGATCGCGGTCGCCATCGCGACGAGTCCGAAGTCGGCTGGCACGAGCAGCCTGGCAAGTATCACCACGCTCACGATCCCGATAGAGCGGTCGAGAAGCTTGAACACGACCATCCACGCCGCGCCCCGGGCAATTCTGGATCCGAGACTCGCTGGCATTCAGGGCGAGATCCGGAGTCGACGGCGCCGCGCAGGTCGCAGCGTGCTGGAGAAACCGCTGCCTGGGCCCGCCACCCCGATCACCTCGAAGATCCTTTATGCGCTTCCCGAATTCTCATGATATCCCTTGCGTAACATAGCACTATAGGGGATGTATGGTAGTCTTCGGGGGGCAGTGGGAACAGTTCTTGCTCCATTGCTGCATGTTCGATGGTTGATAGCGGCCGTGCCCGGGGACGGTAAAGGGCATGCATCCAAGGCAGACCCGAGCAAACTTGCCCGATATTCTCACGCGAATGATCGCTTTGGCCAAAAAACGTCGAGATCTCGATTCCCGGAACAGGCGGGAAGCGCCGCGGCGGGCGTTGTCCTGCCGCGTCGTTCCCTATTCCGCAGAGCACAAGGGGCAGGTCGCCGAACTCCAGCGGCATCTCTGGAGCCCAGACACGCGTCTGAACGCAGCCTACCTGGAGTGGAAATACCACCAGAACCCGTACATCCGGGATCCGCTGATCTACCTCGCGTTTGTCGGCGACAAGCTCGCGGCCATGCGCGGCGCCTTCGGCACCCGATGGGAAGTCGGCGATCCCGCGGAATTCTTCAACCTGCCATACCCGGACGACTTGGTCGTCGATTCGGCTTACCGGGGACAGGGGCTCCATCGCACCATCATGAATTTTGCTCTGCGCGACTTGGCCGGGCGCGGTCATCGTTACGTGGTGAACTTGAGTGCGAGCGAAATAACGGCCGAGGCTTCAATGAATATGCAGTGGCGCGATGCGGGGCGGGTAAAATCCCTGCGTCGCCGCACTTTGCGCAAGGCTGCCGCCGACTTCCTGAGCGCGGGGGTCCGGCACTTGCCGCTCCTGTGGCGGTGGGTGGACGACATCTCCGCTCTCTCCGGACGCTCCGGAGATCATCTTTTCGACCGCCTCGACGCACGCCTCTCGGCGCCGGATCAAGCGCGCGACACCGGATCTCTGTTCGCGCAGAGAACGCCTCTAATTCGCGAAATGGCCCAGCTCGTTGCGCGCCTGCCATGGGACGGGCGAATCCGGCACGTGCGCGACGAGACGTTTTTTGCCTGGAGGTTCGGCAACCCGCTGCGCGACTACAGATTCGTCTACTCCGGACGTGAACGGCTGCGCGGGTACATGGTCCTGCAGCAGTCGCGGGGTGGCAACGCAGACCGCGCAAGCATCGTCGACCTGGAAGGAGAGAGCGAGCAGATACGGACCGAGCTCCTTTCTGCCGCGATCGAGCACGGAAAATTTCCGGAGCTTTTCCTCTGGCAGCTGGGGGCTTCCCCCGCCGCGGCGCAACTGATCGAGCGCCAGGGATTCAAGCCACTCAATGCATACCATGAAAATTCCATCCTCGTGCGGTCCTTGCGGGACGACGACCTGGACGCAGCCTGGATGCTGGGCGGGCGTCGTCTGGACGACGCCGACCACTGGGACCTCAGGATGATCTATTCGATGGTCGGGTGAGGACGATCGCGCGGCGGCGGCTCGCCGGGATCATGGGCCGACCACCGCCGCACGCGTCCGGTACCACTGCCGCAGGGCTCGCAGCGCGGGCCGCTCGACCAGATGCGAGAGGGCGGTCGCCAAGACCAGGGCCCCGGCGAGAGTCGCCGTGAAGAGGAGCCACACGGGGACGCTGAACTCGTGCAGGCGAAACATCGTCGAGTAGCCGAGGTTGCGGTGGATGAGATAGAGCGGGTACGAGATGCCCCCCAGCCACAGCGTCACCGGCGACACGGCGAAACGCAGCTTGCCGGTGACGGCGAGGCCGAAAGTCGCGAACAGGACCACCGCGATGCCCAGGCGCTGGAGCCCGTCGATCCACCCGACGGCGGGAACTTCCCTGCCCCACAGTCCGTCGATCCACCCTGCGGCGGCAAGAGCCGCGAGGATGAGGGCGGCACGCGGCGGAGTCAGCCCTTTCATCGTGATGCGGTAGAACGCGATGCCGGCGACGAAGAACGGAACATGCCGCAAGATGAGAAAGCGCGGGAGGAACGCGGGTAATCCGATGCCGAGATACTGGTCCACGAGCGACCACAGGCACGCGAGCGCCAGCCAGATCGCCGCCAAAACCTCGATTCGCGGCAGCAGTCCACTCGCGAAGAAGACTCCCATGATCGCGTAGAACGCCAGCTCGACGGTCAGGCTCCAGAACACGTTGTCGAGGTTGGCGAAGCCGATGAACTCCTGGAGCATGGTGAGGTTGGTGACGAAGCCGCCGATCCACGGTGTCTTCCCGAAGACGAGGAGCTCCACGGCGACCATAAAGGTGACGGCCGCCCAGTACGTCGGATAGAGCCTGCTCAGCCGGGAGAATGCGAAGTCCCGCCAGTTGTTGCTCTTCTCAAGGGTGAGGGAGATGACGAAGCCGGAAATGATGAAGAAGAGCTCCACCGCGTGGAACCCGTAGATCGTGCCCAGTTCCAGGCCGAACGGGCCTTCCCCGAAGACCTTCGCACAGTACGACAAGTAGTGGGACAGGACGACGCACATGGCGGCCAGGCCGCGAAGAACGTCGATCTCCTCGAACCGGCCGCTATCCCCCGGACCTCTGATCACGACGGCGTACCGCGGGTGAAATAGTGCCACGCATCACGCACATCCTCCAGGAGGGTCTCGCGCTCCCAGTAGCCCAGTTTTGCAGCATACGTGAGAGCGCGCAGCCGCTCACCGATCGGCATGGGAGCCGATAATGCCGCGCGCGCCCGGCCCAGCTGACGCTTGCTGGCTTGCAGCAGGATGCCTGCGTTCAACTGTGGGTAATGAAATGTCCGCACAGCCGCCGGATCCTGCAGGACGGTCGCTGTCGCCGCTTCCATCCGTCTGTAGAACAGGCGCTCAGAGAGAAGCCGGAATTTGCCGAGTAAAGCGAGGTGGCCCATCAGCACCACGTCGGCGCCGCGGTACGGTTCCATCAGGCGTGTGCGCCGCAGCGCCGGCGTGCGAATCAGCCCGTTCAAGGCATTGTTCAGGGCCAGCGTGGAATGCAGTCGCGCGAAGCGCGCCGACGGTGCGTCGTCGAGGACCTCGATGTCGAATTCATAGTCCTCGGACCTGCTGGGGTTGCCTTGAAACAAACGCGTACGCGGCGCCACCAGAACCGCGTCATCGTGCGTTGAAAGCTCGTCCAAGCAGCGCTCAAGAAAGGTCGGCGCGCACCAGTCGCTCGAGGAGGACCACTTGAAGAATTCGCCGCGCGCCCGGCGCATTACGTGGCTGAAATTCGGGTTGGCACCGATGTTGACCGGCTGCCGTTCGTAGCGAATGCGGGCGTCACGGAGCATGCAGTCCTCTATCACGTCACGTGTCGCGTCGGTCGATGCATTGTCGCTGACGATCAGCTCGAAATCGCCGAAACTCTGCGCCAGCAGTCCTTCGAGCGTAAAGCGGATATAGGCCGCCCCGTTGTAGACCGGCATGCCGATGCTGATCAAGGGGGGTTTGGTCATGGTCGGTAGCTAGCAACGACCGCGTGAGCCGTCAAGAGATCGTCTCCGGGGAGAGACGAAGACCAAGGGCATGCTTCAGGGTCCGTCCGCAGGGAGCAGTTTTCGCTGCGTCAGGACCGCGTGCATGGTGTCGAACTCGAAGTCGTCGAGCAATCGGCCCAGCCGTTGCGCGCAGCGGTCGAGGTTGAGATAGTGGCGAAAGCGCGACAATGCCCTTGCCCGTATGCGCGGCTGTCCCGGGTCGACCTCCCAGGGATGAATGTAGAAGACGAACTCCTGCTGCCGCTGGTTGAACCGGCGCAGCGCCCAGCGCGTGAACCAGTATGGAAACAGCCGGAAATAGCCCCCGCCTGCCACCGGGATCTTGACGCCGCCGTAACGCATCACGGAAATCGGAAATTCCACCAGCCGGCCGCCGCCAGGCGCGGTCAGGACGTGCGGCCTGGTTTCGGCGTCGGGAATCCCGTAGCGGTCGTGGCGCATCGGGAAAATGCTCGAATCGTACTGGAACCCTTCCTCGCAGAGGACGTCGAGCGCCCAGAGCGAGCTGCGGGTGATCGAGTAGGTCGCCGCGCGGTATCCCACTACCGGTCTTTGGCACAAGTCCTCCAGCAGCGCCTTGGCTTCATGCGTCTCGCGGCGGAATTCCACCGGCGTCTGTGTGTAGATCAAGCGGTGGCTCATTCCGTGCGATGCGATCTCGTGACCCGCCGCCGCGAGCTCGCGCACGATCTCCGGGTGTTTGCGGGCCACCCAGCCGAGCACGAAGAACGTCGCGCGAACCTTGCGTTGGGCGAGCATTTCCAGGAGCGTCGCCGTGCTTTCGCGTACGCGCGTGCGAAATCCGTCCCACGAGCTCCTGTCGACGACCTGCGCGAATCCCTCGACCTGGAAGTAGTCCTCGACGTCTACTGTGAAGGCGTTTCTCACTCGGTTTATTGTGAAATCAGAACTTCGCGACCCCGTTCGCCCTTGGGCAGTCTATCACTCGCCGCAAAATGAGTGAACTCCCTGACCGGATCGCGGCAGATTCGACTAGCATATGCGCCAATTGCAAAGACGCTTCCGTAAAGGGGATGCATGAACAGCGGCCCGAAGAGAATAGATATGCGACCAGTACGAAATGTTCTTTCGAACTGGGGAGGCTTCCTGTTCAGCGCGATCGTCAGTTTCTTCTTGGGGCCTTATATCCTCGGAAAACTGGGCGCAACGTCCTACGGGATATGGGCGCTCATCGGATCGCTTGTGGGTTATTTCGGCTTGCTCGATCTGGGAGTGCGCAGCGCGGTCACCAAGTTCGTTGCGTCTTATCACAGCGCGGGCAACCACGACGGAGCGAGCGATGTGAAGTCGGCGGCCCTGCTCGCGTTCACGATGGCGGGTTTCCTGGCCATCGTCGTCGCCGTGGCGATCAGCCCGTTCGTCGAGCGGGTATTCTCGATACCGCCCGGGTCGGAACAGACCGCAAGGATAGCCGTCGTGATCATGGCCACCAACATTGCGGTTGCACTGGTTACGGGCGTCTACGGCGGCATTCTGACGGCGCGGCACCGCTTCGACCTGTCCAACGCGGTCAATGTTGTCGGAGTAACCGTCAGGAGCGCCGCGATAGTGATCGCCCTCGAGACGAGCCAAACGATCGCAGGGAACACGGACCGGGGGATAATCATCCTGGCGGTGATCCAGCTTTTCAGTTCCATAGTCCAGTTGATGCTGGCCCGGATATTGAGCCGAAGGGCGTACCGCGAGGCCAAAACCAGCGTTCGCCGCGCAATCTCGCCGGAGAATCTCAAGAAAATCCTTTCATTCGGACTGCTGTCTTCGGGGCTGCACGTCCTGGGCGCTACTGCCCACAACTCCGCGCTGATACTCATCGGAGCTCTCCTTCCGGTGGCGATGGTTACCTATTACAGCATCGCGGAATCGCTGGCCGAGTACACGCGCCAGCTGCTGAGCGGGATAACGCACACCGTCATGCCCATGGTCGGCTCCATGGAGGGAGCAGGGCAGGTCGACAGAGTGAAGCGAGTGTTCGTGGACGGAACTCGATACGCAAGCCTCGTTGTTCTTCCGATCATTGCCACATTCATCGTCCGCGGGGAGTCGTTCATTGCGCTGTGGATGGGAGCGGAGTACGGAAGGCTTTCCGGACAGATCCTGACGATAGTGAGCGTTGCGCTGTGGGCGATGGTGGGGTATCAGGTCTGCACGACGATCATGATCGGTCTTGGAAAACAGAAGGGGATGATGCCCATATTCGGATTCGAGGCTGTCACGAATATAGCCTTGAGCATCGTGCTGATACAGAACATCGGCGTCCTCGGAAGCGCATGGGGGAGCCTGATTCCCAGATTGCTTGCGGCGCTCGTAATGGCCGTTGCCTATGCGAAGCGGGTCCTCCACATCTCGATACGGGAGTACTACGTGGATTCGCTCGCGCGGCCGATCGTGGCGATCCTCCCATTCGCCGCGGTGTCCTACGGCGTCGAAGCAACCTGGCCCGCCGGCAATCTCGCGGTGTTCTTTCTCCAGGTGGCTCTGGTATTCCCCGTTGCGATGCTGGGCTGTTGGATATTCGGGTTGAAGCCCGGCGAAAGAACAAGGTGCCTGAACGCCTTGAAGCGCCGCGCACCTTAGCCCCTCAGGTAGTCCGGTGCGACATCATCGCCGCTATAATGCAAGAAAACTTCAGGAGCTCTCGTTGAACCCGACGGAATCCGATTTGCCAGGCAGTCGCTCGCTGGGTCTTCGTGCGGGAGACTGGGTCGAGGTGCGCAGCGCGGACGAGATTTTGGCGACCCTCGATGGCCAGGCCTGCCTGGACGCCCTCCCATTCATGCCCGAGATGTTGCAGTACTGCGGCAAGCGGTTCCGCGTCTTCAAGGCGGCCCACAAGGCATGTGACACCATCAAGAAGACCGGGAATCGGCGCATGGAGAACGCGGTGCACTTGGAGAACCTGAGGTGCGACGGCCAGGAGCATGGCGGGTGCCAGGCCAGATGCCTGCTCTATTGGAAGGAGGCATGGCTGAAACCCGTGTCCCGCCCGGATTCTTCCGATGCGCCTTCCCGCGGAAAGGGAACCCAGGGCACGGGAAACGCGGGTTCCCGCGATTCGGCACTTCTTTACCGGGCCACGAGCGCGCCGGCCGAAGCCGGAGACGGGGAGCAGAAGCGGTACCGCTGCCAGGCCACCGAGTTGTTTCGGGCCACCAAGCCCCTGCGCTGGTGGGAGCCTTGGCCCTACGCGAAGGACCTGATATCACGCAATGTCCGTGTACGCGATTTCATTCTCTACACGCTGATTGCCGGGTACAACGCCGTCATGCGCCTGCATTGGCGCGGACGACCCTATCCCTACGTTCGCGGTCTCGCGAAAGGCAAGACACCCACCGCAGATCTCAATCTGCAGCCGGGAGAACTGGTCCAAGTGCGCTCGAAAAAGGAAATCGAGCAAACCATCAATCAGAACAGCCGAAACCGGGGACTCTGGTTCGATATGGAAATGGTGCCCTTCTGCGGCCGCACCTACCGTATTCTTTCCCGCGTTGAAAGACTGATAGACGAAAGTACGGGAAAGATGCTACACCCCAGCAATGCCTGCATTATCCTCGACGGAGTGGTATGTGGCGGCTGCCTGAGCACGAATCGCCTGTTCTGTCCGAGAAGCATCTACCCATACTGGCACGAGATCTGGCTCAAGCGGGTCGACCCGGGCGTGAATCAGTAGGCGATCTTCCGGCAGTAGTAGGCCTCGGCGTATTTCCCAGCGGCGTTGCATTCAAGGCCGCGTAATCTGAGAATCGCAAGAAAAGCATCCTCCGTAAACCAGTTCTTTTCCGTTTGACTCTTGAAGCTCTGCAGGAGAATCTCGGCTTTCCTGCGCGCGAGCTTTTCCGTGAGGTGTACGAAAAAATTCGGCGCCCCGAGGTCGCCGTCATACTTGACGATCTCGTATTCCAGAATCAAGTGGTTTCTGAAGGTGTTCCAGGTCAGCTCGGAAACAAGCCGGTGGTCCTGGTGGAGATCGTCGCGATAGTGCGTCAGGACGAGATCCGGGGAATGCTTTCGTTTGAGCTCCTCGAAGAAATCCTTTATGTCGGAGCCTATATAAGGAAAGTAGCCGTCCCTGAATTCCTTGATCACGATCTCTTTTTCTTGCGCATTCGCCAAAAAGAGGTTTGCGCTCGCCAGTGCTTCCGCCTTTCTCGGACCGGTTGCTCCGAGAACGACCCAGACTACCTCCACGACAGGGTGGTCATCGAGGATTCTGAGAATCGTACCCCCGCAGCCGATTTCGATATCGTCGCTGTGCGCTCCGAGGCACAGGATCCTGAAGACCGAATCGCGGCGCCTTGCGAGCTCTAGGGTCAACATCCATCTCGCCCTTTATTCTCGACTACCGTCCGCAGCGGTTTTCCACACCTCCCAGGGCGCATTTCCCAGATTGTACATATCGGTCAATTCCTGGTGCTCCTTGAACGTATCCATGCACCAGAACTGGTCTGAGCGGTAGCCGATGATCTGTTTCGCCTCGATCAATCTCTGGAACGGCTCCACGACCAGTTCCTCGCCGGGCTTCATATAGTCGAATATCTCCTTCTTGAAGACGAAGAAACCGGCATTGATCAGAAGGTCGGATTTCCGCACGCTCTGGATGCTGCTGACCACATTTTCCCCTTCGAGTTTGACGACGTGAAAGCTCTGAGAGGGCTTCGCGCACAGGAAAGAGGCGACTTTCCCGCTCTTGACGAAGCGGTCGATCAAGTCGGGGAGGGGAAACGCACTCAGACCGTCGGAATAGTTGGCCAGGAACATCTTTTCTCCTTCGAGATATTTTTCGACTGCCTTGAGGCGCTGGCCGATATTCGCTCTGAGTCCGGTATCGACGAATGTTATTTTCCAGTCGGTGATGTCGCTCCTGCGCAGTTGTATGTCCTTCCCGCCGTGAGTCATCGTGAAATCGTTCGAAAGATATTCCTTGTAGTTCAGGAAGTAGTCCTTTATCGCGTCGGCCTTGTAGCCCAGACACAGGATGAAGTCCTTGTGGCCGTAATGTGCGTAATACTTCATGACGTGCCATAAGATCGGCCTGTATCCGATTTTCACCAACGGCTTGGGAACGTTCTCGGTAAGCTCCCCCAATCTCGTACCCAAACCGCCACAGAACAAGACGACTTTCATAGCATCTCGGCCTGCACTTACGCCCTGGTCCACTCAAGATTGCTGTCGAGCACGCCTTTCTCCCGCAGCCCCTTGAGCACCTCGAGCCGCATGTACTTGGAGCTCCGGAAATTCGGGTCGCTGAACCCCATCGCTTCCAGGCCCTCCTTGAGTTCAGCGATGGCGGTAAGCAGATCGACCTGCGGTTGGTGCTTGGGTGCCAGGCTCTCATACAAACCAAAATCCACCCGGTAGGAGCGGCTGTCCGGCGGTGCATTCTTGTTTATCGATATGCTGACACCCGGAACGACCTTTGCGACCGCCTCTGCCAATTCCTTGACTTGGTAGTTCCAGGTGTTGCTCCCGACATTGACAGCGAGAAAGTCACCATGAGCCGAGCCCCTGCGGGTAGCCCAATCGAATGCCCGCGCCATGTCTTTGACGTGTATGAGCGGCCTCCAGGGCGTTCCGTCACTCAGGATAGAAATATTCTTGGAAGTCACCGCACATGCGACGAAATCGTTGAGCACGAGGTCGAGCCGCAATCTGTCGCTCATCCCGCACGCAGTGGCGAATCTGAGGCAGGTGACCGTAAAGTTCTTGTCCGCAAGCTTTTGAAGTCCGACCTCGGTATGGACTTTTGACTTCGCATAGGCCGTCAAGGGATTGAGGGGCGAGGTCTCTTTTCTCGGAGTATCGTCGGCCAGCCCATACATGCTGCAACTGGATGCGAAAATGAAGGTTTTTACGCCGGCGGACTTGGCCTGCTTGGCCAGCTCGACGCTCGCCCGGAAATTGATGTCGAACGTGATTTCCTCGTAGGTCTTGCCCATGGGGTCATTCGATATGGCTGCCAGGTGCACGACCGCATCCACTCCCTGCAATGTCTCCGGCCGCAGGTGCCGCACGTCCGCAAAATACTGAATGTCGGCCCTGCACTCCGGAAGAATGTCTGCATTCGTCAAACAATGCGCGAAATATCCCTTGTCCAGTCCGATCAACGTTGCCTGCGGATAGGACTGCCGGAGCCGCTGAAGGACGGAAGGGCCGACATACCCCGTGTTGCCGGTAATCAATATCTTCATATCAGCTATGCGCCATCGTGGTTATTCTTTTCACCGTGCTTTCGCCCCGGACGCAAGCATGCCGCCGACCAACTCAAGACTTGGGCGGGCTTGGGGATAGACTGCTATTTGCTACGCCGCCGCTGCCGCAACGGCGCGTTCCGATCCCTGCAGATGCTCCTCGAGCCAAGTCTCGCCGCGGAAGTGCCGGTACTGCTCGGCCCGAAGCTTGTCGGCGATGCGTCCCACGGGCAGCTTCACGTCGTTGTAGGTCAACACCTGATCCTTCGCGATGGCGCGCTTCACCTTGCACCCCTCAACCAGCCCCTCCGGCAAGTAGCGCATCGCGCTCATCTCGTCCGCATTCACCGCCTCGCCGTACGTGGTGTACATGCCGTACTCGTCCAGCACCTCGCCGGCGGCAAGGTCGCGCTTTGCAACAGCGCATACTTCCACCACCGGTCCTTCCAGCGGCGGGGCGACGTTGTCGCCGAATAGCACCACGCGGGCAATGGCGTTGGGTGCCTCAAAGTGCACGAGGTGATACGGAACCCAGAACGGATAGAGCGGTCCCTCTCCCATCTTGTACAGATTGAGGTAGTGGCGCTGCTTGGGGTCCGTGTGCTCCGCCAGGCAGAAAATCTTGACGCCGGCGGGTCCCACCGTGTAGTCGACGATGCCACCCAGCGCGCGGGCCTCGTCAAGATCGTACAGCTTGTGGATATCCATGATTGAGCCATCGTATTTCAGCCCGCGCGACATGCCGCGAGACCTGACTTTGAATCCGGTTGCATTGGCGACGATCGACTGCTCAAAACTGATTTTCGAACCATCGGCAAAAGACGTAACCATCGCGGCGTTCTGCCCCCATCGCTCTGCCCAACCCTGCTGGGTGGTCGGGTTGCGATAGGGGTCCTGCAGGCCCTTGACGTTTCCGATGACACGCGGGATGAGACCCAGACCCTTTACCCAGCGGTAAAGGTTCATTTGCAGACCGGGTTCGTCGCCCTCGCATGCCGAAAGGATCGCATTGTGCTTGCGCGCATACACCTGGAGAATCGGGCCGATCGTCGCATCGACCTCGGCATTCATCAACACCACCGGTTTGCCGTACTTAAAAGCCTCGAGAATCACGTGGGCGCCGAACTCGACCGAGCCTGTGACATCGACGATGACGTCGATCTCGCTCGAGCGGCACATCATGAAGGCGTCCTCGGCGACGGCAGGTTGACCCTGGCGAATGGCCTGATCAAGCTGGGCCTGCGACCCGGCCATTACGATGTTGTCGAATCCCGAGTAGCGGTAAACGTGCTGGGCGCGCTCGGGACGCCGGTTGTAGACGGCAGCCATCCTCATGCCCGGAACGCTGTGGGTAATCTGGTTCGTGAGCCCCTGACCCATGAACCCGGCGCCGACCATGCCGACGCGAATGGGCTTCCCCTGCTGTTCCCGGGCCTTTAGGGCGTTGTCGACAATAATCATGGTCTCCTCCGCGAATGATTCCCAGACAACCAACCAACGAATTGCTCACCAGCAAGTTTCATGCTCGGTGTCCTCACGCGCTCAATTTGTATCCTGACGCGCTCATTCTGCGTTTCAGCTCGGGCTCGATCTTGTCGAGCGGCTGCCACTCTGCATCCTTGGGCGATATTTCGCCAACGGGAAGAGGCCAGACGAGCCCGAGCCGTGGATCGCTGTAGAGCAGGCCGCCTTCGGCGCCGGGCGTATAGAATTCCCCCACCTGATAGCTCGTTTCCGTCCGGTCCTCGAGAACCTGATAGCCGTGCCCGAAACGCTCCGGGACATAAAGGGACCGGTAATTATCTGCGGTGAGCTCGACGGCAACGTGGTCCAGATAGGTGGGGCTCTCCGGGCGCAAATCCACGATGATGTCGAGAATGGCCCCCCGGGTGCAGCGCACGAGCTTGGTTTCGGCGGCCGGGGGATATTGAAAGTGCATTCCGCGCAACGTCCCCTTCTTCTTATTGAAGGCGATGTTGGCCTGCGCGATGATCGGTTTCAGTCCATGAGCAGCCAACTCGCGCTGGCAAAACGCGCGCGCAAAGAAACC